>OICT01000514.1_pt1 | contig 19112 bp, 4 predicted proteins | sample 1581331 | NCBI WGS metagenome assembly OICT01 (sample SAMEA3882544, study PRJEB24775) | human gut metagenome | biome: human-associated habitat; feature: intestine environment; material: feces | place: Netherlands | collected 2009/2010 | reverse complement strand
ATCGAGCACAAAAATTGGACTAGGTCGACCCAACCACAAGTAATGGACTAATGCAAAAATATTAATGGCCAAAATATTTTAGCTGCGGCAATTGCTGTATCTCTGGGATGCTCTCTTACAGAATTTCTGCCTGCTGCATACGCAGCCCCAACTGATACTGCGCAGACAGCAAGCAATGATGCGGATGACTCATTGATGGACTTCAGCCTTGATGCTATGACGGTCGAAGCTAAACGTCCTGATTGGGAAAGCAAGCTTTCTCCCGGTACGGTAAACATTGTGCGTCCTGATGAATTCAAAGGTGAGCAGAAATCATTGCCTGACTTGCTTTTGACCGTGCCCGGTGTGCACGTGCGTGAGGTAAACGGCAAAGGGCAATATACAACTGTGACGATGCGTGGCTCCACTGCTGCGCAGGTCGGCATTTTTATTGATGGTGTATTGGCTAACCTTGGCGGTGATACTGCGGTTGACCTTTCGACAATTCCTGTAAAAAACGTAGAGCGTATTGAGGTTTACCGCGGTTATATTCCCAGCCGTTTTGGCGGTACTTTTATGGGCGGTGTTATCAACATTGTTACGAAAAAACCGGAAACAACAAATGTATCCTTAGAGGTTGGCAAAAGCTCTTATGGTGGCAAAAGAGGCTCTATGGAAATAACAGCTCCTCTGGGGGATGGTTCGTTAATGGTTGGCACTAACTATGAATCCAGCGACGGTGATTTCAAATATAAAAACTATGCTGCGGAAAGATATTTGCCATATGGTGAGCAGCAGATAGCAGGTCAGCAGAAAGTAATCGATAATTTTAATAATGAAACCATAGATTATATGACCAAAGGTGCTGTGATAAATCTGCAGCAGGAACAAATAGATTACTATAAAGCAAATAATGATGCCTGGTTGGGATTTGTAAGAAGCGACAGCCTGAAGGATGCTATTTATGACAACAGGTATGAATATGCGAAAAAAGATGTCGGCAATTCCAATCTGTATTTAATTGAACAACAGGTGGTAGACAGAGGTCTTAAGGATGAGTATCTTAAAAGAGGCTATGATGACAGTGACTGGCATGAGGCGCTGCAATATGACTGGATCGGCAGTTCCTTCGGCGAAGGTGTTCTTACACCTGAAATTAAGGAAGAAATTCTTAAAGAGTATGGCGATAAAGTAGTTCAGAATAATATAGATAAGTGGACGAACGATGCGGATCCTGATAAAAATAAAAATCAGGCCGGCAGAAAAGAATCACTGGAAAAATTAAAGCAAAAACAAAAGGAAGCAGCTGATGCTACCAGATACAGAAAATACAATGACTATGAAAAGACCAGTACGATTGTAAAATGGCAAAATAAAAACTGGGTTATCAAAGGCACATATGATACTTTGGACAGACATATGCCGGACAGTGTATGGCTGGGTGATGTCAATGCGGCGGTTTATAATAATGGCGTTGATTTGAGCGACAGATATTATTATGACAGCCGCAGACAGAAACAGAACAGTGCCAGCCTGATGCTGCAGAACCGTCAGGAGGTTGGCAAGCTTGAATGGGGCTGGATGCTTGACTACATGTATCAGAATAAAAAATATCGGGCCGAGCATATCAATACAGCGTATCCTAACAGTGAATGGGATATGCAGAACCAGCCGTTGCGCGAATGGAGCCGTTATAAATCCAATAAATACACGGCTCAGATTGATGGCGGTTACAAGCTGAATGATAACAATATGCTGGACTTTTTGATTAACTATTCCAAAGAAGGCCTGGATATAGACGGTTCCAACATGGCTAAAATTTTAGGTGGACAGGCCAGTCAGAATTTCCTTTCCGCTCAAATCCGTAACCGTTATGAGCAGGAGCTGTTCAACGTACAGCTGCAGGATTCTATTACCTTAGATAAAGAAGGTACCTGGATTTTTACGCCTAGTGTACGTTATAACCAATCAAAGATTACCGGCTTCAGTGATGGCAAGCGCTTTACCGATGGACAGGCAAGCTGGATTCATCCTAAGGATTCGCAGACCAAGGGTAAGGCAACCTGGCAGCTGGCTTTGAAGAAAGAAGTAAATGAAAACCTTACTCTGCGTATGACGGGCGGAACCTATTACCGTTTGCTGAATATGGCGGAAATTGCCGGTGACGGTGCCGGCATCCTGCCTGCTCCGCGGAATCATAATGGTGAAGGTGCAATGTTCCCTGTGCCGGAGGAAGGCAAGCAGTTTGATATCAGTGCGATTATGAATAACAAGCTGTTGGGAGCAGATAATTCCACTACCTTGACTTATTATTGGCGAGATTCTACAAATATGCTGCAGCTGGAGCGTGCAGGCAAGGATTATTGGTCGTATTTTAATGATAATAAGGGTAAATCTCATGGCATTGAATTGCAGAGCAGCTTTAAATGGGATAAGTTCGATCTCGATTTACAGGTAACCTATCTTAACACCAGTGCCTATAACAAGCATACGGCTACGCAGTTTGGCGAATACGCTTCGGTGTGGCCTACCTACCAGCCGGAATGGGAGGGCAATATCCGCCTGACCTACAGACCTTCAGAGAAGTTCTCTGTCTTTGCCGAAGGACATTACACAGATGAATACTTCACTTATTACAATAAAGCAACGAGTGGCAAGCTGTCACCGTATCTGTCCGGCAAACCGGTATGCTCGCTGTTTGTTATGAATAGCGGCCTGAAGTGGATGCCGAAGAAAAATTGGCAGCTGACATTTGGATGCAATGACATTCTCAATAAAGGTCCTAAATCTAAAATTCGCAGTGATGCAGCGTTCATGGTTCCCGGCTATATTAATCCGGAATTTCCGATACAGGGCCGCACCTATTATGTTACAGCGCGTTATCAGTTCTAAAGGGGGAATTATCAATGCGTAAGTTCAGTAAAAGTAAAAAGGCGGCGATTTTAGCCTCGATAATGGGTGGATGGATGATTGGCGGCAGCGCTTTCGCAGCCAATCTGTTGATAACTGTTCCTTCTAACTATGGTGCCAGCAATATGACTGCTATTACCGGCTCACGTGTTACCGATAAGGTTGACAGCAAAGCAAATGTAGCAGTAATTGAATCCTTGAATAAGGATCCCGGCACCTATAGCTTTGTGCTGGATGGCAAAAGCATGTTTTTGCTGCGTCAGTATAATTATAGTACAGTTGATTTGATTCCTTCTAAGGTAATCGGTGCCGATACAACCTGGAGTAAGGATGAGGTTTATCCATCCGGCATCATTACCAAAGGTGCCAACCCGCATTCCGCAGCCGGTCATAATGGATATATCTATGTCGGTGATTATGATTTAGGTACTATCGGCGTTGTAAAGTACGATAAGAATGTTTTGACCGAAGAGGTCAGCAAATCCCGTAATCTGATGGAGGATCTTAATAAGTACTGCGGCATGAGTTACAGTTCTCCGGGCTGGGTGCATGGCGAAGGCATGGTTGTCAAAAACGGACAGCTTTATGTAGTTGTCAGCATCAATCCTAAGGGTGGTTATGATCCTTATGATGACAGTATAATTATGCAATATCAGATAAAGGATGACGGTAGTCTGGAATATGTTAATTATACCTGCAGTGCACGTAATCCTGACTCGGTTAAACTGAACAATTATAATGATATACTGCTGCATACAGGTATCGGCGGTTACCAATATGTAGGACACGGCAATAGTGAATCTGCTATAACTTTGGCCACGATTAACAATAATGTTCTGAATCAGGAATCTAAATCTGTAGTATTGCCGGAAAACGTCAAGAGTAATGGCCTTGATTTTCGTGATATGACTGTCTGGCCTAATGGTACCGCCTATATCCTGGCATATAATTTGGCAACCGGTGGCGGCGGCAGCAATCTGAAGGTTTATAAAACTACAGTGGCTAATCTGAGCTCGGATAACCCTGTAGATTGGGAAATCGTTGTTGAAGGCAGTACAGAGGGCGGCGGCAATACCGGTGTAGGCACCGGTTGGTTCAATAAGCTGTTTGCCGAATATTATACTAAGCGTGTCTGGGGAGAATTTGGCAATAATATCGTAGTTTATACCGATGGTGCTGTTAAGCCTACCTATACCTGGAGTGCCTATGAGCTGGCGGGCAACACATCCTACCATACATTTAACTCTGTTTCCTTGCTTTCCGGTGATACTGTTTTCGGCAACAAGGCTTTGCTGACAACCTCACGGGAAGAAGGGCTTACATCTCCTTCTGTGACTACAACCAAGATTGTCAACATCAATGCCAATAGTAAAACAGGCGATTATTTTCAACGCATCAGCGGCACAGATGCTGACAGTTCCGTTTACAGCGGTGTTAGCAGTGATAACAGTGTTTATACCTTTACTGCTGATAAAACTATCAGCCTGAAGCCTAATGCATGGAAAACACAGGCTGATTTAAGCAATAATATTCTGGCTGCTGTTTATGCGCATGACGGTAATGATGTTACTGTCAACGCCGGCAGCAATACTCTGCAGCTGCAGGTACAGAACAGTGTTGCTACACCTGTCGGTGTTTATGCTGGCAATGGTAAGAGTGTTACTATTAATGCAGGTAAGCTGAATATTATTACTATTGGCGCTGTGAATGGTAATTCCTTGAATAATGCTATCATGAATGATGCCGGCAAATCGGCTGCCAGCAAGATTACTGTTAACGGAGATGTTAATATCTCTATGAACGGTAGTTACGGTGGTAATGGCGTTGCTGTACAGAAAACAGACCGTTGGGGTGAAGCCAGCTATGCTTCCGATGTTGCCAACACAATTACGATTAATGGCAATCTGACTATAAAGGGCTCTGACAGCGAAACATGGGGTATTCCTATAAATGCAGATAATGTGTTGTCGCGCTTTAACAACGCAGGTATTCTTGCGCAGGTAGAAAACAGCCGTGTAGATGTCAGCGGTACTGCTGATATGGATGTGTATGGCAATGGTATTACAACGAATGCCAAGAACAGTACGGTATCTATTGGCGGTGGCGAAATCAATGTACCTAAGGGTATGAATTATGGTTACTATACCTTGGGAGCATATCAGGGAACCATTAACGTCAATACCGGTAAAGATGGCACAGCGGCCGGCAATAACAGCGTTAAGCTTGGCGGCGATATCTTCGCGTTGAAAACAGGTACGGTAAATGTAGCTTTGACTACGGATGATTCTTATCTGCGCGGCATTGTAGATAATGGCGGTACGGTCAATATGTGGCTGCAAAACGGTGCAAGCTGGATAAACCAGGCCAATAATACACGTTATGCACAGGATAATGAAGATGTCGGCAGCAATGGAGCAAGCCATATCAGCAAACTTACAGGTGGCAGTGCAGGTGCTGCAGGCGTTATTTTCCAGAAGAGTGACAGCAAGAATATAACCATAGACAAATACAGCGGTAATACTATGGTTATTTATGAGCATGATAACAGTAACCCGGAAAAAATTTTGGGTGGCAATTTTACGGTGAAGACTGCTGAAACCGGCTCTGCTGTAGCTTTGCGCACGGACAGCAGCGGCGTAAATACATCTTCTGAAGCAACTGTTAATAAGGTTCTCGATGCTTTGGCCAATAAGCTTTATTATACAGATTATGTCAATGGCAGCAGAAATCTGGACGGACAGGTACAGATTGCCGAAGGTCTGACAGCAGCTTCCGCAGCTAAATATGTAGGCAGTGTTAAATACAGCGATACTACAGGACAGGGAAGCTTGGGTGAAAAAATCAGTGTGCAGACTGAAACTCCCGAGGGCGATAACACTGATGCAGATAAAAACTTCCTTGTAGAAAAAGGCGATTGGCATGGCAATAACAGTGGTGATAATGTAAATCTGGCTCTGAAAGACAAAGCAAGCTGGACTGGCAACAACAGCGGCAGCAATATGGTGGTTAATGCAACCGATTCTGCCTGGACCGGTGATAATAAGGGTGCGGAAACTAATGTAACGCTGAATGCATCCGCTTGGAATGGTAAAAATGATGGCAGTAAGGCTGTTGTTACCCTGAAAAATAAGGCAAGCTGGACCGGTGACAGCAGTGGCAGCGATTTGCAGCTCACACTTGATAATTCTGCTTATCAGGGAAATATCAGGGGTGACAGATCTTCTGTAACTATGAATAATGGCAGCAGCTGGAGCGGTAATGTCATTGGTAGCGGCAGTACGCTGAATATGCATGGTGACAGCCTTTGGCAACTAAAAGGAGATAATGTTCTTGACAGCTTTAATGCCGGCAGTGTCAGCAAAATGAGAAAGGCTGCAGCTGTGGCGGCCGGTGGCGGTACTACAGTTGATATGACTGATGCAACTGCAGGAAATCTCACTATTAATAAATATAATGGTAAGGCTACGTTTGTTTATCAGCATGATGCAAATGATGTTACCAAAATTAATGGTGGTGATATTACAATTGGTACAGCAACAACCGGTTCAGGGATTACCCTGCTGACAGATTCTAACGGTTTGGAAACTACCAATAAATATGCCATCAATGACGCCTTGAATGCTTTGGCTAATAAGCTGTATTATACCGGATACTTAAATGGTGAAAAAAATCTTGATGGTTATGTAAAAATTGCTGAGGGACTTACGTCTGCATCAGCAACTAAATTTGCCGGTAATATTGGTTACGATAGTAAAACAGGTCAGGGCAGTCTTGATAAAGCAACCGTTGATTATGGGACAAGCATTCCTAATGTACAGTCTAAGACAGATTTTAAAACAACTGTAACCGGTGATTATGTAACAGACAAGGAATATAGGGATGCGGGTGTACTCCCTGATACTGACAATATCTATAACTTCACGAAAGATGCCACAACTATTACGACCGCTGGCAGCGCAGTTACTACAGCTAAGGATACAACCTTGAAGCTGAACAACCACGATCTGACGATTACTGCCAACAGCGGTGACGGCATCGCAACAACCGGCGCTATACTGACAGTTCAGGATGCAGGCAGCCTGACGGTTAATGGTGCGAAAGCAATTAACGCTAACAACAGCAAGGTGGATATCACTGCAGTTAACGCAACACTGAACGGTGACGTAAGCACAAATAATGTCGTAAATATTAAGGCAGCGAAGGCTGCGAAGGTCAATGGTGCAGTGAGCGCTAACGGTGCAAACAGCAGCGTAAGCATTAACGGAACAGCAAGCGCAGCAATTAGCGGTGCAGTAAGTGCTGACGGCGCAAATGCGGCAGTAACGATTGATTCTGCTGATACTATCATCGGCAGCGATATTACTGCTAATGGCAAGGGTGCGAAGGTTACAGCCAAGAACCTCAGCAAGCTGGACGGAGATGTAGCAACAGATGCCGACGGCAGCGTAGAGCTGAACTTCAAAGAAGGCGCAAGCTGGACTGGCGATAACGCTGGTAACACTACCATGAGCTTGAGCAAGGGCATCTGGAATGGTGCGAATACCGGCAAGCTGAACGCAACGCTGACGAACGGCACAAGCTGGAACGGTGACAGCAGTGGAGCAGGAAGCACGATTAAGCTGGATGCTTCTACATGGAATGGTGCGAACAGCGGTGCCAATGCGGATATTACTTTGAACAACGGCGCAAGCTGGAGCAAAGGCAATACTGCAGACGGCGTAACCGTGAAAGCAGATAAAGCAGCCTGGACAGGAGCTAACGGCGGTGCAAAAGCCAATATCACTTTGAGCAATAGCGCAAGCTGGAACGGCGCAAACACTGGCAGCAACGCAACAGTAAATCTGACAGACAGCAGCTGGAGCGGAGACAACAGTGGCGCAGGCTTGAGCCTGACTGCTAATAACAGCAAGTGGAACGGCAGTACAAGTACTGCAGGCAGTGCAACGCTGACAAACGGCAGTATCTGGAACGGTGCAAGCACTAGCGGAGACTTTAGTCTGACGCTTAATAACAGCACTTGGAACAACAGCGGTGCAAGCAGCCTGAAGAGTTTCAACGGTACTAATGGTATAGTTGATATGACTAACGCTGCAGCAAGCGTAACGATTGGCAGCTACAGCGGTGACGCAACTGTCATCTACAAGCACAACAGCAGCAATCCTGCTGAAGTATACGGCGGTAACTTTACCGTTAACAAGGCAGCAGGCAACAGCAAGATTACCATGCTGACGGACAGAAGCGGTGTAGACTTCAGTGATGAGGACAGCATTGCCAATGCCTTGAATTCTTTGGCTAATAAGCTGTATTACACTGGTTATATTACCGGCGAGCGGAATCTTACCGGTTATGTTAAGTTGGCAGAAGGTCTGACAGCAAGCTCCGTTGTTAAACAAACCGGTGATATTGCCTATGATAAGACAACTGGTCAGGGCAGCCTTAAGGATGGCAGTGTTACTCCGAATGTAACCTATCCGGAAGAACAGACAAAAGATAACTTTACAAGTCAGATTACCGGCGAATGGAAACAGGATAAAGAGTATAAGCTTGCTGGCGTACTGCATACAGATAATGCTGTTTACGACTTCAGCAAGGACAGAAGCATTATTACTACCGCAGGTACTTCCGTCGGCGCAGGCAGAGATTTGCAGCTGCAGCTTAATAATAAGAGCATGAGCTTGAATTCCGGTGCTGATGCTGTGAAAGCAGATGCGATTACCGTTGAATTCAAGAATCTTGATAAGCTTGATATTAAGGCTACAGGTCAGGCTTTACTGGCAGAAAACGGCGGCAAAATCATCCTGCATAACACCGGCGCAGTAACTGCAGACAGTGCGTTTATTGCTAATGGCGCAGGCAGCAGTATTAAAGCAGATGGTCTGACAAATATCACCGTAGGCAGTGGCGATGCAGTGAAAGCAGATGCAGGCAGCATTGAGCTGGCCGGCGGCACTGTTAAAGGTGATGTAACTGCAGACAATAAAGGTAAAATCAGCATTAATGCCAATAATAATGCGGCAGGAAGCATCCTTACCGATATTACCGGCAACGTTCTGGCAACGGCCGGCAGTAGCGTAGATATCGGATTGGGAACTGCCGAGAGTAAGCTTACAGGTGATGTAAGTACTGTCGGTGATGCAGTAATCAATATCTATGCTGATATGGGTATCTGGACAGGTAATGCTGACGGAGATAACGTTAACCTGCATCTGAACAGCAGCAAGGCTCAATGGAATAATATTGGAAACAGCAAGCTGCGCAGCCTGAAGGGTAATGGCGGTATTATTAATCAGACTGATGCTAACGCAGGTAATATTGATGTAGGTGATTACAGCGGAAACGTTGTTGTCAACTACAAGCATACTGCTGATAAGGATACAGCAAGCAACACCCTGAATAATATCAAGTTCGGCGGCGGTTCGCTGAATATCGATAAAGCAGCCGAAGGCAGCAGCATTACCTTAAGAACCGATAATTCCGATAATCTCAGCTATACTGAAACTGATAATATTGAAAAGCTCTTCAGAGAGCTGAGCAAGAAGCTGTATTACGCAGATGCAGGCAGCAATCCTGATAATCTGAGCGGTCATGTGGAAATTGCCGAAGGCCTGACGAAGGTTAAGGTTTACGGCGATATTAACTACGGAGAGCATGGACAGGGCAATTATAAGGATGGCAGCATTAAGCGTACTGATCCGGAAATTATTTACGGCAGCAGTGAAACAGCTATGATGCGTGGCGCTAAATCCGCCATGGCTTCCACTGCTTTGCTGTGGCGCAGTGAAAACAGCGATATGCTGCAGCGCATGGGTGATGTACGTCTGGCTAATGAGGAAAGCGGTCTGTGGGCACGTTACTACGGTGGTAAGAACAGCTTTGATGCTAAGAATACCAAGTACAGCACAAGCTTTAATGCATATCAGTTAGGCTATGACAAGCAACTGGATAACAACAAGCTCTTTGGTGCGGCTGTAAGCTATAACAAGGGCAAGAACACCTACGAAATGGGCGGTCATGGTGACGGCAAGGCTGTCAGCCTGGCCGTATATGGCAGCTGGAACAGCGACAAGGGACATTATGCTGATGTAATCGTTAAAGGCGGTAAGCTTGATAATGATTATACAGTTTACAATGACATGGGCCATAAGCTGGAAGGCGATTATGATACCTGGGGGCTGTCCCTGAGCGCTGAATATGGTCGCAGAATGCAGATGCAGAACGGCTTCTATATTGATCCGAGCGTACAATTTACTGTTGGACGTGTGGCAGGAGCTGACTATAGTGCAGCCAGCGACTTCCTCGACTCCAAAGGCCTGAAGAAGGATATGTATGTCAGCCAGGATGCCTTTACCAGTGCAATCGGACGTATTGGTCTGGGCATGGGCAAAACAACTGACAAGGCAATGTTCTATACGAAATTTGCATTGGCACATGAATTTAGCGGTGACTTTACTACAACCTTTGCAGCTGAAAATGAGCCTACAAGCAGCACAGCAGTTGATTTTGGCGGAACCTGGTTTGAATGGCAGCTGGGCGGCAGCATGAAGGTAAATGATAATTCTTATGTATATGCTACCTTCGAGAAGAAATTCGGCGGCGATACCGGCAGCAATGACTGGCGGTTGGATGCAGGCTTGCGCTGGAGCTTCTAAGATTTGGGGCATGCGAGCAGTATAAAAATGTTCTAAGCAGGGCGGCGGCCAAAGCGCCGACGCCCTCTTAAATAAAAATGTTAAAGGAGACTTTAAAATGACAGAAAAAGTTAAAGAAGCTAAAGAGACAAAGGTTTTGGATATGGAGCAGAAGCGTGCAGATAAAATTGAAAAAATGCAGCAGTTTCTGACAGATAACAAAATAGACTGCTTTGACGTACAAAAAATTGAAGATGAGCGTCATACCACAATTTTCCGTAGCCGTATGGAAGTAAAAGGACAGATTTTGCCGATGGCTGTGTTGATGGATGACAGTGTTTATATTATTTTACAGGTTCAGATTGCACCGCAGGTAATTCCGGAAGCAAAGCTGCCGGAGCTGGCTGCAGCTATCAACAACATGAACAACAATGTACGTCCCTTTAAATTTACAGTTTCCGAAAAGGGCGATTTCATGCTGAATGCCTGCATTACCGCAGAAAACAATACCTTTAATCCGGTGCTGCTGAACGCAATTATCGGTGAGGCGCTGAAGTTCCTGGAAGCGCAGTACAGCAATATTATGGAAGCAATCTGGAAAAAATAATTTAGTTGAGCATGGATTTACATATGAGGCATGCTGAAAATAAAAGTCAGGCAACAAGAGAATATTGTCGATGATATGTTCAAGTTTAGTTAAGCATTTATAAAATAATATTTTGATTCCTGATAAGCGGTTGATGTGAGAGTGGACTGCTTTATGATAGAGGAAGTGACAGTCGGGAGATGGACGCCCTGGTGTTATTATCTTTGTCCGGTGTTTTTGCAAGGGGTGCTTATTATGGCAAAATCATCTTGGATTCGAAGTAAAAAATTAGCTTTAGGTATTGCCGTAGCTTTAGGCTGCAGCCTTATGAGCGTTGCTTATGCTGAACAAACTGGGGCGGATTTTACGGCTCCGATTACCGGTGACATTGAAAAAGATGTTACTTACAGCGGTATTTTGGAAGTGCCTGCTAAGAATAACAACGTTTATACATTTACCAAGGATAGCAGCATTACTGTTGACGGTGCTGCTGCCCCCTTCACTATTCAGGATTTGAACAGTAAAGATTATAATGTGCAGGCGGCAGCGGTCAATATGGTGCAGGGAAAGACCAGCCCCAATATTTGCATTGCAGCTCCTGCTAATAAGCTGACTTTAAGTGTTAAAGCCTCCGGTGATAATATCGGCGCCGGTATTTTGCAGACCACCGGTCTTGGTACTCTGCAGTTTGGCAGCAGTAATTATGGTGCAATAAAAGAATTGAACATTAATGTCAATGCTGATGCCGACAATACAAAAAAATCTTATGGTATCTGGCGTGCAGCTACTGATAATAAGACCAGAACTATTACTTTAACTGCTACCGATGGCCTGAATATTAAAGTGGATAATCCTAATGGTGCTTATGGTATAGCTGTATCTACACCTGAGGGAATGACAACAGACAATAAATTTTATAACAATAGCGGTATTACGGTTAATGGTGACGTAAATATCACTGTAAGCGGTAATAAAAAAGCTGCTGATGTACTGGAAAACAGTGCAGGACTTTTTGTGGACAGTAATCATGCCAAAATAACCTTGAACCATAAGGGTAATATTGTTTCTGATGGCAATGGTATAGTTGTTGCACCTGTACACAATACTCCCAACTATAATAATCAAGCCATTACTGTAAAAAAAGGTGGTACTATTAAGCTTATTCCGGCAGCTGATGGTAGTGAGCGTTATGCAATTTATAATACCTATGGCAAGGTTTTTTATGGCGCAAATTCAGTCGGCGGCTTGAACAGTCAGACTGGTGCTGTGGTATTGGGTACCGGAACTCAGATAGGTGGCGACGTTTTTGTCGGCGACAATGAAAAAAATATTGTCTACTTAGGTTTGAGTGGCAATGATTCGTACTTGAACGGTGTAATTAAGGAAGACGGAAAATTCGGCAATGTGCTGATGATTCTTAATGATGGTGCCGTATGGAATAATACTGCAGCTAACGCAGGCAATAAGGGTACCAATACAGTATTGAATAATTTTAGCGGTATTAACGGTATGTTGCATCAAAGTGCCGATAGCGGTGATGTTACAATCAAGAAATTTGACAGCCATCTGTTTAACGTAGCTTATGAGCATGACAAGAATGATCCGTCAAAAATTTTAGGTGGCAATTTCACTATTGAAAAAGCTATAGAGAACAGTGCTCTCAATGTTTTTACTGACTATGATGCCAACCTGAATACAGAAGCTGCCAGAGAGGCAACACTTAACGCTTTGGCAAACAAAATTTATTATACAGGCTATGCAAGCGGCGAAAGAAATTTAAATGGTACCGTAAGTATTGCGGAAGGTCTTACAACCAGCTCTGCCAGCAAGTATTTTGCCGATATGAGCTTTGATGATACTACAGGTCAGGGTTATCTTGGCAAGGAAAGCAAGGTTAATGAGTACGTTAAGCCTGCGGAACAGGGTGCCGTAGAATTTACCAAGGCTATAATCGGTGATGTTTCTCTGACCAAAGAATATCAGGATGCAGGTGTATACGACAACGGCAACTATGTTTTTACCAAGGATATTAAAATCAATGTTGATCCGGAAGGTAATAAATTAGTAGCAGGGCCTTGGCTGTATACCTTCAGCTCCGGTATTTTCAGTGGTTATAATCAGCAGAATGTGAATGTTGACCTGAATGGTCATAGTATGGATTTAAATATAGCTACCGACCAAAGTACGACAGGCATTGCTGCAGTAGGTGCTACCGGCAAGGTTGAAATTTTCAACGCCGGAGCTATGTCCGTTAAAGCTGTAAGTAATGAAGGTGCTCAGACAGCGGCGTTGTTTGTGAATGGCGGCGGTCAGCTTTATATCCATAATGGCGGTGAGAATTTAGAGAAAAAGGTTCTCACGGTTCGTGGCAGTACAACTAACAGCACTAATGGCGCTGTCATAAAGTCTATGAATGGTGCCAATGGTGAACGCTCCTGGCTGAAGGTTGACGGCTTGATTGATTTGGAAGCAGATACTACAGACGGTGTTGGCATGGCCGAAGGATTGAGTGCTGTTGCATCTACTATTGATGTTGGCGGCGGCAGAATTATTATGACGAAAGCTGGGCAAAATCCTGGCCTGAATTTTGGCGGTGGTGCGGAAAATGCTGCTATCCGTGCTTATGGTGAATTTGTTTCTACCAACTATGGCATTGTCAACGTCAATGTTATCAAGGATGAGGATTCTCCTACCGGTAACGCTATTGCGGCCGGAAATAATACTACGCAGATAGTAGGTAACTTTACAACTGTCGGCGGCATGGGCACCAAGGGTAAAATCAATGTTGGCTTGAATACACCTGATTCCTATTGGGTAGGTAATTTTGTCACAGGTGGCGGCTGGGGCGTAACACCCGGCGATTATGGTATAGTAAGCCTGTTTATGGGCAATAAAGCTAAATGGATGGGCAAAGCTTCTTATGCTACTAAACTGCTGATGGACAGCGGCGCAACCTGGGAAGGCTATTCCTTGAACAATGCTGTTGATGCAACTATCAAGAACGGTGCTGTCTGGTACAACATTAATGATACAGAGGAGCCGACTACCTTAAAGAGGTTGAACGGCGGTGCTACGGAAGCAGCTGCAGGTACTGTTGATATGACGCATGACGGTGTTGTCGATACAACTATTGAGAATTTTGGCGGTCATGTAAACGTTATTTATAAGCATGCGGCGGACGATGCAACAAATATTCTTGGCGGTAACTTTACTATTAATCACGCTGCTGAAGGCTCTGCTGTTACGCTGACAACAGACAACAGCGGTTTTGATGTGCATAAAGCAGATGAAACAAAAGCTGTATTGAGCAGCCTTGCTAACAAGCTTTATTACCAGGGTGCTGTAGATAATGCGGAAGCTAATCTTGACGGTTATGTGCAGATAGCAGAAGGGCTAACCGCTGCATCTGCCGGCATGAAGCTGGCAGATGTTGAATTCTCTGCTGATAACGGACAGGCAAGTCTGGTAGCAGATACTATCAGAACGCCGGATGCGAAGATTATTTATGGCAGCAGTGAAACTGCTATGATGAAGGGTGCAAAATCTGCTATGGCCTCCGGTGCGTTGATGTGGCGTGCCGAAAATAATGACTTGCTGAAGCGTATGGGTGATTTGCGTCTGGATGATGGTGATGCAGGCATCTGGGCTAAATACTATGGCGGCAAATACGAGATGGACAGTCAGAATACTGACCTTAATCTGAAATACAATGCTTATCAGGTAGGCTTTGATAAGGCTTTAGGTAACGGCTGGTCAGTTGGTTTGGCAGTATCCTATAACGATGGTGATTCCAATTATGGCAGTGGCAAAGCTGATCTGAAGGATACAAGCGTAGGTTTGTATGGTACCTGGAAGGGTAATGATGGTCAGTATGTAGACCTGATTGCCAAATATACCCGTCTGGAAAATGACTATGATGTTGCTAATGTGTATGGTCATAAGCTGAGCGGCGATTACAAGACCTGGGGTACCAGCATCAGTGCAGAATATGGCAAGCGTTTCGAAAATGAAAGCGGTTTCTACTTTGATCCGAGCGTAGAGCTTACCTTGGGACGCATCAACGGCAAGGATTACAGTGCAAACAGTGATTACCTGGACACCTGGGGCAAGAGCAGAGGCATGCAGGTGCAGCAGGATGCCTTTAACACATTGGTAGGACGCGTAGGTTTCCGCCTTGGCCAACAGACTGAAAAGGCAAGCTACTTTGTGAAATTGGCAGCAGCACATGAGTTTAAAGGTGAATTCAACAGCCGCTTTGCAGCAGAGGGCGAATCTGAAGGCAGAACCAGTATTGATTTTGGCGATACCTGGTACGAAGCACAAATCGGCGGTACAGCTAAGCTGAGCAAAAACAGCCTGATTTATGCAGACTTTGAACGCAGCTTCGGCGGTGACGTTGAAGAGAAATGGCGTGTAGACGCAGGCTTGAGATTTACGTTCTAAAGATTAATTTCCTTGACATTGTGCCTTTTAAGGCATATGTATAGAGCGGACAGGAGCTGAAGCTATCGCTCCTGCCCCACTCAGTTTTATTTTTTGAGTGAGGAGATGTACAAAAATGAGTAAGAGTAAAAAAAGCTTGATGAAAACAAAACTGGCCTTAGCTATTGCCGTAGCTTTAGGCTGCAGCCTGATGAGTGTTGCAAGTGCTGCTACCTATGATATGACGAGCAGCGAATATGCCGGCGGCATTACCTGGAGCCATGCGGTAAATGGCGACCAGATAGGTAAAAGCTGGCAGGAGCCTGACAATTATATGTTTCGCTATGATAAGGCTACAGGTCAGGTGCTTGGCGGCGATATTACTATGGCTACCGATATGCGCTATGAAGAACCCACTCCTTGGGGTGGCACGCAAGTAGAAGGTGTTACTGTTTTTGCTAATCTTGACGTTAAGGCTAGCGATTTGCCTGATTGCTCTTTAGCAACAGTAGAAAAGGTTAATGCTGCTGTTTTGAAAAAGCTGAAACCAGCCGAGGGCTTGACTCATTATTATGGCTTTGATTACATATCTGTACGCATTCTTGACGATGATGGCAATGTATTGCGTGTAGCAAAGGTTAAATTTGCTGATGACATGAGCAGTTCATCTAGTCTGACCGGCGGTACCTATAAAACTGTTTTGAGCAATGACAGCAATAATAAAGAATATGATATTAAACAGGCTGATACTGCGCAGGGGTATGCTACAATACCGGCAAATACCTGGTATGTTGGCGAAAGCGATAGCCGTTACGGACTGATTGTTGCTCCGGACCTTTCTAAAGAAACTATAAAGGCTGCTGTACGCGGTGCTGAAAAGGATTTATATGTTACTAACGTATTAGGCTCCAGTACCTGGAACAGTGAGATAACCATTAAAGCGGAAGGCAAGAATACCGACAGAGTTTATGGCGTCTACAATGATCAGAAGGGCTTGGTACATCTGAAGGATGCCAAGATGACTATCACTGCTGACGGCAACGAGCAGAGCAATGTTGCCTATGCAGGTAATAATGCGGATTATACCAGCAAAGTCATTTTGGAATCTACTGCTGACGGCAGTGTCGGTGTAGCTCTGAAGGCGAACGGCAACGTTCTCGAAGCCGGCAAGAATGGTGTAATCGACCTGACCTCCGGCCAAAGCAGCTTGGAAACTGCTGCAGGAAATTTGCTGTATGCTCATGATGGTGGCATTATTAACATTGGCCATAAGACAAAGGGTACTGCCGGTCTGAAAATAACAATGGGTGACAGCAGCAAGTATCTGGCATTGGCTGAAAACGGCGGTACGATTAATGCAGGTGTCATTGTTGAGCATCTTGACAGTGTCGATTATGATAACGCTACTGTTTTAAAAGGAAGCAACAATGTTGCCGGCAATATGAAGGCAGATGCTGACAGTAAAATTAATTTTGGCCTCGCCGGCAAGTACAACTACCAAGGTGATGCAGAGGGTAATGTTAATTTGTATTTCACTACAGGAGCAGGCTGGGAAGGCAATGCTATAGGTGAAGATGTAGCTTTGGATTTGGGCAGCGACACTCTTTGGAACATTACTTCAAATGCTGCTCAACATCTTAAACAGCATAAGGGTGCCGAATCGTCCTCCAAGAGAAGCTTTATTAATGTTGGTGAAGGCAATCTGACGATTGATAAATACTCCGGCAATACAACCTTTGTTTATCAGCATGATGCAGCTGATGCCAGCAAGATTCTTGGCGGCGATTTGACTATTAACAGCGCTGAGCCGACTAAGGTTCTCAGCACAGGCGTTGGCTCTGAGAAATATCAGGTATCAGAAGTACCATCTACAGTGTATCTGCAGACTTCCACCGATGGCATAGATACTACAGATGATGCTGCAATCAACTCTGTACTGGATAATCTGGCCAAGAAGCTTACCTATACTGCTTATGTGAACGGCGAGCGTAATCTGAGTGGCAGGGTAGAACTTGCAGAAGGCCTGACGAGTTCTTCTGTAAGCAAATTCTACAGCAATATTACCTTTGACGCAGCCAGCGGACAGGCTAAAAAAGAGAATGAGCTCTTTAAACCGTTTACAGGTATTATTTTTGGTAATGAAACATCAGATGCGAAAAACGGGTATGCTGACCAGATCAGCGGCACCGCTGTCGGCAAGGATTTAAAATATACCTTTAATGATGATACTCTTATTGATGTTAAGCTGAACAAGGATCCGCGCAGCTTCGGATGGGGCGGTCTATATTGTGCAGCAATCAACAACTACGGTGACCGTCAATATCAATCTTCACCTGTCTATACTAAGGGCGGACCGAGCTATACTATCGATATGCAGGGACATGACCTGAATGTAAACTTCAGTGCTTTCCCGGCTTCAGGCTCTACCGGCAGCCAACCGATGTGGACTGCTGCAGCTATCGGCGTTTTCCGTGATGGCACGATTACGATTGATAACCCCGGTGCTGTCAGCATTACCTCTACTAATAACTATTATTACGGCAGTGCTATCAGAGCCTCTACTGCTGCTGTCGGCGAAACTGGCGCACATGTTATTATCAATAATGACAACAGCAAGGAGCATGCTGTGAAGATTCGCGGCGGTATTGATACTCCTGGCTATCAGCTGAACTGGCGCGCTATTGAAATATATACTCAGAACGGCACTAAAAAAGAAAACGGCAACTCTGTTGAGATTAAAGGCCTTGTAGATATTGATGTAAAGAATTGTGCATCTTTATTTGCTCGTGGTAACTATGCGACGATTGACATCGGTGGTGGCCGCATTGTTTCTCATAATTATTCCTCTATCTGGACTGCTGGCAATGAAGCTTTGATTAACCTGAATATGCAGAAGGATGCAGAAGGCAATGCTATTGATGCCGGAGATAATTATCTGCAGATTGAAGGAGATGTATCGACTGCCACTCAGTTTTATGGCTCCAATGGCACAATTAATGTCGGTCTGAACACTGCGGATTCTTACCTGAAAGGTCATTTCTTCGGCGTTGGCAACAATAATCTGTATCTGCGTAACGGTGCAGTTTGGGATAATATGCCTGCTGTAACGCATAATTGGGCTGGCGGCGACTATAGCACTAACAATATTGTCAGCAATATCAGCAATCTTTATGGTGGTGCAGACAGCGCTCATGCCGGTAATATTTATCAGCAGGAATCTAAGGATATCAACATTCAAAACCTGTCCGGTTATGTAAACGCATATCTGGCACATGAAAACGGCGAGGACGGCAACGCAAACTTTGATGCTCTTGGCAACATTGTTGTAGAAAAAGCAACCAAGACAGATGGCAAGAATGCCTGCATTACGCTCTTTACTGACCGCAATGGTATTGATACCAGCGAAAATAATGAAGTAGTAAATACCTTGACTGCTTTAGCTAAAAAGCTGGTTTACAATGAAGCTATAAATTCTCCGGAGGTTGATACTGAAACTGAAACTAGTGCTATGGATGGCTCGACTCCGGAAATCAATCTGGATGGCAAGGTTGGTATTGCCGAAGGCCTGACTGCAGGTTCCGTAGCAA
>OICT01000508.1_pt1 | contig 19198 bp, 5 predicted proteins | sample 1581331 | NCBI WGS metagenome assembly OICT01 (sample SAMEA3882544, study PRJEB24775) | human gut metagenome | biome: human-associated habitat; feature: intestine environment; material: feces | place: Netherlands | collected 2009/2010 | reverse complement strand
CATTTTTTTGATAAATGAAGTGATTTTTTACTTCTGACTATCTTGATTACAATAGAATATAATCCTAGTCTTGAGGCTTTGTCCCACGCGGATGAATGCTTTGCAGGGAAGTTTGATGAGATTTCAACGCTGTTCCGCAACTGTAAAAAAGAGTCGATGCCTTATTAGGAAAAAACTAACCTCTTACAAAGGAATGCAGAGACGATGACTTTAAGCCAGGGTACTGACAGATTGGTATTTAGTAAAGGTCTACGAGAACGGACTTTATTAATTATTGGTATTGGTTTGACTATAATAATAAATTAAGAGTCCTTTTTGCTTGATCTTGTGCTGAACAGAAACGGATATAGCACAGCTTAAGTAAAATTAAGCTGTGTTTTTTATTTTATAACTGTTAAGAATAAGCAAAAAGCTCTTCAGGCAGTGCTGCCGCAAAATCATTGCCGTGATGGTAGCGTCTGCATATTTTTGTTATGAAGTCACAAACTGTATTGATGAGTAGCAGTTTGCGGGGTTTTCATATATATTTGTACGGAGCTTTTCTCTGTACAAAGGAGTCAGCAGAAACAGTGGGTGTTTCTGTTCGTTCCTTGCTTTTTGATAAGGGGGAATATATTATGAAGCTAAGTCAAAAAAAGTGGAAGTCACTTGTCTCAGGTATTCTTCTGGCAGCCAGTGCATCGAGCTTTCTCATAGCACCGGTTTATGCCGCTGATTATAGCAAGCCTCTCATAGGCACGCTTAAAAAGGACAGCGAGATACTGAGTCCCGATGGTAATACCGTAACAGAAAATGACGGTAAACTTATTTATGATTTCCAAGGAAAGGACCATACCTTTACTATTACCAATAAGGATGGTATTACTGCCCGCAAAGACAGCGTTTATAATAATGTAGGCGTAGACGGCAACTATGGCACGCTCCATATTTATCAGACAAACGATAAGAGTAATGCCTGGGCCGGTGTAAATGGTTTTACGGCTAACGAGGGTACTGTTATTGTCAACAGTAATCTGGATATCACTGCCACCTCGGCATATTCTTCTGTCGGTATTGCGGCAGCCAATAAGGGTAACCTGATTATCAACGGCAACGTAAAGATGCGTAAGGATGATGCAGAAAATCCTTGGGGTATCATTACCAAGAATGTTCATGGCAATGTAGGCCCCGGCGGTGCAACCAGCATGGGTGGCGATGCCAACTATACAGGCGCCCGTTGGCAGCCTGCAGGTATTTCCGTTGACCATAGCCGCGGTGATGTCACTGTCAACGGTAATGTGAATCTTACTGTACGCGGTACAGCTGTAAGAACCGATGCTTATCAGGCTGACGGTGATGTACCGGCTTATGATTTGGGAACTATTTCTTTGCTGGGTAATTCTATCCGTGTCGACACACCGTACAGAGAAGAAAACTTTGTTGAAGGCTTCGGCAAATTTATCGAGCCGTACTATGCTCTGGCAAGCTACGGAGGCACGATTAACGTCAATGTAAAGAATCAGGAAGCACAAAACGGCAAGGTAGAAATGGTCGGCAACGTGTTGGCAATGAAGTCCTCTGATGAGGCCGGAAATGCTATGGTTTATCAAAACGGTCGCCTTAACATCGGCCTGACCACGCAGGATTCCTCCTGGAAGGGTGTAATTGACAATGCCGGTACTGAAAAGGCCGGTGAAGTAAATCTGTGGCTGCAGAACGGCGCGCAATGGATTTATGAAAATGCTTCCCGTAAGGATGGCCTTGATGCAAGCAATCTTCCTGATTACAGCAGGCCGTACTATGAAAAATATGATGGCATTTCTCATCTGAGCAGCCTTGTAGGCGGTAAGGATAAAAAATCTGCCGGTATTATTAAGATAAATGACAGCGATCCTATCCATATTGCCAATGCCGAGGGTGTTACCAAGGTATGGTATGAGCATGATGATGCTACGCCGGGCACCATTATCGGTGGTGATATCAAGGTTTTTAATGCCAAGACCGGTACCGAGATGATGCTTTACACCGGCAACAACGGCATCAGCAAGGGCTTTGCCGAAGGTGATACAGCTGCAGAGAAAAATAATGTCAGCGAAGTATTGAACTCCTTGGCACACAAGCTGTGGTATATGGCAGGCGACAGCAACCTTACAGGCAGCGTATCCATTGCCGAAGGCCTGACAGCTTCCTCTGTAACTATGAAGACAGGCAACATTACCTTTGCCGAGGGTGGGCAGGGCTTCTATGACTATACTCCTGAGAAAGACGATAAGACCTATGCAACCGGCCCGATTGTAAAATCCGAAAATATTGGCGAAACACGTGAAAGCGATGTCAACGGCATTGTTTCCGTTAATGTTACCGAAGCTCAGGATGGGGTGTCCGGTAATGCTCCCAGTGCTATGTATGCAGCAGGCGACGCAGTAAGTCCGCTTGTTATTGATTTACAGGGTCACACCTTGAAGCTCAATGCCAACAATCAAACTGCTAATTATGTGTCTACGGTTTATGTTGATGAAAACAAGAGCATGGAGATTAAGGATTCCAAGGGCAATGGCGTGCTGAAGGTTTCCGCCGGTCTTGGTGCTGATGGCAATGCTGATACTAAGGCTAAGTATGTCTATGGCATTCGCGTAGGCGAGGGCGGCAACCTTACTGCAAATACCGATGTTGAGATAGACGGAGTAAAATCCGGTTCTACTCAGCGTGCTTACGGTGTATATGTAAGTACCAAAGGCAATGTTGTATTCGAAAAAGACCTGACCATCAAGAATGTTCAGACTGGCAACAAGGTTGGACCGAACACTGCCGGTATTTATGCAGACAGTTCTTCAAGTGCAGATGCGCCTATTAATATAACTGTTAAAGGCAATCTTAATATTGAAAACGTATTGGGCAGTGCAATCCGTGCATTGAATACTTCAACTATATCTACTGCCGGTGCAACTATTAAAGCTGCCGATATGTCTAACGGTACGGATTATAGCCAATATTATGCTTTGCAGGCCAACAAGGGTACCATTAACCTGAATACAGGTGAAGGCATTACTGCAGGAATTCTGGACGTTATCGGTGACATGAAGGTAACTGACAATAAAGCTTCTGTTATCAATGTCAACATGACCAAGGGTTCTCAATGGACAGGCGCAGTAAGCAATATTCCAGGCAGTACATATAATGCCCCGGCCGGACAGTTTAATCTGACAATGGCCGAAGGTTCTGTATGGAATCATGAAACCGGTCGTTCGGTAGATACGCTGAAGACAACTTTTGCCGGCAGCAATGTTTCTAAGCTGGATGGTTCCGGTATAATCTACCAGAATTCCGACAAGGGTATTACCGTATATGATTATAGCGGTGACACAACTGTTGTTTACGGCCATGATGCCGATAATCCGCAGAACATCACCGGGGGTGACTTCACTGTCAAGACAGCAGCTGAAGGTTCTAAAATTACGTTGGTAACCGATAGTCAGGGAATTAATGCCGGCTTTGAAGCTAGTGATACTGCAACAGAAAAGAATAATGTTAAGGAAGTGCTGAATAAGCTGGCTAATAAGCTGTTTTACACCGGCTACAAGGATGCAAATCTGGCCGGCGTAGTGAAGATTGCCGATGGACTGACAGCGTCTAGTGTAAGTGCTATTGTAAAAGCCTCCGGCGATATCACTTTCTCTGACGGAAGCAATGGAACGAAAAAAGCAGGACAGGGCTTCTATGACTATACTCCGGAAGAAGATAAGCCTGATTACAAGACTGGTGCTATCACTAAGTCGGAAAATATCAGTCTGAACCGCGAGGTAGACGATAAGGGTGTTGCTCATATTAATGTAACTGAATCGAATGCCGGTAATAATAAATTTGCCAGTGCAATTTATGCAGGTGAGGAAACATCTCCGTCCAAACCGATGACTGTAAATATGTCCGGTAAAGGTCTGGCTTTGAATGTTGCTCAAACCGGCGGACAGGCAGCGGCTATTTACACAGGCGCTAACACTTATATCAAGGTTATTAATCCGTCCGCAGAGCAAAAGCTTTCTATTACAGCTAATAATACGGATACCAGAGGCTCTCATGGCGTTTACGCTGACGGTAATGCACATCTGAATATTTCCGGTCCGGTAGAAATTACCGATATTGTTACGAAGGGTGATTCCGCAACCGGTATTAATATCCAGGGGCAGAAGAGCGAGATTAATATTGATGGCCCGCTGACAATCAGCAATGTCAAGGGCATTAGAGAACGTGGCGCAGGCATGAATGCTTCCGGTATTCAGGTAACAGGTGACACTTCCACTGTAACTGTCAGTGGTCCGGTAGATATTTCCGGTGTACGCGGCAGCGGCATCAGACTGACCGGTAAGGATACCAAGGTGTCTGTCGGCGGCGGCACTATTACTGCAGCCGAAGACAGTGATAAATCGCATAATTTCTATGCAGTCCGCGTAGATAAAGGCACGCTGGACATCAACATGAAGGACGGCGCTGCAGGCGATACAACCACTAAGATTACCGGTGATATGTATGCAACCGGCCAATATGGCAAGAAGGTTGTGGAATATACCGGCGGCGAGCTGATTAACTGGAATGACGCAGGTATAATCAACGTTGCTTTGACCGATAAGGATTCCTTCTGGAAGGGCGTTGCAGCTTATGACCTGTATAATTCCGACTATGGCAGCGGCGGCAATACTACGCATGATATCGGCCAGTTCAACCTGTATCTGCAAAACGGTGCAGCTTGGACCAACGAACAGCAATCGCATGTGACAACTACTACCATAGCGTCCAAAAATCCTGTATGGACAGGCAGCACGCTGGCGACTTTGCATGGCGGCAAGGATGCAGATAACGCAGGCCTGATTTACCAAAAGGATAACAATCCTATTTCTGTTGTAAATTATAGCGGTCATACCACTGTATTCTATAATCATGATGCTGCTGATCCGAGCAAGATTATTGGTGGCAGCTTCAATATTACCAATGCAGCAGAAGGTTCTGCTATCACCTTTATCACAGATAATAAGGGCATTACCTCCGGCTTTGCAGATGGCGATTCCGGCGATGCTAAGGATAAAGTAGCCAACGTACTGAACAACCTGGCAGGCAAGCTGTTCTACAAGAATTATACTGATGGTCATCTGGCCGGCGTAGTGAAGATTGCCGATGGTCTGACAGCTTCTTCCGCAGCACTGAAGACCGGCGATATTTCCTTCTCTACCGAAGAAACAGGTACTTTTACACCTGGCCAGGGCTACTATGATTATAAGACTAGCAAGCCAGGCAGCCAGATAGCCAAAGAATTTACTACGGCAATTACCGGCGACGCAGCTGCTGATACGGTTTACATAGAAAAAGGCGTATTGAAGGACGATGGTACCTATGTATTTACTGCAGACAGCACGAACATCACACCTGAAAAGCATTTGATTGCCGGTGGTGCATGGCTTCCGCAGATTAGTGCAGCTATTTCCGGCTCTGACGAAAACCATAATGTTACCATTGATATGAACGGCAACAAGCTGACTGTAGATACAACAACCGATACGCATACAACCGGTATCGCAGCTGTCGGTAAGGGTGCAGTAAATATCAATAATGCCGGTGCAATGGCTATTAATGCTACAAGCACTACGAACGGGCAGACAGGTGCGCTGTTCGTTAATGCCGGAGGTACGATTAATATTCACAATGCCGGTGCTGATAATGTACTTACCTTGCGTGCTAACAGCGCTGCTCCTGCAAATGCTGCAGTTATCAAGAGCATGAACGGTGTAAGCGGCGTTATGTCTGCTATCACTGTTGACGGTCTTGTTGATATTTTGGCTGATAAGAGCAATGCTTCCGGTGCTAACGAAGCAATCAGTGCAGTTGCTTCCAAGGTTGAGATTGGCGGTGGCGTCATCAAGGCTATTAATGGGGCTGAATATGCTATCAGTGCCTATGGCGAATTCGCTTCCAAAAACCGTGGACAGGTTAATGTGAATGTTAAGAAGGATGCCGAAGGCTCTATCATTGGTGCGGGCAACAATAATGTACAGATGGAAGGCAATGTAAATCTCGGCGGCGGCATGGATAGTGCCGGTGCAAGTGCAGATGTAAGCATTGGTCTGAATACTAAGGAATCCTTCTGGAAGGGTGATGTAAGCAATACTAACGGCAGCAGTGCAGGTATCGTTAACCTTTATATGGGAAACGGTGCATCCTGGACCGGCAATAATCTTTCCGGCAACACTGTAAATGCTAATCTGGATAATGCAACCTGGACCGGCTACAGCAACGGCAATGCTATGCACCTGAAGCTGGATAACTCTATCTGGAATGTAAATGGTGCAAGCAAGCTTGCTTCCTTCTCCGGTAATAATGGCAGCATTATTGTGGCAAACAATGCAGGCAACATCAGTGTAGCTGATTACAGCGGCAATACCAATGTTATTTATAACCATGATGCTGATAATCCGACGAATATTCTCGGTGGAAGCTTTACCATCGGTAAGGCTGATAACGGCTCCAATATTACGCTTATCACTGATAATAAGGGTATTACCAAAGGCTTTAACGCCTATGATAAGGCTGAAGACCAGAATACAGTTAATGAAGTTCTTAACAAGCTGGCACAGAAGCTCTTCTACACCGCTAATGATGGCAAGCTGGCAGGTACTGTCAAGATTGCTTCCGGCTTGACCGCTTCTTCCGCAGCTTTGAAGACCGGCGATGTCAGCTTCTCCACCGATGCAACCGGCACGAAGACACCTGGTCAGGGCTTCTATGAATATACTGTAGCAGACGATTCTGTTATTACTGATCCAATCACCGGCAATCTTGATAAAAAGTATGTAAGTCTGGGAATTGAAACCGAAAAAGGAATTTACAACTTCACTAAGGATACAGTTATTAATGTAACCAAGGGTGATTACAGCTCCAACCTGAGTGCTATTGAATCCAGCGGCGGACCGATTACGATTAATGCCGACGGACACAGTTTGGACGTAGCCTACCATGTTCTTAAGGGCAGCAATGTTGCACGTGCGGTAGCTACCGGCCTCAGCTATGGAAAGTCCAAAGACATTACTATTAAGGCTAAGAGTCTGAAGCTCAGCACTGATACCACCGGCTTCAGGGCCCAGGGTGTTTATGCAACCGGCGGTAAGATTACCATTGACGCAGACACCACTATTTCTACATCTGCGCAGACAGAAAGCAATGGTATTTACAGTGGCAGCGGCGGAACTGTTACCATGAACGGCAATCTGGATATTCAAAAGGATAGCAAGGCAGCTAATTACATTGCGCTGAATTCTGACGATAACGGCATTATCAACGTCAATGTTAAGAATGGCAAGGCAGGTGCAGGCATTGTCAAGATTGATGGCGATGTCTTCACCAAGTCTGCAGAAACCTATGATTATTGGGAGGATGAAACAACTTCTACCTCTTCTACCGTTAATCTGGCATTGCAGGGCAAAGACAGCAGCTGGAACGGCCGCAGCCTCTACGAAGTTACTTCCGGTGATGATTCCACCAGCTATGGCACCTTTAACCTGTGGCTGGCAGATGGTGCAACCTGGACTAACGAGAAGAATGGCAAGGAGGTTCCAAAAGGATTTAACGGCAGCCATGTAACCAACTTTACCGGTGGTGCTGATGTAGCACATGCAGGCAATATCTTCCAAAAGGACAGCAAGAATCTGACTATTGATAAATACAGCGGCAATACCAATATCTTCTACGCACACACCGGTAACGGCGAAGCAGCAGCCGATTATAAAGCTGGTGACACCATTATCAAAAATGCGGCAGAAGGCTCTGTAGTATCCTTGATTACCGATAACAGCGGCATTGCAATGGATAACGAATACAGCATAGCTAACGTACTGAACGCATTGGCAGGCAAGCTGACCTACAGCAACTATGTAACAGGTGAAAAGAACCTGACAGGCTATGTGAAGATTGCCGACGGTCTGACAGCAAGCAGCAAGGCTATGCAGACCGGCGATATCTCCTTCAGCAGCGAGGACGGCAAGGGCAGCCTGAAGGATGGAACTATTACTCCGGGCATCACCTATCCGGAAACCCAGACTCCTGAAAGCAGCAAGCTCAACAACGCTATTACCGGTGATGCCAAGGCTGACTATGAATACAAAAAAGACGGCATTCTGAAGGAAGACGGCTCCTATGTATTCACTCAGGATCCGACCGTTATCGAGGTTAAAGAAGGCGCGGCAGTAAATGCAACTGCTAAAGACATCGTAATCGACACCACCAAGGCTAAGCTCGAGCTGAAGGGTGAAACCGGTATCAACGCTGAAAACGGCAACGTAACCCTGAACGGCAGCACTGTTATCAGCGGCACCGATGCGGCAATCAACGCAGGTGAAAACGCTAACGTAAATGTTAACGGCAACAACAGCGCACTGACCATCAACGGCAGCATCAATGCCAACGGCGGCAACATTACCGTAGACAGCGGCAAAGCAACCGGCACTATTACCGGCGATATCAATGCAGCGAACGGCGGCAGTGTAGTAATCAGCCTGATCGAAAAGAACTCCGTACTGAACGGCGGCTACAATGTTGATGGCAACAGCAGCATTGCACTGAGCCTGGCAAACGGTGCAACCTGGAACCTGACCGACGGCGAGGAAGCTGCAGGCATGTCCCTGCTGAGAATGTCTAAGGGCGCAGCTGCCGCAGGCCTAACTATCAGCGGCGGCAAGACCGAGGCTGAAACCGGTTACCTGAACATGACTAAGAGAAGCAAGGCTCTCCAAATTGCTGATTATAGCGGTTGGGAAACCATCATCTATAATCACGATAATAAAGGCAGCGAAGCACAAGACTTCAAATCCGGCAATACTGTTATCAGTAATGCTAAAGAAGGCTCCGGCGTAATCCTGTTCACCGACAGCAATAATATCAATATTAACAGTCAGGCTGAAGTTGAAGCAGCCCTGACTGTACTGGCAGAAAAGATTCAGTATACCGATCATGCAGCAAATGGCGCTAACCTGAAGGGTAAGGTAAGAATTGCCGAAGGTTTGACTTCTGCCGGCAAGACAGGTGTTATGAAGTGGGATGAAACAACCGGTATAGGCAAATTTGATCCCAGCAGCATAAAATGGGGCGAAATTTACAACGGTGATTATGAAACCCTGGTAATGAAGGGCGTAAGAAGCGCTGCAACCACCTCCATGCACAGCTGGCGTGACAACATGCAGGACACCTACACCGGTGCGGACCTGGCAGGTGCAGACGGCATCTTCGCTAAGGCACTGGGCGGCAAGACAAGCTCCGATGTTAAGGGTGTTAAAGATGACAACACCTACCGCGGAGTACAGGTTGGTTATGACAAGGCTCTGGCAAACGGCTGGCATGCAGGCGTAGCCTTTGACTATCGCAACGGCGATTCCAACTACCTGCTGGGCGGCAAGGGCGATAACCAGCTCTACAGCTTGGGCGTATACGGCGTGAAGAGCTTTGATGACCAGTCCTATCTGCGTGTAGCAGCTAAAGCAGGCCGTGTTGAAAACGAATACGACGTTTACAACGAAATCCGCACTCTGAAGCTGCATGGCGATTATAAAGCCAACGCATATGGCCTGACCATGGAATACGGCAAGACCTTCGGCACTGAGGCAAGCTACTTCACCCCGAAGGCACAGCTGACCTGGTCTCAGGTAGGCAGCAAGGATTACACTGCCCATACTCCGAACGACAGCATGAGAATTGACCAGGACGCATACAGCAGCCTGGTAGCACGTTTCGGCGTTGAAGCAGGCGCTAAGAGCGAAAAAGGCCGCGTATACGTTGGCCTGTATGGTGCACATGAATTCAACGGCGACATCACAGCAAGCTACTTTGCTAAGGACGGCGGCACCAAGCACACCAGCTTTGACGGTAAGGATACCTGGATGGAGATGAGCATTGGCGGCAGCTATGATTTGAGCGACAACTGCCATATCTATGCAGACTTTGCCAAGGACTTCGGCGGCGACTTCGAGCGTAAGTGGAAGGCAAGTGCAGGCCTGCGCTTCGAGTTCTAATCGCTTAGATAAGATATTTCCCCTTCTTTTATAAATAGGCTGCGGTGCTATCAAGGCAGCGCTGCAGAAAAAGTAAAAATCATAAGAAAAGCGAAGCAGTTATCCGTTGTAAGGCGGATGGCTGCTTTGCTTTTAAATATAATTAATAGAAGCAGTTTACAGATAATTTGCTTGAGGTGTTACTGCGAGTTGATGTTTATGGCGTTATGCTTCTTGCAGTGATTTAATTTACAATATCTTCAAATTTCACTTGACGCAATAGATTGATTATGGTAAACTCTATATGATAAAAAATACCAATAACAGAAAAATGTAAGTAATACACCCCTGAGAAAAAACATTCTTTACAAAAGGAAAAAATTACTACTGCTTTGTTATTAAATTATATAATTATAGACGATCAGGTGAGGATATTTTGCCGGATATCTTCTTAACAGGGAAGTCTGATGTGATTTCGACGCTGTTCCGCAACTGTGAAAGAGAGCTGCTTTGTCGTTAAGCTGTTGCTTAAACCTCTTACCAAGGGATAAAGTGGCAATGATCTTAAGCCAGGGTACTGACTGATTGTACATATTAAGGGTCTACGAGATTAGACGCACTTAATGAGAGGGAATTTTTGGGCATTTTGATTGCAAAATTTTCCTTTCGTTATTAGTGTGTGCTAATCTTTTTTGTTTTTTATAGATAAAAAATATTTTTAAGCAATCATATTGCAAGGAGTGAGTGAGAGTATGAGGAGTTATCAACAAAAAAGATGGCAGCTGCTTGCTGCCGGCGTTTTGATGTCAGTATGCACATCATGCTTTACCGTATCACCTGTCTGGGCTGCGGAATACACCAAGGGTCTTACCGGTAATGCTGAAAGTGATATGGCAATTATCGGCGGTGACGGTAATACAGTTGAACAAAAAGGCAACACCGTTACCTATGATTTTCAGGGTAAGGACCACACCTTTACCGTAAAAAATAAGGATGCTATTATGACCGATAGGGATAATGATGGCTATGATTATGTTTTGAATAACGTTGACAGTGATGGCAATAAGGGTACGCTGCACTTATACCAGACCAACACCAGAAAAAATGATTTTGCAGGTGTAACCGGCCTGGCAGCAGGCGGCGGTAAGGTTGTAGTAAACAGTAATCTGGATATTACTGCTTATTCTGCCTATGCTTCTGTAGGTGTCGGCGCAGCAGGCGGCACTGAGCTGACTATCAACGGCAACGTGAAGATGCGCAAGGATGACCCCAACAGTCCTTGGGGTATTATTACTAAAAACGTTCACGGCAATATCGGTCCCGGCGGTGTAACCTCTATGGACCCGACGGACGTTAACTATACCGGTGCACGTTGGCAGCCTAGCGCTTTCAGCGTCGGCGGATATGACGCAAGCATTACTGTAAACGGTAATGTGGATGTGGCTGTACGCGGTACTGCGGTACAGACGAATACCTATTCAAAAACTGATGACAAAATGCTTGGCTGCAAGCTGTCAACCATCAGTCTGGTGGGCGACTCTATCAAAATCGAAACTCCGTCTGACGAAAGAAATGAAGACGGCAGCTTTAAGGAAGCATATTATGCTATGGCCAGCTACGGCGGTACCATTAACATCAACGTTGTTGATACCAATAACAGCAAGGATAAATATTCCCTTGAAAACGAAAATCTCGTAGCTGCCGAAGGCAAAACAACCAATATTATCGGCAACGTTATCGCTCTGAAGCGCTCTGAGCGTACCGATAAGCCTGACGTATATCAGGATGGCCGTGTTAATATCGGTTTGACCACTAAGGATTCTACCTGGAAGGGTGTTATTGATAACGCAGGCACCGACCATGCAGGCGAGGTTAATGTTTGGCTGAGCAACGGCGCACAGTGGACCCATGAAGCAACCTCCCGTGTAGACGGTCTGGATTACAGCCACATGCCGGCATACAGCAAGCCGAGCTATGATAATTTTGACGGCGTATCTTATGTTAATAAGCTTGTCGGCGGCCAAAAGTCTGCCAACAGCGGCTTTATTTACCAGAACAGTGATGTAAAGCTGAATATTGCAAATTACAGCGGCTACAATACCATCGTTTATAAGCACAATAATAAAGGCATGGAAAAGGCTGACTTCATCGGCGGTGATGTGACTATTCAGCATGCGAATGCCGGTGCTAATGTTACCCTGGCAACCGATAATAAAAATATCGACATTAAAAACGGTGATGAGGTTGAAGCAGTACTCAATGCTTTGGCAAGCAAGCTGACCTATAGCGGTTATGTGAATAACGAAAGAGATCTTTCCGGTACTGTTATGATTGCTTCCGGCCTGACTGCCTCCAGCATTACTGCTGAAGCTAAGGGTATGATTAAATTTAACGAGAAAACCGGTGAAGGCGGTTACACCAAGCCGCAGGAAGGAGAGCAGAATACTGCGGAAATCACCAGCGGCATGACCGGTACTTCTGCAGACAGCGATTATACCTCTGCCAATATCCGTCAGGAGGACGGCTCCTATAAATTTACCCAATCTACCAAAATTGACGTAGAGAACGGTACTGCTATCGATGCAGCTGCCGACATTACTGTTAAGGCAGCAGATACTGCTTTGACTCTGGATGCTAAACAGGGCATTGTTACCAACGGCAATACTGTAGACATTACTTCCCGCACTTTACATCTGACCACAAAAGAGGATGCTATCGTTGCTGACGGTGGTAAGGTTATCAGCATGGGTATTACCAATATCAACAAGGATGCTGCCGGCGATAAGCCTGCGGCAGAGAATGCTGTTAAGGCAGCAAACGGCGCTGAGGTTACCTTGGGCAATGGCGTTATCAAGGGCAATATTATCAGTGACGCTTCCGTAGTTAACATCAATAAGGATAACATGGATGCCGACGGCAAATATAAAGAGGGCTCTTTAGAGGGCAATCTTACTGTTGCTAACGGCGGCAAAATCGACCTGACTGTTGCCGATGGCAAATTCCTGGGCAGCATTGTGAAGCCGGGTGCGGCAGCTGCGGCTGTCGGTGACGACGGCACTGTTAACCTGACTGTTGCTGACGGTGCGGTATGGACCGGCGCGCATAAAAATGCCGATGCCGAGCTGAACCTGACTCTTTCCGGCGGTGTATGGAATAATAACGGCACCGACGCAACCTATGTAAACAGCCTGAAGGGCGGCAAGGGTGTTGCTAAGACTATTAAATATATCAATCCGAACGGCGGCAATAACGAGGAAGTAGAAATTCCCGTTAACGGCTTTATCAGCATGGCTCCCGATGCCGGTGCTGTTACCGTAGGCAGCTTCGGCGGTACTCATATCGTAAGCTATGACCATGATAATGCAGGCAGCGATGTAAGCGATTACAAGGGCGGCAACTTCACTGTTGAAAAAGCAGATAAGGGTTCTATGCTGATTGCGGCAACAAGCAGCAAGAACATCAAGACTAATGATCAGGACGCTGTAGAAGCAGCCTTCAAGGCATTGAGCCAGAAGATTTACTATGGCAATGCCGGTGTTGACGAAAACCTGACCGGTAAAACTATGATTACCTCCGGCTTAACTGCTTCCAGTATTTCCCGTTGGATCGGCGATATGAAATTTGACAGTGCTAACGGTGGCGTAGGCAGTTTTGTCGGCGGCAGCGGTATCAATATTACCGGCGATTACGAAACCGCACTGATGAAGGGCGCAAGAGCGGCAACCACCAGCGCAATGCTTTCCTGGCGTGATAATGCTGCGAACGTAATTTATCGCGGCGACCTGCTGCGTGCGCATATGGAGAGCGACGGCATCTGGGCTAAGACCTACGGCGGCAAGGATACCTACAATGCGAATGCGGTTGATCTGAGCAACAGCTATTGGGGTGCACAGGTTGGCTTTGTCCGTATGTATGACCACGGCTGGATTGCAGGCGCTGCTGTTGATTATCAGAAGGGCAGCTCCAGCTACAACTATACCGATGACGATTTCGGCAATATCGGCGGCAATACCGGTGACAACAAGCTGTACAGCTTTGGCTTGTATGCTTCCAAGGACCTGGGCGACGGCGCACATCTGGACTTAGCAGCTAAGGCCGGCAGCGTGCGCAACGAGTTCAGCGTACACAACGGCATCGGCACCGAGCTGAACGGTACCTACAGAAACCGCGGCTACAGTGCTACCGCAAGTCTGGCAAAACGTATCGGTACAGATAAGAGCTATCTGGAGCCTCAGGCACAGCTGACCTGGGCACATTTGGGCGGCAGAAACTTTGCGGCCGTAACCGACGGCGGTGAGGTTCTGGATGTTAATCAGGGTAACTACAACAGCTTGGTTGGCCGTCTGGGCTTAGAGCTCGGCAAGACCGGTCATCTGGGCTCTGTATATGCACGCTTCGGCCTGGCGCACGAGTTCTCCGGCGATATTACCGGCAGCTACAGCGCAGAGGACGGCGGCAGCAAAACTACCTCTGTAGAAACTAAGGGTACCTGGGCTGAAATGAGCCTTGGCACTACCTTGAATATTAAGCCTAACGCAAGCGCATACTTTGATGTATCCCGCAGCTACGGTGCAGATTATGAGCATGACTGGAAGTTCAGCGGTGGCCTGCGCTTTGCACTTGACCGTTTGCCGAAGCATGAGCAGGAAATTGCCGGTCAGGCAGAGGCTGAACAGTTCATCGCAGGTGAAACCGCAGCAGTACAGGAAAATGCGGCTGCTAACGTAAAAACCGAGGCTATGCCGGGTATCGCTGCACAGGAGCAGACTCTTAATGCTCAGCCTGCAGTGCAGAAAGCAGAAGAAACTACTGCTGTTGCAGAGCATTTCGAGCCGAAATATGTTGAAACCGTAACTACCTACGATACACCGGAGCCGACCGCAGCAGACTTTGACGAAATGAGCTTTGAGCTGGCACCTATCGTTGTTACTGCTTCCCGCATGGAGGAATCCATCCTTAAGGCTAAGGCAGATATGAGCGTTGTTGGCCGTGAAGAAATCGAGCAGATGCACATGGACAACGTGGAAGAGGTTCTGCGTACCGTTCCAGGCGTCCAGTTCCTGGATTACGGCTCCAACGGCTTGAATGCCAACATGAGCGGTATCCGTATCAACGGCAGCAAGGACGTTGTTATCCTGGTTGACGGCGTGCGTGTTAACGACTTCAAGGGCGCAGGCAGCAGCGGTTATATGTTTGCCGCACTCATGAACAATATGGATAACATCGAGCGCGTCGAGGTAATGCGCGGCAGTGCTGCTACTATGTACGGCAGCGGTGCCAAGGGCGGTGTTATCAACATCATCACCAGAAGACCTGAAGGTGCAAAAACCGTTATTGATATTGCCAAGGGCAGCTTCGGCAAGGAAGCCTATAAATTCAATACTCAGGCTGCCAAAGACAAGGTAAGCTACAATATTTACCATGACAGAACCATTTCCGGCACCAGCAAGGACGGCAGCGGTAAGGAATGGCCGGGTCAGAGCAATACCAAGAGCAGCGGTGCTAAGTTTGAGTATAAATTCAACGATGCCAATAAGCTGACCTTGAACTATGAAACCATCGGCTCCAACTTCAGCGGTACCGACCTGGTATACGGCGGTCATTATGTAGGCATGTACGACAGCAATAGCGTAACTCTGAAGCATGATTGGCAGATTAACGATCAGTGGAGCAATTCTCTGATGTATCGTGCAACCAAAGAAAAATCCTCATGGGATAAGCCGGGCGGAGAGGATACTGATATTTCCGAGCCAATTACAAGCAATCTGGAATACAAGCTGTACAGCGATAACTTCAAATATCAGACCGACAGATATACTATGGTCGGCGGTATCGAATACAGCAAGGGCAAGGATAATACTAACCACAAGGAAACCAGCAATACTTCTCTGTTCCTGCAGGGTGATTGGGAGCTTGTGCCGCATGTAACCTTATCCGGCGGTATTCGTCACGACAGACCTGACAGCTATGAATGCCATAACTCCATCAGCTATAAGCTGGGTTGGGATATTACCGAGAAGGATACCTTGTATGCAGGCCGCAGCGATTACTACATTCTGCCGAGCCTGACACAGCTGTATGACCATAAATACGGTAATGCAGACCTGCGTGCTTCCGAAGGCCGTACAACATCTATCGGTTACAACCACGAATTTACACCTGATAATTACATGATGCTGAGCTGGTTCGAAACCAAGTCCGGTGTTGGCATGACTATGAACAGCACCACCGACAAGGACGATCCGAACTATGGCCAGTATCAGAACAGCATAGGCGGTATTTCCCGCGGCTGGAACGCACAGTACAATGCTCGTCTGAGCGATGCTGTAACTGTTAAGCTGGGCTGGGCACATCTGTTCTATGATGAAAAGGACAGCTTTACTCAGGGCTATGCACCTAAGGACAAAGCAACCTTCGGTGTATACTATGACAAGGATAAATTCAGTGCTGCCTTCGACGGCTTCTACTTCATCCGTGATAAACGCGGCATGAAGGAAGGCGTTAAGGGCTGGCCTTCCGATAAGTATGGCGTTTACAACCTTGCTCTTAATTACACAGCTGATAAGCAGACTAAGTTCTACGTTAAAGTAGACAACATCTTCAACAAGCTGTGGGCTGAGCACACAGACGTTATCTGGAGCGGCGGTGCCGACAGCTGGTATGCTATGCCTGGCAGAAGCTTCGTAGTAGGCATGCAGTACACCTTCTAAGCTGAGTATTAATCATGTTATATACGGAGCAGTAAGCTCTGCTCCGTATCATATAAAAACTTTTTTGATGACGTAAAGGAGATTTTTATCATGGCAAAAGCTACTAAAGAAGAAACTAAAGTAACCGAAATGGAAAACAAAATCGAGAAGATGACTCAGTTCCTGGCTGACAATAAAATCGAATGCTTCGATATCCAAAAGCTGGAGGACGAGCACCATACCACTATCTTCCGCAGCCGCATGGAAGTTAAGGGTCAGCTGCTGCCGATGGCTCTGCTGATGGATGACAGCGTTTATATGCTGCTGCAGGTGCAAATCGCTCCGCAGGTAATCGATGAAGAAAAGCTGAAAGCACTTGCCGGTGCTATCAACAACATGAACAACAATGTTCGTCCGTTCAAATTCACCGTTTCCGAGAGAGGCGACTTCATGCTGAACGCATGCATTACCGCCGAAAACACCACCTTTAACCCGGCTCTGGTAAACGCTATCATGGGTGAAGCAGTTAAATTTATGGAAGCACAATACGGCAACATTATGGAAGCTGTTTGGGCTAAATAAGGAGAGTGGCAGAAATGAAAAAGAAACTTATGACTTTGCTGATGAGTGCTGTTATGGCTTTGGGTATCAGCGCCAGCGCGTTTGCCGCACCTGTAGGTGTTGTTAATGTTAATGCTGTTCTGAACAGCTATCCGGGAATTACCGAAATCGCCAAATCCGTAGCACAGGAAAAAACTCGCCTGCAGGAAGAGTTCAATAAGCAATCTGCTAACATGAGCGATGCGGATAAGCAGGCTCTGGCTGAAAAGCTGAGCAAGCAGCTGGCAGATTTTGAACAGAAGAAGATGGCTCCTGTACAAAGAAAAATCAACAAAACTATTCTTGACGTAGCTAAAGCAAACAATATTGACAGCGTTGTAAATATGAATGCTATGGTAGCAGGCGGCAAGGATCTTACCGACGAGGTTATCAAAGCGCTGAAATGAACGCAGCATGTTTATGATAAGCTGAATAATTTTGTTATGAAATCGCAGGCTGCGCTGATGAGAAGCAGCCTGGCCGGTTTCTATATAAACTGTGCGGAGTCCGATTCCGCGCAGAGAGGTTAGCAGAAGCAGTGGTTGTTTCTGCTTTTTCCCAATTTTTTGATAAGGAGGACTATATGCTGAAGCTTAGTCAAAAGAAGAGAAAAGCTCTTTTAGCACTGGCCGTTGCCGCAGCTGTTTTAGGTGCTAATAATGCATTTGCAGCAAGCGTGCATGACAAGGCTATTACTGAAAGTAACCAATATGGCAGCGCTGTGCGTACATATTGGAAAGAAGCAGGTGTGTATAATGCCAAAACACACACCTACACCTTTAATGAGGATGTAACCTTAAAGCCTAATGCATCGGACCAGGATTTTAACCATTGGACACCGATGTTTGGCGGTATCTATATAGCCGGAAACAAACCGGTTACCATTGATATGCAAGGCCATCGTCTTGATCTGGCACTGAATGTCGACCAACCTAAAGGAGTTAATAACGTAAGGGCTGTAAGTCCGAACGCTATTCATGTTAGCTCTGCCGATCTGGTAATCAACAACGTTAAGGGTATGGAGCTTTCTGCTAAAGGTAGCTTTTTGAGTGCAGGCAAGCTGCGCGGTATTTACGTTGCAGGTACTAACCAAGAGGGCGCCTACGGCGACGGCAAGGGACTTGCTAGCCTGACCATCAATAATGCCGACGGTTGGGAAAATGCTGTAAAATTCCATTCCAGCCAGCCTCAGGTTGAAAACGCTATTGAGGTATGGAAAAATACCGGCAGTGCCGATTTGAAAATTTCCGGCATGGTTGACCTGTATGTAGGCAATGACAGCGATGTTATTACCGTAAGAGGCGGTAACTCCTCTTACGATATCGACAAGGCACCTACCGCTTATATCGGCGGCGGCGCAATTAAGGCGGCTATGGGACGTGCAGCTGTTGTCAGCGGCGGCGAGCTGTCTATCAATTCCAAGCTGCAGGACGGCGCCATTGTTGCGGCAGAAGGCAGCCGTGATGTACAGGTTGAAGGCAACATCCTGGTTAAGGATCAGCAAAAGGATCAGGGCATTCTGACCTTGGGCATGAATACCGACAAATCCTATTTCAAAGGTACCATTTTCAATGATAACGGTGCCGGTGAAGTATATATGCTGCTTGCCAACGGTGCGCAATGGACCAATGAAAGAAAAGGCGATTATAATTATCATAACAGCAGCCTGAACCAGCTTGTCGGCGGTGAAGCTGATGCCAAAGCAGGCAATATCTTCCAAAAGGACAGCGGCAGTCTGACCATTGATAAATACAGCGGTAACACCAATATTTTCTACGCTCATACCGGCAACGGTGAAGCAGCTGAAAACTACGCAGCAGGCAACACTGTTATCAAGGGTGCAGCAGCAGGCTCCGTTGTAAGCATGATTACCGATAACACCGGTGTTGCAATGGATAACAAGGACAG
>OICT01000498.1_pt1 | contig 19333 bp, 18 predicted proteins | sample 1581331 | NCBI WGS metagenome assembly OICT01 (sample SAMEA3882544, study PRJEB24775) | human gut metagenome | biome: human-associated habitat; feature: intestine environment; material: feces | place: Netherlands | collected 2009/2010 | reverse complement strand
ACCAGAAAACCGTGGAAGATGAAATTGAAGCCAGAGAGTTAGCCCGTATCATCGAAGCATTTTTGGATACGCTGACCGCAAAAGAACGCGTTATCTTTATGCGCCGCTACGCGTATGCGGATACCTACGCGGACATAGCAAAATGCGTAGGTATATCTGAAAAAAATGTATCAGTCCGACTTACCCTAATCCGCCAAAAAATGAAGCAATTTTTGATTGAAAGCGAGGTGTTCGTATGAACACGAAATTGTTTTCCGAAGCCATTAGCGAAGTCAGCGATAAGTATTATGAGGAAGCCGCAAACTACCATTGTAAAAAATATGGGTGGATAAAATGGAGTGCTATGGCAGCATGCCTTGCCGTTGTGCTTTTTACTGCTTTTTCGATTCTTCCTGATTATTTCCACCAGCAAGGGACTACACCGCCGGATAATCCGAACGGAGTTGTTGCTGATAATTCTAATAACACTACCAATGATAATACAACGCCCGCAACATCTGAAATCCATATTAGCATGGACAATATTTCCTTCAATGAGGTTGGGGCATTGACGGATGCCGCGCGTATATGGCGCAACCCGGAGTTATATGACCATATTCAGTGGGATAAAAACGCTGTAATCGAATACTATGGAAAGGACTTGAATCCTGCATATATTCCAGATGGCTTGACCGCAGCCATTGGCAACGGCACTGCACGGGTTATTGTAGACAAAAGCGGCAATATTGTAGAGGACACGGTTAGGCTCAATTTCTACCATGACTATTACGAAGATGGCACTCCGAAACTGACGGAAGATGTAGCGGCAGTCAAAGGATTTTCTATCACGGCTTCAAAAATTGGCATTTTAAGTGATTGTATCTATCTTCTGCCAGAAAATGAAGTGAAAACTTCTGACATTGACGGAACGGCAGTTACCTTTGGGTATCGTTCCATGCCCTGTGGTCCGTATAACCCTGACACGCACGAACCGTCCGGCTATTTTGATATGTATGTGGCTGAATTTGAATATGACGGTATCGAATATCAGATAGTCGCTGAACAAATAGAAGCAGAGGAAGTTGTAAAAGTTGTATCGTCTATCATCTGCGGAGAAGAAGTATTCGTTGATAAGTAATTGACACCAAAAGAGAATATACCACAAGGGACAGCCGAGAAATCGACTGTCCCTTTTTCTATGCCTATGAGCAGAAAGGAGCGACCAACCATGACAAAGCCAAGAGAGAAAACCCGCGAGGAGCTACTTCGTAAAGTATTTACATTTCCATTTGAAAAACCGTCTTGACAATATTCATCGGACTTCGACACCTGGATTTTCTTCAAGTGGATTTTCAAGACCTTCTGCGCGGTGTTGATCGTCACCAACACCTGGAACATCGTCATGGCGGTGTTCGATGTGGCGCAGAATGTGGTCAGTCAGTCGGCGGGGGTCATCATCTCGGATGCGGGCATCGACATCTCCGGCGTGGTGGGCGATTTGGAAACCCAGCTTGCCGACTGGAGCGTGGGCGCCCTGTTGGGGCTGTGGTTCCAGAGTGTGTTTGTGGGGCTGTGTACGCAGATACTTTCCATCTGCATCTTCCTGGTGATCTACGGCAGAATGATTGAGGTCTATTTGGTCACCTCAATAGGACCCATCCCCTTTGCCACAATGGTCAACCGGGAGTGGGGCTCCACGGGGCAGAACTATCTTCGCTCCCTGCTGGCCCTGGGCTTCCAAGCCTTCCTCATTATGATCTGTGTGGGCATCTATGCCGTGCTGGTGGAGGGCATTTCCACATCCGGCGACAACATATCTGCGGCCATCTGGGGCTGCATGGGCTATACGGTCCTGCTGTGCTACACCCTGTTCAAGACCGGTAGCCTTGCAAAATCCCTGTTCGGCGCCCACTAAAGGAGGTGTAAAACATTGGCTTATGTAACGATCCCGAAGGACCTGAGCCGGATACAGAGCAAGGTCCTGTTCGGGCTGACCAAACGACAAGTAATCTATTTCGGAGCGGCGGCGCTGGTAGGTGTGCCGCTTTTCTTTTTGGCAAAGGCGAGCCTGGGAACCACCACGGCGGCACTGTGCATGATCCTGGTGATGCTGCCCTTTTTCCTGTTCGCCATGTACGAGAAGAACGGGCAGCCGCTGGAAATGTTCCTGGGCCATCTGATCCAGAACAAATTCATCCGGCCGAAGGTACGCATCTACCAGACCAACAATCTCTATTCCGCCCTGGTGCGGCAATCCCAACTGGAACAGGAGGTGAAGCGGATTGCGAGAAAAGGCAGAAAAACCGGTAAAGCGTAAGCTCACCCATGCCGAGCGTAAGCAGATCGAGGCGGTGATCCGGCAGGCCAAGGGCGACGGGAAAGCCCATACGGTGCAGGACAGCATCCCGTTTCAGAACATATTCCCCGACGGCCTGTGCAGGCTGGAGGGCGGCACCTTCTCCAAGACCATCGCCTTTGAGGATGTAAATTACCGCCTGGCGGGGCCGGAGGATCAGCGGAGCATCTTTGAAAGCCTCTGCGATTTCTACAACGGCTACGATCCCTCCATCGGTGTCCAGGTCACTTTGGACAGCCGCAGCGGAGGCAGCGCCGCCGATGAAATGTTCGGCATCACCCGGCAGGGCAACGACCTGGACCCCATCCGTGACGAGGCGGTGGACATCCTGCGGATGCAGTACAAGCGGGGCAACAACGGCTATGTGAAAACCAAGTATGTCACCCTGACCATTGAGGCGGAGAACCTTCCTGCGGCCAGAGCCCGGTTTGCCCGCATTGAGACCGACACTCTCAACCGCTTCAAGGTCATGGGTGCGGCGGCTCATGTGCTGGACGGAAAGGAACGGCTGGAACTGCTTTACAACATCCTCCACCCGGAGGGCGGGCAGTTCGCCTTTGAATGGGACTGGCTCCCGGCCAGCGGCCTTTCGGTGAAGGACTTCATCTCTCCTTCCTCCTTCCACTTCGGAGAGACCCGCACCTTCCGCATTGGAAAGCGGTACGGGGCGGTGTCCTTCCTGCAAATCCTGGCGCCGGAGATGCACGACCGCATTCTCACCGACTTCATGGAGGCGGACGGAAATATCATGGTGACCATGCACATCCGGGGCATCAACCAGAACGAGGCCATCAAAATGGTCAAGCGGAAGATCACCGACCTGGACGCCATGAAGATACAGGAGCAGAAGCGGGCAGTACGCAGCGGCTACGATATGGACATCCTTCCCTCGGACCTCTCCACCTACGACGGCGCGGCAAAGGAACTTCTCACCGACCTGCAATCCCGCAACGAGAGAATGTTCAACATGACCTTTCTGGTGCTGCACACGGCGGAGACCCGGCAAAAGCTGGAGATTGCCGTATCCCAGGCGGCCAGCGTCGCCCAGACCTACAACTGCCTTCTGACCCGGCTGGACTTCCAGCAGGAGGACGGGCTTATGAGCAGCCTTCCCCTGGGCCTCAACCGTATCAAGATCGAACGGAGCCTGACCACATCGGCCCTGGCGGTGTTCGTCCCCTTCGTCACCCAGGAGGTGTTTATGGGCGGCGACGCCATGTACTACGGCCTCAACGCTCTTTCCAACAACATGATCCTGCTGGACCGCAAGCAATCCCGCAGTCCCAACGGCCTTGTGTTCGGCACGCCCGGCAGCGGCAAATCCATGAGCTGCAAGCGGGAGATCACCTTTATCATGCTGATGACCCAGGACAATGTCATCATCTGCGACCCAGAGGACGAGTATTCGCCCCTGGTGAAGCGGCTGGGCGGTCAGGTGATCCGGCTGTCCCCGTCCAGCACCGACTATGTAAATCCCCTAGACATCAACCTCAACTACTCCGAGGAAGAAAACCCGCTGGCGCTAAAAAGTGATTTCGTGCTGTCCTTCTGTGAGCTCATCATGGGCAGCAAGACCGGCCTGGAGGCCATCGAAAAAACGGTCATTGACCGGGCGGTGCAGATGATCTATCAGCCCTACTTTTCCGACCCCCGGCCGGAGAATATGCCGATCCTGGGCGACCTGATGAACGCCCTGCTGTCCCAGCACATTCCGGAGGCCGACCGGGTAGCACAGGCGTTAGACCTGTATGTAAACGGTTCGCTGAACTTCTTCAACCACCGCACCACCGTGGACATCTCCAACCGCCTTGTCTGCTTTGACATCAAGGGCCTGGGCAAGAACCTGAAAAAGCCGGGGATGCTCATTGTCTAGGACGCGGTGTGGAACACCGTTACCATCAACCGAGCCATTGGACGCTCCACCTGGTATTTTGTGGACGAGTTCCACCTTCTGCTGAAGGAGGAACAGACCGCGGCATACAGCGCCGAGATTTGGAAACGGTTCAGAAAATGGGGCGGTATCCCCACCGGGGCGACCCAGAACCCCAAAGACCTGCTTTCCTCGCCGGAGATCGAAAACATTCTGGAAAACAGTGATTTTATCTATCTGCTGAACCTCTCCGCGGGCGACCGCAAGCTGATGACGGAGCGGCTGAACATCTCTGTCGAGCAGCTTGCCTATGTGACCAATTCCGAGCCGGGCCATGGGTTGCTGTTCTTCAACAATGTCATCCTGCCCTTTGTGGATGACTTCCCGAAGGATACCGAGCTCTATAAACTGCTCACCACCAAGCCCAGCGAGGTTGCAAACTAATAGTTTTATATTTTAATTAGTGTAAGGATGTGATAAAATGGGTTGGTAAATTGAGAGAGAAGTGAGTGTATGAAAAAAGAAATTAAAGTTCCAAAAAATCGTATCTTGAATGGATTTAGCAAAATATTAGTAGTAAGTGTTGTGGTTGCCACGATCTTAAATGCAATATTTTTTGCGAGTGAAACAACGATTTTTTTGCTGAATGAAAATCAATTGCTATACCTATTCTCAGCTATGGCGCAAGTGATTGGTGGTGTATTCGGATTAACACTGACTGCATACGTGTTTTTTGTAGACAAATTTAAAGAATCGACCGATGGTGATGACACTCTCTACGATGCAGCTACTTCCATCCTAAGCCGTTATTTTCGAACTCTCATTTCATTAGCAATTTGTACCGGAGTCATAGTTCTATTATGTGTCTTTGGCATTATCAATCTTCACCAATACATTCCGCTTAGTACACTTGTTGTAAACGAGAGCGTTTTGCTTTTTTCCATCGGGCTAATTGCTATTCTTGCTTTTGGCGCAATGCTCCTTGACCCCCAGAAATTAGAGAAAGAAATAGCAAAAATGAAAAAATCTGCTGAAGAATATTATAAAGCAGCAGAAAATTCAATGTCGGGAGATTTTGTGACTTTCTTGCGGACATACAATTTACTCCAAAGCACAATTCTTAATTTGGCAGAGGAATTGATTCAATTTAAAAGTACCCCCTATGCCGATAAAGGTTACAAGCCTCAAATCATTCAAGCGCTCAGAACCTTAACCCTTAATGAAATTATTACAAGAACGCTAAGTCAAGAAATCAACGAACTACGAATGTATCGAAACGGTCTAGTGCATGGAATTGATTTTGATGTCACTCAAACCGCATGTAAACGTATAAAGGAAATATACGATGCACTAAAGGATGTTCTTGATACGTTGATTCAAGACGGAAAGGATTCAGAAAAGTATAGTGCGGCAATTGCACGTTTACATGAACTAGGTTAATTACATTACAAGGGAAACCCGCCTCAACTGAGGCGGGCTTTCTTATGCCAAAATTTAGAAAGGATCATGAAATGGAACAGGAAAAGCTGTATGTCATTGAGGAAAAGACCTATGAGGCGCACATTGACGAGGAAGTCCACCTTTACGGGCTGCTGCACCAGCTTGCTTTCCTTGCCGGGAAAATCAAGGACCGCCGGGACATGGAGAACCTGATCGACACCGCCCGGCGGTACGGCGAGATTGCCGACCAGATGTTTGACCGCTGGAGCATCCCCGGCCGCTACCTGGTGTTCGGCGACAAGGCCGACCTTGCCCGGCTGAAGGCCCTGGAGCTGTGCGAGCTGGACGCCTTCTATGTAGACTGTGAGGACGACGAGGACCAGCCCCATGCCTGACCGCCTCACCCATGTCAGCCTGTTTTCCGGCATCGGCGGGCTGGACCTTGCGGCAGAGGCGGCGGGCTTTGAAACGGTCTGTCAATGCGAGTGGGCGGATTACCCCTATTCCATCCTGCAAAAGCATTGGCCGGATGTGCCGAAGTTCCGGGACATCACCACATTCACGAAGGAGGCGTTTTTTGAGAAAACAGGACTTGAAACCGTCACCATCCTCTCCGGCGGATTCCCGTGCCAGCCCTTCTCCACCGCAGGAAAGCGGCGGGGCTTTGCGGATGAACGCTACCTGTGGCCGGAAATGTGCCGCATTATTGCCGAACTGCGGCCCCGTTGGGTGCTTGGGGAAAATGTTGCTGGCTTCATCAATATGGGGCTCGACAAAACGATTTTTGACCTGGCAAAAGCGGGATACGCTGTTCTCCCATTCGTATTTCCGGCTTGCGGCGTCGGCGCATGGCATGAGCGCCAGCGAACTTTTATCGTCGCGGCTGATGTTTCCCACACCCCTTGCCTCCGACAAATCCACGAGGCGGGACGCTGCCAGCCTGGATGTGTTCCTGTCGGACAACGGGATATTCCGCAAGCGGAACAAGGACGGGTCTATCTGGAGCCTGTCCCTGTCGGCGGCGGTGTTCTATCTGACCCCGGCGGCGTCGGAGGGTTACCGTTCTACTCTGAAACCGGCGGCCTTCCGGGACAAATCCCCATCCTCCAACCTGTCGGCTCAGGTGATCCGGCAGGAGTGTCCGCCATCCGAGACGGCGGCGCTGAACCCGGATTGGGTGGAATGGCTCATGGGCTTCCCCCGGAAATGGACGGACGTATCCTCTGGGCCGCCGAGCCGGAAGGAGTCCCCCGCATTACTGAAAACACCGCAGACCGCGCCCTCCGGCTGAAAACTCTGGGAAACGCGGTCTGCCCGCCCCAGGCATATCCCATTTTCAAATATATCTCTATGATCGAGACGGGCGAGTGCGTGAGCATTTGCCCCTACGGAAAGGCAGGTGGTGAAGCATGAAGGAATGGAAAGCCGCTGAAAAGGAAACGCAGAAGATGACCCGTGACGGAGCCATTTCCGTCAACATGGTCACAGGCGAGGCAAGCCGGGTATCCGACCGTGCGCTGGAGCAGGACTATTCTCCCTCCGGCGATTCTGCGGCGTTTGTTCACAGCGCGGCGGAGCGGCTGGATGACCGGCGCATCCACAAAAGCGAAAAGAAAAAGCGCCGGAAACAGCGCAGGTCCTATCGGGAGGGTACGGCGGCCAACGACCGTCCATCCTCCCGTTTGCAGTTTTCAGACGAGGAACGCGCCGCGCCGGAGCTGCAAAAGGTGATCCGCAAATCCGACAAGGCGGCGGATAAGCTGGACGCGGCACGGGCCGCTGTTCCCGAAAAATCACCCTCTTTCCATCAACCTATGAATCCGCTGGCGCGGCCGCTGCAGGAGATCGGCCACGCCGCCCATGCGAAGGTGCATGAGGTGGAGCAGGAAAATGTCGGCGTGGAGGCGGGACACCTGACGGAGCGCGGCATGGAAAAGGCTGCCCGCTACGGAAACCGCAGGCTTCAAAATTGGCAGGCGGACCGCAAGCTGAAACCCTGGCGGGAGGTATCCCACGCGGAGCAGGCGGCGGTTCAAGCCAACGCGGAGGCGCTGTATCAAAAGGCACTGCGGGAGAATCCGCAGCTTGCGGCCAGTAACCCTATTTCCCGGATGTGGCAGAAAAAGAAGCTGCAAAAGCAGTACGCCGCCGCATACCGGGCGGCGCATAGTGCCGGGGACGCGGCGGCATCGAATGGTGCGAAGAAAAGTGCGGACGCGGCGAAGAAGGCAGGAGAGTTTGTTTCCAAACACAAAAAGGAATTTCTGCTTGTGGGCGGGATCGGTCTGCTGCTGGTCATGCTGCTGGGCTCGCTGCAATCCTGTTCCTCCATGTTCGGCGGCGGGGTGTCCAACATCATGGCATCTTCCTATCTCTCCCAGGATTCCGATATGCAGGCGGCGGAAGAAGCCTACTGCGCCAAAGAAGATGAATTGCGGGAGTACCTGGATACCTACGAGGCCACCCACGACTACGACGAGTATCACTTCGACCTGGACGAGATCGAACACGATCCCTATGTGCTGATCTCCATTCTGTCGGCGCTCCATGAAGGGGTGTTCACCATCGACCAGGTACAGGGTGACCTTCAAACCCTTTTTGATAAGCAATATATCCTCACCGAGACTGTGACCACGGAGACCCGCTACCGCACCGAGACACGGACGGACAGCGAGGGCAACACCTATACGGTTCGGGTGCCCTATACCTGGACCATTTGCACCGTCACACTGGAAAACTTCGATCTCTCCCATGTGCCGGTCTACATGATGGGTGAGGAACAGCTTTCCTTGTATGCCGCCTATATGTCCACCCTGGGCAACCGTCCCGACCTGTTTCCGTCCTCCGGGTATGTGAACAAGTACATCGAAAACCCTCCCACCGCCTGGGAGATTCCCGCTGAATACCTGACGGACGAGCGGTTCAACACCCTTATCACCGAGGCGGAAAAATACCTGGGATACCCTTATGGTGCAACTTGTTCCCAACTGAAAAGGTTGGGCACTTGTCCAATGATTGGAGGTGAAAAGAAAGACAGGTGAACTGGTAATTCGATTGGTGGAATGATGGGGTAACGCCCTGAAACGCCAGCCTAATACTCCGACTGGCTTAAAGCGGAAACGCTATGGGTCAGAAGCTCGGTGAAGTCGGCTGAGAGTGACCGTAAGAATTGCTGGATAACAACCAGCCACACGAAAGCCGCCCAGAGGTGGGCGGTGTCACCTATAGGCCGGGGCTCTATAAAATACCTATGGTTAGAATGTGCGGAAGCACTGACGAAAACCGCGAATGTACAGGTCTAAAGGTAGGCCATATAGAAATGTATGGTGGCGTTAATTCGCCGTCAGTGTGGTTTAGTAAAAATCGTATGTATGAACGACCATGATGTGTTAAAGGCGCATCCAAGCTGACAGGACTAAAGCGGAGACCTAAGGGTATATGCACAGATAGAATTATCGGAACAAGGAAAGGTATCGGGCTTTACCATAGTGGTAAAGCAGGCAGACGAAGAAAATAAGCTGCCGAACCGGTGCTGAAAAGCAGAGGTCGGACTTACGATGAATCCCGCGAAAAAGAAGGATTCGGAGGGATGGCCTCAAGTCATTAGTCATATATGAAACAATCATTCAATCGCAGTAAGGATTCGAGTAGGACAAAAAAGTCACTCAATTCAAAAGAAGGGAGTGATGCCTTATGCCAAAAGAGAAAGCCGAAAAATCATTATGTTTGAGCGGACTGCGCCATGCTGAGTATTACGGAATACAGGAAGTGTTTGACGGTCTGTATGCGAAAAGCAGTAAAAATGAGACTTTCACAAATTTGATGAACATCATCTTAAAACGTGAAAATATCCTGCTGGCATATAGAAATATCAAGTCAAATGACGGAAGCAAAACTCCGGGAACAGATGGCGTGACATTCGATGACATCGGAAAGCTGATGCCGGATGAGGTTATTGATACAGTCCGTTTCATTACAATCGGCAGTACACATGGGTATCGTCCGAAACCTGTCCGAAGAAAAGAAATACCAAAACCTTACGACCCAACAAAAACCAGACCGCTGGGAATCCCCTGCGTCTGGGACCGGCTGGTACAACAATGTATCAAGCAGGTCATGGAGCCGGTTTGTGAAGCGAAATTCAGCGAAAACAGTTATGGATTCCGTCCAAATAGGTCTGCTGAAAACGCCATCGCAAGAGCGGAGTTCTTAATACAGAATACAAGACTGCACTATGTCGTTGAGTTTGATGTCAAAGGATTCTTTGACAATGTAGACCACAGCAAGCTGATAAAGCAGATATGGTCGCTCGGAATCAGGGACAAAAATCTCCTGTTCGTGCTGAAACGGATTCTTAAAGCACCAATACGGTTAGAAAATGGGGCAATGGAATACCCGACCAAAGGGACACCCCAAGGCGGTATTATCTCCCCGCTTCTGGCGAATATCGTGCTGAATGAATTAGACCAATGGGTTGACAGCCAATGGCAGGATAATCCGGTCACGGCAAAATACAAGACCTCCATAAACGCAAATGGCAGTATCAATAAATCCAATGCCTACAAGTTTATGCGAAGGACAAATCTAAAGGAGATGTATATTGTCCGTTACGCTGATGATTTCAGAATATTTTGCAGGACGAAAGATGAAGCGGAACGGACGATGAAGGCAGTCACACAATGGTTAATGGAACGTCTGCATTTAGAGGTTTCGCCAACAAAAACAAGGATAGTGAATGTAAAACATCGCTATTCAGAGTTCTTAGGGTTCAAGATGAAGGTGTTTCGCAGAGCAGATAAATATGTCATCAAATCTCATGTAGGTGACAAACAGCTTGAACATGCGCGTCAAAAACTGGTCACACAGGCGAAAAATATAATCCACCCAAGAAAGGAAAAACATGAGCGTGGTGAGATTTCGCTGTATAACTCAATCGTCGTGGGGCTGCAAGACTATTACAGAATAGCAACTTGTATCAGTGAAGATTGCAGTTCCCTGGGACGTTCTGTCATGACAGTGCTGACCAATGGATTAAAGGAACGCCAGGGAAGCAGACTTGTGAGAAACGGCCGAAAATTAACAGTCTTTGAATCGCAGAAATATGGAAAGTCTAAATCGCTACGCTATGTGAAAGGGACGGACGAACCAGTATATCCTATCAGCTATATCCGGCATAGCATCCCTCTAAGCCGAAAAAGGGCTATCAACTGCTACACCCCAGCGGGGCGGAAGGGATTGCACGATAATCTGAAAATCAACGTGAATCTGATGCTGGCACTTATGCGACAGCCTATAGGAAACAGGAGCGTTGAATTAGCTGATAACCGGATCTCCCTATTCTCGGCACAATACGGAAAATGTGCTGTTACGGGAATGCCATTTCTGACAACAGATGAAATGCACTGCCACCACATCAAGCCGAAAAAATACGGTGGGAATGACAGCTACGAAAATCTGGTGCTGATAAATAAACTGGTACACCGGCTCGTCCATGCAGAAACGGTTGAAACGATTACTTATTACCTTGAAGTCTGCAATCTCAATAAGAAGCAAATGGAAAAGCTGAACGCTCTGCGCCTGAAAGCAGGTTTAGGAGAAATTCGGGGAACACAACCCCTAAAAACGAACAAGGTAGATTGTAATAGATTGTGAGTATGACTAACGATGGAACGCCGTGTGCGGTGAAAGTCGCATGCACGGTGTGAAGTGGGGGAAAATCCGGAGATAACATCAAAGGATTACCTATCACTATTGTGGGGCGGCAGCAGCCCCAGCACTTCTTTCGATTGCAGCGGCTTCGTCAGCTATGTGCTGACCAACAGCGGCCTGTGCAATACCGGGCGGCTGGGCGCCCAGGGGCTCTACAACATTTCCACCCCGGTATCCGACCCCCAGCCCGGCGATCTGGTGTTCTTTGTGGGGACCTACGATACCAGCGGCGTGTCCCATGTGGGCATTTATGTGGGAGACGGGATGATGCTGCATTGCGGCGACCCCATCCAGTATTCCAACCTGAACACAAGCTACTGGCAGTCCCATTTCTACGCATACGGCAGACCACCTTACAACTGATGGAGGTGATGAAGCATCAATATGGTTTCCTACGGGGGCGGCGCCAACAGCACTGCCCTTCTGATCGGGCTGCATCAGCACCGTATCCCGGTGGACCTGATTCTCTTTGCGGATACGGGGGCAGAGCATCCCCACACCTACGCCTATCTGGATGTGATGGACCGCTGGCTGAAGGACCACGGGATGCCTCCCATTACCAGAGTGTATAAGACCACCCGTGACGGGAAACGGCTGACGCTGGAGGATGAATGCCTGCAAAGTTGCAGCCTTCCGTCCATCGCCTACGGCTTCAAGCGGTGTTCCCTGAAACACAAGATCGGGCCGCAGGAAAAGTTCTGCAACCATTACCCGCCGTGTCAAAAGGCGTGGGCGGCGGGCAAACGGGTGGTCAAGTTCATCGGCTACGACGCAGGCGAGGGCTACCGCAGCGACAAGGTGCTGCTGGGAGACCTGGCCGACCGAAAATACAGCAAGTGGTATCCCCTGATGGAATGGGGATGGACGCGGGACGATTGCATCCGGCAGATCGAGGCGGCAGGGCTGCCCCAGCCGGGAAAATCGTCCTGTTTTTTCTGCCCCAGCATGAAACCCGACGAGATCACCGCCCTGCGGGAGCAGCATCCCGATTTGTTCCGCCGCGCCCTGGCGCTGGAGGACAATGCCCGGAAAAACCTGAAAACGGTCAAGGGCCTGGGACGGAACTATTCCTGGAGAGAACGATTTGGAAAGGAGTTTTGCACACATGGCAACGGTTGAGAAGATTCGCAAGGACATCGAAAAGACGAAGGAGAAGATCTCCACCCAGCAGAAGCGCCTTCGGGATCTGGAGGCGCAACTCACCGAGGAAGAAAACCTGGAGATCGTCCGCATGGTCAAGGCGGTGCGCATGGACAACAAGGAGCTGACCGCTTTCCTGAAGGCCTACGCCAGCGGCCTTATCACCCTGCCCGACGGGATGATGGAGGCAGAGGCGGCGTCGGTCCCCGACGACGAGGATATGGAAGGAATGGAGGACGGCGAAGATGAAGCGTAACAGAGTTTTCCGCCTTTTGGCGTCCCTGACGGTGGTGGTCCTGTGCATGACCGCCTTCTCCGTCACTGCCTTTGCGGGCGGTGGGGATGGCGACTACTACCCGGGGAAGCCCGCCGAGACGACGCCGGAACCCACCGAGGAACCCGCCACCGGGGGCATGGAGCCGGAGGGCCAGTCCCTTACCCCGGAGGGCAACGCCACGCTGGTGGACGATTATTACGGCGACAAACAGCTTATCACCGTGACCACAAAAGCGGGCAACTATTTTTACATCCTGATCGACCGGGCCAACGAGAACAAGGAGACCGCCGTTCACTTCTTGAACCAGGTGGATGAAGCCGACTTGATGGCGTTGATGGAAGATGGACAGACGGAGGAAAAGCCCGCTACTTGTACCTGCGCCGAGAAATGCCAGGCCGGTGCGGTGAATACTGCCTGTCCGGTCTGCGCGGCGAATATGAGCGAGTGCGCCGGGAAAGCGCCGGAGGTGGAGCCGGAGCCTGAACCGGAGCCGGAGAAGGAGTCCGGCAGCAGCGGCGCCCTGGTGCTGATCCTGCTGCTGGCGGCTCTGGGCGTCGGCGGAGCCTTTGCCTACATCAAGTTCATCAAGCCAAAACAGGGCGCAAAGGTCAGCGCCGACCCGGACGACTATGAGTTCGAGGACGAGGAATACGAAAACGAGGATGTTCCTGAACAGGAAGAACAGGAGGACCAGAATTGAGCAAATTGGTAATCTGTGAAAAACCGAGTGTAGCAAAGAGTATCGCGTCGGCCCTGGGTGTCACATCCAGGGCCGATGGCTATTTTGAAGGAAATGGGTATCTCATTTCCTGGTGCATCGGGCATCTGGTGGGGTTGGCGGACGCGGCCGCCTACGATGACCGCTACAAGAAGTGGCGGTATGAGGACCTTCCCATCCTGCCCAACCCCTTCCGCTATGTGGTGTCCGAGGGAAAGGCTGCCCAGTTCCACATTCTCCGTTCCCTGATGGAACGCCCCGATGTGACAGAGCTGGTCAACGCCTGCGACGCAGGGCGCGAGGGCGAGCTGATCTTCCGGTTGGTCTATGAGACCGCCGGATGCTCCAAGCCTTTCTCCCGCCTCTGGATTTCTTCGATGGAGGACGCGGCAATCCGGGAGGGCTTTGCCGACCTGCGCCCCGGTAAGGACTATGATCCGCTGTATCAATCGGCACTTTGCCGCCAAAAGGCGGACTGGCTTATTGGTATCAATGCCTCACGGCTCTTTTCGGTGTTGTATCATCGAACGTTAAATATTGGGCGGGTGCAGACGCCCACCCTGGCGATGCTGGCCGACCGGGACAGCAAGATCGTCCTGTACCGCAAAGAGAAATACCATCATGTGCGCCTGGCGCTGGATGGAGCCGAGGCGGTCAGCGACCGCATTGTATCCCTGGAGGATGCCCAGGCCATCCGGGACGCCTGTGACGGGCAGCGAGCCGTGTGTGTATCCCTGGTGCGGGAGAAAAAGACGGAGAAGCCGCCCAAACTGTACGACCTGACCACCTTGCAGCGGGAAGCAAACCGGGTGTTTGGCTACACGGCCAAACAAACCCTGGACTACGCCCAGTCGCTCTATGAAAAGAAGCTACTGACCTATCCCCGCACGGACAGCCGGTATCTGACGGGCGACATGGCGGAGACCGCCTCCGTGGTCCTGCATCTGGCGGCACGGGTGCCGCCCTTCGACGCCTGCCCGGAGTTTTTCCCCGATGTTCTGGCGCTGGTGAACGACAAGGAGGTATCCGACCACCACGCCCTGATTCCCACTCTGGAGCTGGAAAAGGCGGATGTGCCTGCGCTGCCTGTGGGCGAGCGCAATATTCTTCTGCTGGTCTGCTGCAAGCTGCTGTGTGCGGCGGCGGAGCCTTTCGTGTATGAGGCGGTCACGGCCACCTTTGACTGCGGCGGACATACCTTCACGGCAAAAGGAAAGCAGGTGCTTTCCCAGGGCTGGCGGGCTATCCAGGAGGTGTTCCGTTCCTCCCTGAAGGAGAAGCCGGAGGATGAAGATGCCGGGGGCGTTCTTCCGGCCTTGATCGAGGGACAGGCCTTTGAGCCGGTCTCCGCCTCCATCACCGAGCACTTCACTTCACCTCCCAAATCCTACACGGAAGATATATGCTGTGAAAGGGGGATAAGAAATCACCCATAGAAAGGAGCGTTCCCATGAAACCCAAGAAATTAGGCAACGGTAAAATCACCGCCCTTTATGAGAGATTGAGCCGTGACGATGACCTCACAGGTGATAGTAACAGCATTATCAATCAAAAGAAAATGCTGGAGGACTATGCGAAAGCCAACGGTTTTACGAATTGCGTCCACTTCACAGATGATGGTTGGTCTGGTGGAAGTTTTGACCGCCCAAGTTGGAAGCGCATGATTGAGGGCATTGGAAAAGGCGAAATCGCTGCTGTCCTTGTTAAAGATTTGAGCCGCGTCGGTAGAGATTATTTACAGGTGGGCTTTTACACCGAAGTGATGTTCAGAGAGAAAGGTGTGCGGTTTGTTGCCATTACCAACGGAGTAGATAGCGACAAACGGGAAAGCAGCGAGTTTGCACCCTTTTTGAACATTATGAACGAATGGTATATTCGTGATTGCAGCCGTAAGATAACCTCTGTTTTACGGGCAAGAGGTATGTCCGGCAAGCACACAAGCAACCACTGTATCTACGGTTACAAGAAAGACCCCAACGACAAAGACCATTGGATTATCGACGAGGAAGCTGCCGAAGTAGTACGCCGGATTTATCGCATGGCCATTGAGGGAAAAGGCCCGTATGAAATTGCCCGCATATTGGCAACGGAAAAGGTTGAGCGCCCCTCTTACTATCTTGCACAGCGCGGTATGGGAAACCATCAATCAAACTACAATGCCGCAGACCCCTACACATGGCGCGGCGGTACAGTTGCCGACATACTCTCCAAGCAGGAATATATGGGGCATACGGTAAACTTTCGGACTTATAAGGAGAGCTATAAAGATAAGCGCGTCAAAATGACCCCCAAAGAGGATTTAGTCATTTTTGAGAACACACAAGAAGCTATCATCGACAAGGAAACATGGGAACGCGTACAAACTCTACGGAAAACCATTCGCCGGACAGACAGCATAGGAAAGGCCAATCCACTAACCGGCTTGATGTTTTGCGCGGATTGCGGTGCAAAGATGTATAACCACAGGGGCAAGGCCGGAAACGCGCGTGACTGGGCGGGCAGACCCAACGGGAAAAAGCGTCCGGATCGTGACGAGTACAACTGTTCCCGTTATGATTTGGGCAACCAGCATTATGATAAATACTGCACGACGCACCTTATTCGTACTGCTGTTGTAAACGAGCTTTTGTTGGAAGCCATCAAGGGCGTTTGTGACTATGCGTTGAACAATGAAGCTGAGTTTATGGCACAGGTCTGCTCCGCTTCCGAGGACAGGCAGGAAAAAGCTGCAAGATCCATTCGCCAGCGGAAGCAGCGCAACGAGAAGCGTACCGATGAACTGACCCGCCTAATCCGAAAGCTCTATGAGGACAATGTAAGTGGCCGACTTTCCGATACCCTTTTTGAACAAATGCTCAGAGATTTCGAGGCCGAGCTAAGCGATTTGACAGAAATCGTTTCCCAAGACCAACAGGAACTTGAACGCATAAGCAGGGAAACCATCAACGCCGAAAAGTTTCTTTCCCTTGTCAGAAAATATACAGACTTTTCCGAGTTGACCCCTGCCATGATAAATGAGTTTGTAGAAAAAATCCTCGTCCACCAAGCCCAGGGCAAAGGAGCAAGCAGAATACAGGAAATTGAAATTTTCTTTAATTTTGTTGGTAAGGTGGACATCCCTCACAAGGAAGTGGAACTGACCGAGGAAGAAAAGGCCGCGTTAGCGGAACAGGAACGCCGCCGAGCGAAAAAAGCAGAGTACAATCGACGCTATATGGAAAAGAAACGCAGGCAATGGAAAGAGCAGCAGGAGCAGGAGCAAGCCGAGCAACTGCCCCTTGCCGCCGAACAGAAAGGAGAACACATAGCATGAGCTAATTTATGTTTGACGGTCAAGAGCCGGAAAAAACAGAAATCTTGCGATAGGAACCGCCCGGACGAGGAATGGTTCACCGGGGCGGTTTCTATTTGAAAATCCCCATTTCCCCCAAGTCAAGAGCCGGGAAAAATCCCTCAAAATACCCCTCTTGCCAAACGAGGGCGCAGAAAGGAGCATTTATGCGAACAGGGCTTACCAAGCGGGAAAAGACCACCGACATTTGGTTTGACGAGAAAGACCCGCTTATCCATATCCGCACTCACAACACCGCCTTGAAGAAACGGCTGCTTGCTTACAGCCGCCGCTACCCGGCGATCTGCCGCCAGACCGACGCAGACCCCGAAACGGGCTGCATGGAGTTTGATATTGCAAAGGGGCGTTTCTCTTTCCGTCTGACCGCCCCATACAGTGAGGAACGGAGGAACGCCGCCAGCAAAGCGGCAAAGAAACATTCCGGCAACTTGACACACCCTATTCAAAAAGATGTGCTATAATTTTTTTGAAAAAGTTTCGGATTAGATGTAGTATTTGCCGCTGAAACCGTAGTACATAGGTGAAGCCCGAAAGGAGGCGGTGAGATGATAGACGACGAAAAAATCATAGAAATGTTTTTTGGACGTTCAGAACAAGGCATACGAGAGCTGGATATAAAATACGGAAAGGTCTGCCACAATCTTTCCTACCATATCGTAGGCAGCAGACAAGACGCGGAGGAATGTGTAAACGACGCTTATTTAGGCGCATGGAACGCCATTCCCCCGGCACGACCTAACCCGCTGCTATCTTATCTTGTTAAAATCGTTCGGAACATTTCACTCAAAATCTATTGGAGAAAGGAAGCAGCCAAACGGAGCAGCCATTACACGATTGCTTTGGAAGAAATTGAAGCCTGTATAGCAGCCCCGAATACAGTAGAAGCAGAAATCGAAGCCAAAGAGTTAGCCCGTATCATTGAAGCATTTTTAGACACGCTGACTACCGAAAACCGCGTTATTTTCATGCGCCGCTATTGGTTTTCCGACAGCTATAAGGACATAGCCGAGTTTATGGGGCTTTCAGAAAAAAACATTTCTGTCCGGCTGACCCGTATCCGAGAGAAGATGAAACAATACTTGATTGAAAGAGAGGTATTCGTATGAACGCAAAGAAGTTTTCCGACGCTATGAGCGAGCTTGACACAAAATATGTCGATGAAGCTCTCAACTACAAGAAGAAAGCCAAAAAGCCCATTTGGGTAAAGTGGGGGGCTATTGCAGCTTGCTTGTGCTTGATGATACCATTGACCGCATTTGCCGTTGATATAATTCAATATAATGCAGCGGTTGATTATCTCAATTCTCTCGGCATTGCTGTTGAAGATTTGAGCGACTATTCTCATAAAGAAATAAAAGAAGCTGCAAAAACGATTGACGCAGGAGAAAGTAACCCGTTGACTGAAGAAATCCTTAGTCTAATACCAGAAAACAAAGAACCGCTCGATACACCGACGCAGGTAACATCTGAGCAAATTAAAGAACTAACACCGACCATGACAAGAGAAGATGTTCTTTCTCTTTTAGGTGACACACAAGATGTTGGCTCAGGCATTTATATATATCTTTACGAAGTAGACCAACAATACCTGCTGCGTATTCCTTTTGCAAGCGATGAAGCACAATTAGGTGTAACAGGAGAAGATTTGCTAAAGGCATTGGTTCCCATTTCTGGAGATATTGCTCCTATGGTCTATGTAAATGATACGCTTTATCAAATCGTTGACTCTCAATCAAACCTCGCAGATGAAAAAAGTTCTTTCAATTTGTTAGGAAAAATCGAAAACACAGTTAGTTCTTCGGAAGAACCAAAAGAAAATTTCCAAGCAAATGATGATATTGTAGGGGCTGCGGTTTATCAGTACGGCGATAACATTGTCGTTGAGTTTGAGGGAAAATACTGGTTATATGAACACTATCATAACACAGACTTTGACGGAAACTCAGACTGATATGCCCCACGCCCAAACAAGCCATACTTCTGATGAAAAAGTATCCGAACAAAACCTTCTTGCAAAGTAAATAAGTTTTCTATTTTACAAGGGCAGCCGAGAAAATCGACTGTCCTTTTTCTATGCTTATGAGCAGAAAGGAGCGCCTAACCATGACAAAGCCAAGAGAGAAAACCCGCGAGGAGTTGCAAGCCGAGATTGAGGACGGAAAGAAGAAAATCCGGCAGTTTGAGAACCGGGAAAAGATGTTGCGTCAGAAGCTATCCAAAGAAGAACGCAGAACGCGCAGCCACCGCCTTATTGTCCGGGGCGCGGTCTTTGAAAGCATTGTGCCGGAAGCAAAGAACATGACCGACGAGGAAGCCGCAGCACTTCTTAGGCTTGCCCTAACCAGTGAGCCAGCGCGGGAGTTTTTGAAAAAACGAGCCGAAAGCGGGAACGCCGAATAAATCCCTTTGGAACAAAGGGCGCACTTATACACCCTTACGGGCGTGTGCGCTCTGCCGAGGGCTTATCTCCGCACAGGGAGATTTCCCCGCGC
>OICT01000489.1_pt1 | contig 19573 bp, 14 predicted proteins | sample 1581331 | NCBI WGS metagenome assembly OICT01 (sample SAMEA3882544, study PRJEB24775) | human gut metagenome | biome: human-associated habitat; feature: intestine environment; material: feces | place: Netherlands | collected 2009/2010 | reverse complement strand
ACGGAACTGTATTTCGTGCACCGATTGTTGTAAAAGGCATTGAGCCATGTGTAAAAAACTGGAAAAAACCAATCACTATTGCAAGACATGCATATGGAGATGTATATAAAAATACAGAGATGAAGATTCCTGGACCTGGAAAAGTAGAACTGGTATACACGGCAGAAGACGGCACAGAGACCAGAGAACTGGTACACAACTATGCAGGACCGGGTGTTGCACAGGGAATGCATAACTTATGCGGATCTATTGAAAGCTTTGCGAGAAGCTGCTTTAATTATGCATTGGATACAAAGCAGGATCTGTGGTTCGCAACAAAAGATACGATCTCTAAGAAGTATGACCATACATTCAAAGATATTTTCCAGGAAATCTTTGACAAAGATTATGCCGAGAAGTTCAAAGAAGCCGGAATTACATATTTCTATACTTTGATCGATGATGCGGTTGCAAGAGTTATGAAATCAGAAGGCGGATATATCTGGGCATGTAAGAACTATGACGGAGATGTAATGAGTGATATGGTTTCTTCCGCATTTGGTTCTCTTGCAATGATGACCTCTGTACTTGTTTCTCCACAGGGCTATTACGAATATGAAGCAGCTCATGGAACAGTACAGAGACATTATTATTGTCATCTGGAAGGAAAAGAAACTTCTACCAACTCTGTGGCAACGATTTTTGCATGGACAGGAGCTCTTCGTAAACGTGGAGAACTGGATGGCAATCAGAAACTGGAAGAGTTTGCAGATAAACTGGAAAAAGCGACTCTTTCTACGATTGAAAGTGGCAAGATGACCAAAGACCTTGCACTGATCACAACAATTGAGAATCCGACTGTACTGAACAGCCGTGATTTCATCCTTGCAATCAGAGAATCTCTGGAAAAAATGATTTAATATACGCACAAAAGAGCCATTGTATCAACTGCGATACAGTGGCTCTTGTAATGTGGGAGAGAAAATTGCAGTTACGCAAGTTCCTCCCATTTTTCATATAATTCTTCAAGTTCTGCCTGAATCTTATCTTTTTCGCGGCTTAGTTCCGCGCAGCGTCCGACATTCGTACAGACATCCGGAAGGACGAGTGTATCATCGATTTCTTTATCACGTGTTTCAAGCTCTTCAATACGTTTTTCGACTTTTTTAAGTTCGTTTTCCTGTTTTCGTTTACGGGCCTGTTCTTCTTTTTGCTGCTGCCAGGTGAGTTTTCCCTCAGAAGGAGTTTCTTCTTTAGCTTCTTCGGTGGCTTCCTGTGCAGTCGGAGCATATTTCTCAGTCAGTTCTTCTTTTTTCTCCAGATAGTAGTCGTAATCACCGATATAGTTGACAACTGATTGATTTGTCAGATCCAGAATGCGGGTTGCAGTCTGGTTGATGAAATAACGGTCATGAGAAACATATAACACGGTTCCGGTATAGCTGTTCAGTGCTTCTTCCAGAATTTCCTTGGATGCGATATCCAGATGGTTGGTAGGCTCATCAAGGATCAGGAAGTTTGCTTCTGAGAGCATCAGTTTGGCAAGAGAAACACGGCCTCGTTCACCACCGGAAAGAGAGGAGATCACTTTGAATACATCGTCTCCGGTAAAGAGAAATGCTGCCAGCATATTACGGATCTGTGTCTCGGTCAGCGTCGGATATGTGTCTGAAATTTCCTCAAAAATTGTTTTTTCTGCATGAAGTACATGATGCTCCTGGTCATAGTAACCAATCTGCACTTTGGCACCCAGAGAGAAGCTTCCGGCGTCTGCATCCAGAAGTCCGTTGAGAATCTTGAGCATTGTAGTTTTGCCGGTTCCGTTGTTTCCAATCAGTGCTACGCGCTCGCCTCGTTTGATCTGGAAAGAAATATTGGAAAAAAGTTTCTGCTGAGGGAAACTTTTGGCGAGATCTTCTACGGTAAGAACATCGTTTCCACTGACCACGCGTGGCTCAAGAGAAAGACGCATCTGGCTCTGGACTTCGATCGGTTTGTCAATCCGCTGAATCTTATTCAGCATCTTTTCACGGCTCTCTGCACGTTTGATGGATTTTTCTCTGTTGAAAGATTTCAGCTTGACGATAACGGCTTCCTGATGTTTGATCTCGCGCTGCTGGTTGAGATATGCCTTGTACTGGGCATCACGAAGCTGCGCTTTTTTCTCTGCATAAGCGGAGTAATTACCGGCATACATACGAACCTGTCCGGCATCGATCTCGATGACTTTTGTGACAACTTTGTCCAGAAAATAGCGGTCATGAGATACAATGAAAACAGCACCAGGATAATTGAGAAGATAAGTTTCCAGCCAGGCAATGCTTTCCATATCCAGGTGGTTGGTAGGCTCATCGAGCAGAAGGATATCTGGTTTGGAAATCAGCAGTTTACCGAGGGCAACACGTGTTTTCTGACCGCCGGAAAGAGTCGCCACCTGTTTGGTAAAATCCTCTTCTGTAAATCCGAGACCATTCAGAACACCCATAAGTTCGCTTTTGTAGGCATAGCCATTCTCCAGTTCAAATTCATGAGTCAGGCGGGTGTAGGAGTTCATCAGGCGGTCAAGTTCTTCGCCGGAAGCATTTTTCATCTGGACTTCCATGGCACGAAGGCGTTCTTCCATATCGATGATATACTGTTTGGTGCTTAAGAGTTCTTCATATACAGAAAGGTGTCCCTGTACATCCTGATACTGGGCGAGGTAACCGATGCGTTTGTCCTTGGCAAGAACTACCTGTCCGGCATCTGCATGGATCTCTTCCATTATAATGCGAAGAAGTGTGGTCTTGCCGGCACCGTTATTACCGATCAGAGCAGCTTTTTCGCGTTCTTCTATATGAAAAGAGGCATCTTCCAGAATCACTTTTTCACCGAAGGATTTGGAGATACCCTGACATGATAAAATCATAGTTATTCCTCCGAAGTAAATATACGGTATGATTATAAAAGCAAAAATGGCCTTTGTAAAGGAAAATCAATGAAAATTGTACATATTTGACAACATTGATTGACAACAAAATGTCAATTCGTTATAATTAACGAGAAAGTGTAAGGAGGGACAACGGTGGAAGCAAAACAGATTTCAAAAGCTGTGATTAAGAGACTGCCACGTTACTATAGATACCTTGGTGAACTTCTGGAAGACAATGTAGAGAGAATCTCTTCCAATGATCTTAGTAAAAAAATGCGTGTTACAGCGTCTCAGATACGTCAGGATCTGAATAATTTCGGGGGATTTGGACAGCAGGGATACGGTTATAATGTAAAATATCTTTATACAGAGATCGGTAAGATCCTGGGGCTGGATATCGTGCATCCGATGATCATTGTAGGAGCTGGTAATCTGGGGCAGGCACTTGCCAATTATGTTGAGTTTGAGAAGAGAGGATTCAAGCTGGTCGGTATTTTTGATGTAAATCCGGTACTTGAGGGAATTGCGGTTCGTGGGATTGAGATTCAGATGATCAGTGATCTTCCTTTCTTTATGAAAGAAAACAATATTGAGATCGCAATTCTGACATTGCCGAAGAATAAGGCACGTGATATGGCGGAGATTCTGATCGAGAACGGAATCAAAGCTATCTGGAATTTTGCACATATCGATCTGGATACTCCAGATGATGTGATCGTGGAGAATGTTCATCTTTCAGAGAGTCTTATGACATTATCCTATAATCTCAGTCAGTATCGTCAGGAACATATAGACGATGAGAAATAAGCAGCACTTATAAAGTGATGGCAGGACGGACAGACAGGCTGTTACCCGGCTCCTTATGGCAAGGAGGCTGCGTAATGGCCTTTTATGCTAATTATGGCAGGTGAGGAAAAAGAATGAAACAGATTGTGACCTGTAAAGAAATGAAAGCTCTTGATGGAAATATGATTGAGGAAATCGGGATTCCGTCCTGTGTCCTGATGGAACGGGCAGCTCTGAAAGTCGCAGAAGAACTGGAACGGACGCTGGCAGACAAAAAACAGGAAGAACGGATTCTCTGTGTCTGCGGAAGCGGGAACAACGGAGGAGATGGCGTGGCTGTTGCCCGTATTCTGAAACTGCATGGTTATCGTACAAGTCTGTATCTGGTGGGGAATCCGGACCACAGGACTGTGGAAATGCAGCGTCAGCTGGATATTGCAGCTGCCTGTCAGGTGCCGGTTGTGAATAACCTGGAAACAGAGGAATATACTACTATAGTAGATGCCATTTTCGGCGTTGGGCTGAGTCGTCCGGTCGAGGGCAGTTACAGAGATGTGATTATGGCACTGAATCAGTTGAATGCCTGGAAAGTGGCTGTTGATATTCCGTCCGGAGTAAATGGCGATACAGGAGCAGAACTTGGAATTGCTTTTCATGCAGATCTGACAGTGACATTTGCATTTCGGAAAGCAGGCCTTTGCCTGTATCCTGGCAGGAAATTTGCCGGTAAAGTGATCGTTGCGGATGTTGGCATCTACGCAAGTGATAAGGTGAAACCATATTTATGGCAGACAGAAAAAACAGATATTCATTTTCTGCCGGATAAAATTGTTGATGGAAACAAAGGAACTTTTGGAAAGATTCTGGTCGTTGCCGGAAGTCCGGGCATGTGTGGGGCGGCTTACCTCAGTGCGTCGGGAGCTTTTGCAGTGGGCATCGGAATGGTGAAAATCGTTACGGCAGAAGAGAATCGGATTCCACTGCAGACAATGCTGCCGGAAGCAATGCTTGACTGTGGCGATGATTTTGCAAAAGATCTTGACTGGTGCGATATTGTGGTGATCGGCCCGGGAATTGGAACTACGTACCAGGCTGCCGAAAAAGTACAGTGGTTTCTGGAGGCAGCATCAGGAGCTGCTAAACCAGTCATACTGGATGCAGATGGGCTGAATCTGCTGGCACAGCATCCGGAATGGAAACAGTATCTTACGAGCCGCGTGGTCATGACACCACATATGGGTGAGATGGGACGGCTGACAGGAAAAAAGGTCAGTGAACTTCAAAAAGACCGTATTGCAGCAGCGAGGGAGCTGGCGGCAGAGACCGGTGCGGTTTGTGTGCTGAAAGATGCATGTACCGTGACGGCAGAACCGGATGGAAATACCTGGATCAGTCTGGCGGGAAATCCTGGAATGGCGACCGCGGGAAGTGGAGATGTTCTGACCGGAATTCTTGCAGGTGTGCTGGCAATGTTCCTGAATAAAAGGACGGAACTGCCGGATACAGGCAGACAGGCTGCGTTGGGAGTACTGCTTCATGGTATGGCAGGAGATCTGGCAGCGAAAGAAAAAGGAACAGCAGGTATGAAGGCCGGAGATATTGTACGAGGAGCTTCAGAAGTTTTGAAAAATAAATAGAATACCGAAATATCTGAGCAGATCAGGCAGGAAGAGGAGGGTATTATGAAAAAATTTGAGAGAGTTAAAGCAGTAGTATCACTGGATGCCATTGCTCATAACTTTGAGGAAATGAAGAAAAACATTGCAGATGGTACCAGGATCGTAGCTGTTATCAAGGCCGATGCTTATGGACATGGTGCAGAAGCGATTTCGCGTCTTATAGAAGACTATGAGTACATCTGGGGCTTTGCGACCGCGACAGCAGAGGAAGCGATTCAGTTGAAAGATGCCGGGATTGAGAAACCGGTATTGATTCTCGGACTTGTTTTTGAAGAGTATTTCCAGGAACTGATCAGAAAAGATGTGCGCCTGACGGTCTGTGAGTATAATGTGGCAAAAATCCTTTCTGATGAGGCTGTCCGCCAGGGCAGACAGGTGCATATCCATATTGCACTGGATACCGGAATGAGCCGTATTGGATTTGCAGATAAGCCGGAAAGCGTTGAGGAGATCAAAAAGATCGCCGCACTTCCAAATGTTGAGATTGAAGGTATGTTTACACACTTCGCACGGGCAGATGAGACGGATAAAGCTCCGGCAGTAGAACAGCTGAAACGTTATCTTGCGTTTGCTGGCCTTCTGGAAAAGGCGGGAGTACAGATTCCGCTGAAGCATTGCTCGAACAGTGCGGGAATCATTCGTATGCCAGAGGCAAACCTGAACCTGGTCCGTGCGGGAATTACAATCTATGGTATTTATCCGTCCGATGAAGTGGAGAGGGACATTGTGAAACTGAAGCCGGCGATGGAGCTGAAGAGTCATGTGGCTTATGTGAAGGATCTTCCGGCAGGAACGGCGATCAGTTATGGCGGAACATTTGCTTCCGAAAACGATCTTCGTGTTGCAACGATTCCGGTCGGCTATGCGGATGGATATCCGAGAACTCTGTCTAATAAAGGATGGGTTCTGATACATGGACAGAAAGCACCGATCCTTGGCAGAGTCTGTATGGACCAGTTCATGGTGGATGTTACACATATTCCGGATGTGAAACATGGAGATGAGGTAACATTGATCGGTAGGGACGGAGACGAATTTATCAGCATTGAGACTTTTGGCGATATGTCCGGCAGATTTTCTTATGAATTTGCCTGCGATATCAGTAAACGTGTCCCGAGAGTCTATATAAAAGACGGCAAAGAATGGGGAGATCTGACCTTCTTCGAATAAACTGCAGTACCACGCATGTATACACAGAAGAAAAATGGAAATACTAATTCCAGAGAAAAAAGAATCGGAGTGTGATTGTGTGGTAATTAAAAGAGGGGATATTTTTTATGCAGATTTAAGGCCGGTAGTTGGGAGTGAACAGGGTGGTGTCCGCCCGGTTCTGATCATTCAGAATGATGTGGGCAACCGACACAGTCCCACGGTCATCTGTGCTGCGATTACTTCTAAGATGAATAAGGCAAAGCTGCCGACGCATATTGAGATCGATGCTTCTTCTTATGGAATTGAGAAGGACTCGGTGATCTTGTTGGAACAGCTGCGTACGATCGATAAAAAAAGGCTGAAGGATAAGGTATGCCATCTTGACCAGACAATGCTGGATCGAGTGAATCATGCCCTTGAAATCAGCCTTGAGCTTACTTTTTAGGCTGTTATCCTTGACGAACAGAAGCTAAAGTGCTATATTTTAGCAGTAATTGTGCTGATTTTAAACAAATTACGGAAGGAATAGATACAAAATGGACGATGGCAGTCGATTGCCCCGCAGGGGGCCGGCGAAGGTTATAGACTGGATCCAGGGTCTTTTTTCCGGAGTTTTTCATTTCTTTAAAAGGGAACAGGAAGATTCTGTTACGGAAAAAGAAATCATCTCTATGGTGGATGAGGCACATGAGAAAGGTGTCCTCCAGAAAGATGAAGCAGAGATGATCCAGAATATTTTTGCTTTTGAAGATAAAGAAGTGGGTGTGGTTATGACTCACAGAAGCAGTGTGGCTGCTTTTGCGATGGATGATCTGCTCAAGGATGTTGTGAATCATATGATGGAAGAGGAAAATTCCCGATATCCGGTCTGCGGGGAAGATATGGATGATATCCGGGGACTGATCCATTACAAAGATGCACTGAAATTCTTTACACAGAATCCATGGGCGAAGTTCAAACCACTGAAAGAGCTTCCGGGGCTTATCAGGAAAGCGACTTTTGTTCCTGAGACCAGACATATCGGACAGCTTTTCCGTACCATGCAGGCCAGACAGGTACATATGGCAGTTGTCGTGGATGAGTATGGTCAGACGGCAGGAATCGTAACGATGGAAGACCTCATTGAGGAAATCGTCGGGGATATTTTTGATGAATACGATGAGAGCAGGGATACATTTCGGACACAGGTAGATAACAGTATCATTATTGATGGACTTGCCAGTCTGGATGATGTGGAGCAGGAACTGGATATTGAATTCGGTGATGTAGAAATGGAAACGCTGAACGGTTATCTGACAGAGCTTCTGGGACATATTCCGTCCAGGGAGGATCTGGACAAAGAAATTGTTGCAAACGGCTACAGATTTAAGATTCTTTCACTTGGAAACAGAACCATCGGAAGAGTAAGAGCCGAAAAAATAAATGACAAAGAAACAAAAGGAGAGAGTGAAAAATGTCAGGACATTCAAAATTCGCAAACATAAAGCACAAAAAGGAAAAAAATGACGCAAAAAAAGGTAAAGTATTTACTGTAATCGGCCGTGAGATCGTTATGGCAGTCAAAGCCGGCGGTGCGGACCCGAATAACAACAGCAAGCTTCGTGATGTTATCGCAAAAGCAAAAGCAAACAACATGCCGAATGATACAATTGAACGTGGTATCAAAAAAGCAGCCGGTGCAGATTCTGCTGACAGTTATGAACGTGCTACATATGAAGGATATGGCCCGAACGGTGTTGCAATCATCGTTGAGACTCTGACTGACAACAAGAACCGTACAGCAAGTAATGTAAGAAATGCATTTACAAAAGGTTATGGAAGCATCGGAACTCAGGGATGTGTATCCTTTATGTTTGATCAGAAAGGTCAGATCATCATTGACAAAGAAGAACTGGAAGACGAATGTGGTGAGATGGATGCAGACGAGCTTATGATGACAGCGCTTGATGCAGGCGCAGAGGATTTCAACGAAGAAGAAGACAGCTTTGAGATCCTGACAGCTCCGGATGATTTCAGTGCCGTGCGTGAGGCGCTGGAAAAAGCTGGTATCCCGATGGTAGAAGCTCAGGTTGCTATGGTTCCGCAGACATATGTGGATCTGACAGATGAAAAGGATGTCAAGAACCTGCAGAGAACACTGGATCTTCTCGATGAGGATGATGATGTTACAGATGTTTGGACAAACTGGAACGAATGATTTTCAAATATATGATCTGATGTATAACAATTAAAGATCTGACACAAAATACCTTCATGAACTTTCAAATTTCATGGAGGTATTTTTATGTCTGAAAAAGAGATTGAAAACAGTAAACAGCAGGCTTTGGATAAAGAAGAAAAAGAAAATGAGCAGATCAGGGAAATGGGTGAGTTGACACTTGACCAGAATGTGAAGAGACACCGGATCGAACTTCTAACGATTATTGGTGAAGTAGAAGGCCATGATGCCGCACCGTCGCAGAGTAAAACAACAAAATATGAACATGTTCTGCCAAAACTTGCAATGATCGAAGACGATGAAAACGTGGAAGGACTTCTGATTCTTTTGAATACGGTTGGCGGTGATGTGGAGGCAGGACTTGCCATTGCAGAGATGATCGCATCTTTAAGTATTCCGACGGTATCGTTGGTACTTGGTGGCGGGCATTCGATCGGAGTACCGATGGCAGTGTCGGCAGATTACTCTTTTGCTGTGCCAAGTGCAACGATGGTGATCCATCCGGTGCGTTCCAGCGGAATGTTTATCGGAGTGGCCCAGACCTATCGGAATATGGAAAAGATCCAGGACCGTATCACAGGCTTTATTGCGGCACATTCCAGAGCCTCCAAGGAACGTCTGGAGAGACTGATGCTGGACACCAGCCAGCTGGTCAAGGATGTCGGAACGCTTCTGGAAGGTGAGGAGGCAGTAAAAGAAGGGCTGATTGATGAGATTGGAGGAATCCGTGAGGCACTTGCAAAACTGCATGAGATGATTGATGCGAAAAATAATAAAATATAAAAAATTGTGAAAAAAAAGACATTTTTATGCATCTTTATAAATGTTTTCCTTGTCATATAGCAGATTTTAGCGTATTATTATTAGAGGATTGAATGAAAATATGCTAGGAGGGAAACAATGTATAAGATTTTAAAAGCTGAAACACTGGCAGCTAAGATCCATCTTATGGTTGTACACGCACCGCGTGTTGCAAGCCATTGTCAGCCAGGACAATTCATCATCGTAAAAATGGATGAGAAGGGCGAGAGAATCCCGCTTACAATCTGTGACTATGATCGCGAAGAAGGAACGATTACAATCGTATTCCAGGAAGTTGGAGCATCTACTATTAAGATGTCCGAATTAAAAGCTGGAGATTCTTTCCGTGACTTTGTAGGACCTCTGGGATGTCCTTCTGAATTTGTTCATGAAGACATCGAAGAACTTAAGAAAAAGAAAATGGTATTCGTAGCCGGAGGTGTTGGTACAGCACCTGTTTATCCGCAGGTAAAATGGCTTCACGAGCATGGTATTACTGCAGACGTAATCCTTGGTTCCAAAACAAAGGATATGGTTATTCTTGAAAAAGAACTTGCAGCTGTTTCCAACCTTTATGTTACAACAGATGACGGATCTTATGGACGTTCCGGTATGGTAACAAAGACTCTGGAAGATCTCGTTACTAACGAAGGAAAGAGCTATGATGTCTGTGTTGCGATCGGACCGATGATCATGATGAAATTTGTCTGTCTTCTTACTAAGAAGCTTGGTATCCACACAATCGTCAGCATGAACCCGATCATGGTTGATGGAACTGGTATGTGTGGAGCATGTCGTCTCCAGGTTGGCGATGAAATTAAATTTGCCTGCGTAGACGGACCGGAATTCGACGGACATCTTGTTGATTTCGATCAGGCTATGAAGAGAAGCCAGATGTACAAGACTGAAGAAGGACGTGCATTACTGAAGCTTCAGGAAGGCGATACCCACCACGGTGGATGCGGACAGTGCGGAGGTGACAAGTAATGGCAGATGCAAAAATGTTAAATAAAGTACCGGTAAGAGAACAGGATCCGAAGGTACGTGCTACAAACTTTGAAGAAGTTTGTCTTGGATATAATCAGGAAGAAGCAATGGAAGAGGCACAGAGATGTCTGGGCTGCAAGAAACCAAAATGCGTAGAAGGATGTCCGGTGTCCATCAATATTCCTGGATTTATCGAGCAGATCAAAGAAGGAAACATTGAAGAAGCATATAAAGTGATCGGATTATCTTCCGCACTTCCGGCTATCTGCGGACGTGTATGTCCTCAGGAGTCTCAGTGTGAAGGACAGTGTATCCGTGGTAAGAAGGGTGAAGCTGTTTCTATCGGTAAACTGGAAAGATTCGTTGCTGACTATGCTCTGGAACATGATATCAAACCAGTCGGAGCAGAAGTTAAGAACGGACATAAAGTTGCTGTTATCGGTTCTGGTCCGTCCGGACTTACCTGCGCAGGTGATCTTGCAAAGGCCGGATATGATGTAACCGTATTTGAAGCTCTTCATGAACTTGGTGGAGTTCTTGTTTATGGTATTCCGGAATTCCGTCTTCCAAAACAGAAAGTTGTTAAGAAAGAGATCGAGAAAGTTAAAGAACTCGGTGTTAAATTTGAAACAAACGTTGTTATCGGTAAATCCACAACAATCGATCAGCTGATCGAAGATGAAGGATTTGAAGCTGTATTTATCGGTTCCGGTGCAGGTCTTCCGATGTTTATGGGAATCCCGGGTGAAAACGCGAGCGGTGTATTCTCTGCAAACGAGTACCTGACAAGAAGCAACCTGATGAAAGCATTTGATGACTCTTATGATACACCGATCGCAGCAGGTAAGAAAGTTGCTGTTGTCGGCGGTGGTAACGTAGCTATGGATGCTGCAAGAACTGCTCTCAGACTTGGTGCTGAAGTACATATCGTATACAGAAGAAGTGAAGCAGAGCTTCCTGCACGAGCAGAAGAAGTTCATCATGCTAAAGAAGAAGGAATCATCTTTGATCTTCTTACAAATCCGAAGGAAATCCTTGTTGACGAGAACGGACATGTAAGCGGTATGAAGGTTGTTAAGATGGAACTGGGCGAGCCGGATGCATCCGGAAGAAGACGTCCTGTTGAGATTCCAGGTTCTGAGTATGATATGGATGTTGATACCGTTATCATGTCACTTGGTACTTCTCCGAACCCGCTGATTTCTTCCACAACGAAAGGACTTGAGATCAATAAGAGAAGATGTATCGTTGCTGAAGAAGAAACAGGTAAGACATCTAAAGACGGCGTATATGCTGGTGGAGATGCTGTTACAGGTGCAGCTACAGTTATCCTTGCTATGGGAGCTGGTAAAGCTGGAGCAAAAGGTATCGATGAATATCTGAAAAATAAATAAAATGAATCAGGGGCCTTCCGGTACAGAAATGTGTCGGAAGGTCTTTTTTTGAATGGAATAAGAACACAGGTTCTTTTTTGCTGTCTTGTAAGTTTTTCGGGAATATGTTATACTATCCACTGTTAATATGCCTTTATAGGCGGTTATGAGAAATTTACCGGATAATATGGTACAGATTAGTTGAAAGAAAAGGATAAAAATATGATAGTTCTTTATATTATTTTACTGGCTATAGTGCAGGGAATTACAGAATTTCTTCCGGTCAGCAGTTTTGGACATCTTTGTTTTGTTCAGAATATACTTGGTATGGAACATGGACCCGGAGTACTCATGGAGGTTATGCTTCATCTGGGAACGCTTGCAGCAGTTTTTATGACCTTTCAGAAAGACATACGCAGACTGGCAGTGGAATCCATTGAAATGTTTATGGATGTGATCGGAAATGCAAATCTCTATATACATAACAGACGTACCGGGGATGAGCTTCATTATGCAAAGATCATAAGCAATATCTACCGTAAATTTGCAGTTCTACTGATGGTTTCCATGATTCCGACGATGTTTCTGGGATATACAGCACGCAGACTTGTTGTAATGTCTGCAGCTTCAAAACTTCTTCCAGGTGTTGGGATTCTGATCACAGGAATTATCCTTCTGGTAATCGACATGAGTCAGGTAGGCGGCACAAAAGCAGCTAAGGATGCAAGCTTTTCCAATGCCATGTGGATCGGAATCTGTCAGGGCCTTTCGGTATTTCCGGGATTTTCCAGAAGTGGAATGACGATCAGTGCCGGGTTGATGAGCGGATTCAGCCGTACATTTGCAGTGAAGTATTCTTATATTTTGTCGATTCCGGCAATTATCGGTGCACTGATCATGGAACTTGGGCAGTTTGGTTCTGCAGATATGACAGTAGGGCTTGGCTTTTCTTATGTATTTGGAATGATCATTGCAGCAGTTGTTGGAAGTCTGGCAATCCGGGCATGCCTGAGACTTGTACACAACGGAAAATTCCGCTTTTTTGCATACTATTGTTTTATTGTGGGAATTATTGCGCTTGTAGCAAATTTTGCATAGTTGGGAATATTTTTTCTGCCGGAGGATTTTCTGATTTTCCGGCGGATTTTTATGAAGAATCATTAGGAGGGGTGCCTGAATGGCAGCAGCAAAGAAACAGAGTAACCGAAGAGGAACCGCAAAAACCGCTTCCGGACGTAAAAATACGAGAAAAAAACAGACCAGAAAACAGGTGAAAAAGCAGGGGGTTACCAGCGGATTCCAGACAGAGATCATTTTGCTGACAATTCTGGCGGCTTCGATCATATTGATCATCAGTAATCTTGGCATGGGTGGAGTGGTCGGTGCTGCAATCAGTAAGGCATCTTTCGGGATTATGGGATTGCTTGCGTATGTTTTTCCGGTATTGATCTTTGTTGGTGCTGCATTTCTTGTATCGAACAGTAAGAATCCTCTTGCATACAAAAAAGCACTTGCTGCGCTTGTGTTTTTTGTTTTTCTGTGCGGCCTGGTTCAGCTGTTGACAGAGGGATATATGTCCAGTACTACAATGTCGGAATATTATTCGACCTGTTCTACATATAGAACGGGTGGTGGTGTGCTTGGTGGAGCTATCTGCATTTCTACGACTTCCGCATTTGGTGTTGCGGGGGGATATGTGATTATTATTCTTGTACTTCTGATCTCTCTGATATTGATCACGCAGAAATCATTTTTTGGTTTTGTATTCCGTATCTGGGATGCAGTCTGTGCACTTGCCAGAGATGGACATGACATGTATATGGAGGGACAGCCGGAGCGGGATCTTCGCAAAGAGCTTCGTGTGCAGGAACGCAGACAGAGGAGAGAAGAACGGCAGGCGCAGCGTGTGCGCGAACTGGAAGAGGCTCTGGCACAGGAAAACAATGATGGAGAAGAGGCTGCGGCTAAAGAGAAGAAATCTACAGGATTTCTTGAAGGGACGCTGCTTGTTCCACCGGAAGCAAAGAAGAAAAAGAATCGTAAGACAGTGCTCAGAGATTATAAGAAGACCGCAGAAGGCATAAAAAATGATACTGCCACAGATACAGATTCCGTAGCTGTAGTTTCAGATATGACTTCAGATTTTGCAGGAAATGCAGAACACGGGGAAACTGTGAGGCAGGACCAGAAGGATGAGATGCCTGAGAATATGCCTGTGGAGAACACGATGGCGATGGCTTCACCACAGACTCCGATGTTTGAGATTCACCGTGCAGAGCCGGAAGAATTTTATCAGGAACCATCAGATAGCTATGTGCAGCCAACGGCAGAGCAGGATGTACCGGAATTATCAGAATGCTATTCTGAACCGGAGCCGGTAGAAACATATGCGGAAGTACAGCAGGTGCAGGAGCCGGTGTCTGAGAATGTTCCGGAATCTGTGCCGCAGCCGGAGACAAGAACTGCTTCACAGTCAGTCAAAAATCCGAAGTCTTCCAAACAGGAGATTGAAAGTGGAATTCAAAATATCCAGAAAGAGATTACACAGCAGAATGAAGTGGTTAAGCGTGAGTATCATTATCCGCCGCTGAAACTTCTGAAGCGTGGAGATGGCAAATCACAGGGAGACTCCGATGAACATCTTCGCAAGACTGCGAAGAAGCTGCAGGATACATTGCATAATTTTGGTGTGAATGTAACTGTGACGAATGTAAGCTGCGGACCAACTGTCACCAGATATGAATTGCAGCCGGAAATGGGCGTTAAAGTAAGTAAGATCGTCAATCTGGCAGATGATATCAAATTAAACCTTGCAACGCCGGACATTCGTATTGAGGCACCGATTCCGGGCAAAGCGGCTGTTGGTATTGAAGTACCGAACAAAGAAAATCATGCTGTTATGCTGAGAGAGATCCTTCAGTCACAGGAATTTCAGAGTGCAAAGTCCAGGCTGTCTTTTGCAGTTGGTAAAGATATTGCAGGAAAACCGGTTGTTACGGATATTGCTAAGATGCCACATCTTCTGATCGCGGGTGCTACAGGTTCCGGTAAATCTGTCTGTATCAATACCCTGATCGTAAGTATCCTGTACAAAGCATCTCCGGAAGATGTCAAATTGATCATGATTGACCCGAAGGTAGTGGAACTCAGTGTTTATAACGGTATTCCACATCTGTTCATTCCGGTTGTCACGGATCCGAAAAAAGCTGCCGGTGCATTGAACTGGGCAGTAACAGAGATGATGAATCGTTACAATACGTTTGCAGAATACAGTGTTCGAAATCTTCAGGAATATAACCGCAAAGTTGAGGGAATGCGTATTCCGGAAGGTGAAGAGCGCCCTGAGAAGATGCCGCAGATCGTAATTATTGTAGATGAGCTTGCAGACCTTATGATGGTTGCTCCTGGAGAAGTGGAGGATGCAATCTGTCGTCTGGCACAGCTTGCACGTGCTGCAGGTATTCATCTGATCATTGCAACACAGCGACCGTCTGTAAATGTTATCACCGGTCTGATCAAGGCAAATATGCCGTCACGAATTGCATTCTCTGTATCTTCTGGTGTTGATTCAAGGACGATCCTTGACATGAATGGAGCAGAGAAGCTTCTTGGAAAGGGCGATATGCTGTTTTATCCGCAGGGATATCAGAAACCGGCTAGACTGCAGGGGGCTTTTGTATCCGATGAAGAAGTCAGCAGTATTGTTGACTTCCTGGCAGAAAAGAATCCAGGAATGCAGTACAATTCCCAGATTGAACAGCAGGTAAATACGGCAGGCATGTCCGGTGGCACCGGTGGTTCTTCGGCTGACGACAGGGATGCTTATTTTGTGGAGGCCGGTAAATTCATTATTGAAAAAGAAAAGGCATCGATTGGTATGCTCCAGAGAATGTTCAAAATCGGTTTCAACAGAGCTGCAAGAATCATGGATCAGTTATGTGATGCAGGGGTTGTCGGACCGGAGGAAGGAACGAAACCGCGGAAAGTTCTGATGACTTCCGAAGAATTACAGGCAGTAAAAGAGGATTTATAAAAAACATTTCAGGAGGAGAAAATTATGAAGACTGATATTCAAATTGCACAGGAAGCAACATTGCAGCCAATCAAAGAGGTAGCCGCAACAATTGGAATTGAAGAAGAAGATCTGGAATTGTACGGAAAGTACAAAGCGAAGATTTCCGATGAACTGATTGCACGAAGCCACAACAATCCGGACGGAAAACTGATTCTGGTGACCGCCATCAATCCAACACCAGCAGGAGAAGGAAAAACGACAGTCACCGTGGGATTGGGTCAGGCATTTGCAAAACTTGGGAAAAAAGCAATGATTGCGTTGCGTGAGCCTTCCCTTGGACCATGTTTCGGAATTAAAGGCGGTGCCGCAGGCGGCGGATATTCTCAGGTAGTTCCTATGGAGGATATTAATCTTCATTTTACAGGTGATTTTCATGCCATCACTTCCGCTCACAATATGATTTCGGCCTTGTTGGACAATTACCTTTATCAGAATCGTGATAATGGTTTCGGATTGAAGGAAGTGCTGTGGCGTCGTGTGTTGGATGTGAACGACCGTTCCCTCCGTTATATTGTTACAGGACTAGGACCGAAGACCAACGGAATTACCCAAGAGTCAGGGTTTGATATTACTCCTGCATCTGAAATTATGGCTATTCTGTGTCTGGCTAAGGATGAAAAGGACCTGCGTCGTCGCATTGAAAATATTTTATTAGGTTTTACGTATGACAACAAGCCTTTTACTGTAAAAGATTTAGGAGTTGCCGGAGCCATTACAGTTCTTTTGAAAGATGCTCTTTCTCCTAATCTGGTACAAACTACGGAACATACTGCTGCCTTTGTTCATGGGGGACCGTTTGCCAATATCGCTCACGGTTGCAACTCTATTCTGGCAACCAAGATGGCAATGACTTTTAGTGATTATACTATTACCGAAGCCGGATTCGGGGCTGACCTGGGAGCGGAGAAGTTCTATGATATCAAGTGCCGTAAAGCAGGTATCACACCTAAACTGACCGTCTTGGTGGTGACTGCCCGTGCATTGAAAATGCATGGCGGCGTATCACAGGATAAGATAAAGGAACCTAATCTGGAAGCTTTGAAGCAGGGTGTGGCCAATATGGATAAGCATTTGCGTAATTTGAGATATTTCGGTCAGACAGTTGTCGTTGCGTTTAACCGTTATGGGGATGATTCGGAGGAAGAAGTGGATTATATCCGTACCCATTGCGAGAAGAAAGGTGTGGGCTTTGCAGTGAACAACGCCTTTACTGATGGTGGCGAAGGGGCAGTAGAATTGGCGGAACTGGTTGTGAAAACCATTGAGGAACAACCTTCCGAGCCTTTGCAATATGCCTATGATGATGAGGATAGTGTGGAAACTAAAATATCGAAGGTGGCTTGTAATTTATACGGTGCCAGCATTATTACGTATAGTGCTGCTGCCCGTAAGAAACTGAAGCATATTGTAGAATTGGGATATGGAAATTTCCCTATCTGCATTGCCAAGACGCAGTATTCATTCTCTACCGACCCCAAAATTTACGGTGCGGTAGACAATTTTGAATTCCATGTACAAGATATTGTGATGAATGCCGGAGCTGAGATGCTGGTAGTCATTGCCGGAGAAATAATGCGTATGCCGGGATTGCCGAAGGAACCGCAAGCATTGCATATTGATATCGTGAATGGTGAAATAGAGGGGTTGTCGTAACCCCTCTTTTTTTTACTGAACTTATGCTGTTTTACATTGACGAGATTAAACACCAAGTGTAAATGGAAAGTCCGATGCCTATTACCAATCCTACAGATGACCATCTGATAAACAACTTGTCTTTATATTTGCAGCCATAGCATAAGCCTGTAATGGCGCACATGGAAATTCCGATTGGAAATACAAAGAATCCTATTGAAATAATCCCGATAAGTATAATGATACCCATGATGGTTAGAACTTTGTTTCTTGCTGTCATGGCTTTTATTGTTTGGTGTTGAATGTATATGGATTATATGCGACAGTAAAAGTACAAAATTATTGTTTAGAATCAGACTTTTATCCGTTTTTTATATATTTGCATTATCTAAAAAGTGGATAGATGGCAGATGTCTTGACTCCCGAACAACGCCGTAAATGCATGTCTCGGATTCGTAGTAGGAATACAAAACCTTCTGTCAGAAATGAGAACCTGAATAGGTTATTGTTTACGCTGGACCATTTGTTCTTGGAATATTTCGCAGTACGTCATGCAGTTTCGTATGGAGAGAGCGGTAGAGAATTAAATTTGGTTGCGGCCGAAGATAAAACGGAATATGAGAAAGATAAGCCTTTATAAAAATTGAACTAATCAGTAACGACAAAATGGATATGAAACATGTAAAGTATCTGGCTCTTGTCCTATGCATAGGGAATCTGTCGCCTGTGATGGCGCAGACAGCCTCGAAAAGTCTCACAGTAGACAATTTAGTTGCCTGGCAGCGTATCAGCGGGCAAGCTATTTCTGATAATGGAAAGTGGGTGGCATGCAAGATGGAACCTTGGGAAGGAGATGCTGTGGTGAATTTGTATGATGCACAAGGGAAGGAACTTGCCACTTTTCCGCGGGCGGACCGTTTTCTTTTCTCGGCTTCTTCCGACTATTTGGTTGTGTCGCAGAAACCCGGCAAGATGATAGTGGATTCTCTGAAAATAAAGAAAACGAAGAAAGAAAAGATGCCGATGGATGCATTGGTCATTTATTCGCTTTCGGGCGGCAGGGAAGTGATTGATTCACTGAAAACATTCAGGCTGGCAGAGAAGGCGGACTGGGTTGCTTTTCAGAAGGGAAGGAAAGACTCGACTTTGTATGTCCAACCGTTGAATGCAAACCTCAGTACTCGGTACGAGGCTCCTGCTGTGAAAGCTTTCAACTTTGCGGAGAAAAGCGGAATGCTTTATTATATTACCGCAGGTGATAAAGCAGAGGAAAAGCCGGGATTGTATCTTCTGAATACGGAAACAGGTGTGAAGACGCTGATAAAAGAAGGTGACGGGGTGTTTAAACAGGTCACTTTTGATGAAGATGGAGCAAACTTGGCTTTCTTATATTGTGCACAGAAAGATTCTTGTTATAAAGCCATGAGCTTGTGGCTGTCACAGCAGGGAGCACCGGCAACAGAAGTTGCGGCACGTGGCAATCGGGCTTTTCCGAAAGGATGGGTAATCAGCGAGCATGGGAAATTACAATTTTCGAAGAGTGCTTCCCGGTTGTTTTTTGGCACATCGCCTGAGCCTAGACAAAAGGATACGTTGCAATTGGCGGAGAACCGTCCCAATGTGCAGGTGTGGAGTTGGGACGAGCCGGTGCAATATACTGTACAGGATTATAATAAGGAGAAAGAGCTGAAAAGAAGCTATCAAGCGGTTTATCATATAAATGGTGGTCGTATTTGTCAGCTGGCAGATGAGGAGTTATCTCAGATTTTGTTGGGAGATGAAGGAGATGCCCCGTTGGCATTGCTTTCCACTTCGCGTCCTTATTCATTGTCCTCCATGTGGGAAGGGCGGACACGCAGTGATTATTACACAGTGTCTTTGGAAGATGGCAGCCGTAAATTACTGGCATCGGCGGATTATGGCAGATACCGTCTTTCACCACAAGGCAAGTATGCGTATTGGTATGCTGAAACAGACAGT
>OICT01000461.1_pt1 | contig 20052 bp, 9 predicted proteins | sample 1581331 | NCBI WGS metagenome assembly OICT01 (sample SAMEA3882544, study PRJEB24775) | human gut metagenome | biome: human-associated habitat; feature: intestine environment; material: feces | place: Netherlands | collected 2009/2010 | reverse complement strand
CCTCCTGGTTACTATATATTCAGTAACGACTTTCGACCAGGACCAGAAAGAATAAAGGCTATAGCGTTCACTAGATTCTGGACTAACAGCGTAAAGAAGGCTCTAAATTTAAGTGATGTATATAAGCTCTATTCTCTTAAGGATACGGGTATCACCAACATGATCAAGGCAAAAACAGACCTTCTGTCCGTAAGAGATCAGGCAAGACATTCTTCCGTGAAGGTTACGAATATCTATACACCTCAAGAGTGTATGGAAGCTAACGCTGCGCTCGTTGGGTATGAAGGAGTATTCTAAAACACGTAAAATCCCCTACGCTACCATATTGCGGTAGTGCAGGGGATACGGATTACTCATACTTCCCAATATCAAAACTATCCTTCTTCATCCAGCCCTCCTCGATGCAGCGCTGGATATGCTTGACAATACTCATATAGAACGCCTTGAACTCCTGGAGTGTCGAGAACTCTCTATATACCGGATTGTCATCACCACCGAGTTTGACCTTGTAAGGGAGCGATTCGCCCTGCGTCTGCACGGCAAGGTCGTAGGCAGCCTTGTAGTTAGCCTGATTCTCCGTCGATAACCAGACAACACTCCCCTCAAACATCAAGCCTGACGTAATGCTCTCCTCGGTCTTGTCGTTATAATACTGATTGATGAGAGCCTTGACCTCTGCCACCGTAGGCTTATGGTCAAACTGCTCTTCCATGTAGGTGGCGGAATCGGAATCGTCTGCAACGACAATATCCCATCTCATTCGCCACAATCCCTTCACCGGGTTGGTGCATTCTAGCACCTTCACATCTTTGTGCCCTTGAATTCTATCCATATTGTTATTTTTTAAGTGAATACATATTTCGTCTTGCCGTTGCCGAAGGAGACTGCCTTGATGGTCGCCCCGAAAGGAAATCCATCCTCTACCTCCGACACCTGCGAGAGGATATTCTTCATCTCCTCGCTGTTGGTGATGAACTTCTTCGGCTGTCCGTTGAGTTCAACAGCAACCACGCATCTGTCATCACCCTCCTTGGTCTTGATACCTAGTTGGTAATCATTTACTACTATCGGAAGATTTACCAAATCCTTGATGGAGATGGTGTCTCCTGCGAAATACTTCTGCCCATTGGCAGGCTTGTAACTAATCTTGAAATCCTTGAACGACTTCATGTATTTCTCTCCTATTAACTTTTTATTGAGATTGACGCAATCTGCGTGCTTGCTCATGCCGTAGAACGACGAGACAAGCTCCCGATAACGTTTTCTCGATTTTACTTTCTTGACTTTTCTTGCGAACTTTTTCTTGATTCTCTTGCGCAACCGCACGTGGTCTGGATAGATAACATAGCCTACGATATCAATACCTGTTGATATTGGATATATGTGCTCGTTCGGCTTAATCTTGAATCCTACTGACTCCAGGCACTCGTGTACGGCATCTCTTATCAGCCACAGCTCCGCCTTAGTCTCAGCAAGTGCAAGCCCATCATCGCAGTAGCGGAAGAAGTACTTGGCTCCCAGCTCGTCCTTTAGCGGATGGTCTAGGTGGATGGATAGCACTAGGTTGCCTGTAGCCTGAGAGGAGCGCAAGCCGAAGCTGATACCCTCATCAAGCATATCTGTAAGACTACCAAGTATCTTAAGCAACGTCGCGTCCTTGAAGACATGTTCGAAAGAATTCTTCGCAAGCTGATGCTGAATACTGTCGTAGAAATGCCGGATATCGAACTGGTAGGCATACTTTAACTTCGGGTTCTCTCGGATTGCCTTCCGGATCTGATGCATCATATCATGCATTCCCCTGCCCTTGATGCTGGCGTTGGTTGTGCGGATATATCTTCGATGCAGGTGTATATCGACTATCTGCATAATGGCAAAACAGCCAATCCTCTTTATCATCTTGACTATCTGCAAGCGCCTTACCTTGCCATACTCCTTGATCTCTACCTCATTGTATTCCTCGACGGTAAAGGTTCCTGTCGCTATCTCATGCTGTAGCTGCGCTATCACTTCTTCACGTTTCGCAAGAAGTTCTTTTCCTTCTTCGTATTCCTGCCTTTCGCCTCTGACAACGTGGTCAAAAGCGGCAGCAACATTATTGTATTCTACTATCTCCTGTATGATGTTTCCTTCTCTACGCATTTTATTGAGTTTAATACTTTGGCTTTTCAGCCTTCTTTTCACTTGGCACTGCTTGCTCGAATTCATCGCTGAACCTACTAAACCAATAGGGTATCAAGAATACCCAAGCTGCCTATATCGGCAACTGCCATCCAACTGTCATTTTTCGCTCTATGAGCGAGGCTCATCTCCTTCGTTCACTGCCTTGGCTACACGTAGCCGATGCAGGAGGAACGATTAAGATTAGTCGAGACGCGACCCGATATTCGTATTCGCATTCGAAGCGTCGTTATTCGCATTCGTGTACGCAACACCAGCATTCGCATTCGCATTGTTACCACCACGAGACAACACACGGTCGCAGGAGATTCTGCCCTCTTAAACTCTTTATTATGTAGATTGCGCTGTACGCTCTACGATACCTCGGTAGCCGCCTTGTAACTCGCTACGCTCGCCGCTTTGACGATTTTGCCACGGAAGGCGAGACGCGACCCGATAAGCGTATTCGCACCCGAAGCGTCGCTATTCGCATGCGTGAACGCAACACCAGCACCCGCACTCGCATAGCTACCACCACGAGACAACACACGGTTTTGAGCGTTATTGATGTATATATGGTCGCAATAATATGTACTTGCAGAGCCTGTAGATGAACCGATGCCTATCACATCGCCATATTTGCCATTATAGACGTTGGCAATCCACAAGTCATTGAAGCTGCTGACCTTGATATATCTCTCAGTGCTATCCGGCATAAAGATACGGACCATATACTGATGATTGGAATCATTAGGTATGTCGCAATTATCCACCATATCGTACTTGTGTCCGTAGATATCCTCATAGCCAAGACAGCAAATATTGTTCACCTGAGTCACCGTGATAGCATCATCAAGTCCTGATTCCTTATACCAAGCGTACTGACGCACACCATTATCGACGGTATTATCGGTAACATTAGGATTGATACTCTTGGCTTCTGCGAAGCCGATGGTATCTTTCATTCCTCGCTGCATTGTACCGCCAGTGGTTCGGCTGTTCGTATGCGAGCCAGCACCGCATTGGGTCTGCGAGTCACGTCTTCCGTATGCCATATAGAAGAGGTTAGCGATATGGCTGCTCATCGAGAAGTCTATCTGCTGCATACCTCGATTCACTGAATAGTAATGAAATTCTGACCACGGCATATTGGCAGTTGTGCTTCCGCCGCTTACGCAAGCTCTCAGCTTCTCGCCAACAGCAGTACTGCCCACGACACCGCAGAGATAAGTATCCTCTTCTACCCATTCTGGTTCCATGTCCTCTATGCGGTCGGAATTGCTCAGTACAATATCATCACCCAGAATCTGCTTGTTGACGGTGAAGTACAAGTACTTCGCACCTTCCGGCACATCGGATATCAGATACATTCCCGGCTCGAACGCAAGGTTGATGGTCGGGATGGTAATGGTCTTCAAGATGCCTGAATCCTCGCCTACGAAGAGAGAGCAAATCCTACCTGTTGATGGTACGGTCGGGAATCTCACCTTCTTGTAACCGCCTACCGCAACTCTCATCACGGCATAGGTGTTATCTGCTGTGTATGATTCCTTCAGAGATGGCTTGTTTGCTGTCAGCTTGTTATTCTCTCGGTAGGAGGCTGTATCCTTCTTGATGTCATCAAGTTTCGCCACAACCGTATCTTCCGGCGTTGGAGGCATCTCTACGTTGGTAGAGAAGCAGATGTAATGCTTGCGGTTTAGATAATCATTGATGCCCTTGAACCAGTGATGCGGCTCCAGCATCATAATATCGCCTTCCGAGCAATCCAGTTTCGCTGGTGAGCAGTCACGAACATCCTCTGCATCTGCATAGTAGTTAGAGTTGCTATCATGCAGCGGATAATAGGTCATTACACCATCGAGGTTGTTCATGATGGTATCAACACCACCCATCTTGACATTTCTCAGTGTAGCCTTCTTGGTAACCTTTGCAAGCACTCTGTGACGTGATGCAAGGTATGACTTAATATGACCGGATGGTACGTATGTATTGCCATACTTGTAACCCGTCTCGTTGTCGAGGTTGCTGACATTAGCATCATCCGCCACGGTCTCGTCAAACTCAATCATTGTGTATGCAGGTTGCAGGATATTCAACTCTGGGAAGTGGGCACGCATACGGTTGTACTCGGTATCATCAAGATACTTCGTGAGCTGATACTTACCTACGAGTCGGCAGGTATCTACATTACCGCCAGCTTCATCCACACCGCCTACAGACATCAGCAATCGGAGGATGCTGCTGTCTCCACGCTCATTGATGCCGGTCACACGGAGGTATCTGATGCCGGTACACTTCTCTCTCAGCTTAAGCCAGTCGATGTTTGGACAGCCATCTACCACCAGTCGGGTGATATTCTCGGTACCTTCGAGGGTAAGCGTATTATTCGTCAACTTCGGCAGATAGCGGAGTTCCAGCGTCTGCAAGGTTGCAGGGAGCACTACCTTGACAAGAGGCGAACCCTGTGCGAAGCTTACACCTGTCAGCGAAGTGTTCGATGCAGTAAACTGCTCCATCTTGGTGTTCTTGCTGAGGTCGATGCTGGTGAGCTGGGTACTCTTCAATCCGTCCATCTTCAGCACACGGAGATTCTTGCAGCCATCGACGAGCAGGTTGTTGAGCGTTGTCTGTGTTGCCTGACAGCTTACATCGAGTGTACGGAGAGCAGTACAGTTACTCAGGTTAAGTGTCTGCAAGATAGCGTGGCTCACGTTCGTGAGGTCGAGATCCATCATGCGGCTGGCTCCGTAGATATACTGAGGGTCGTTGACGATGAGGTCCGTGTCAAAGGTGAGCTGCACCTGAGAGCCTTTAGCTTCTGCAAGCACCGCACTCTGCTTTGGTGTACCCGATGTATATCCGTAACCGAAATAATACCTCTCGCTTGACTTAATCTTAATCTTGCGCTTGTCGGTCGAGAACTTGTAGCCGAAGTAGCAGCCGAAGCTATCTTTACGGTAAGTACCGCAGACGTACTGACTATCGAGCAGGGCGAATCGGTTCTGTATCGTATAGCAGCGGTGAGCATATCGGCTACCCTGCAACGCATAGAGGTAATTATAATAGGTAGTACCCGATGTGGTCTGTACACCATCGATGAGAGGAGTGACATACTTGAAGATACCATCCTTATTATATATGCGCTCACACCAGTTACCCATCTGCTCTACATTGAACATATTCAGTACATATTCGAGCGACATATTGCTTCTGATCTTGTCAGCCACCTCACGCAACTTGTCTGGGCATCCACGAACCAAATCCCACAATACAGAATCGTGACCAGCGAAGGCATAAGAGCCGATGCTGTCATCGAAGGTCTCGTGGGTAATGGTATAGGCATACTTCAGCACAGAGTCGTTGCGGACACCGAAGAGCGTATCCATATCGTAAGGCAGGAACATCCAGTGAATGCCATCCCACGTACAGAGCATCATATTCTTCGCTCGAGAGTCAACACCCATGAAGTAATCCGTTATCAGATACCATGCGAACGGTGCTTCGTTGAGGAAGTATCCCTGATACTCGTTGAGGAACTTGGTAGGATTGCCCTTGCAGCTCTGAATCCACTGCCACAGTCTCTTCACGGCAACCCTGTCTTCCTCGTCGGCTGTATCCCAAGTCTTATCAGCTTTAAAGCGGAATTCAAGCGCTTCATCAAAGCGGGTCATGTCGGCAGTACCGAAAAGGCAGAGTGCTTCCGAGTTGTTCAAGAACTCTAGGCAGATACACTTATTTCGCTGCCCTGCAAGCGTTTCTGCATCATTGTAACCCTCGATACCCTCGAAGCCGTAAACGATACTTGAACCCGACTTTTCATTATTGAAGTTATACTTTCCGAGATAGGCATTTGTGCCATCACCATTCTGGTCGTAGAAGCAGTCGATAGGGAATCCATCTACACCGATACGAACGTCATAATCACCCTTGTATGCAGCCTGAGGAGGAGTGAGCCAGCCACATCTCTTGAACACGTCGTTGACGATTCTCACCGCACCTGTATTGTGAGTAGATGAAGAATCCGAGAAGTCTGCCTTGATACAGAAGATGTCAATAGGTCTTGCGCCCGGCTTGAACGAATACTTGAATCCGTCCTGCAATACTCCGTTGACATACAGCTCCGTATGATACTTGCTGCTTCTGCTCATGTAGATGCGGTAGTTCTTTCTAGGATAGGTCGTTGATGATGTACCCTGTATGCGAAGACCGCATTGCTTGATGATGAAGTCATACTCCTTGCCGTAGGGGCTATAGAAGTAGATATCTACCGGAATCTCGAACTTCTTATTGTTCGTCTGATTGAGCAGCTCGATATCACCCACGATGCGCATCACGCCCTTGCCCTGCTTTCTCAGCTTCTCGATATCCACGTCTGTACCTTCATCGTTCATCACGTCGTTTTTCTGGAAGAGTACAACCATCTCATCGAGGGTCTTGCGGTCAACGATGTAGTTATTCAGCTCCTCATCGTCCCCGAGCGCACGGTCATACACTCTGATATTGCGGATGCTCACGTCTGCATTGTCAGATACTACCGTGATATCTACAGGTGTCTCCTGTCTGAGGGTATCGGTCTGAGCGAACTGCACTGCACCGGATAATTGACCATTCACGAACAGCTCGAGCAGTCTGTTACCCGATTTCTGGTTTACCACGAAGGCAATCTTATAGCTCATATCCGAAGCAAACTTTGTGCTCACTTCCGTTCCTGCTGCGGTTCGGATTCTTGCTTCCTGCGCAGTCAGCTCGAAGCCGACGTTTTCTGAAAAGCAGCTCATCACGATACCGTCTCTGTCGGTCACGTTGCTGGTCATAATCTCTACCTCCAGCGTACCGCCCGAGGTGGTAAGGTCGGTGGCAAACGGCTGATACCCGATAGTAATCTTGGCGCCATTGGTAAGGTTCAGCGCATCGCCATCCCAGCCATTGCTGCTCCAGTCGAAGCCCTCGAAGGTAGTATTGATACCCTCGTACTCCCACTTTCCAGGCGTCTCCTCTGAGTTGGAACGTCCGGCAGCCGAAAGCTTCAGAACCATACCTGCGGAAGTCTCGCTGATATCTACACTGCTCTTCTCCACGTTGACGGTAAACGGATAGCTGGTGCTGCCACAGATAAACTCCATCTGTACCTCGCCCTTCTCCTGATAGCGGTTGGTATAGACCTGCGCCTGACGAGGAACACTGACAGTCTGAGTAATCACGCCATCACGCTTCACCTTCATCGTAGCAGGAGTCGTGTTAGGGTCGTAAGCGACGAACTCCAGCTTCAGCTGCTCATACTGACCGACAGATAAGGAAGGAGACAGATGATGCGTACTGTCGAGGATAGTTCCATCCTCGTGCGTCATCTTGGCGCCGATGTAAGGCTGTGTAGGCTGACCTCTCAGAATATCCATATAGATGCTGTCCGAGCGGAGAGTAAGTGTAGGACTTGCTTCCATCTCGGCAACCATCTGGATAGTATGTCTTCCGTCTGCAAGCGAGAGCATCGAGAGGTTGAAGCTTCCGTTAGTGGTTCCCGAACGGGTCACGGTGTTGGCATTTCGCTGCACACCATCCACATAGAGCGTAACCACCTTGTTTCCCGAACCGCTCACGGCATAAGGGATGCTGATGGTCGATGATGGGTCATAGCCGCCAGCCGTGATGCAGTCGGCAATATCAAACGAGCTTGTGAGGGCAAGGGTTACCGCCTTAACAGACGTGTATGCCTGTTTGGTCTGAGTCTTGCCTGTGGCAGGGTCTGTTGCAGTGGCACGAACATAGATATCCGTAGTACCAGCCAAGAGGTAGCTCGACAAGTCTATCTGATAGGTTCCGGCACTCACGTCGGTGAGGGTCTGGCTGTAGATAGTGGTAGCACCCAGCTTCATCTGTACCTCAATGGTAGCCTTCTGGCCTGTGCTCTGACCCTTGTCATCGCCCGAAGCATACTGATGATCGTAGGCATAGGAAAGCATGGCGTGGCCGCCTACCTTGATGATGCTGTTATCTACGTGGGCAGAGATTACTACCTTGGTGAGCGAGGTATCTCCACCGCCGCCACCGCCACCGCTACCCATCGGGAAGTCGGCGGAAGTGATTTCCTCATCTCGCTTGTTGCGGAAGGTGACGTGTACGGCAGTCTCATCATCATTCGGCTCTACATCTACAGACTTCAAGGCTGATGCTTCCAGCTCGTTTAGTCTTGCCACGATAGCCTTGTTCTGTACCGGATTGGTGGATTCCTGATCGAGGGATTCATCTACCTCTACTTTAGGGATGTCGATGTTCACGTTGCCGTTGACGTCCGGATTCTTCTTCTCTCCGTTCAAGGTGAGGGTCTTCACCGTACCACCGCCGCCGAAGTCTTCCCAGCTTGCGGCTGCATTCCAAGTACTGATATCGGTACCAACAAACTGCTTGGTAATCCATTTACCCTGCGATTCCTCGTAGGTGATACACAATCCCTTGCTGCGGTTCTTCTCCGGCACGGCTGCTATGGCAGTAGTGAGCGTATAATAACCGCTCTGAAGAGGAACCTGCGAAGTCACATTGTAGGTATTGCCACCCTTGTTACCTGCCACATCGGCGATATGGTCATCGAGTTTCTTGCTGACTGCTCCAATTTTGGTATCCTGCTCGTTGAGGGTATCGGTGATGCCGGCAGCTGCATCTGTAGCCGCCTTGGCTGCGGTATTGGCTGCGGAGGTGGCTGTGGCAGCCTGTTCCGTAGCTTTATTCACGGCAGCCAGCGCATCGTTGGCAGTCTTAGAAGCTTCGTTGGCTTTCTCGGAAGCCTGATTAGCGATACCTACCGCCTTCTTGGCTTCTTCGAGCTGCGCATCAATATCCTGCGTGAAGACCTTCATAGGTACAATCACCTGCTTTCTCGTTCCCTTTCCGTCGTCATAGAGAGCAGGAACGGTGGTGACGTATTCGAGAGACTGAACCCTCTCGCACTCGTACACATTCTTCGAGTGATTTTTCAGATACTCGAAGAAATGCGGAGCGAACTCCGCACTCAATGAAGACCAAGCCGTACTTTTGAATGATTCTTCAATGTTACTTTTTTCGTTGCTCATAATTTTGATGATTTATGATATTTAAAATTAAGACCAGTTCAAATCAGCTGCGCCACTCCATAAGACTCCTGCACCAGGACCAGATGGCGTTGGATACAGTAATCTCGGAGCCACATACACACAAGACAAGCTTTCGCCACCTTTCAGCTCGTGCCATCCTCCAATATCAGCGAAATGAACAGAATGGTTGTTGTCGCCATTGATAACTCTCCATTCCTTGCCATTACCCATTCCCTCGAACACATAGTAGTAATCAGAACTGCAATTAATGACAACCACATCTATCGCAAAACCTGAAGCATCTTTATAATTGGCAAAACCATACAGCGGTATTTTGTAGTATTTTTTACCTGATTCCATTCCGCTTTCAAGTGGAATTCTGACGTAATTGTCTAAATCGTCTGAATCCTTGTTGTATATAATCATATTTGTGCCGAAAACATATCCCACTACCTTCTGCCGATGTCCAAACATTCCTCTGCACAAGAGGTCTGATGTATAAAAGCGGTAGCCACGTTTCTTATCATTGTCATACCCTTGATGATACATATCACCAGAGAACCACATTCTGCCATCCGAACCAAACTGGATGCTTCCAACAACGTTTCCGTTGCTGTCAACACAATCAAGGTTTTTGAAGCTTCCGTGTACACCAGTAACCGTACCGCTAAACGTACCATTCTGACACCACATATTGCCGCTTCCATCCAGCTTGAAATTATCAGTAGTAATCGTTACCTGACCGCCCGAGAAGTTCATGCAGTGACCTGTCAATATGATGTTATCAGCAGACATCTGCGCATATGAAATCTTTACTCCAGCTTCATCTCTGATGAATGTGCTGAGTTCTGATCGCTTGACAGTTTTTCCATCATTATCATACGCTTCCGAAAAGAGTTTTGCGAACTCTGTCGTCAATACAGCACCGGCAGATGATTTCAGCTTGCCATTTGCATCGAATCCTCCGGCAGCCACACTCCAGGAATCACTATTCTGCTTAACTGTTGTAATGGTAGAGGCATAATCATTTCTGATACCTGTACCAACATCATCCGCATGACTTCTAGCAGATGCAATACTCTTAGTGAGCGTATCTACGTTCGTTTTCAGCTGCTCCTGCGTAGCAGCCTTGCCTACCGTCAGAGTAATGGTATTGATATCCTGCTTAATCTGCGTAATGCTGTCAGAGTTTGCATTCACCTTCTCTACTGTGCTCGTGATACTGCCTGAGAGCTGTTCTACACTAGTACTCACAGTCGTATTGGTAGCATAGTCTAGCTCCTTTACCCAAGTTTGTACCTTTCCGACAGCAGTTTCGATTCCTGATGTCGTGAATGTTCTATTCTTCTCGTCAGTCTCATTTACATATTGCCGAATGCTCTTCTTTTCCGCATCAAAATCAAGCCCCAGCTGCGTAGTCGTACCATCCACCTTGTTAATATTCTCACCCAAGAACTGAATATTCGTGGCAGTCTGCTTAATCTGAGTGCTTACACTCTTCGAGAACTCGCTGAGAGGTTTATCTGTGATTGAAGCGATAGCGATATAGCAGTCACCAGTATAGCGGAGAACGAAATTACCGGTTCCATTCCATACACCCTCGAGAGGAATATTAGTCCAGTCTCCCGAGTAAGGCACGGCGATATTCTGAGCAGTCAGCGTATTGCTCTTGCCCGATACCGATGAGCAGCCCTCGAAACCGATGGTCAGCGTTCCCGCAGTCTTGACAAAGATACGGATGCTGATGTAGAGCTTATCCTGTACATCAGTGCTGCCTGTAGCCGTCGTCTTCAAGCCATTATCCCCAGTCGAGCCGCTAGGCTGCTGATACTCCTTATGAGTACCCGGCTGCTTGATATGGGCATTCAGCTGCTTCACTCCGCAGTTCTGCAAGCGCAGCACTTGCCTTCCGTCCACCTTATCTATCGACACCTTGCGGTTTCCGCTTACCGAGAGCAAGCCATTAACCATAAATGGATTGCCAAGCGCATCTGCCCAGAACATCGACTCATCTGTAGAATCTACCGTCCAGCATGAGATGATCGTATCTTCATCATCCCTTACCTGCTCCAAGAATTGACCATTTTCAAGATAGTTATCAGAGTTGGTAAGCTCGTAGCTGGTCTGCGAGAATCTGCTGGAAAACATATTCTCGAGCATCTGAAGCTTAGAATCAACGCTTTCACCTGTTCGCTGAATGATGAAATCGCCTACCGCATAAAGATTATTCAAGAACTCTCCGAATCCCGACAACTCTCCGAGAATAGGATGAACGATACCCTTTAGATTGCCGAGTCTTCCCTTCAGCGCATTGTTCGGGTCAGTCTTCTTTCCGTAGATAATATCCATGTACGGAGTATTCGCACCAACGGTCATCATCTGAATGATACCCTTGCGCTGAGAATCACTGAGGTTATCCACACGTACAAAGGTATCTTTTTTCTTGATGAGAGATTCAGCTGTGGCGCCCTCCATAGAGGATGTAAAGTTGCTGAACGTCACCCAGTCCAATCGCTTGTCGCCATCATCAAGGCTGCCGCAACCGGCATCTGTAATCAGCAGTTCATAGGTCTTGGTCACATAATGATCATTTTCCTCTGAAGGCATACCATTATACTGCTGCACCATGATGATGTCGTCTCGGCGGAAAGGATTGTAGAGCTTGCCATCCTGCGTATTGAGATACACCTTACCCAATTCTGGGTCGTAATGGTCAACTTCCATCATGCCGGTGAAGATACGGTTGTCGTTTTCGCCGAGAAGCTGGGAGATAATCATTTCGAAGACTCTGAGTGAACCTCTCACGATGACGTTATCAAACTCTCCCGTCCATTTGTTTTCCTGCTCTCCCGCGGCATTGGTCGCTGGTGTATTATAGATACTCCAGCCCAAACCTCCAAGAAATCCGGAGATAAACTGCCTGCTTGACAATTCTCCTCCGAATCGAGAGTTTCCGTTCACGAAGAGCTTACCGACTGTAGCCACGGTGTAAGCGATGACCTCATCGATGCAGAGCTTATAGGTGTTGGTAAGAGGATCCTTCTGAAGGATGGTAAAACCCTTACCGTTCTCCTCACTCGCCCCATCAGAAGAGATGGAGTGAGCGATGATGTTGCCTTCCTTATCAAAAGAGAAATCTTTCTCATTATCGAAAACGAACTTATTGCCAATTTTCGCTAATCTTGTTACGTCAAGATAATCAGTAAATAAGCGAGAATGCTTTTCAGGGTCTATAATCCAAGAGCCGGCATTATCACCTATACTTAGCCCATTTAGAAGCTTCTGTACCTTCTCCCAAGTTACCGTTCCTTGAGCTATATCATCAATATCCTTGCGGATATATCTCTGCAAGACCTCTGCTTCTCCGTCAAGTTCTCCCGCCTTATCCGCATACTTGGCACGATCAGCAGTATTAGCCGTATTAGCACGCATAGCCAGATCCGCAGACTCCGCCTTCTTTGCCTTACCGGCTCTAGCAGCATAATCAGCTTCAGACACATACTCACCTCCATAGCCGGATGCTCCGGAACCATTACCTGTTCCGGAATTTCCTTTGGGTTTAACTATGATTTTTGTTTCTATCATACGACTTTATAATATTGTTAGAATGTAATTAGAATATCTCTTTAATTGTCATCTGAGCAGTACCACTGGTTAAATTGTAGCTGATGCCTTGAACATGGAATGTCTTGCCGATTGCAGGATGGCGATAAAGATAGAATGGAGAAACATTCCCGAACTCATCCATCAGATTCTGTTCCATAACAACTCTTGGCTCATGCCATTCCTGCCAGTAGTCATTGACATAGTGCTGCTCCGGCTTTGCCAATTCACCATTGCTACTATTATAAATACCTAGCAAACTCAGTTCTGTGTCAACATTCAGCGGCGCAGAAAGACTAATGCCATTCTTTACACCGAGCGCCTTGCATTCCTCAGATGTCAGAGCTGTAGTGATTTTCATCTCAAGATCATCTTTGACATTCACGAAATCTTCTTTCGTGTCGCTCAGATATACCTGGTCGTTCTCAGCACCATCACTGCCAATCTTACCATGATCGCTTACAACCTTCACCTCGAACTCTTCCAACAGAATATCGCTCACATGGGAAAGAATCGGCTTCGTATTGCTCGACCACTTTGTATGTCGAAAGGCTGTAGGATGTCGTCGGACGATTTCTTCCCACACGCTGTTGACGGGACCAAGAATGATAAACTTTACAGCACCATGCACCTTGTCGCTCATGCGAACCGGAATGGCTGTTCCATCTGCATCCACATTATCCGTATAGCTCAGATTATTCTGCACAGAAAACTCTGTACCGATGATTTTATCCCCAATCTTAGGGTCGAATCCCACCGAGAAACTCTGCTGGTAGTATTCATCATCAGATGAGCATTCCTCTCTGGTCTTATACTTCATCCAAACATAATCCGATAGCTGCCCATTGCCTGTTCCTGCCACCTTATCGCTTCCAAGAAGCTGCCCAGGGCGTTTTTCTACTACGCATTTATCACCTATTATCAGCATACACTGAATTACGCCGACCTTCGACAACTTATCGGTACTGTCCCCGAATGCGCTGTACTTAAACTCAAACTCCTGCGGGCCTTCACCGGTAAACGGCATAAACCCGCCATCATTCCTCTTATCCATAGCATCATCCGACACCGCCTCGTTTCTCCAGTTCTCCGTTTTCCAGTATCTACGTGTATAATAACGACCATCTCCGTTATTGCGGCTTGGCACAGTCTGATGCCAGACGTAGATGCCATCCTGCCCACTGAACGGTACACTTAACCAGGTTTTGTTTCTCAGGTCATGATAATTAGCCGTCATCCTCATCAGAGGATTCAGCACCATTTTCCCGGAGATCACGATATAATTAGTCGTATTTTCATCGCTAGGCGAGAATACACCACCGACTTCATTGCCTACATATTCTGCGCATGGTATCGCTTTCAGAAGGTCCGAGTCATTAGGATAGAATTCACTTTCCTCATCCTTACCATTGCCGTTTACGCTGATTACCAGATAATCGGTCATGGATATTTTCGATACAAGCGAATTGTCCTGTCCGCCGTTCGTCTTCTTGACGCTTCCTACAGACACCAGCATCGAGGCGCCCGGCACGGTTCCCAGATAGTTTACGGCATCCTGCTGATTGATTCCCCGACATAAGTCCTTCACGAGATCCTTTTTCTCGGCGCCATAAAAACGCCAATCCTGGCACTTCCTTACCTGTACATACCAGTCGACCACAGAACCACCATCATAGCCAGTACCGCCATTTGCCACCAGTTCCGCGAATCCATGATAAGCCCTTTTACCCTCGCCATCGGAAGCATACTCTGTCATATACTTCTGCATCCCGAGGAACGCATTACGCAACGCATCGCTATCAAGAGGACTTTTGACGATATTTTCCATCTCCTTCACATCAGCCGTCAGCTTGAGCTGGTTGTATGTCTCCGCAACACTAATCTGCGTATCACAGTCTGCTACGATAGACGTGGTAATATCTACCGTCCGAGGAACGATCGTTAAATCATCACCACCCTTGAGGTTATGCCAGGAGTGAGATTTTCCACTCCTGATTGTCTCCCAGGAGAACAGATAGAGACTCATGCCAGTCTGCCTTATATGAAGATTGAGATATCTCAGAATCTCAGTCAGCACATCCTCCTGAGTCCAGACATCATCCTCCTCATCACCCAGAAAGAGAAGTTCCGAGATACTGATATCCTGTAGTACGGAATACTGCTTATCCTTTTCCGCGGCCACATATTTGCTGCCATCATAGTATAATGGCTTATCATGACCGCCGAGAATATCAATACCATCCATCACACCATTCAGTATATCCATCACGATATCATGGAAGGTACGCTGCTGTGCCTCTGCCTTTACCTTATTATATAGCACTAAAGCCGAACCGACATTCTTGTATTTTGAATACTGAAGGGCAGAGAGTGCATCCACACAAGTCAATTCTACTTCATCCTCGCACTCATTATATCCCTGCGAGAAAGTCTGAGGCTCGATATATCCGGCAAAGAGGCATTCTGTCCCCCGGTAGATATTCACCACAGCATCCCTACAGGATCCCGAGAAGAACTCCTTCACATAGTTCTCGCAGAGCAAGCGGATAGAAGCCTGAGAGCAGAGAATATGATCGAACGTATCATTCACCTGCGAGGTGATTTCCACTGGATCGTCAGAGAAGGTGACTCCGCTACCATCGCCACCAATCTCCACTTCCTCGGACCGATCACCTTGAACCAGGATATAGACGGAGATTTCCTCTTCTTTCCTGTTATAATAATAACCGTGTATATACATAGCCTACTAATGCTTTTATAATGATGTTATAATACAATTATCTGATACGGATATTGCTCCGCTTGCGATTGCTTCTAGTCTCATTCGCTACAGAGCCGACAATATCTCTTCCCCGCAAGCGCAGGTTGATATCTATTGGCGCCTGGTCGTTCTCGATAAGGATGCCCTGTAAGCGACTTGTAGAAGCCTTTACTCCAGGAGCAAAGCCATCAGAGATTCCAGAACCAACCTGCGCAGCAGCTCCGTAAAGGGATGCACCATTGGCGATTGCGAAAAGTCTAGCCTGCTGCGCTGCATTCAGAATCATCTCTCCCGAATTGACACGCACCAGGACGTTATCACCGCTTTTCTGACTACCACCCACAATACCACCTGTAGCAAACTTGCTTATCATACCGATAATGCTAGTCAGCTGTGCCGCACCAGTAATACCGAAGGCGAGCCAGTCTATCCAGGTCTTGGTAGAGGTCATCGCCTGCGCGAAGGAAAGAACAATCTGACCTACCGCAGCCATCATCATGCCTGCCTTGGCAGCTGCACTATCAGAACCAAGTTGTTGCATGGCGCTTCCAAGCGCTGCACAGCTCTCTCCGGCTACGGCAAGCCCTTTGGCTGTAGAATTAGAGATTCCATTAATGGTATGCAGCTGCTGCTGGACGCTCTGAAAGCTCGAGAGATTGATGTTACCGAGGGACTGGAGCCTCTCCAGATCATCAAGACCTTCGACTTTAATCTCTATAGGATTTAATTTCAGACGATCGATCTGTTCATCTATATCCGACAATATGTCTTTAGCCTTTTTCTTGATCTCGATACCAGGAACGCTCTCGATACCCAATCTTACCTTCAACATCCCCAACTCTCGCTGCTTTCCTTCCAGAATCTGCTGAAGACTCTTGACGGCAGCTTCATCAGCTGAAGCATTGATTTTTTTCTGTAGCTCTCTGATCTCCTCCTCATAGAAATCAATACTACCCTCTAGAGCTTTCTCCTTCACTTCCGGCTTCGTTGTAGCAGTCGCACCGTCTTTTGATGTGTTGCCGGAAGATGATGGTGGAGGAGTAGAACTATACCCGGCAGTATGCTTGAAGTTTATTTTCTGTCCATTCTTGACGATGGACTCCATTTGCTTTTTCACATTCTGCTGCTGGCGATAAAGCGAAGTCATCTTCCTGTTAACCTCATCAAGCTGACTGGTTCCCTCAATCTCAACCTCCTGCATAATAGGAATAATCTTACCGTCACCAGCATCTATCTGACCTACAGCCTTGGGTTCAGTTTTATTTTTCCCACTATATTTCCTCAGCTTCCCGTTTTCGTCATATTTAATATCATGCTGCTGTTTGATCAGGTCAGCTGCCTGATTGGCAAGTTCTCTCAACCTAATCTCATTAATCATCTGATTACAGTACGCCTCGGAATTTGCTATAAGCGCCTGATACCATTGTGATACGGTAGAATAATAGCCCATAGCCTCCCCATACTTGCTATTCTTCTGTTGTACCAGAGTCTTCTCCTGCTCCTTGCTGCCCTTGAATTCTTTCAGCTTAGCTATATTCAGTGACATTTCACTACGCACGGATGATATCTGCTGAGCCGTTTGCTCGTGTGCCTGCTTGGCCTTCTCTTCTACCTTTGATAGATCGTTCACGCTACTTGCTGCTTTATCACTGCTAGCAGTCAGAAGATTAATTACCTCCGTAAGGGCAAAAATGGCTACTCCGGCACCTACTGTAATATACAGACTTCTAACCGCTAACTTTAATGTTTCCGCGCTTACTGTAGCACCTGTAAAAGCCGCAGATACCACCTTGCAGATAGGGCTAAAGGCAGCTATAACCGAAGAAGTTATTTTAGATGTAACTCCTAGAGCGCTTATTGTTTTACTTAAAGAATAAGCGGAATTTCCGGTAATAATAATCTGAGAGATAAAGTTAACGTATGGGGACAGATTACCTATACTACCTTGTATTATATCCGTATATTCACCAAGCTTATTGTTCAGAAGTTGAATCTCTGCGCTTCCTGTATTACCCATGATGCCAAAAGCTTCGCTAACAGTTCCTGCGCTATTTTGCATTTCAGCAGCATTGCTCCGGAATTTATCAGCCAGATTGCCAACTAATGGGGTGATAGCGCGAAGACTTTCCGCACTACCAAAAAGCCTGCCATATATCTCCTGTTCCAGCATACCGCTCGATAGAGAGAAACGCTTCACATCTGCGCTAAGAGACTCAAGGAACTGTTGCATTCCTCCAGCCGCCTTAATAGCTGCCGCATCAAACTGAATACCCATCTGCTGAGCCATTTCGGTAGCTTCACTCGAAGGCTTAATGAGAGCCGTGAAAATAGCAGCAAGCTGAGTACTAACCTCCGCAGTATTTCCACTTACACCGGTAAGTGTAGCGAATGAAGCCATCAGCTCATCTATCGACACTCCTAAGGTCGAAGCTTGAGCCGTAACACGTGGTAAAGCTTGGGCCATCTGCTCGAACGAAGTAACACCGTTCTTAGCGGTTAACTGTATCTTATCTTGTATTTCTCCGGCATTGCTCCACTCCAATCCGTAATTCTTGATAATGGTAGAAGTTACCTTTACCACCTCCCCTAGACTAGCAATACCTCCCACGGAGGCTTCTGCCGAAGAACGAAGATAATCAATCCAGTTGTCTTCTGGAACACCGTTCGAGATAACCTGGTAAAGACCGCCAGCGAGTTCATCACGTGCAATCGGTATTTCCTTGGCAAGTTCTGCTACCTGCTGCTTCATTGCCGCAAATTCCTTTCCGCTTTTGCCAGCCATGGTATTAGCCGCAGCCATGGCCGCTCCAAAAGTCCGGCTTTCCGCTGTAACCTGATTAAGTACGCCCACCATCTGCTGGAAGGCATCAGTAACATTTCTCCACGCCTCCGTAATCTGATTGGTATTAATAAGCTTACCCTTCAAATCTTCCGTGGCTTCATTAACACTGTTCACCACGTGTCTCAGGTTATCTACAGCAGTTGTGGCAACAACCACTCGATCTTTACCATCTATGTTAAGCTGAATGTTAAATTTTACCTCATTAGCCATTTTTGCGATATTTTATTTGGATTATTGCGTCTTTTTTATTATATTTGCAGCGTGTTTAAGATAAAACGATAATTATGAAATACGAAGTAAAACCCGACATAGCAAGAACCACCATCGGTTGGATTTCTGTACTGAGCTGCGCGCTCGGTATGTACTTTTGTGACCTGGCATTAAAACCGGGTTCGCCAGCATGGGTCGTAGATGCTTTGGTATGGTGTACTGTTATCTTTTTCGGATCTTACCTACTTTGGAGTTTGATGCGGGCACAAGACGACAATATCTAGATTAACGCAACCCAGCCCTTTTCACAGCCTTCTTATATCTTTCCATGATTTCCTCACGGCTGAGTTCCTCTTTCTCTTCTGGAGTCTCAGCCTGCACTTCCTTATCCCAGGCAAACTGCATGATATCGCTAGCCTTGAGCTTATCCTTCGAGTAGGGTTGCAGGATGCATAGGCATTGCATTCTTACCCGTTCCCACTTGCCACGCTCTGTAGCATCCACAGCATCATGCCAAGCTTCATACGCTGCATAGTATTCAGATGGGGTGCATCGGCAAAAGTCATCCATACTCATCCCTATACACCCCATAGCTATGCCCAGAAGATGTTCCACATCCACCGGATCACCATTGTCCGATTCGGAATTTACTGTTCCTCCTCGCTTTTTTTTTCATTCGCTTCTGCTATCGTGGAATTCCATTTAGCCATATCTGCCGGAGATACCAGGTCGCAGAACATCGTGAAGTCAATGGAGAATTCAACGTTATCAGCACGGCAGGCGCTCGACACGCAGCACCACATGAGCATTAACAGTTCTTCCATATCCTCCCAGTTCATCTGACTGACATCCTTACCGACAGTGCGTTTAAACTGGAGCATCGCTCCCATTGTGAGGCGACAAGGAAACTCCTTGTCACCAACCTTAATCATGATCTTATTCATCCGTTTCTGATTCTAAAGACGTTTCACTTGCGGCCGAAACCGGGGGTTCTTCGTTCCCGGCATCATCGGTATTCAGTCCTGCAGTTGCGGTCCCCTGCAAGCCTGTGCCGATTTTTTCAACCTTACCACAATTCTCAAGCTGTACACTGTACTTCGCATCCTCACCAGCCTGCGCATCGAGATCGAGCGAAGTAATGATGTACTTACCCCTATACTGTCCGGCAGTCTTGCCTTCACGGCCATCCCCCTCACGCACAGAATAGGTTCCCTCGACAGGAGTTCCAGCCAGCTGGAGATCCTTCAGCTGATCATAGGTAGGCATTTCTGCATTGCTACCCGTCAATACGACACCATCAGCGCTGATACTCTCAGAGAAGCTCTTTACATACTTCTCCTTCCACTTGCCAGCGGAAGCTTCCTTGGTTACACGCTCACCAGTCTCGGTACTGGTTGTAATCTTACACC
>OICT01000454.1_pt1 | contig 20165 bp, 20 predicted proteins | sample 1581331 | NCBI WGS metagenome assembly OICT01 (sample SAMEA3882544, study PRJEB24775) | human gut metagenome | biome: human-associated habitat; feature: intestine environment; material: feces | place: Netherlands | collected 2009/2010 | reverse complement strand
CCTATGACCGCCATTCTCTGTCCGTCCTCACTCGGGTGCAAGTCCCGTCATTGCCTTTGCAACGGTATCATCCTAACACCGACCGTTACCCCTGTCAAGCACAATTTCATACGAAAGCAGGATGAAAAATCCGCCGTTTGTGCATGAAAATCTCTACTATGCAATAACAGCCATCAACAAACGGGATACTGCACAATCGTCATCACTTTTCGCTCTACACATTAAATGAATTGCAATTATTTTTAAAAAGAAGGTTGAAATTGCCTGTTAAATTGTGTATAATACGTAATGTGCCAAGTGTAAAAGTCACGCAGTTTTTGCGTGGATGGAGGTGATATTTAGAAATTAGAATAAGTACAGGGTACAGCTTTAGGTAAAAATAGAATTCGATTGAATATGCGAGGAGGCATTGAATATGAAAAAACTTTTCTCATTAGTAGTGGCACTTTCCCTAGTTATTTCAAGCACCGTCTCAGCATACGCAATATCAGAATTAACAACCACAAGCTCAAGTAATTGCAAAAGTTTCAGCCATCTAAAATCCACTGATTCTCAAGTACAAGAAGATATAAGTGCATTCATCTCGGTCGGAATCGAAGAACAACTTATTACAAGCGCAGAAATCGAAGATGATTCCATTAAATATGAAATTGCATATCCTAATGGTGTCATTAACTATGCCACCATCGAAAGAAACCGCGCCGGAGATCTGGTGATTGATTACTATGACGCGCAGAATCACAATGAAGTTATTCTAACAAATGACGGAGATTTGTACGTTGATGGGAGCCTTGTCAAATTTGAATTCAATGAATACATAGATTCTCAGCTACTCACACAAAATACGTTTTCTGTAGAAAACAGCAAAAACGGAGTCACCAGAATGAGTACTGCTGAATACTCATTGTCTCCATTTGGATCTGCATCAAAATACACCACATATGTCAAAAGTTTTTCTGGAAATGCCGTTTCCTGGGGGACAAGCACTGCTGCAAGCCTTGTACTAGGTACGATGACCACAATTATATGTTCTGCATTCAACATTGGAATGTCGGTTTCAATCGGAGCCTCTATTGTAACAGGGCTAGCCTCCTCTATGCTTTCGTATTACCGCGTATACGGGATGCAAGACTCCTTTTTTTCTTGGAAATTCGACATGTATAACCGCAGTGATTCAATGTCTATCGACAGATACACAAAATATACCGGAGCATGCTTTTCTCAGAAAAACTTCCAAGGAACAAGATATGCTCATACATACTACGAGCACAGCTACTTTTCTTAATGAGGAGTGCCAAAATGAAAATCGGTAATATCTGCCCCTATTGCGGCGGGGAATTGCTCTCCGGCTATCTGCAGAGCGCGCGGCAGATCATCTGGAGTCAGGAGGAAAAGTCCATATCCTTTCGCGCGGACGAGGAGGGCGACCTTGTGGTGAGCCGCGGGATCTGGAACGGCAGCTTTGCCGATTGTCGATACTGCGCCGACTGCGGCATTTTCCTGCTGGAGCGCCCCGTGCAGCCGCCGAAATTCGGCGAGCGCCTGCGCGGAACGTTTGGCCGTGCGCACGGCGGCGACACAACGGAATAAAACAGGGAAAGACCGCGCGCGGCGTTTGCCGTGCGCGGTCACAGCTTGTCAAAAGGCCTCGCAGAGTTTCACCGCCGGAGCGGTGAAAAAAAGTTCAATCATTTTCTCCGGCGACATGTGCGGCGGAGAAAATACATCTCGGCCTGCAAACCCCTTTGTCAAAAAGTAATACTTTTTGACAGCCTCAGACCGCGCGCGGCGTTTGCCGTGCGCGGTCATCTGTTTGCAGTTCAGACGTTGAAGCGGAAGTAGATCATGTCGCCGTCCTTGACCACGTACTCCTTGCCCTCGCTGCGCAGCAATCCCTTTTCCTTTGCCGCCGCGACGCTGCCGCAGCGGATCATGTCGTCGAAATTGATCGTTTCGGCGCGGATGAAGCCGCGCTCGATGTCGGAGTGAATTTTGCCCGCGGCCTGCGGGGCCTTGGTGCCGTTTTTGATGGTCCAGGCGCGGCACTCGTCCTCGCCGTAGGTCAGGAACGAGATGAGGCCGAGCAGCGCGTAGGAGCACTTGATCAGGCGGTCGAGGCCGGACTCCTGAATGCCGAGCTCCTCGAGGAACATCGCGCGGTCCTCGCCGTCGAGCTCGGCGATGTCCTGCTCAAGCTTGGCGCAGATCGGCAGCACCTGCGCGCCCTCGCGGTCGGCGAGCTCCTTGACCTGCTGGAGATACTGGTTGCCGTCCTGATTCGCAAAGCCGTCCTCGTCCATGTTCGCGGCGTAGATGATGGGCTTGAGGCTCAAAAGATCGGCGGTCGCGATGAGCTCAGCATCGTCGGACGAAACCTCGAACGTGCGCGCGCTCTTGCCCGCGTCGAGGTGCTTGGCAAGAGCAGAGAAGAGCTCGACCTCGTGCAGGAACTTCTTGTCGCCCTTGGCCATCTTCGTCGCCTTTTCGACGCGGCGGTTGACCATCTCAAGGTCTGCCATGATGAGCTCCAGGTCGATGGTCTCAATGTCGCCCAGGGGGTCGACGGGGACGTTCGTGCTCGCGTCGGCCACGACGTGCATGATATTTTCATCGTCGAAGCAGCGCACAACGTGCACGATGGCGTCCGTGCGGCGGATGTTCTCAAGGAACTTGTTGCCGAGGCCCGCACCCTGGCTTGCGCCCTTGACAAGGCCCGCGATGTCGACAAATTCGATGACGGCGGGGGTCTTCTTCTTGGGGTGGTACATCTCGGCGAGCTTATCGAGGCGCTCGTCGGGAACGGCCACCATGCCGACGTTCGGCTCGATGGTGCAGAAGGGGTAGTTGGCGCTTTCCGCGCCCGCGTTGGTAATCGCGTTGAAGAGAGTGGACTTGCCGACATTCGGCAGTCCGACGATACCTAATTTCATTTGTACTCATTCTCCTTCGATTTTCCTTGATTTTCAAGGGGTTTCAGCGTTTGGTGTCTTGGCTGTTACACCATTTTTACACCATTTTCGCATTTGGCTTTATTGGATTTCATCAGACTACACCATTTTGCTGAAATTGCTTGATGGCATAATCCAGCGATTCGGCAGTCACATGAACATACCGATCCATTGTTGTTTTGATGCTGGCATGACCCAGCAGCTTTTGAAGAACCTTGGGCTGCACGCCGCATTCAATCGCTCGTGTGGCGTAGGTGTGGCGCAGGGCGTGCATGCAGAAATGCTCGATGCCCGCCTGATCACAGAGCCGGTATAAGTGGGTATCATAGGAACTGTTCTTCGCCGGTTCCCCGGTGCGCCAGTTGATAAAGACAAGATCGCGCATGACCAGCCGGGAGATTGCCCCCGTTCGCCGGTCGATATATTCCAGTGTTTGCGAGAGCAGCGGAGATTCCTTTTGCCAAGGGCGCTTGTCCTTGATTTCTTTCAGAATTTCATAGGCCCGATCTGTCAGCGGGATGGTGCGATAGCTGTGCTGCGTTTTCGGTGGACCCGCACGCCAATACTGTTCACCGTGTCGAAACTCCAATGTTTTGTTGACCGTGAGCGTGCGCTTTTCAAAGTCAATCGCATCCCACGTCAACCCGATCATCTCACCGGTACGCAAGCCGGTTTCAAGGATCAGCGCGTATTGGTTGTAGTTGCGGGAGCGTTTCGCTGTTTCAAGAAACACGCGCTGCTCGTCACGGGTGAGGAACTTAATATCGTCTGTTGCACGGACGGGCTTTGTAAACCGAACGCCGTCCATCGGATGCTTCTGGATCATGTCGTTCATCACGGCAGCCCGAAACATCGTTCCATATGCCTGGCGGATCGTTGAACTGGCATACGATGCTTCCATTCGGTTGAAAACCATCTTGCAGTGCATCGGCTTGGCATCTGTGAGCCGCATCTTACCAATCACGGGCTTTACATTGTACTCATACTGCTCCCGGTAATTTCTCTTTGTGTTTGGCGCTAAGTCTCCCACGATGTGGCTGATCCAGAACTCAAACCATTCTGTCACCGTCATATCCGGCGGAGCAAACACATCCTCATGACGGTCTGCATACTTTGCATCTTCCAGCCAGTTCCGGGCTTCCGGAAGTGAGGAAAAGCACTTGACCTGACGCTTTCCTTCGCTGCTTACAAATCTTGCGCTATATAATCCGTCCTTTCTCTGGCAGATACCCTTGCCGCATTCTTTGCCTCGTAAACTTTTACCCATTCGGAAACTCCTTTCTCTCTATGAGAAGAAGCCCCTATGCATTTTATAATTGTAGCACAAGGACTTTCTTTTCTCAATAGTGAACTTACCGTCAAGTCATCAACTTATGGCTGATATATTGCTCAAACTCCCGACGCTTGACCAGCTTTTTCGTCCCAACGAACAAGACAAAGGGGCAGTTGGGCGAGCGGAGCATACTCTCGATCTTGTTGATCCCGATGTTGCTGTATGCTGCGGCTTCCTTAATCGGCAGCGTCATTTTGAGATGGATCGGCACTTGCAATTCCTCGACCATACTGTTACCACCTGTGTGTTACATTCCGGACTGTTGACTTAGAAACGTAGCATTTGGGGAAAGTAAGAGTTCGTCTGAGCTATCATCTCTTTCCGTATCCAAGTCCAGCAGCCATTTGTCTGGGATCGTGATCAGATTGGGTCCTGTGTTGCAGATCCGTTTTACAACATCTGCCTGGCACGAAAACAATGCGCCTCTATCCAGCTCTGCCCGCATTTGCTTCCCCTTTTTCAAGGCATACGCCTCCGAAAGCAGCTCCAGACTGAACAGATACAGCGGGAGCATAGATGCTTTGCAAATGCCGTTTTGCTGCAAGTACCGCTGAAACCGATACAGCGCCATTTCATCCAGCGCCAGCTTCATCAGCCGCAGGCCCATCTCATCGACGGTGAAATAATGAAAGCTGCTGTTCTTGCTGAAACGGATCAGACGGCTGCGCGGGTTTACCCCGTGAGCCATTTTTGCGTCCTTTTGTGGAAGAATGAAATTCTTCCTTCCGCCGCTCTCCATGGCCATGCAGAAATAGAGAAACCGGCTGCCGGTGCTGAGTGCGTGGAACTGCTTGGAGAGGAGCAGTGAGTTTCCAACCTGAATGAATCGTTTTTCTTTGTTATCCACCTTGGCGGATAAGGCCGGTACAATCGCAGGTCCGTGTTTTCGTTTGCTCAAATCAAACTCCTTCTTTCGTGTGAGAATAGGGGGGGTGGATGTCTCATCCCTTCGTAATAAATGTAGAAAACCGGCCCTGTTTGACCACCCATTCAAGGCAGAAAAAATTACACTCAATGTAAACTTTCGTAAACACAGAATGGTCTGAATCTACATTAGGTCTACACTGAGTGTAATGCTTGTGAGTATGTTTACTTATTCCAACATTAAGCGTAGTGCGGCATCGAATGGGTATCTTCCGGTACACAGCCGAGAAAGGCGACTCTTTTTGCGAATCGGTCGCGGAACACTTCTCCGGCAGGATCTGCGCCGCATGCTCAGCTGCCAATATCCAGCTCGTAGGTGCAGAGGTAGAACAGGAACGACGTCATCTGGTAGCGGCTGATGCGGGTGCCAGCGGACGCCAGCAGCTCGTCAAGGCTGCTGTCCCGGGTGGTGATGTCCTTTTCATCGCACCAGAGCATCGCTTTGGCTGCCTCTCTGCCAAGATCGGGGGCATCCCGAAGAAGCTGTCTGAGCTGTGTCTGATCCACGCCGGTATCGACGCCTGCCATGATCGCGTAGCGGCGGATCAGTACGCACGCCGTCTGATAGTCCACCTTGTCATCGTATTCGGCATTGGGATCATTTTGCCGGAGCAGCCTTGTCTGATAGGCCCAGCACACGGCATTATAATAGGGATGGGTCGCGTTGAATTCCTCGTTCTCGTAGTCAGCCGGAAGGGCGGTGTTGTCCGTTTCCGGGCGACCCGCGATGCGGTAGAGCACATCGACAAACTCGCCCAGCCTTGCCGTAGTTTTGCCGCCGAAGGTGTCCGGCGCTTCCGGCTCCACATAGCCCTTGCGGTACATATAGAGGACGCTGGCCTGATTGAAAATGCTCTTGATGTCCGTGAATACCACCGTGTCCGCAAGGCTTCCGCCGCTGGACTCCCTGGCAAAGACGTGGGCGTAGTAATCGCTGTTGAGGATGTTGCCGGAGAGCTGGAACCTGCTGTCCACATAGAGCCGGTAGGCTTCCGCCAGCTTGTCGGAGACTGTGGTATTCTCGTCGGCGGGGATCACGGTTTCCGTACCGGCGTCATAGCGGAAGGTCTTCGTCAGAAAGGACTTATCCGACAACACCGCTACATGGAGGCCGCTGGAGAGTACATCGGTGCCCGCCAGCAGGCGGGAATCGTAGTCCACGCCAAAGAGATTCAGCAGTGTCGGCAAGATGTCCGCCGTGGAGCAGTATTCATCCACCACGATGTTCTCTGAAAGGCCGGGAACATAGCAGATGAAGCTGTTGCGGTACTTCTCAAAGGTGGTGTCCAGCGTCTGCCCTGCCAGCTCGTTGTACTCGTCTTCGGTCAGGCCGTAGGGGTAGTGGTCGTTGGTCAGGACGATGCAGGTCTTGTCGGCAACGCCAGCCTCCTCCAGCCGCTGCATCAGGTACTCCAGTGCGTATTCCAGCTCCAGATTGCAGGCAATGTACGCCTTCACCGGCTCAGAATAGGGCAGATCTTTCACCGCGTCGCGGTTTTTGGCGCTCATGGCGTTGTCCCAGTTGTACTGGTAGTGACCGCTGAAGGTCATGTAATAGGCGTGGAAGGGTTCTCCGCTGTTGATGTAGTCGTCCACGGAGGCCTCCATCATCTCCAGATCGGAGGAGGGCCAGTCGATCTTCATGGCCAGACCAGAATCCGCCGCCTTGAACGTGTAGCCCATGTTGGCGTGGGTGATGTTCCGGTTGTAGAAATCCCCGATGTAGTCGTGATAGCCCCAGGCTTGATAGCCCATGCCCTTAAGCGCATTGCCCAGGCAGAACGGCAGATAGTTGGTGCCCGCCACATTGAAGCTGGAATCCGTCTTCGTGCGGGACATATCCGGATAAAGCCCCATGCACATGGTGTATTCGCCGTTGGTGGTGACGGACTGGAACGTGCCGTAGTAATTTTCAAAGAGAATCCCCGTATGGCTCAGCTTGTAGAGCGTCGGCGTCAGCTCCTCGCTGATAAACCACGGGCAGAAGCTCTCGGCGCAGATGGTGATGAGGTTATAGTCCTTAAGAAGTCCTGTGTAGTTGTTTTTGCGGGTGGGTGTTGCATTTGATAGATACTCGTCTGTGGCCTTGAGAATATCGCTGTCGGTACTGTCTGCAAGAGCCGTAAAATCGATGCTTTCGATCACGTTATAGGAGTTGCTGCTGTATGTCCGCGGAACATCGCTTATATTCAAGGACGACGGCGTGATCATAATGCTGCCGCTGCCGCTGAAGAGCATGTATCGAAGCTCCTGCGCCGTGGTGGCCAGCATACCGATTTTTTTATAACTGCTGTCGGTGGAGGTGTTCACATTGGTGAAGGTACGATAGACGGAAAAGGCGTTGTCCCGTCCAACATACATAAGTCCCGTGACCGTCAGCAGCAGTGCGAGGAGCACGGCAAAGGAGGCCATAGTCTGTTTCCAGCGCAGCCGCAGCTTCAGAGCCTGCGCCCTTCGCAGGGCAAGGCAGAGGATCACGACAATCAGCGGCAGCAGGAGGAGCAGGATCTTCAGCAGATTTTGGCGGATCCCATAGAGAAGCTGCGAGTTGAAATTGACGACCACATTTCCGCCCATGCCGATCTGGCTGACGGGCATGAAATCTCCGAAGATGCAGTGATAGACCAGCTGCACCTCGGCCAGCAGCACCTGTGCCGCGACCAGGAAAACCCCTGTGATCTGGCGCAGAACCTTTGGCAGGCTTGAGACTACCAGCGTGCAGAGTGCGCCACCCAGCAGGCCAAACAGGACAGGATATCCCGCGTACCGGTCCATCGAGCCGAATACGCACAGATGCAGGCACAGCTCCACATAAACGCCGGTCAGGCAGAACAGCAGGAGATTTTTGCGCCACGTATTCCAAAGGCCATGGCTCATGGGCACTGCCGCTTCAGCAGCAGTGCCAGAGCCTTGATTTGTATTTGTCATGGATACATCGGATGTTTTTTCTTTGAGCATATTAGTTCTCCCGTTGGGGCTTTTTTAAAAAGCTTCGTAGAATTTCAGCTGAATATGACAGATAGAGAGCTTATCTTAAAACAAATATTGGAAAAAGGCAACGGTTCCTGTAAAAAATTAGGAAAGATTTACAGGTCACGCGGAGAATTCTATGCACCAAAGGCTGTCAACCGCAGCTTTGCAGCCCGCCTCTGGGCTGCAAATAAGGACTCTGCACCTGAAAATTTTACAAAATACATACAGACACATTGCAAAAGCCGTGCTATACTGTACGGAAAATTGAGAGTACCATTGTTTCAAGGAGGTGTGTGATGTGACGGAGATTGTGTTTCGCTTAAAGCGGCATTTGACTTCTTTTCAAATTATGATCCTCGGCTTTGCGGGCGTGATCCTGCTGGGGGCGTTGGTGCTGATGTTGCCTATCGCCACAGTACAGCGGGTCTGGACGCCGTTTCATGAGGCACTGTTCACCTCCACCTCCGCTGTCTGCGTGACGGGGCTGGTGGTGCAGGATACCGGCAGCTACTGGTCCGCCTTCGGTCAAGCAGTCATATTGCTGCTGATCCAGATCGGCGGGCTGGGGGTGATCACCGGTGCGGTGACCTTCCTGATGCTCGCTGGACGGAACATCACGCTCAAGGAGCGCAGCGCCATGCAGGACGCCATCTCCGCCCCTGCGGTGGGCGGCATCGTGCGCCTGACGAGATTTATCCTCAAGGGGACCTTTCTGGTCGAGCTGCTGGGCGCGCTGGCGCTGCTGCCAGCCTTTTGCCGGGACTATGGACTGCGGGGCGTATGGATGTCCGTTTTCCATTCCGTTTCCGCCTTCTGCAATGCGGGCTTCGATATTCTGGGGCGGACGGATTCCCTCTACCCCTCGCTGACGGCCTATGCCGCAGACCCGCTGGTCAACATCGTGATCATGCTGCTGATCATCGTGGGCGGCATCGGCTTTCTAACGTGGGACGATGTCTGTACGCACGGTCTGCACCTGCGGCGTTACCGGATGCAGAGCAAGGTCATTCTGAGCGCGACAGCGCTTTTGATCACGATTCCGGCGTTTCTCTTTTATCTGACAGACTTTGCGGACCTCCCCGTGGGAGAGCGGATATTGGCCTCCCTTTTTCAGTCGGTCACGCCGCGGACGGCCGGCTATAACACAGTGGATCTGACGGAGATGACGGATGCCTCTCAGGCGGTCACCATTTTGCTGATGCTCACCGGCGGAGCACCCGGCTCCACGGCGGGCGGCATGAAGGTCACGACGCTGGCAGTTCTCATTGCCAACGCCATTGCCGCCTTCCGCAGGCGAGAGGATCCGCAGCTCTTCCGCCGCAGATTGGAGACGTCCACTGTCCGCAACGCCGCCGCCATTCTGCTGCTGTATCTGGGGCTGACCTTTGCGGGGGCGGCGGTCATCAGCACAGCGGAGGAGCTTCCCCTCGGTGCCTGTCTCTATGAAACAGCGTCCGCCGCTGGTACGGTGGGCCTGACGCTGGGGCTGACGCCGCAGCTGGGAGTCCTGTCGCAGAGCATTCTCATCCTGCTGATGTTTTTTGGGCGCGTCGGGGGACTGACCTTGATCTACGCCGCATTCTCCGGGCATGATCTGACTTACGCCCGCTATCCGCAGGAGAAAATTACCGTAGGCTGAAAGGAGCACACGATGAAAACGGTATTATTGATCGGACTGGGCCGCTTCGGGCGGCATCTTGCCATGCAGCTCAATGAGCTGGGCCATCAGGTGATGGCAGTGGACAAAGACGAGGAGCGCGTCAACGAGTGTATGCCCTTTGTCACCAACGCGCAGATCGGCGACAGCACCCGTGTGGACTTTCTGCGCTCGCTGGGCGTGAGCAATTACGATGTCTGCTATGTCACCATCAGCGGAAATTTTCAGAATTCGCTGGAGACGACGTCGCTGCTCAAGGAGCTGGGAGCAAAATATGTGGTATCCCGCGCTGAGCGGGATGTGCAGGCGAAATTCCTGCTGCGCAACGGTGCGGACGCGGTCGCCTACCCGGAAAAGCAGCTGGCGAAGTGGGCGGCCATCCGCTATACCGCCAACCATATTTTCAGCTACATTGAGCTGGACGAGCAGCACGCCATTATCGAGGTCGCCGTGCCGGAGGATTGGCAGGGCCGCAGCATCGGCGAGTTGGACATCCGTAGGCGCTATGGCGTCAACATCCTCGGTGTGAAGCGGAACGGCAAGACCGATGTGAACGTCTCCCCGGAAACTGTGCTGGACGCTGATATGACGCTGCTGGTGCTGGGGGAAAACCAAGAACTTAAGAAGCACTTCCGGCTGTAAAGCAACATAGCGTCTTGCACGTATAAGGGCTTTACGCGCCGGAGGGGCATCTCAACAAAAGCGCGCAGGTTTGCGGAGGAGGATTCCGCGTTGCGCAAAAACAGCAAAAAATGAGGGAGGACGGCTCTGTCCTCCCTCATTTTTGCCCTGCGCTTTCGCCCTTCTCCGTCAGCTGTTTTTCCAGTGCGGTCTGTCTGTCCAGGATGGCATTGACCTTGTCGTAAAGATCCTCGATCATGATCTCTGTCTTGAGGTTGACCTTATAATCGTTCTCTGCACGGCGGCGGTCCTTTTCCTCCTGCCGGTTCTGGCTCATCATGATGAGCGGCGCTTGAATGGCCGCGACGCACGAGAGCACGAGGTTCAGCAGAATGAAAGGAAAGGGGTCGAAGGCCTTGGCCGCGAGCAGCGTGTTGACAACCATCCAGAGGATCAGCACGCCGGTGAAGGCGAAGATGAACGCCCAGCTGCCCGCGAATTTAGCAATGGCGTCTGCCGCCCGCTGGCCGAGGGTGTATTTTTCATTTTCGCCTGCGAGATTTTCGGAAATCTTACTGTCCGCCAGCAGGTTCAGTACCTCTTCGTCCGTCATGTCGTGGCGGATGTCCTTGAGGACTTCTCTCAAAAGCTTTCTGTTTTCCTTCATAATATCATCCTTTTTTATCTGACCGGCGCGTGATCGCGCCGGTTTTATGCTTCATTTTTCGGCGCGCGCAGAAAAAAGTCCGGCCCCTTGATCTCAAACAAAATGAGCGACACGCCCAGCAGCAGGTCGGCGTGCTGGGACGGCTCCTCCAGCGGGATCGCGAAATCCTCCTGCAATCTGCGGATGCGGTAGAGCACGGTGTTGCGGTGGGTATAGAGCGCGTCGCTGGTCTTTTTCAGTGAGTGGCAGCAGGTGAGGTAATGGTAGAGCGTTTCGCAGTATGAAAGCACGCGCTACAAGGACTACAACCTGTTGATGCTGCTGAGCCTGCTCTCCGGCGCGCTCGTCATTCTGTGCAGCATCATCGCACAGACGATCAACGAGCAGATCGACCCGCGCATCCGCGCCGAGCAGGCCGTGCGGGAAACGGAGGCGCAGCCATGAACGACCGCTTTCAAATCGTCGGCGCGCGACCGCTGCCGGAGGCCGCACCCACGAAAAACAGGCATTCCCTGCGCGGCAAGCCTGTCGCCTCCGCCATGATTTTATCGCTCATCGCGCTCGGGTGTCTTTTCTGCGAGCTTATCATGACGAAGGACCCGACGTATCTCGACCTGGCTCACTGCTCGGCCGTGCCGTGCCGCGAGTTCCTGTTCGGCACGGACACGATGGGGCGCGACATCTTCTCGATGATCTGGTACGGCGGGCGGCTGTCGGCTGTCGCTGTTCATCGGCGTCGGCTCGACCGTCATTTCGACGCTGCTCGCGATCCTCTTCGGCGCGGTCAGCGGACTTGCGCCCAAATGGCTCGACGCGCTGCTGATGCGCCTGACCGAAATTCATCTCAGCGTGCCGAACCTGCTGCTTGTCATCTTCCTGCAGGCAGTCATCGGCACGCCGAGCGCGTGGAGCATCGCGCTCGTCATCGGCCTCACAAGCTGGACGAGTATCGCCAAGGTCGTGCGCACCGAAGTCAGGCAGCTGCGCGCGAGCGAGTACGTCATCGCGGCGAAGTGCATGGGCGGCAGCTTTTTCCACATTCTGCGGTGTCATCTCGCACCGAATTTCTTCTCGTCCATCCTCTTCATGGTGGTGATGAATGTGCGCAGCGCCATCATCGCCGAATCGACGCTCAGCTTCATGGGCCTCGGCCTGCCCATTGAGGTCGTGACCTGGGGCAGCATGCTCTCGCTCGCGGAAAAGGCGCTGATGACCGACGCGTGGTGGATCTTGCTCATCCCCGGCGCATTTCTGGTCGTGACGCTCCTTTGCATCATGAACCTCGGCGACTACCTGCGCAGCCGCACGAGCAGAAAAGAAAGCAACCTGTAAATAGCAAAAAGAAGGCACAGCCGTTTGGCTGTGCCTTCTTTCTATTTATGGAGTTTACTTCGCGTTCACGATGTTCATGAACTCTTCGCCCGTGATGGTCTCCTTCTCGTAGAGGTACTGCGCCAGCTCATCGAGCTTCGCGCGGTTCTCGGTGAGGATATGGATGGCCTTTTCGTGCTGTTTTTTCACCAGCTCCACAACGCGCTGGTCGATCTTCGTCTGCGTCTCGGCAGAGCACGCAAGCGACGCGTCGCCGCCGAGATACTGATTGTTGACCGTTTCAAGCGCGACCATGTCGAAGTCATCGCTCATGCCGTAGCGCGTGATCATCGCGCGGGCGAGCTTCGTCGCCTGCTCGATATCGTTCGACGCGCCGGTCGTGACGGATTGGAACACGACCTCCTCCGCGGCGCGGCCGCCGGTCAGCGTGGCGATCTTGTTCTCCATCTCGGTTTTGCTCATGAGATAATGGTTGCCCTCTTCAACCTGCATCGTGTAGCCCAGCGCGCCCGAGGTGCGCGGCACAATGGTGATTTTCTGCACGGGGGCGGAGTGCGTCTGCATCGCCGCCACGAGCGCGTGGCCGATCTCGTGGTAGGAGACGATCTTCTTCTCCTCGTCGGTCATGATGGCGTTCTTCTTCTGGTAGCCTGCGATGACGACCTCGATGCTTTCCTCAAGGTCTGCCTGCGTGGCAAAGCGGCGACCGTCGCGCACGGCGCGCAGCGCCGCTTCGTTCACAATGTTGGCAAGCTCCGCGCCGGAAGCGCCGGAGGCCATGCGCGCGATCTTGTTGAAGTCGACGTCCTCGGCGACCTTGATCTTCTTCGCGTGGACCTGCAAGATAGCCTCGCGTCCCTTGAGGTCGGGCAGCTCGACCGGCACGCGGCGGTCGAAGCGGCCCGGGCGCGTGAGCGCGGGGTCGAGGGATTCGGGGCGGTTCGTGGCGGCGAGGATGATGACGCCGTTGTTGCTCTCAAAGCCGTCCATTTCGGTGAGCAGTTGGTTCAAGGTCTGCTCGCGCTCGTCGTTGCCGCCGTACTGGCCGCCGCTGCGCTTCTGGCCGATGGCGTCGATCTCGTCGATGAAGACGATGCAGGGGGCCTTTTCCTTGGCCTGCTTGAAGAGGTCGCGCACCTTGCTCGCGCCCATGCCGACGAACATTTCGACAAATTCAGAGCCCGACATCGAGAAGAACGGCACATTCGCCTCGCCGGCGACCGCCTTGGCAAGCATCGTTTTACCGGTTCCCGGAGGGCCGACGAGCAGGATGCCCTTGGGCATCGACGCGCCGATCTCCTGATATTTGCTGGGGTCGTGCAGGTAGTTGACGACCTCGGTGAGGTTCTCCTTGGCCTCATCCTCGCCCGCGACATCGTCAAACTTGATGCCCTCGGCAGACTTGACGTACACCTTGGCGTTGGACTTGCCCATGTTGAACATCATGGAGTTGCCTCCGCCGCCCATCTTCTCCATCATCTTGCGCGACATATACTGTCCCAGCGCGACAAAGATGATGATGGGCAGCACCCAGGCGAGAATGCTGACGAGTGTGGACGTCTGCTCGATCTCCTCACCCGTGGTGGAGACGCCCGCGTCCAAAAGGCGCTGCACCAAGCCGTCGTCAGGCACCATCGCCGTCTTGTAGACGGTCTTTTCATCGCTGCTGGTGAAGAGGATACGGTTGGACTGCTCCTGGATCTCGACCCGGCCGACCTCGCCCTGCTCTGTCATGGTGACGAAAGTGTTGTAGTCGACATCCTTGATCTGGTGCTCAGAGATCCACGGCATGGCGATGAAGTTGAAGAGCATCACAAGCAGCATCGCCACAAAGTAGTAGTACAGCAGCGGCTTTTTCGGGGACTTGACTTCGTTCATGAAAATGCGTTCCTCCGATCATTGAAATTTCCGGCAGGAAATGCATACAAACGGGAAAAACTGAACGTAGCAAAAAGCCGGAGTTTTTGCTACGCTGAAAGAAGAGATGGGCGGTCGAAACCGCCCGGAACTTAGATTAGTTTGGAGTATAACACGGGAAAATATCCCTGTCCAGTACCCAAGATAAGAGTTTACAGTTTGGATACAAGGAGGTCACAGTTATGAAAAAAGCGACAAAGGCGGCTATATTCGTCACGGCTGCGGCGGCACTTTACGGCGCGGCGGCCTACGGCGTGACGAGAACGCTGATGGACGTCGCGATGAAGCGCGAAGCGCCCAAGGCGCTCAAAAATAAGGGCAGCGCCCAGCTCACGGGCGAAAAGCGCGACGAGCCCTACCGTGAGGCGCAGCGCGCCGCCGCGAAAAAGCTTGCGTCTTCGGAAACGGAGACAGTGCTGCTCGAAAACCGCGAGGGCTTGACGCTCGTGGGCCATCTCCGTGAATGCGAAAAGGCCAAGCGCCTTGTGATCGCGTTTCACGGCTGGCGCTCAGCGTGGTACCGCGATTTCGGCCTGCTCGCGGACTTTTTAAGCCGCGAGCAGTGCAGCGTGCTCTATGTGGAGCAGCGCGCGCAGAACGAGAGCGAGGGCGACTACATCGGCTTCGGCCTGACCGAGCGCTACGACTGCGTCGACTGGGCAAACTGGGCAGCCGAACGCTTCCCCGGCCTGCCCGTTTACCTTATGGGCGTGTCGCTCGGCGGGGCGACGGTGCTCATGGCCGCAGGCGATATTCTCCCCGCTGCGGTGCACGGCGTGATCGCCGACTCGGCCTACACCTCGCCGCGTGCGATCTGGCAGCACGTGATGGGGAAGAACCTGCATCTTCCTGTCCGCGCAGCAACCGTCATCGCCGATCTTCTGTGCCAGAAGAGACTGAACGCCTCGTCCGGCAGCTACTCCACCGTCGAGGCGCTCAAAAATACCGATGTTCCGATTTTACTGATCCACGGCGAGGACGACCACTTCGTCCCGCTCAAAATGGCGTTTGAAAACCGCGACGCCTGCGCCGCGCCCTGCAAGCTGCTCGTCGTGCCCGGTGCGGATCACGCGATGAGCTATTATATGGGCCGCGGCGCGTACGAGGCCGCGATGCGCGCCTTCTGGGAGCATTTTGACAAGTGAGGGTTCCCCCCTCACTTGTCCTCTTCTTCCGTTTCAAGGCCCGCAAAGCGTCTGGACGGGCGGTAGATCAGCACGGCGCAGAGGATCAGCATCGCCGTCGCGCCAAGGCTGATGGGATAGACCCACATGACGGTCTGGAACGTCATGCTCGTCGGGAAGACGAACTTGACCCACGCGATGCGGATACCGCACACGCCGAGCATCGTCAAAAGCGCGGGCGCGAGCGAAATGCCGAAGCCGCGCAGATACCCGGAGAGTATTTCGTAGATCAGGCAGAAAACATACGCCGGCAGGATCGTCGCAAGGCGAATATAGCCGATGGCAATGACCTCGGGATCGCTGTTGAAAATGGCGAGCAGTGACCTTGCGCTCAGCAGCAGGACAACGACCGAGACAAATGTCGCGATGGCTCCCTCCAAAAAGCTGAGCTGCATCGTCTTCTTGCAGCGCTTGATCTGCCCTGCGCCGTAGTTCTGGCCGACAAAGGTCGTGCAGGCCTGCGAAAACGAGTTGAGCACGTCGTAGGCGAGAATTTCCACATTGAACGCCGCGCTCGACGCCGCGATCGCCACCGTGCCGAGGGTGTTGATGGCCGACTGGATGACGATGTTGGCGAACGAGAACACCGCGCTCTGCACGCCCGCGGGAAGGCCGATGCTCAAAATGCGCTTCAAGCTCGCGCCGTCGATGCGCAGCGCTTTGCGCTCCACGCGCACGCATTTATCCGTGCGCGTCAGGCGGACGTAGAGCAGTGCCGCGCTCACGGCGTTGGCCGCCACCGTGGCGATGGCGACGCCGTTGACCGTCATATGCAGCACAATGACGAAAAAGAGGTTCAGCAGCACGTTCAGCACACCGGAGACCGCAAGCGCCGCGAGCGGCACCTTTGTGTCGCCGATGCTGCGGAAGATCGCGGCCTCAAAGTTGTAGAGCAATATCACCGGCATGCCGAGAAGGTAAATGCGCAGATACAAAAGCGCATAGGGGAACACGTCCTCCGGCACATTGAGAATACTCAAAAGCGGCGAGGCGATGAGCTGACCAAGCAGCGCGACCGCCGCGCCGCCGCACACGGCAAACACGATGGCCGTGTGCACCGCGCGCTTGACGGCATTGTCGTCGCGGCAGCCGATGGCGTTCGCGATGACGACGTTCGCGCCGAGCGCGATGCCGATGAAAAGGTTGACGATGAGGCCGATGATCGGGCCGTTTGCGCCCACCGCCGCGACGGCGACTGTGCGCGCATCGCCCGTGAAGTTGCCGACGATGGCGACGTCCGAGGCATGGAAGAGCTGCTCCAAGATCGCCGTGGCTGCGACCGGCAGGGCAAAGAGCGGCAGCTTATTCCAGATGGAGCCGTGCAGCATGTCGATCTCATGCTTTTTGACTGTAGTTCCCATGATCTCTCTCATTTCCTTCTGTTTTCCGCTTGACCGAGCACCAGTATAGTGCCGCCGCGGCAAAATGGCAAATGTTTTTTGCGTGACCGCCCTGTCAGCATTGACAGGACGGTCGTTTCGCTGTAATATAAGGCCCGCTGGCGGAAAATTTCCCAAAAATATGAGGATTTTTTATGGATTATTACCTTTTGACCGATCTGGCCGCGCGCGTCGGCTATCATCTGGCGCTCAGCGGGGCGGAGACGTTCCGCGTCGAAGAGACGATACGCCGCATCATCGGCGCCTACGGCATTGAATGCGAGGCCTTTTCCATCCCCAACTGCGTGATGGTCAGCCTCGAGGCGGCCAACGGCAATCCTTTGATGGTGATGAAGCGCGTCGACTTTCACGGCAATGACCTCGAGTCGGTGGAAAAGCTCAACGCGCTCTCGCGCCGCATCTGCGCCGAAACGCCTGACCCGAGCGTCGCCGCGCAGTGGCTCGACGAAACGCTCAAGGGGCGGCGGCACTACTCGGTGCCCGTTTATTACCTGGGCAATTTCTGCGCCGCGGCGGGCTTTTGCCCGGTGTTTGGCGGCACGCTGCGCGACAGCCTGTTCGCGGGCCTTCTTGGCCTCATCATCGGCTTTGTCTCGCGCCAGATGGACAGGCGCGAGACGAACCCGTTTTTCAGCACCATCGTCGAGGCGTTCGCCATGGCGGTGCCGGCGTATCTCGCCGCGGGCTTCCATCTGGTCGACTATATCGACTTTGTCATCATCGGCACCTTAATGATCTTGGTTCCCGGACTTCTCATCACGACCTCCATGCGCGACATCATTTACGGCGATACGAACTCCGGCATCAACCGCATCGTGCAGGTGCTTCTCTCGGCGTTCGCCATCGCGCTCGGCACGGCGGCGGCATGGCGCGTCACGTCTGGCGTATACGGGATGACGGTCGCGTCCGGCTCAGCGAGCTATCCCGCCTGGGCACAGGCCGTGATGATCTTCGTCGCCTGTACGGGCTTTTTCATCCTCTTCAATGTGCACGACTGGGGCAGCATTCTCTGCGCGCTCGGCGGCGTGTTCACATGGATGACGTACCTGCTCTGCCGTGATCTGGGCATGAGCATTTACAGCATGAATTTCTTCGCCGCCGTCGTTTCAGCGCTGTATTCTGAGCTTATGGCGCGCTCGCGCAAATACCCCGTCACGTCGTATCTCGTCATCTCGCTCCTGCCGCTGGTGCCGGGCGCGGGCATTTACTACACGATGAGCCTCGGCCTGGGCGGCGATGTGCAGGCCGCGGTGCACAAAGGACTTGAGACCGCGGGCGTCGCGGGCAGCATCGCCGTGGCGATCCTGCTGGTGTCCACGATCTTCCGCCTCGTCACCGCGCAGAACGGGAAAAGCAGAAAGTAGTGTTCGAAAAGTAAAAACTGCCGCCCGTTTGGGCGGCAGTTTTTTATTGCAGTGCGTCAATGTAAGCGTTCAGCGCGGCAAAATCGCCGCGGGGATAGGCGTTCAGGTCGCGGTTTTTCGCGTTGATGAGACAGTCGGTCAAAAGAAAGACATCCATCCCGACCTCGCGTGCAGCCATGTCCTCGGTCGCGTCGTTGCCGACCATCAGGCACTCCTCCGGCTTGACGCCGAGCGTGCGCGCGACCTCGAGGTAGTAAGCAGGATTCGGCTTGCAGAAGGTCGAGGCCTCGTAGGTCGTGTAAATTTCAAAATCCTCCGGCACAAGGCCCGCCCAGCGGATGCGGTTCTCCGTCGCCATGTGGGGAAAGATCGGATTCGTCGCCAGCGCAACGCGGTAGCCGCACTCTTTGAGCTTATGGACCGTCTCCGCCGACGCGGGATTAAAGCCGCAGATGTCGCGCGCGGCGTTGAACTCATTGGCGTAGAAATCCTCGAAAAGGCCCTGGTCGCTTTGGCACTTTTCCTCGCCGTAGATCGCCGCGAACTTCTTCCAGAAGGCCTGCTCGTTCGTGCAGCTGCCGTCGTTTTTGACCATGGCCGCCGTGCCCGCCCAGATGGCGTCGACGAGGGATTTGGGCTCGTAGCCGTAGGGCGCGAGCTTTTTGGCGAGGAACTTGAAGTATCCGGTCGTGAACGCCTCCTGATCCATCGGCAGCAGCGTCCCGTCCAGGTCGAATAAAATGGTCGTGATGTTCAATGCGAGTCTCCTTAGGGGTAAATTACGGCAGCAGCGTTCCGCTGCGCAGGTCGATCTTGAGCGTGACGGTCGCCTGACCGGCACTGTCCGTCCGGCGGGCGGAGAGCGTCAGCACACCGCCGCTGAGCATGGGCGCGTTCTCGCTGTCCTGACAGTCAAAGTAGTATTCGCCGTCAGAAAAGAGCTCTTGTGCCTTGATCGTCACCGCCGCCCCGCCGCTTCTGCGGTAGACGAAGGTCGCACCGGCCAGATTGGAATAGGGAACGCCCGCGTACTCAGACTTGTCCGCGCCGTAAAAATACGTCTTCTGCACCAGCGCGGCAGACGGCGCGGAGCTTGCAAGCAGCGCGTCCTCGAGCTCGGGCCGGAACTGCTCGGCCGAACGGATGCTCAGGCCGCTTTTGGCGTCAAAGTGATACTCCCAGCCAAACTCCTCCACGGCAAAGCGCCACGTGAGCGGGAAATAGGTCACGCCGCGGAAGTTAAGCAGCGGGTACGGCTCGGCGGAATTGTCGAGGCATTTGCCCTTGTCCACCGTGTTGACGGCGATCTGATAGTCAGCGACGGTCGCCTTGGCGGTCACGGTATTTTTACTGGTCGCAGGCGTGTCGGTCCACGTGTCCTCGCTCGCGTCGCTGTAGCCGACAAACAGCGTGCCCTTGGGCTCGGTCTGATACCAGTTGCTCTTGAGGTGCAGGAAGCGCGAGGCGTGGTAGGTCATGGGGAAATACGTAATATCGCGGTAGACGATCAGCGGATATTCGCTGTGCGCGCTGTCGATCTTGGTATCGTTGAGCGTAACGGCAAACGTCGGGAGCGTGACAGTGACGGTTTTGCCCTTGTCCGCCGCCAGCGCGGAGCTCTGCAGCAGCAAAAGCAAGGCGAGCATAAGAGTCAAAAACTTGCAGCGTTTCATACGGCATTCCTCCTGAGTATTGATAAGAGAATTTTACCATGATTTTCAGAGCGCGTCAATTCGTACGGCCCCGGGAAAGAGCAAATGAAAAGAGACAGCTCAAAAGCTGTCTCTCTTTTTTGGTGCCTCGTCGGGGATTCGAACCCCGGACACCCTGCTTAAAAGGCAGGTG
>OICT01000449.1_pt1 | contig 20252 bp, 16 predicted proteins | sample 1581331 | NCBI WGS metagenome assembly OICT01 (sample SAMEA3882544, study PRJEB24775) | human gut metagenome | biome: human-associated habitat; feature: intestine environment; material: feces | place: Netherlands | collected 2009/2010 | reverse complement strand
TGAACGGAGAGCCCATCACCTATTATTGCGGCTTCGATCCGACCGCCGCCTCCCTGCACATCGGCAACCTCGTTCAGCTCATCAACATGCGCCACCTGCAGGCCGCAGGACACCATCCGATCGCGTTGGTCGGCGGCGCCACCGGCCTGATCGGAGATCCGCGCCAGTCGGGCGAACGCACGCTCAACCCGAAGGACGTCGTGGCCGGCTGGGCCGATCGTCTGAAGAAGCAGATCGGCGGCATCCTCGAGACCGAAGGCAGCAATCCGGTACGTTTCGTGTCCAACTACGATTGGACCGCTTCGATGAACGTCATCGACTTCCTGCGTGATGTCGGCAAGAATTTCCGTATGGGCACCATGCTCGCCAAGGACACCGTGGCCCGTCGCCTCAACTCCGAGGAAGGCATCTCCTTCACTGAGTTCAGCTATCAGGTGCTGCAGGGCAACGACTTCCTGCACCTGTTCGACGAGTACCATTGCGTGCTGGAGATCGGCGGCTCCGACCAGTGGGGCAACCTCACCTCCGGTCTGGATCTGATCCACAAGGTGCGCGGCGTGGACGTGAACGTGTTCACCAGCCCGATCATCACCGACGCGCAGGGCAAGAAGTTCGGCAAGTCCGAAGGCAACGCCGTCTGGTTGGATGGCACGATGCTCAGCCCCTACAAGTTCTACCAGTTCTGGTTCAACCGTCCCGACAGCGAGATGGAGAACCTGCTCAAGGCGTTCACCTTCCTGCCAAAGGCCGAAATCGAACGGCTTATCGAGGGAAGCAAGACCAATCCGGGCGCGCGTGAGGCGCAGCGCACCCTCGCATGGGAGGTCACCAGCTTCGTGCATGGCGAGGAAGCCACTCGCCAGGCCATCGAAGCTGCTGGCGCGTTGTTCGGACGTGGCGGCGATCTGGCGGACATCGATGAGTCCACGCTTGAGGCCGCTATCGACGGCATGAAGGTCGATGGGGAATTCGCCAAGGTCGCAGCCGGCGACCGTGTGGCCGAGGCTGGTATGAAGGCAGGCCTGTTCAAGTCGATTTCCGAGGCGCGCAAGACCATCAAGTCCGGTGGCGTGTACCTCAACAACACGCGCGTGGAGGATGAGGAACAGACGTTGCAGGACGGTGACTTCCTGCATGGTCGTTTCGTGCTCATCCGCCGCGGCAAGAAGGCGCTCGGCGTCGTCGAACAGGCGTGAGACGCATAGGCAATCGTAAGTAAATAATCGCAAGTATCTCAAGACCAATAAGGAACAGCATGGCAGAAGAACAGCGCGGATCGCGCGGCAAGTCCTACGGCAACCACAAGTCCTACGGCTCGGGCAGGCCGGGTAACCGCGGTGGCAAGGGATTCAAGCCGCGCGGCAACGGCGGCAAGTCCTACGGACACAAGTCCGGCGGCTTCCACAACGATGACCGTAAGGGCGGATATCGTAAGGGCAATGGCGGCGGATACCGTCGTGGCGACCGCGATTTCCATCGCGATGGCGAAGGCGAAGGTCAGGAGCGTCGTTTCCACAACGGTCCGCGCAAGTTCAACCGCGATGGCGAGCGTCGTGACGACCGCCGCGGCGGCTATCGTGGCAATCGCGGCGACAATCCGCGCTACCAGCGTGATGGCGAGCGTTCCGGCTTCCGTCATAATGACCGTCGTGACGGCGATCGCAGGGATTTCCGCCGTGACAACCAGCGTCGTGACTTCCACAAGGACCGCGACCAGCGTCCGGAAGGCGAGGAGCGCCGCGAATTCACCCGTGAAGAGAAGATGGAGTACCGCGAGGCGAAGCGTGGTGAATACCTGTCGAAGCCGCGTCGCAATTCCGACGGCACGATGAGCTTCCCGTCGCAAAACCCGTACACGCATCGTCGCCCGGGCGAGCCGAAGATGCCGAAGGGCATCGAGTGGAGCATGCTGTCCACCGATGACCGTGAGCGTCTGCGTGGCCTGTCCAAGGAACATGCGGAGAACATCGGCCTGCACATCCTCGCCGCCTACACGCTTGAGGAAAGGGATCCGGAGCTGGCGCTCGAACACGCCAAGTGGGTGGCGCATCAGGCTTCCCGTATTGATTTCGCGCGTGAGACCCTTGCGTTCGTGGCCTACCGTCAGGGCGATTACAAACTTGCCCTGCGTGAGTTCCGCACCGCGTTCCGCATGAACGGTTTCCTTGACTATCTGCCGTTCATCGCCGACTGCGAGCGTGGTATGGGCGAGCCGAAGAAGGCCATCGAAACCGCCATGAGCGATGACGCGAAGTATCTGCGCGGCGAATCCAAGGCCGAGATGTTCCTCGTGTACGCGGGCGCGCTGGGCGACCTCGAACTGTGGGATAAGGCCATTGAGATCGTGCATACGCTGGGCCGTTCCAAGGGTCTGGCCGGCGAATACCGCATGCGTGCGGTGCAGGCCGAACAGTACTTCCTCGAGCAGGCCGGACGCTCCGATGAGGCCGTGGCCCTCGACCAGCTGCTTGACAAGCTTGAGCTGCAGTACGCCGATGCCGAAGAGGACGAGACCTCCGACGATCTGGTCATCGAATACGACATGCAGGAATTGAACGACGAGCTTATGGACAAGCTCGGCATTTCCGAAGATGACGCTCAGTATGCGTCGGAAGACGAGGATGAGGACGATTCCGAGGCCGTCGACGAGAACGGCGAGACCAACGATGAGACCCAGCTTGATGCCGAAGCGGCCAAGGAAGGCGCCGAGTCCGACGACGAGCCTGCCGGTGACGGCGAAAACGCGGGCGACTCCGAAGACGACCAGACTGAGGATGAGGTCGAATCCGCAGCCGATTCCGACAACGAGTGAGGTGCGGCAAAACAATGCTGAAATCCACAACCCGTCCGCTGAGCGAAGCCTACCAGCTGGCGCTGCTTGATCTTGACGGCGTGGTCTACCGTGGCAAGAATCCGGTGGAACATGCTGCAGAGAGCATCCGCAAGGCCGAAGGCCTCGGCATGACGGTGGAATACACCACCAACAATTCCTCCCGACTGCAATCCGTGGTGGCCGACCAGCTTAAGGGCTTCGACCTTGACGTCGAACCATGGCAGGTCATCACCTCGTCCGTGGTGGCTGCCCGCATGGTGGCCCGTGCGGTGCCGCAAGGTGCGAAAGTGTTCGTGCTCGGCGCACAGCATCTGCGTGAGGAAGTCGCCAAGCAGGGTCTTGAAGTGGTTGATTCCGCCGAAGAAAAGCCGGTCGCGGCCATCCAAGGCTGGTACCCGGACATGTCTTGGAACCAGATGGCGCAAATCGCCTACGCCGTAGAACAGGGCGCCACGTATTTCGTGACCAACCGCGACCTGACCATTCCGCGTGAGCTGGGCATCGCCCCCGGTTGCGGTTCCATGATCATGGCCGTCATCAACGCCACTGGTGTGGAACCGGTTTCGTCCGCAGGCAAGCCGGAATCCGCCATGTACGACGAAGCCCGACTGCTTGCCGCGCATGATGGTGCCGAACCAGTGGCCAAGGAAGCATGCCTCGCCATCGGCGACCGCCTCGATACCGATATCGAAGCCGGCAACCGTGGCGGCTATGATTCCCTAGCCGTGCTGACCGGCGTCACCAATCCGCATGAGCTGATGTTCGCTCCGGAGCATCTGCGTCCGACCTACATCGCCAAGGACCTGACCGGACTTAACGAGTCGGCCCCCGAAGTCGTGCATGAGGCTGGCGCTTGGAGCTGCCGCGACGTGCAGGCGTGCGTCGACGGCGATCGTCTTTACGTCACCGACATCACCAGCGTCGACGGTCTTCGTGCGGCCTGCGCCGCCATGTGGGATGCGGCGGATCGTGGCCACAGCGTCGACGGCATGATCGTGCCGGAATTCCGAATCGCCTGATTGCCGCACGTGCGTATGCGCAACATGAATGACGATTCCGGTGCCGTCGTCCGACTCGACATCGCGCTGGTGGAGCGTGGCGTCACGGATAGTCGCTCCAAAGCACAACGGCTGATCGAATCCGGCAAGGTCCGGGTGAACGGCACCGTCGCATCCAAAGCGTCGCTCAAAGTCACGGCCGCCGACACGCTTGATGCCGATCTGGGAGACGATTACGTCTCCCGTGGAGCCTACAAGCTGGTCGGCGCGTTCGACATGTTCTCCCAGACGGGCCTGCGTTCCGCGGAAGGATTCGATTGCCTCGACATCGGCGCGTCCACCGGCGGTTTCTGCGACGTGCTTCTGCGACGCGGTGCCGCGCATGTGATCGCGCTCGACGTGGGGCACGGCCAGCTTGACCCGCGCATCGCAGGCAACGAGCGCATCATCGAAATGAGCGGCGTCAACATCCGCGACGTCGAAGCGGATGATCTGCCGTACCGGCCAAGCATGATCGTATCCGACGTGTCATTCATCTCGTTGACATACGTGATTCCCGTCATCGCGCGCATCGCCGCGCCCGGCGCACACGTCGTGCTGCTGGTCAAACCGCAGTTCGAAGTCGGCAAAGGCAACCTCGGCAAAAACGGCATCGTGGAAAGCGAAACCTTACGCAAACAGGCGCTCGACACCGTCACCGCCTGCGCGAAAGCCAACGGACTGGATGTACGCGCCACGGCGGTCTCACCGATCGAAGGCACGCACGGCAACATCGAGTATCTGCTGTATGCAGTGGCGTAAACCGTTCTCCGCCAATCGATAGCGTAAAAATGAAAGGCCGGCAGCCCATATGAAAAATCCCATATGGACCGCCGGCCTTTTGCATGTTCCGCGGGCCTAGCCCCTCAAAAACTTGTCGATCTGATCCTGCTTGCCCATGATGATGAGCTCGTCGTTACGGTGCATAATCAGCTCTTTCGAACCGTATTCGAATTCCTTGCCCGGCGATTTGACACCGACCACGGTGATGCCGAACCGTTCATGCACGCGCGCATCCTCGATGGAGTAACCGACGACATGCGGGGGAGTGTGGATCTTCACCACGCTGTACGCGCCTTCAAGCTCGATGTAGTCCAGATAGTTGCCGGACACCAAGTGCCCTACGCGTTTGCCGGCATCGGTCTCCGCGTTGATGATGTGGCGTGCCCCGATACGCTGCAGGATGCGGGCGTGTTCCTTGGACACTGACTTGGCCCAGATGTCGGAGATGCCGGCATCAAGCAGATTACCGGCGGTGATGACGGACGCTTCGACGCTGTCGCCGATGGCTACGACCGCCGTGTCGAAATCGGACGCGTTGATCTGCTCCAACGCCATCACGTCGGTCATATCGGCCTGCACGGTGGGGATCTGCGAGGACCAGCGGTTCACCAGTTCGCCGTCCTTGTCGACGGCGAGCACATCCTGCCCCATCGTATCCAATGTGGTGGCTACGGAACTGCCGAAACGGCCGAGTCCTACCACAAGAACGCTTCTGGTGTTGTTAGCCATGATTGTTCGTGTACCTTTCGATGTTCTTTCCGGATGTCAAGTATAGGAAGTCGTATCGCTGGTCCTGTTCAGCCAACCACGATCTGCTCGGTGGGGTAGCGAACCGGCTCCACATTGCGCGGTCTGGAGATCGCATAGGCAATGGTAAGCGGCCCAAGCCTGCCGATGAACATGGTGGCGGCGAGAATATACAGCACCGTCGGATTGGACGCACTCGCTACGCCGACCGAATAGCCTCCCAGACCGAACGCGGAGCAGGTGTCGAACAGTGCATTGGACAGGGAGCATCCGGTGATGGCCATCAATGTCATGGACACTATGGTGACGAGTGCCAGACATGAGGTGGTGACGGCCACGGCCGTCATGACGGCTTGCGAATGGATGCGACGATGGAATGCGTTGACGTCATGGCGTCCGGTGAACGCGGCGCGGCAGGTCAGCAGAATCACTGCGAGCGTGGTGACGCGGATGCCGCCTGCGGTCGAAGTGCTGCCGCCGCCGATGAACATGACGATGGACAGGAACACCTTCGTCGCGTCGCTCACGCCCGGCATCCACGACAAATCGAAGCCGGAGCTGCGAGGCATGACGGCCGCCACCATCGCATGCCACAACCGCGGTTCCACGCCTTCAGTGGCGAACAACAGTCTGTTGTTCCATTCCATGACGAGGAACCAAGTGAACGAGGCGAGCACGATGCAGAACGTGGTGGTCAGCGTGAGCTTGGTATGCAGGCTCCAACGCTTCGGCGGACGATGGTTGCGCCATGAGCGCATGAGGTTAAGCAGGACGGGGAAGCCGAGCGTGCCGCAGAACGCGCTGACGAGGATAGGCAGACCGACAGCCCAATTGTTGACATGCAGGCCGGCGCCGTCAGGGGTGAAGCCGGCGTTGTTGTATGCCATGACCGCGAAGAACAACGATTCCCACAGCGTGTGCCGCACATTGCCATGATTGACTTTGTACAGGCCGGGGAACAGCGCCACGAACGTGATGCCTTCGATGGTGAACGCGGTGGCGATGACCACGGTGAGCACGCCCTTGATCTCGCCGAGTTTCGTGGTGCCCAGCTCGTTGGCCGTCAGCAGCTTTTGCGTGGCCTTGAGATGGTGGTTCACGGCCAAGGCGATGAGTGAAGCGAACGTCATGACGCCCAAGCCGCCCATCTGCACGGAGAAGATGAGCACGGCCTGGCCGAAAGCGGACCAATGCGTCGTTGAATTGACGATGGAGATGCCACACGTCGAAATCGCGGAGATCGCGGTGAAGAACGCGGTGGTGAATGTCGTTTGCTCGTCTTTCGGTGTGGCGGCGGGAGTGAGCAGGAGCAGCGTGGACAACGCGCCCAGAAGCGTGAAGTACAGGATGGTCAGGCGTCCGGGATGCGTGGTGAGTTTGTGCATCAGGCTGCGTTTGCGCGGCTTGCGCTCCTCTGCCATGGCCTTTTCGAACGTGTCTCCGGAGAACCACCAGGCATAGCCATGCGAGGCCTCACGATTGGAGGAGGACTCGTCGAAGACGAGGTTTGACATGCCGTTCCTCGCTCCTTGTCTGTATAAACGGTCTTCGTTTCCTTGAGCTATTGTAGACGGTAGTGTGACGAACGGTGCAGAGACATACCATTCGGCCTGTTCGGCGGATTCGTGGGAAAACGACGAACAGGTTTTGCGGGTGGGATGTACGTGGCTCGTGAACGAACGGAAACGTCTGCGGCGTGTCCGGACACCCGCTACCGCCATTCGTTCATTTGTTCGATTACAATGGTAGGCATCGGCGTCCGTCGAGGACGTGGTATGTACGAGAGTTCTCGGAAAGGGCTTGCGATGCACGGTACCCGGCATGCGGTGGTAGTGACGCATACACGTCTGCGTGAAAGCGGCACGGTGGTCGAGGAAGCCGTCGAACAGCTGCGGCGCGCCGATTTCGAAGTGACGATCATCGACAACATCGAAGCGCCCGATTTCGGCAGCAAGACGCCAGTAGTGCCGAAAAACACGGAAATCGTGGTCGTGCTTGGCGGGGACGGTACCATTCTGCGCGCGGCCGAACTGGTTCATTGCACTGAAGTGCCCATCCTCGGCGTGAACCTAGGGCATGTCGGCTTTCTCGCCGAATTCGAAAGCTTCCAGATGAGCGAGGCGATCCGACGGATCGCGGAACATGACTATTCCATCGACGAGCGCATGATTGCCCACGTCGACGTGTGGCTTCCCGGCGAAACGGAACCCATTGAGGACTGGGCGCTGAACGACATCACGCTGGAACGTGCGGACCGAGGCAAGATGGTGGAACTGTCCATCCGCGTCGACGACGTGGAGATGAGCTCATTCGGTTGCGATGGCGTGATCGTATCCACGCCGACCGGTTCCACCGCATATGCGTTCTCCGCGGGTGGGCCGATCATGTGGCCGAATGTGAAGGCATTGCAATTGGTGCCGTTGGCCGCGCATGCATTGTTTGCACGTCCGCTCATCATCGGTTCCGGTTCCACGTTCGCCATTGACATTCTTGAGGATTCCACGTCGGATGGCTGGATCTGCTGCGACGGCCGTCGTCAACGCGCACTGCCGAAAGGCACACGTGTCGAAGTGCGTGAATCGAAATGCACTTTGCGATTGGCCCGTCTGTCCGGAGTGCCGTTCACGAACCGGCTCGTCACCAAATTCGACCTGCCTGTCGTCGGCTGGCGCGAGCAGGCGCGCAAGACCGGTGGCATACATCATGGACGGTCGTTCCCTGGAAACGGCGAACCGGAAAGCGGGAAGTGACCGGGCATGCTGGAAGAGCTTGAGATCCACAATCTCGGTCCGATTCGTTCCGCTCTGATCGCCCCGGCAGGCGGTATGACGGCGATCACCGGCGAGACGGGAGCCGGCAAATCGATGCTGCTCAGTGCGATCCGACTGATTTCCGGCGGTCCGTCCGATGGAGGCCGCGTTTCGGTGGGCGCTCAGGAGGCGTGGGCGCAGGGTGTGTTCGAAGTCGCCTCGTCGCCGGCCGCGGTGGCCGCGGCACGGGAAGCCGGCTTCGAACCGGAGGATGGCGAGCTGTTTCTGTCGCGTAAAGTGCCCGCTTCCGGGCGATCCCGCAGCATGCTGTCGGGACGTAGCGTGCCGCGTTCCGTACTCGCCTCCGTCGCCGCCGAACTGGTGACGATCCACGGACAGGCCGACCAATTGCGCATAGCGACCCCCTCACGTCAGCGCGAATTCCTTGACCGCTATGCGGGAGACGAAGTGGCTTTGGCCGCCTACGGCAAGGCATGGAACGCGTTGCGCGCGATGGACGAGCGGTTGGAACGGCTCAACAGCCAGGAATCGTCCATGCGCCAGCAGGCGGATTATCTGCGCGAATCAATCGAACGCATCAACCGTGTCGACCCGCAGCCGGGGGAGATGGACGAATTGCGTGCGCGCCGCGACCGCATCGAAAACGCGGCCGAGATCGCCGAAGGCGTGACGCGAGCGTTGGGCGCGTTGGACGCCTCGCAGGTGGCGGACGATGTCGAATCGTCCAGCGCGGCCGATTTGATTGACCATGCTTCGCAGGCGTTGCGCGCCATCCATGTGGAAGGCGTGTTTTCCGAGCTTGCCGACCGGCTTGACTCCATCAGCACCGACCTGTCCGACGTGGTGTTCAGCCTGTCGGGAGAAGTGGACAACGAAGCGAGTATGGAGGATTTGGACGCCATCAACGGGCGCATCCACGAGCTGGACGAGCTGACCCGCCGATGGGGGCCGGAATTGTCCGACGTGATTGCATGGCGGGACAAGGCGGCGTTCGATCTGGAGGATCTGGACGCCTCCCCGGAAAAGGTCGAACAGCTGGAAGCCAAACGGGCGCAGTTGCTTAACGCGGCGAAAAAAGCCGCGCAGGCTATAAGCAAACGGCGCAGGACCGCGGCCAAGGAGCTTGCTTCCAAAGTCACCGCCGAACTTGACTCGCTGGCCATGGGCACTTCGAAACTTGAGATTCGCGTGGCCGAACGCGAACAGTTGGACGCCACCGGAGCGGACGACATCGAATTCCTCTTCACCCCGTTCCCCGGCTCCCCGCAACTGCCGATGGGCAAAAGCGCATCCGGCGGCGAGCTGAGCCGTCTGATGCTCGCGCTCGAATTGGTGGCCGCCGAAAAGCATGTCGTGGCCGGCGGAACCGTGCCGCCGATGACGTTCATCTTCGATGAGGTCGACGCCGGCGTGGGTGGCAAGGCCGCTGTGGAGCTGGGTGCCCGCTTGGCCAAACTCGCCCAATCCGCGCAGGTTCTGGTCGTCACGCACCTGCCGCAGGTCGCCTCCTGGGCGGACGAACAATATGTGGTCGCCAAAGGCGAAACCAAGGATGGTTCCATCGCCACCACCATCAGCCAGGTGCGCGGGGATGAGCGCGTGCACGAAATCGCCCGCATGCTGTCCGGCAGCGAAAGCGAAACATCTCTGGAACATGCCGAGGAACTGCTCAAATCGTCGGTGCTTGACTGACGGCGGATTCAATCGTAAAAAGTAATCGCAAATCGTAAAATCGGTAATTGCAAAACAAAGGAGCCGATATGACACAGGAAACCAAGGCGAACCAAGGCAAAGGCGCCATCTTCGACCTTGACGGCACGCTACTCGACTCCATGGGCGTGTGGGATCAGGTGGACGTCGATTTCCTTGCCAAACGCGGCATCGAGGTGCCGGACGACTACATGCAGAAGGTCGCCGCCATGCAATTCCGCCAGATCGCCGAATACACAATCGCACGATTCGGCCTGTCGGACACTCCCGAAGCGTTGATGGAGGAGTGGGACCATATGGCACGTGTCATGTACGCCACGGTGGTTGAAGCCAAACCGTATGCGCGCGAATACCTGGCAGCGTTGAAGGCGAGCGGGGCGAAACTGGCCGTGGCCACGTCATTGCCGCCGATGCTGCGCGAACCCGCCATGAAGCACGTCGGCATTTTCGACTATTTCGATGACGTGGTCAGCGTCGACGATGCTGGCGACGTCGGCAAAACGGAGCCGGACGTATATCTGCTGGCCGCGTCGCGTCTCGGCATCAAACCAAGCGACTGCACCGTATTCGAGGATCTGCTGGTCGGCATGCGCTCGGCCAAGTCGGTCGGCATGCATGTGTGGGCCATGCACGACGATTCCTCCGACGCCGACTGGCCTGAGATCTGCAATCTGGCCGACGGCGTCATGTTCGACTTCCACGACGCGCCCGTCATACTGTAACGGTTTGCATCATCGCCTGATGTTTCCGGGCCATTGCGTGATTCGACCGCTTCACGCTTTCATGACGCCGATCAGGTCCATATCTTGTTGAGCCTCATGAAGACGCGGCTCATGATTGTTCCCTATATGCCTTCTCGAACATGCCAAGCAGATCAAGCAGGCTGATGTCGGCGGCCTTGGCGGCGGTTACCGTCTGCCGGAACACGTCCATGATGCGTTCGCGCGCACGTTCCTTCATAAGCTCGTTGCCGTGGGCCAGCACGAACGTGCCTTTGCCCTGCACATTCTCGACAAGCCCCTCATCCGCCAGCTCGCTGTACGCTCTGGCGATGGTGAGCACGCTGATGTGCAGTTCCTTGGCAAGCTTCCTGAGGGAGGGGAGCGCCTCGCCGGTTTGCAGTTCGCCCGACATGATCGCCGCTCGGATCTGATCTTCGATCTGTTCGTAAATCGGTTTGCCGGACGCGGATGAGATGTTCAGCTTCACTGTATCCCTTTCTGCGAGTGATATATATCCTGACCGAACAGTGTACGCAAACTGTTCAACAGCTATATATAACAGTAACACAGATTTGGCCATGCTGTTATAGTATGTTCTATAACAGCATGGCCGTAATTGAAAACCTTGGTATTCCGCCATTCTGAACAGTTGGCGCCTACCAGCTGCGGTGCCTGTCCGTCACTCGTTCGACGGATGGATGAGACGGTGGAAGGACAGGTAGATCAGCCAAGACACCGGCAGCGCCAGCATGAACAGGGGATAGAACCATGCGATCGGCAGGTGCCCATAGAGAACCCCAGCCAGCACCGGCCCCAACGCCATACCCAAGTCGATGCCCATATAGTACGTGCCGTTGGCCAAGCCACTGCGCTCCCGGCCGGCGATCACCACCGCCTGCGCCTGCGTGACGGAACTCATCAGTCCATAACTGGCCGCCATGGCGATGCCCGCGCCAAGCAGATACCAATCGTTCGTCATGAACGTGAGAAAGGCAAGCGACGCCAACATCGCAAACGAACAGACGACAAGCCAGAAACGGAAACCCTTCGAATCGAACAGGTCGCGCAACGTGAGCCACAGTGCCAGCAGCGCGGCCGCATAGAACACGAAGAACAAGTCGGACGAGATACGCAGATGTCGTGCGGAAATGTAATCCACCAGGAACGACTGGTTCGCGAAATAAGGGATGGCGAACATCATGAACACCGCGGCCAATGGAATGGCCCGTGGCTCCACCAGATTGCGAAGACGCAGACGATGCCGTAACGACTGCTCGGCGGCAACGGTTTTACGAGCCGGCCTGCCACCGTTTTTCACCAGCAGAACCGTCACGAACGCGCACACGTTAAGCGTCAGCGATGCGATGAACGTCCACTGGTAGCCGACGGCCGCCTGCAGACGGATGCCGAGTGCCGGGCCGACCGCAATCGCCAACGCGTTGACGATGCCGTACAATCCCATGCCCGCGCCCATATGCCGGATCGGAAGCAGCAGCGACACCCACGTCGCCAGACAAACCGTGCCGCATGCGAAGCCAAGCCCGTTGACCATGCGCGCCACGACCAGCATGCCCGTCGAATCGGCAAGACAATACATGACGCCCGCCACGATGTACAGCACCGTTCCCGCAGCCACCAGCAACCTCTTGCTGACCAAATCCGACAGATTGCCCGCGATGGGACGGCAGAACAGAGACACGAAACTCATCGCGCCGGCGATCACGCCCATCAGCGCGCCCGTCGCTCCCATCGACTCGCCATAGCCGGCGATGACCGGCGTGATCACCATGTTGCTGGTCATGAAGAAGAACGTCGCCAGCATCACCAGCGCCACGTCACGGGTGATGAGCCGGTCCTTCCTCGGTTCCGCGGGTCCATCCGGCCGATTTGCCGTTACGCCCGACTGCGATGCTGAAGCTACGCTCATGATTCTCCTGCCTTTCGGGAACGCACTGTACCAGCGTCAATGAAAAACGGCCGCCCGCGTATCGCGGACAGCCGATTCTTCTATGTATCGTTGCCGTTTGCCTGTTCGAAACCTTACAGCGCCTTCGCGGCCTGCTCGACGAATCCTTCCATGCCGTCGATTTCGACGACGTTATCGAAACGCACGTCGGCGGTCTCAAGACCGCGCAACGCGGCCGGAGCGGTGGTGCCGGTGGCCTTGGCAAGCACGTCCATGCATTCGAAATCGGTGCCGGACGCGTCAAGACCCAGAGATTCGTTGACTACGCGCGGGAACTTGTACGGGCTGGCGGTGGACAGCAGCACGCGCGGCGTGAGCGGATCGCGCGGCATCTGCTGCATGACGTAGTAGCCGCATGCGGTGTGCGGGTCGATCACGTAATGGTTCTTGTTCCAGCAGTCCGCGATCATCTCGCGCACCTGGTTCTCATCGGCCCAACCGGTGCCGAAGATGGAACGAATCTTCTTCATCATCGGCTCGGGAACCTCGTAGGCGCCCCACTGGTTCAGATCGTTCATCAGCATGGAGATCAGGCGTGTGTCCTTGTCGGACATGTAATACAGCATGCGCTCCAGGTTCGATGAGATGAGGATATCCATCGACGGGGAAATGGTCTGGAAGAACGGACGCTGACGGTTGTACGTGCCGGAAGTCAGGAAGTCGAACAGCACGTTGTTCTTGTCGGACGCCACCACAAGATGCTTGACCGGCAGGCCCAGCAGCTTCGCGTAATAGCCGGCGAGGATATCGCCGAAATTACCCGTCGGCACAACGAACTCGACCTCGTCGCCCACATTGATGACCTGGCGTTCCAGCAGCTGCGCGTACGCGGAGAAGTAATAGACGACCTGCGGCACCAGACGGCCCACATTGATGGAATTCGCGGAGGAAAGCACCACATGCGAATCATCGGCGAGACGTTCGGCAAGCTCCTTGTCGCCGAAAATGCGCTTGACGGCGGACTGCGCGTCATCGAAATTGCCCTTGACCGCGCACACGTTCACATTGGAGCCGGACTGCGTGGTCATCTGCAGCTCCTGCACCTGGCTGACCTTGCCTTCCGGATAGAACACGGTGATGCCGGTGCCCGCGGCGTCCGCGAAACCAGCCAACGCGGCCTTGCCGGTGTCGCCGGACGTGGCAGTGACGATCATGATCTTCTCATCCGCGTCGCCATCCGCCGGAGTGGTGCGCGCCATGAAACGCGGCAGAATCTGCAGCGCCACATCCTTGAACGCGGAAGTCGGACCGTTGAACAGTTCCATCACATAGTCATCGCCGAGCGGCTTGACCGGAGTGATCTTCTCGTCGGACCACTGCGGGCCGTACGCCTCGTCGATGCACTCCTTGAGCTCGGCCTCGGTGTAGTCCGGCAGCAGCACGGACAGCACATCGAACGCGATCTGCTGGTAGGACTTGCCGGCCAAGGAAGCGATATCCACATGGGTCTCACCCAAGGAGTCGGTCACGAACAGGCCGCCATCATCGGCGATGCCCTTGCGGATGGCCTGCTTGGAGGTAAGCGAATCGGTGGTGCTGCGTGTGCTGTGGAACGTGGTCACTTGATTTCCTTAGCAATAGAACGGACAGATTACGTCAAACGTGCTTCTCAGTGTACCGGCACAGGTGGGAAGAACGTCTCCTCGCGTCCGTGGAATGGGACGCCGACCCCATACGATTGCCGACGGAAGGTCCTGCTTTTCCACGTGGCACCGCGATCGTGCCGTCCATGTCTTCGCGCGCAGGCGGTGCCATATTTCCCACATGTTTCGAAACCCGGTTTTCCTCCGATCGTTTTCACACGTACACTGCTCTGTAACCCGCGGTACAGCGGATGATCATTCCGAAGTCAAGGAGGGCTTCATGACTGCATCACCTCTTGCGCAAACACCGAACGACATGTTCAACGCGCCCATCGCCGAAGCGGATCCGGAAATCGCCGAAATCCTCGACGCCGAACTATCCAGGCAGCAAAACGGACTCGAAATGATCGCATCCGAGAATTTCGTGCCACGCGCCGTCCTACAGGCACAAGGCTCCGTACTGACCAACAAATACGCCGAAGGCTATCCGGGACGCCGCTACTACGGCGGCTGCGAGCAGGTGGACAAAATCGAAACCATCGCCCGCGAACGCGCCAAAAGCCTATTCGACGCCGAATACGCCAACGTACAGCCGCACTCCGGCGCACAGGCCAACGCAGCCGTCTACCAGGCGCTCGTCAAACCCGGCGACACGGTCCTCGGCCTCGCCCTCGACCACGGCGGCCACCTCACCCATGGCATGAAAATCAACTTCTCCGGCCGCTTCTACCACGCCGAAGCCTACGGCGTGAATCCCGAAACCTTCCGCATCGACCCGGAAATCATCCGCCAGCGTGCGCTCGAAACCCATCCCGCCATGATCATCGGCGGATGGAGCGCCTACCCGCGCATCGAAGACTTCAAAGCCATGAAGGAGATCGCCGACGAGGTCGGCGCCAAATTCTGGGTGGACATGGCCCACTTCGCCGGCCTCGTAGCCGCCGGACTGCATCCAAGCCCCGTCCCATACGCCGACGTCGTATCCTCCACCGCGCACAAAACCCTCGGCGGCCCACGCTCCGGCTTCATCCTCGCCAAGCAGGAATACGCCAAGAAACTCAACTCCGCCGTATTCCCCGGCCAGCAAGGCGGCCCGCTCATGCACGTCATCGCCGGCAAGGCCGTCGCCTTCAAAGTCGCCGCCACCCCGGAATTCAAAGACCGCATGCAACGCACCCTCGACGGCGCCAAGATCCTTGCCGAACGCCTCATGGCCGACGACGTCAAAAACAACGGCATCAGCGTCCTGACCGGTGGCACCGACGTGCACCTGGTCATGGTCGACCTACGCAACAGCGAAATGGACGGCAAACAAGGTGAAGACCTCCTCGCACAATGCGGCATCACCATCAACCGCAACACCGTCCCGTTCGACCCACGCCCCGCATCCGTGGCCTCCGGCCTGCGCATCGGCACCAGCGCACTCGCCACCCGCGGCTTCGGACCCAAGGAATACGAGGAAGTCGCCGACATCATCGGCACCGCTCTCGCCGCAGGACAGGACGCCGACGTCGACGCGCTCAAGGCGCGCGTCGACAAGCTTGCCGAAGACTTCCCGCTTTACCCGGGACTCGACCAAATCCACTGATCACCAGCCTCGACTGACGAAATCGCGTCCCGCCGCGCAACCAACGACCCGAAAATGGCCGTCATTGCCCAGCGAGGCGTGATTTCGCGCTATTCTAAGAGACTATGACGAATCCACAGAACCAAGGCACCGCCATGAACGCCGACGTGTTCGAAGCAGTATGCGCCATGGGCGACGCAGCCCGCACCGCGCAATCGCAACTTGCCCAGGCAAACACCGAAGCCAAAAACCAACTGCTCAACGCCATCGCCGACGCACTCGACCAGCATGCGGACGACATCGCCGCAGCCAACACGCTCGACATGAACCAAGCCGAAACCGACGGCATGGACGCCGGCAAACTCGACCGACTCAGATTCGACCAGCAGCGCATCACCGCCGCCGCGCAAGGCGTACGCCACGTGGCATCCCTACCAGACCCCATCGGCGAAATCGTACGCGGATACCATCTGGAAAACGGCCTACGACTGCAGCAGGTACGCGTCCCCATCGGCGTGCTCGGCATGATCTACGAAGCACGTCCCAACGTCACCGTCGACGTTGCCTCCCTATGCATCAAATCCGGCAACGCCGTCCTGCTGCGCGGCGGACACGCGGCCGAACACACCAACGCGGCAACACTCGTCGTCATCGCCGACGTACTCACCAAACACGGATACGACCACAACATGATCGCCACCGTAGACCAATACGGACGCGACGGCGCCACCGCCATGATGGAAGCACGCGGCCACATCGACGTGCTCATCCCACGCGGGGGAGCAGGACTCATCCAAGCCGTGGTACGCAACTCCAAAGTCCCCGTCATCGAAACCGGAGCCGGCAACGTGCACATCTACGTCGACCGCACCGGCAACCCCGACAAAGCCATCCCCATCCTCATCAACGCCAAAACCCAACGCGTCGGCGTATGCAACGCCACCGAAAAACTCCTCGTCCACAAAGACATCGCCGAAAGCTTCCTGCCGAAAGCCGCGGCAGCGCTCGCCGCAGCGGGAGTCGAAATGCATGCCGACGAACGCGCGTATGGCATCATCGAACATGCCGGAATCGCAAATGCGCAACTCGTGCATGCCACCGACGAGGATTGGGACACCGAATATCTGGCACTCAAAATCGGCATCAAGGTGGTCGACTCGCTTGACGAGGCCATCGCGCATATCAACCGTCACTCCACCGGGCACACCGAATCCATCATCGCCGAAGACTATTCGGCCATCGAGGAATTCACCGCCCGCATCGACTCGGCGGTGGTGATGGTCAACGCCTCCACACGTTTCACCGATGGCGGCGTGTTCGGATTCGGCGCGGAACTTGGCATCTCCACACAGAAGATGCATGCGCGCGGTCCGATGGGGCTGCGCGAGATGACCACGACCAAATGGATTGGCTACGGAACAGGACAGGTGAGAGAATGAGCGACGAAGTCATGCAGGACAATATGCAGCACACCATGCAGGACAACAAGAACCCATGGAACGCGGACTTGACCGACCCAATGCTCAGATTGCGATTGGCATCCGAACGATTGAGCATCGTGCGGTATGTGTTCCTTGTGCAGGTCGAAGACGGTATCGCGTCCGCGGACGAACGCGCCTCGCTCGAATACGCCGACGCGGTGTTGATCGGCTGGCCCGAAACCGACGCTTCGGACGTCATCACTCCCGATGCCGCCCAGCTTGACGATATCGACGAGCAGATGCGGGTCATGGAACAGCACATCGCCAAGTTCAGCGCGATGGAACGAGATCATGACATCGTCGGCATGACCGACACGCTGATTCGTGTCACCGAGCGCGTTGCCGGAATCCGCAGTATATACCAGCCGGATTTCCCGCTGCCGACATTCGCCGAGATTCGACGTGTGGTGCAGGACGAGTGGGATGAGGATATGGACAAGATCGATCCCGACAACGCCTCACCGACCGCGGACAGCATCGAGCAGGAAACCGCCGACGCGGACAAAGAGCAGCAGGCCGAGAAACAGGCCGAACAGCAGGCCGATGGCGCGCAAAAGAGCGGAGCGTCCGCATGACCGGACCAAAACGCATGCGGCCGGAATCTGCGGAGGCCGATCCCGAACTGACCGTCAGCTACGTGGTCGAGCCGGAACGACGCATGTCGGAACTATCCGTAGACCGGCTGCAATCAGCCGTGACCACCGGACGCAGGTCCGCACGAGGCAACTGGCACAACCGGTTGCGCATCGGCATCATGGGCGGCACTTTCGATCCGATCCATAACGGCCATTTGGTCGCAGCCTCCGAAGTGTCCTGGGTGTACGACCTCGACGAGGTGATCTTCGTGCCGACCGGACGGCCGGTGTTCAAGTTGGACAAGAAGGTCACCAATGCGGAGGACCGGTACCTTATGACGGTCATCGCCACCGCGTCGAACCCGAAATTCACCGTGTCGCGCGTGGACATCGACCGTCCCGGCGTCACCTACACCATCGACACCCTGCGTGACATCCGCGCCCAGTATCCCGATGCGGAACTGTTCTTCATCACCGGCGCCGACGCCGTGGCGGAGATCATGCAATGGAAGGACGCCAACAAGATGTGGGAGCTGGCGCATTTCGTGGCCGTGACACGTCCCGGCTATTCCTCGCCGGACGGCGTGAAATTACCTGAAGGCAAGGTGGATACGCTGGAGATTCCCGCTTTGGCGATTTCCTCCACGGATGTGCGTCGCCGCGCCGAACATGGCGAACCCGTCTGGTATCTCGTACCCGATGGCGTGGTGCAATACATCGGCAAACACGGCCTATACCGATAGAAGATGGATGGGGCCGTCCGCATGGCCCCCGAACACACGGGGTCGGTGAGGTCTGCGCGGCCGGTTAGTATGGGTCACATCCACTTCGCTAGAACAGACGTTTGGAGACACGGTGAGCGCAATCCTTGAAGGAAAGCCGGATAAGAACCTTATCCTTGTCACAGGCAGAGCACACCCGAAGCTGGCGGCGGAAGTCGCCGAACAGCTCGGCATTGATGTTCTGGAAACCACAGCATATGACTTCGCGAACGGCGAAATGTACGTGCGCTACACCGAATCCGTGCGCGGCGCGGACGTGTTCGTGCTGCAAAGCCATTCCAATCCGGTCAACCAGGCCATCATGGAACAGCTCATCATGATTGATGCGTTGAAGCGTGCTTCCGCGCGTTCCATCACCGCGGTTTGCCCGCTGCTGGGCTATTCCCGTCAGGATAAGAAGCACCGCGGCCGCGAGCCCATCTCCTGCCGTCTGGTGTTTGACCTGCTCAAGACCGCAGGCGCCGACCGCATCATGAGCGTCGATCTGCATGCGGCGCAGTCGCAAGGCTTCTTTGACGGCCCGGTCGATCATCTCATCGCCATGCCGGTGCTGGTCGATTACATCCGTGACCGTTTCTCCAACCAACTTGACAACGTCGCCGTCGTCTCCCCGGACGCCGGTCGTATCCGTGTTGCCGAACAGTGGGCGCAGCGCCTCGGCGGCGGTCCGCTCGCCTTCGTGCACAAGACCCGCGACATCACCCGCCCGAACCAGGCGGTCGCCAACCGTGTGGTCGGCGACGTCGCAGGCAAGGACTGCGTGCTTGTCGACGACCTGATTGACACCGCGGGCACCATCGCCGGCGCATGCAACGTGCTTAAGGATGCCGGAGCCAAGTCGGTGACCGTCGTCGCCACGCATGGCGTGCTGTCCGGCCCGGCCGTGGACCGACTGAAGAACTGCGGCGCACGCGAGGTCGTGCTCACCGATACCGTGCCGATTCCGGAAGAAAAGCGTTGGGACGGTCTGACTGTTCTGTCGATCGCGCCGTTGCTGGCAAGTGCCATCCGCGCCGTGTTCGAAGACGGTTCCGTCGCCGAACTGTTCGACACGTATCCGGAACATCACGGCCAGGGCTTCCTGTTCGCCTGATTTTCTAGGAAACTCGGATACTTCTGACACTTCAGATATTTCGAGGTTTTACGTTATACGGGTTCCGGTTCATTCGGAACCCGTTTTCTTTATGCTTTTCGCTGCATTGCACGCTGACGGTTGCGCGGGTGGGGGTGTTTCCGCCATGCCGTACGGGCCGATCCGACTTGTTCGAATGGTAATGCGTGCGGAACGTCATGATGCCCCCGCATCTTAAAAAAACGTCAGGCCGGCATCAGACCTGTACGCCTGCGAGCTTCAGGAACTTCTTGTCGGACTGGATGCCTTGAGTCAGGAACTCGCCGTCCTTGAACAGCGCGTAGGTCGTGACCGGAGCTGGCATATTCTGGGCCTGCTCACGGCTGATGATGTGAATGGTTTTTAATGGAATGCTGTGCTCTTCCGCCACCGCTTCCACGCGTGGCACCCAGTAGTGGGTGAACGGACACTGGTCCGTGTAGTAGAGAACGAATCCATCACCATCCGCCGTGGGATATTTGGCGCATTCTTTGAATTGCGGAGGCTCCGTGTCCGAACCGAACGGCAGGTACATGAGCATGATTCCGCATGATGACGTGTCCGCAACCATGAAACCCTTGTGC
>OICT01000436.1_pt1 | contig 20663 bp, 16 predicted proteins | sample 1581331 | NCBI WGS metagenome assembly OICT01 (sample SAMEA3882544, study PRJEB24775) | human gut metagenome | biome: human-associated habitat; feature: intestine environment; material: feces | place: Netherlands | collected 2009/2010 | reverse complement strand
CTATGTGGTTTAAGATTTTTTATCTTTACCCCCTTGACTTTTTATAGTTAGTCTTTGTTATAACAAGCTTATTATTTTATTATACTATTATGTGCGCTTCTTAGCAACTTTCATTGACTACACTTCTGATTTGTGCTATTATGAGGGCAATATTATTAAGCTTTTTTTATCAGAGAGTTATATATATTGCCAAAGCCTTGGGCTTGGGTAATATAAGATGAGTATGAGGTGATTAACATGTTCTTGAAAAAAATTGCTTGTGGTCTATTATGTGCGGCTATGCTGGTTGCTGCCGGTTGCGGCGGTGTAGGAACGCAGACTGGCGGTGACAAGGCTTATCTGCAGCTTACCGATGCTGCTGGCAGACAGGTTTCGCTTGCCAAAAAGCCTGAAAGAGTGGTAAGCCTCAGCCCTTCATATTTGAGTATGATTGAGGCTGTCGGCGGCACCGTAGTCGGTCGCGCCAGTTCCAAGGTAGGCAAGATTCCCGAATCTATGAAGTCTGTGCCGGAGGTAGGCATGGTCTACAATATTAATATGGAAGCACTTGTGGGCCTGAAGCCTGATCTGGTTCTGGCCAGCAAAAATCAGCATGATAAATTTATTCCCATGCTGCAATCCAACAAAATCAACGTAGTGGAGTTTGATACCCAAACCTTTGAGGATGTAAAGGGTACCATCAAAACCTTGGGCGATATTTATGGTACGCAGGATAAGGCCCAAAAGGAAAATGAGCTGTTGGATAAACAGGTTGCCGCCGTTACCAGTAAGCTGCCTAAGGAAAAGAAACGCATCGTTATTATGCATGCAACAGCCAGCGCCGTTACGGTAGAAGGCTCGCACAGCATTGCCGGCTGTGTAAGCGATATCCTAGGCTTTGAAAACGTTGCTGCTGCAGCGCTCAAGGGAAAATCCAATAAAACTCCTTACAGCATGGAAACACTGGTTGAGCAGAATCCGGAAATTATCTTTATTACCTCTATGGGCAAGCCTGAGGAAATTGAAAACCGTCTGCGCACCGACTTTAAAAATAACCCCGCATGGAACAGTCTGCCGGCTGTAAAAGCAGGTAGAGTATATGTGCTGCCGGAAAAGCTGTTTTTGATTAACCCCGGCCTGCGCTATCCTGAGGCTGTAAAGTTTATGGCACAGCAGGTTTATCCGGAGGTCTTTACTAATGGAAAATAAGCAGTCTGCAGAGCAGACGGAGCATTTCGGTATAGGCCGTACTAAATGGCGTATTACTATTCTTGTGATATTTTTGTTCTTGGCAGTATTGGGCAGCTTTTTGAGCTTAACAAAAGGCTCCAGCATTATCAGCATCAAGGAGATTACCGATATTCTGCTTAATCCCGGTAATGATCCTCGCAGTCAGATTATCTGGAACATCCGTATGCCGCGTACCATCGTCGGTGCCTTGGTCGGCATCAACCTGTCGCTTTCCGGTGCAATTCTGCAAGCGATTATGCGTAATCCGCTGGCAGACCCGCATATTATCGGCATCAGCTCCGGCGCAGGACTGGCAGGTGTTGTGATTATGATTTTGTTCCCGGCGATGGAATATCTGATTACGCCTGTTGCCTTCATCGGTGCGATGCTGGCTGCTGTCTGCATTTATATTCTGGCGTGGAAAAACGGCATTAAGCCGGTGCGTATTATTTTGGCCGGTGTTGCGGTATCTGCCTTTTTGGGTGCAGGCATCAGCGGTCTGATGATTTTTTACAGTGACAGAGTGCATGGTGCTTTAATGTGGATGGTAGGCGGTCTTGCCGCACGCAGTTGGCCGCATGTAAATATTATTCTGCCGTATGCTGTTATCGGCCTGATTCTGGCACTTGCCAGCGCCGCTTATCTGAACATCCTGCAGCTGGGCGATGAGATGGCGCGCGGTCTTGGCGTCAATGTTGAGGTAACGCGCATTATCCTTACGGCTATTGCAGCTTTGCTCGCAGCCAGCGCTGTAAGCGTTGTCGGTCTGCTGGGCTTTGTCGGCCTTGTGGTGCCGCATGCGGCGCGACTGCTGATAGGCAGCGACTACCGCTTTCTGCTGCCTGCTTCCGCACTTTTGGGCATTGCCATTGTTACGCTCAGTGATACCTTTGCGCGTGTAATTTTTGCGCCGATTGAACTGCCTGTTGGTATTATTATGGCCTTTTTGGGCGCGCCCTTCTTCTTATTCCTGTTAAGGAGGGAAATCTGATGACACAAAATAATGCAGCGCCCTTTAAAGCTGTTTTAGAGGCAACGCATATTGATATAGCAATTAACAAAAAAACAATCATCCATGATTTGTCGCTGGCAATTCCTGAGGGTAAGATTACCGCTATTATCGGCCCCAACGGCTGCGGCAAGAGTACAACGCTGAAGGCGATTGCCCGCATCTTGCCTTGTGCTAAAGGCAGCATCAGCTTCCTGGGTAAGGATATACATAGCCTGTCGCACCGCGAATTTGCCCGCTGTCTGGCGATTTTGACACAATCACCGGTTGCGCCTACCGATTTGACGGTGCAGGATTTGGTTGAAATGGGACGCTTCCCGCATCGCAGCTTCTTAGGGCGCGGGGATAAGGACGATGCACAGCACGTTGCCTGGGCATTGGAGCAGACCAATATGACGTCGATGAGCCACCGTCTTCTGCACACGCTGAGCGGCGGCGAGCGTCAGCGCGCCTGGATAGCGATGGCGCTGGCGCAAAGACCGCAGGTGCTGCTGCTCGATGAGCCTACGACCTATCTTGATATTTGTCACCAGCTGGAGGTTATGCAGCTGCTTGATAAGCTCAACAAAGAGCTGGGACTTACTGTAGTAATGGTTATCCATGATTTGAACCATGCTATTCAGTACGCTGATTATGTTGCCGTTATCAAGGCAGGACGCCTGGTAGTCAGCGGTGAGCCTAAAGAAATTGTTACGTCTAAGCTGCTGGCGGATGTGTTCCGCGTGCAGGCGGATGAGTTTGCGTGCAGTAATGGACTTCCTGCACTTGTACCAATTACAGTCTGTCGCTAAAGTCCTGTTTTATTAAAACTGTCGCTAAAGCCTTGTCTGCGTCATGGCGCATATTCAAATGCAAACTCCCGAAAGCATCGTGCTTGCGGGAGTTTATTATTCTGCAGTATGGATACGGAAAAAATTTCATATCTCTCTTGCCAAAATTTTTGATTAATGATATACTAATTGTGCTATAAATAGTAGATATTACTATTACACAGCTTTCAACAGATAAAGAAAGCAAGACAATAAAAACTTAATATGCTTTGAGCAGAAGGAAAACCAGTGTGAATCTGGTACTGTACCGCAACTGTAATGTGAGCCTGGCAGCGCATATCCTCACAAGATGCTGCCCTGGCGATGAGCTTAGTCAGAGTGCCTATGCCCAAAAGTTTTTCCGCAAGCTTGCGATGTACAGGTGAAAGGAAGGATGGTAAAACCATCTTTAGTATTCGAGTAGTGCTGCTTGCGTGAGCTAAATTATGACTGCAGCGTTACCGCCGCAGTTTTTTTATGAAACAAGAATTTCAAGCTATTTGCCGGTAGCACAGTTGAAGCAAGGTTTACGTTAAGAGTGTGCAGTATGTAGCAAAGAAGGGTGAGAAATGACTAAGCATCTTATTAACTATTGTCCGATTGATTGGTATGAAGATGAGCTGAAGCGTAAGGGGATGACCTTAGCCGGTTTAGTGCAGCAGTTGGGGGTCGACGGTATTGAACAGTTTGTTTACAGAGAGCCGGGAGTTTTCCCTGATTACAAGGAGCTGACGTTTGGTGCGCATTTGAATTATTGGCCGTACTGGATGGATTTCTGGCTGAGAAAGGCCAAACGCCTGCAGCAGCAGTTCCGCAGTATCCACGAACGCCAGACATATTTTAAAACGGCTATGAGCTGTGATGAATGGCTGGCTGTTATCCGCCGTAATATTTGCGCTGCCATTTCGCAGAAGCCTGAATATCTGGTGTGGCATGTGGCGGAGGCCGATACCGAAACAATCTTTACCTTTGATTTCCGTTACGATGATCGTGAGGTATTGGCTGCTTCGGCAGATGTTTTTAATGCTGTGGCAGATGAGATTCCTGCCAATGTTACGGTGCTGTTTGAAAATTTGTGGTGGCCCGGTCTGCGCCTGACGGATGCGCGCAAGGTGAAGTTTTTCTTTGAGCGCATTGAGCGCAAAAACGTCGGCATTATGCTGGATACAGGCCATCTGATGAATACAAATCCGCGTCTGCGCACGGAGGCAGAGGCTGCGGATTATGTCTGCCGCACGGTGGACAAGCTCGGTCCGTATGCTGAGCTGATTAAGGGCGTGCATCTTTCCTGCTCGCTTTCCGGCAAGTATTTGCGCAGCTTTGAACGCAAGGTGCCGGCTGATTTGAATGCAGAAGCTATTTGGCGTCATATTGCGGCGATTGACCAGCATAAGCCTTTTACTACCACGGCAGCCAAGCAGATTCTGCAGTGCGTTCAGCCGCAGTATGTAAATCATGAGCTGGCATATGAAACTATCGAGGAAATGATTCCGCTGATGCAGCAGCAGCTTTCTGTTGCCAGATAAGCGGCGGCCTGAGTGCGTCAAGCTATAACGAAAATATCATAAAAAATTAATCCCCTACATAAGCAGAGGCTTGTGCAGGGGATTTTTCGTTACAATGTTTATTTTTCAAAGGTGCCTTTGACAAGCGCTTCGCCTGTTGCCACCATGATTTGGCCTTTGGCGATTACAGTATCTACGTCATAGCTGTCGCTGTAAATAATCAGATCGGCGTCACTGTCGGTCTGCAGGCAGCCCTTTTGCGGATACAGACCGTTGGCCTGCGCCGGATTGCTGCTGACAACCTTTGCCACAACCTCCGGGGGAACGCCTGCAAGCAGAGCATCCTTAACCTCCTCCTGGAAGGAATCCGGCGAAACGGCAAGTTGCTTTTGGCTGCCGTCGGGAAGTGTAACGCTCATGCAGCCGTTGGCATCCGAGCTCATGGTGACTCTGTCCATCGGCACGCCTTCTTCGTAAAGAATTTTGATGGCGTCACTGGGTTTGACGCAGGCGGGGAAGCCGTCCTGCTCCCTGATGCCGGAGGTGATATCTACATAACCGCCTAAGCGGGCAAACGCCTTGGCCTGCTCAAAAAGATGGAAGGCGCGGTTGACGTGGGTGGGGATAAAATGACGGGCGGGGATTTCTGTTTCGCGTACAATTGCCAGCAGGACATCCATACCACGCTTGCCTACGCCCATGTGGAACTGTACAACGCCGGCCTTGCCGGAAAGCATACCGCCCAGGCGAGCCTGCGTAAGCACCTTTTCCAGCTCCTCGCGAGTAGGCTGCGAGCTTCTGTGGTCAGATAAGGCAACCTCGCCGATGCCAAGGCATTCGTTAATCAGGATGATGTCGCGGCGCACATCACCGGTCATGTTATGCAGGGGGATTTCGTAGGAGCCGGTGAGCATGTACGCGGTGATGCCTTCATGCGTCAGACCTCTGGCCTTCGCCAGCAGGCTTTCGTTGTGTCTGGAGGTGCCGTCTGTACCCAAAACGCCTACTACGGTTGTAATGCCAACCTTGGTCAGCTCGCTGAGGTTAATTTCCGGTGTACGGCTGTAGGGACCGGATTCGCCGCCGCCGCCGATGATGTGCACGTGCTGGTCAACATAACCGGGGACTACCTTGCGCTCTTGGGCGTCAAGAATTTGGCAGTCTAAGCCTTGCGGTGCTGCAAGCTGTTGGCCTATTTTGGCGATTTTGTCATTGATGATCAGGATGTCGACTATTCCGAGGGGTTGAGGAGCGTAGACGTCCGCGTTTTTAATGAGTAAGCATTTCATGTGAGGATTCTCCTTTTCTGAAAAATTATTTATGCTTTAATTATACACTGAATTGTTGAAAATAGCACTTGGGGGAAGAAAGTTTCAAGATAATCTAAAAAAACTTTAAAATCCCTTGACAGTCTAGCTGCTAGACAGTTTATTATAACATAGTGTGATGAAAATAGGAATTAATTCCAAATATAATATATTCTGCAAATAACGGTAACGGAATTTAATTCTTGGTTTGAGTTTTATCAGAAGTTATAAGGAGTGATGTGTTTTGAAGAAAAGTATTACCAAAAGTTTATTGCTGACAACATTGTTGACAAGCTCTGTAGTGTGGGGTGGAGCACCAGCTTTTGCCGAAGAGAGTTTAAACGAATACTCAATTGATGAAATAGTTGTAACGGCAACAAGAACAGAAAAGCGTGATGTTGATGTACCGGCAACGACAGAAATTATTACCAGTAAAAGATTAGAAGAAACCGGTGCAACCACATTGGAAAGTGCTATCAAGTATACCACTGGCGTTGTTTATAAATCTGAGCCTATAGGTGAGGGAAGCGGTGAGTTTTTAGTCCGCGGTAAGCGTCGTGGTACCTTGGTTATGGTTGACGGCGTGCCCATGAATTTCAGAAGCGGTTATTATGATTTGGACTCGCTTAGCATTGCCGATGTAGAAAAAGTTGAAATTGTTCGCGGTGGCGGTGCGGTGCTGTATGGCAGTGATACTAGCGGTGGCGTAATCAATATTATCACCAAAAAGAAACGCACTAATTCAATTTCTGCAGCTGTAGGCGATAACCGTGTGCAAAAGTATCAGACAAGCCTGCAGGCAGGTAAACTTGGCATTGGTGCTAGCTGGAATAAAAAAGGCAGTGTAGACAAGACGTCTCTTGCTACAGACAGTAAGGGTGGGTATGCTCCGAATGGAAAATATTTTAAGTTCTATGGTGGTGAGAAAACAATTATTTCAACCAATTATGCCTTTGATAAGCATTGGAAGATGACCTTTGATTATAGTGATCATGATTATAGCAAAGGTTACATGTCTGAAAAAACTAAGCTACCGACAGATAGACGTTTTATTGAGAAAGAACATAATAGATTTACTTTAAACTATGATAATAATGGTTTGAAGGCTAATATGTTCTATCATAAGGGTAGCTCTGATTCCCGATATCATTATTGGAAGGGGACAAAATTGTACTCAAATTCCTATTTTTATGGTAATGATGATGTTATCAAGGGCATAGAGATAACGAAAGATATTGAGCTTGATAGTAACAATAATCTTTTGGTTGGTGCTAAAGCCTATAATGAAAAATATAACTATTATAATTTTTATGATCCAAGCTATAAAGTTGCAACGCCTATAAATTATGCGTACGACAGAAATATTTACTCTGTATTTGCACAATTGGATCATAAATTTGATAACAGACATGATGTAATTATCGGTGCTCGCGAAACATGGACTGGCAGTTCTCCGGACGGAACCAATTATAGTGAATTTACTCCGCAAATCCAATACTCCTACAAAATGACTGAGGATACAAGTGCTTACGCCAGCGTTGGTAAATCCTTTACTTTGCCAACTATGAATGATATGTATGGCCAAGGTAATATAATTCGAAATTCCGATATCAGACCTGAGGTTGGCATGCATTATGAAACAGGCTTAAAGCATATTTCCGGTGATCATTCCTGGAAATTAGCTCTGTTCAAGAGTAATGTAAAGGACTTTATTACCAATTCTGAAAATGCTCAAGGTGAAAATGTTGCTATCAATGAAGATACGAAAAATATGGGCGTTGAATTATCCTGTGAAATGAATAAGGCAGAAGGCTTTAGCTATAACTGGGGTGTTTCTTTCAGTGACCCCAAGTACAAAACACCGAAAGAAGACAATGGCATCTGGAAACGTAATTATGGCAGATGGCTTCTTAATGGTGGCGTAAGCTACAGCGTGAGCAAATTTAATATTGCTTTGAATGCCAGCATGATGGCAGATCGTGTTCTGCAAAAATATCAGATTCCTGTTAAACCTTATTTATATACAAGCCTGCATGCTTCTTATAAACCGGTTAAAGAGCATGAATTTTATCTGAATATGGATAACCTTTTAAACAGAAATGATATTACTTCACACGTGTCCTCCCGCTATATAAGCCTTGGAAGGAACTTTGAGGTTGGTTACAGATTTACTTTTTAAGTTTGATAAATGGTGATTAATGTGCGTTGTTTAGTAATTGTTTTGTTAATGATGATATTTACCGGTTGTGGTATGCAGCCTCAATCAGATAATAAGCCAAATGATAATTATAGCGTTGTAGATGATTACGGCAATGTGTTGCGGTTTGATAGCAAGCCGAAAAAGATTTATGCCGGAACATTGAGTATAGAAGAGCTTTTAGTGGATTTAGTTGCTGCGGATCGTTTCGCTGCAATTTCTGAAGATGCTTTGGATGGTAATACATCGTTAATTAAGAAAAAAGCAGAGCATGTTAAAAAGGTTGTTCCCGCTTATATAGGTGTAGAAGCTATTTTAGCCCTGCAACCGGACCTGGTTATTGTACAAGAAAACCACAATAAGGCCTTTATAGATGCTTTAAAGGATACCGGCTTAAAGGTTATGGTAACAAAGGTGCCGACGAATCTTGATATGGTGCAAAAGCGTATAGCTCTTATTGCTAGAGCTGTTGGCGAAGAAGAACGTGGCAAGCAAATTATAAACGATATGGATAAGAAACTTGCAGTTGTGCAAAGTAAAGTAGGAAAAATACCTGAAGAAAAGCGTAAAATTGCTATTGCCTATTCTTTGATGGGTGCTTTTGGCAGTAAAAATGGCTTGTTTTATGATATTTGCATACGTTCAGGTTTGCGCAACGGCGCTGCTATAGCCGGATTGAAGCGGGGAGAGCATCTGAGTAAAGAAAAAATTGTCAGCACTGATCCGGATTTGTTTATTTTCCCTAGGTACAGTGCTACGAAAAAAGGCGATGTAGATAAGCTGCGTGAGGATGTTTTAAATGACCAATCATTGCAGACGGTTAAGGCTGTAAAAAATAAGAGTTATTTTATTATTGCAGACAGATATCGCTATAGTGCTTCGCAGTATATGGCTGATGCTATTTTGTTCATGTCAGAACAGGCTTATCCGGAGCTTTACAGTGATGTGAATGCGGGCAAGTGATTTGATGGTATAAGAGTAAAAGGCGTTCTACCACGAAATGCGGTAGAATGCCTTTTAAATTTTTCTCTGCTTTAATTATACACTGAATTAATAAAAATAACACATGAAGCAAGAAAGTTTTCGGGTTTTAATGGTATAATAGAGATAATGAAAATGAATTTTCGTGTTATGATAGTGTGGAGAGATTGGAAGAGGGATGAAGTGTGATGAAAAAATACTCTGCATTGACAAAATATATCAATCTTTTGGAAAATGATAATGTTAGTGAATGGATTGTTGATAAGGAAAATGATGGTTCTTCGGAAAGACCGATGCACCTTCCTTTCGTCAGTTATTCTATAGCGGTTGATAAGTTGACAGATGATATCTATAAATTTGCCAAAGAAAGTGATGAAATAGTACCGAGTAAATATGCAGATATTCTTAATGCTAATGGCATAAAATGTGGTTATGATTCCATGATGAAAGCCGATGCTTCTGGATTAGATGCTCAATGTATATTGGCTTTACTAATAGCTTCTCTTAGGGCAGAGCGCTTTTGTGATGGTGCGTTATTAGGCTTTATCGAAAGTGGCGCTGTTACAAGATGGCTGAAACGTTTGCAGGAGCTTGATGAGGCATAAGAATATATCCTTCCTCCCCCCAAAAAAAATTCCCTCTCGCCCTACCCGAATTCACTCTTTCGGGTGGGGCGCTTTTCTTATTTTCAAGTTAAAATATAATCAGGAAAACAACTGCCCGTAACGCAGATGGCAGGAATAGGAGGGATGGATATGCAAAAGAAAATATTCTTAAGCGCAGCGCTTGGTCTGGCAATGTTTGCCAACACTGCCTTTGCCGAGGTCAACACAGCTTATTTGGCCAACGAGCTCAGGTCTTATCCCGGCTGGCCGCTGGAGGTATATTGCAACGCAACCGATGTTAATGTCAGAACACAGCCTAATACCGACTGTGATGTTATCACCATGCTGCAAAGGGGAGATAAATTTTATGTAAGCAGAGTTGTGGATGTAGTTAACAGTGAATACAAATGGCTTCTTGGTACTACTGAAAAGGGCCATGTTGGTTTTATGGCAAGCAAATATCTTGATACAACCCCGAGAGCTGCCAGCGCAGCAGGACGCTTTAATGCTGCCCTCGAAGCAGATTGGATTATGGATCCGGAGATTTTTGCTTCAGGTGCCTATTACCCGGGGCCTGTGGAGCAGAATACGGATGATACTATCACCTATGCCGATAAGAAGCTGCAGGTCGGACCGCGCTTGTTCTATATAGATTCGGCAAAAAACATAGTTAGTGAGGTGAAAATCAATAAGCTTCATGGCATGATGGCAGGCTATGCTGTCGGCCAGCTGCTTAATACTGACAGCCAGATTCGTTTGGACGGTTACCTGAAAATGAACGGCTGGGAGTATGATTATATGGGCGGAGGCCGTTCTGATACGCATCATATGATAGGTTGGTTGAAATATGCCTATAACGCAAGAGGGCAAAAATTCCTGCACAAGAGCTTTTATGTGAAATTGGATTCTAAAGAGGTGATTTCGGAAATTATTTACTGCGAGCATGACGTTCATTAAGCAAAGTAAAGGACAAAGCAATTTTTTATAAAGCATCTTTTGACAGGAGGTGGCGTAATGAAGCGGAAGCTGTTGAAGAGCATGTGTCTGGCAATGCTTCTGGTGGCGTTTGCCGGTTACGGCACAGAGAAAAATGCCGTATTACCGCAGATGAATCTGCCTAAGACGGAGGCTGCTGCCAAAGCAGCGCCGGTCTATGAGCAGGAATATGCGAAGGTTGTAGACAGCGTTTATGAATTTATCTCTGACGGTACGAGTGATAACCTGCCGGAGCAGGGAAGAACAGGCATCTGCGAGGTGCGGAATTTCGCCAGCCGGGAGGCAGCCCTGCAGCAGCTTGGCTACACGCTGCAGGATATTAGCGGCGACGGTGTTCCGGAGCTGCTTATCGGTTGGATTAGCCAAAAACGCGGCGTGGGGCATTACGGTAAGGAGATTTATGCGATTTACACCTTTGCGGACGACAGAGTGAAATACGTTGCGGAGGGCTGGAGCCGCAGCAGTCTGCAGCTTATGGCAAATGACAATCTGGTGACACGAGGCGGCACCGGCATTTCGCATCAGGTGCTTGCTGTGGAGCATTTGCAGCCTGACGGCAACCTCGGATGCTATGAGCTTTATTTTACATGGCCGAAGGATGACGGCCTTTGCGTTTACCGCAACATGAACTGTAGAAGTGAGGCAGATGCTGCGCAGGAAACAGATATGACTGTGGAAGAGTTCAATGAAATGAGGTCTGAATATGCTAATAACAGTGTTGAAATTGAATATTTGCCGTTGAAGGACTTCAAAAAGCAGGGCTTTAAGGGTCTGATGAGGCAGTATCTTTCTGCAGGAAGGTGAATAAAAGGGCTGATGTGCAGAGCCTGAAATATTATGGCAGTCGGCATTTAACCGGCTGCCGTTTTTTTGAGGTGAAATAAGGCGAAATTTATAGTATAATATACATAACTGTAACTGATATACGCTTATACCGGCTTTATATCAAATATTTTTATGAGGTGAATTAATAATGAGCAATGAATTAACCGGACGTAATGTAGGAAAAACCTGTCGCGTACACTATAAAGGTACCTTTAATGACGGCAAGCAATTTGATTCTTCTTATGACCGCGGCGAGCCGCTGGAATTTGTTTGCGGCGCAGGCCAGATGATTAAAGGCTTTGATGCAGCTGTTGCAGACCTGGAGGTTGGTGCTGAGGTTGACATCCATCTGCTGCCGGCAGAAGCATACGGCGAGGCTGACCCGAAGGCTATCTTCACCATGCCGATTGCCCAATTGCCTGGTTCCGAAAATCTGACTGTTGGCCAGAGAGTTTACCTGCAGAACCAATTCGGTCAGCCTGTTCCTGTACTGGTAACCGAAAAGGACGATACCAACATTACCTTTGACGCTAACCATGAAATGGCCGGCAAGGAATTGAACTTCCACATTGAGCTGGTAGAGGTAAAATAAAGTATTGCTGCTACCATACAGTAAACTGCAATTTGCTTTGGCAATAGATTTTGCAGTGCTGATATGGTACAATAGCATACGTGCATTTTTTGCAACTGATATTTAGGAGTGTGTATGGTGGATTATAGAATTGTGGTGCCCAGCGGAATTGTTTTTGATTTCAATAATATGCTGGGAGCAGGCAGATTGCAGCCGCAGGAGGTAGAGCAGGCACTGCAGCAGCAGGGAGCCGCAGCCGAAAAGGCTGTGTGCGAGCTGCGCCGCAGCGGCTTTGCCGAGAAGCATTTATCTAAGGACGGCACGCCTGAGCATGTTTATTTTCCACGTATGCCGTATATTGCTGACGGCAATCCCAATACGGAGCAGTCGATTATCAAGCTGATGCGCTACAGCAAGCATCTGCGCAGTAAAGATGTCGTAATCTTTTTGGGCGTTGGCGGCTCCTACTTGGGCAACAAGGTGCTGTTTGATGCATTTGGCGGTTATCATTGGAATACCAGTGCAACACTGCGCCAAGGCCAGCCCTGCATTTATTTTTCCGGCAACAATCTTGACCCGGTGGACTGCAACAGCTTGCTGTTCAAGATGCGCCGTATGGCTGGAGTAAGTGCGCAAGAAGGCAAGAAGCTAAAGATTATGCTGGTGCCGATTTCTAAATCCGGCACTACACTGGAAACTATTTCAGCCTTTACGTATTTTTATGACAATCTGTCTCAAAACGCTGACATCGACCTTGACTGCACGGTAGTTACTGATTTAAAGGCCCCGGTGGAAAATGCGCCGCTTCTGCAGCTGGCGGAAAAATTTGGCTGGGAGCGCTTTGACATCAAGGAGGGCATTGGCGGACGCTTCTGCATTATGACTGACCCGGGACTCGTAACGATGGCTGCCCTTGGCGGTGATATTGAGGAGTTTTTGCGCGGTGCGCGTGATATGGATATCTATTGCCAGCAGGCGGAGCCTGCGGAAAACCCGGCGCTTCTCAATGCTTTACTGAAATTCATGGCCTATGAGCGAGGACGCGATATTGAAGTGTTCATGCCGTACAGCATGCGCCTGAAATCGTTGAGCGAATGGTATGTGCAGCTGCTGGCGGAATCGTTGGGCAAGCGCTGCAACCGTGAGGGTGAAACTGTTTACTACGGAAGAACGCCGATTGTTGCTGTAGGTACGACGGATATGCATGCGCAGACGCAGCAGCATCAGGACGGCCGTCTGAATAAGGTGGTGCAGTTCCTGGAGGTTGCCAATCCTGAGGAGGAGGCAGTTTTGCATAATCCCTTTGCGGATGTACCGTTCTTTGATAAGTACGAGGGCATGGATATGGCGAAGGCTCTTAAAGCGGCGCTGAATGCCAATGAAGCGGCGCTGACGGGTGATAACCGTTATAATGCGCGCTTTACGCTGCCGAAGCTGAATGAATATTATCTTGGCCAGCTGATGTACTTTTTGATGCTGACGATTGCCTACGAGGGCGAGCTGGCGGATGTGGATGCATTTGACCAGCCCGGCGTTGAGGTATATAAGAAATTAATGAAGGCTCAGCTGTAATTTTTAAAAGAAAAAAATTAGACGTTGTGTGCTTGAAAAAGCACGCAACGTCTTTTTTGCTTTGTATTAAATTCAGCGTTTACCTGTAAACAGCAGCTTTGCCGTACTGCATTTTTCAAATGCTTTTGTCAGCAGGATGCTGAGGGCCAGCGAGCCGAGCACCAGCAGCACGTAGGAAAGGGCTACCTTTTTAACGGTCATGATAATGCCGAAATGGTTATAGGCGCTGCTGAGCCAGTCCAAAAGCAGCGGATGCACAAAGTAGATGAGCATAGAATAAGCGGAAAGGATGCTGATGGCTTTATAGAAAGGCTTCGCGAGGGAGCCTTCGCTTTGCGCCTTGCGCTCCAGCCAATCCAGTGTCAGGCAGAAGAAGAGCAGCGAGCCTACGGTGTAGCAGAGTCCCTGCGGGCTGAGCTGGTGATAGGTGTTGGCCAGATCAATCAGCGTGTAGCCTTTAACCGTAACTGCCTCGTAACAGCTTTGTACGTCCCAGGCAACGCTTGCAGCAAAAATTACGCATACCATTGTGCTGTACTTGCGCAGGAGGGCAATGAATTTTTGCCAGTAGCAGGCTGCCAGGCTGCCGCTCATAAAAATAAGCAGATAATGTAAGGGAAGATAGTTGAGGCGATAATCAAAGAAATTTTTAGCCAGAACGCTCCAACCCGCTGTATTCAAGCCCGGATGCGTTGTCCACCAGTTGAAAGCAAGCTGGAAAATGAATAAAAGCACTAGCATAAACGGTATGCTTTGATGTATAATTATACGCAGAAGCTGGCGCCAGAGCGGATAGCTTGCATAAAACCACAGCAGGATGACCATAAAATACAAATGGTAGCAGCCCAGGCCGAAGAATAATACATAGGCCACATGCAGCGGATTCCAGCTGACGAAGCCCGGTGGCAGAATCAGCCAGAAGTAAAGCATGTAAAAAAGCGACCAGCTGAGATAGGGCAGGCCTGCTCCCCGCAGACGCTTCTTCATAAAGTCGATATAGTTCAGCCGGCTGCCGCTTAATAGGCCTTTATCCGTACAGGCCAGGCCGTAGCCGGAGATAAAGAAAAAGGAGGGGACACTGTAACGGCTTAAAATCTCCAGTAATAAGTAAAGAGTAAAGTTGTTGGGGGCAAGTGCCAGGCTGCCGATATGAATACCGATGACGCCAAGCATGCAGATGCCACGCAGATTATCTATAATGGTGTTTCGCATAAGTACCTCGCTAATTTTTAGTCTTCTTTATTATACTATAAGTAAAAAATTCCTGCCAAGATTTTACCTCGAAATATTTGACGTATTCTTCATTAAGGTGTAAAATATATACAATCAATTTGCACCTTTAAATTGGTCCTGTGAGACTGCAAGGTATAAGTTATTATGAAACCTAAGGCCTTTTTGCACCATCATGGGATGAGAAGGCCTTTTATTATGCAATTTTATTATAAAAAACAGGAGGTAAAGCTAATGGCTAAATCAAATGTATCTCTGGGTGGCAGAGATATACTGGATCTGGAAAGCCTCAGCGTTGAGGAAATCGAGCTGGTTTTGAAAACCGCTGAGGAAATGAAGAAGATTATGAAGAGGGATATCAAAAAGGTGCCCTCACTGCGCGGTAAATCTATCATCAATCTGTTCTATGAGCCCAGTACACGTACCCGTACATCCTTCGAGCTGGCAGGCAAATATCTGGGTGCCGATGTAGTAAACATCACTACATCCTCTTCCAGTGTTGTCAAAGGTGAATGCCTGCGCGACACCATCCTGACTGTACAATCCATGGCTTGTGATGCGATTGTTATGCGTCACCCCATTGAAGGCGCTGCAGCATATGCTGCTAAGGTTGCAGACCCTGTAATCATCAACGCCGGTGATGGCGCACACGCACATCCTTCTCAAGGCTTCCTGGATATGTTTACTATCCGTGAGCAGGGCAAAAACCTGAAGGGCTTGAAAATGGCAATTATCGGCGATATTCTCTACAGCCGTGTTGCCCGCACCAATATTGCTGCCTGGACCAAAATGGGCGCTGATGTACACGTTGCAGGTCCTATGACTCTGCTGCCGCACGACATCGCTTCTCTGGGTGTTACAGTACACAAACGCGTTGAAGAAGCAATCGAAGGCGCTGACGTAATCGATATCCTGCGTATTCAGCTGGAGCGTCAGCAAAAGGGTCTGTTCCCGTCTCCGCGTGAATATGCACGTATCTTCGGAATTAACGAAAACCGCCTGAAGCTGGCTAAGCCTGACGTAACCGTGCTGCATCCCGGCCCGATGAACCGTGGTCTGGAAATCTCCTGGGAGGTTGGTTACTGCGATAACGCCGCAATCCGTACTGAGGTACAAAACGGCGTAGCTGTACGTATGGCACTCTTATTCTTGACTTTGACAGGAGGTAAACACATTGAAAACATTGATTAAAAACGGCAGGGTAGTAGACCCCAGCCAAAAATTAGATGCTGTAATGGATATCCTCGTTGAGGATGGCAAAATTAAAGCTTTGGGCAAGGATATTGCCGAAGCAGCTGACGAGGTTTTTGATGCAACCGGCCTCGTAGTAACTCCTGGTCTGATTGACGTACACACTCATATGCGTGAGCCCGGCCTGGAAGCTAAGGAAGATATTATCAGCGGTACCAAGGCTGCTGCTGCCGGCGGTGTAACCACCGTTGCCTGCATGCCGAATACCAAGCCTGTTATTGATACCTCCATCGTAGTAAGCGGTATTAAAGAACGCGCTCGCGAGGAAAGCTACGCTAACGTTGAAGTTATCGGCGCAATCAGCAAGGGCGAAAAGGGCGAAGAGCTGGCAGAGATGGGCGACATGGCAGAAAAAGGCGCTATGGGTTTCTCCGATGACGGCCACTATGTAAAGAGCTCCCGTCTGATGGTGCTGGCTGCCAAATATGTAACTGCTTTTGACAAACCTTTGCTGTGCCATGCGATTGATCCAGAATTGGATTCCGAAGGCTACATGCATGAAGGCGCTGTTTCCGCACGTATCGGCGTACCGGGCGTACCGGCAATCAGCGAGGATATTGCTGTTGCACGTGACTGCATCATCGCTGAATACACCGGCGCACATGTACACATCTGCCACGTTGCCTCCAAGGGTGCAATCGACATCATCCGCCAGGCTAAAAAACGCGGCGTGAATGTTACCAGTGAAGTAACCGTACATCATCTGACTCTGACTGATGAGGCTTGCGCAACCCGCGTTAACCCGCCGCTGCGCAGTGCAGACCATGTACAAGCTATGCGTGAGGCTGTTCTGGACGGCACTGTTGACGCAATCGTTACCGACCACTCCCCGCATGCTCCGGAAGAAAAGGATGTTGAATTCCGCTATGCTCCGAACGGCTTCTGCGGTCTGGAAACCTCTCTGGCAGTAATGCTGACTGACTTATATCACACCCATGTATTTGATTTGAATACTATTATCAGCAAAATGAGCTGCGAGCCTGCTAAGCTGTTCAAGCTTGCCGGCGGTACTCTGAAAGAGGGCAGCGTTGCTGATATCACTATTATGGACCTGAATAAAAAATGGACTGTTGACAGCTCCAAATTCTATACCCGCGGCAAATTCACCCCGTACGAAGGCAAGGCTTGCACCGGTAAGGCTGTTGCCACTATGCTGCACGGTAATTTTGTAATGAGGGATGGTGTAGTATGCACGAAAAAGTGAGAAAAGGAAAATTAGTTTTAAAAGACGGCAGCGTTTTTGAAGGCACTCTGTATGGCGGCAAACGCAATGCTGTAGGTGAGGTTGTATTCACCACCGGCATGAGCGGTTACCAGGAGACCTTGACCGACCCGTCCTTCTGCGGGCAGATTGTAGTAATGACCTATCCGCTGGTAGGCAACTATGGCTGCAACCCGCTGTTTAACCAAGGCAAGAAATGCTTCTTCCAGGGCTTCGTTATCGGCGAGCTGTGCGATTGCCCCAGCAACTGGCGCAATGAGCAGAGCCTGGAGGACTTCCTGACTGAACAGGATATCCCGACCTTAGCAGGTGTAGATACACGTGCTATCACCCGTAAAATCCGTAATCACGGCGTACTGCAGGGCGTAATCGTTCCGGCAGAAATGCCTGATGATGAAGTACAGAAGCTGCTGGCTTTACCGGCAGTACACAACCAGGTTGAGCAGGTTACTACTCCCGAGGTTTACACTATGGGCGAGGGCAAGCTCCATGTAGCTGTTATGGACTTCGGTATTAAACGCAATATCCTGAAATCCATTGAAGCTTTTGGCTGCCGCCTGACAGTATTCCCTGCTTCCACTACCGCAGAAGAGGTACTGGCATGCGACCCGGACGGTATCTTCCTGTCCAACGGCCCCGGCGACCCGAAGGATTTGCCTGAGGTTATTGAAAACATTAAGAAATTAATCGGCAAGAAACCGATTTTTGGTATCTGCCTCGGTCATCAGCTCATGGCTTTGGCTAACGGTGCTGATACCTATAAAATGAAATTCGGCCATCGCGGTATCAACCAACCGGTAAAATACCTGGCAACCGGCCGCATCTACATCAGCGCACAAAATCACGGCTATGCTGTAGATGAAAAATCTCTGGAAGGCAAGGGCATCAACATCAGCCATATTTCCATGAACGACGGTACTATCGAAGGCCTGGAATACACCAAGCATCCTACCTTTACCGTTCAATATCATCCGGAAGCCTGCCCCGGCCCTGGTGATCATGATTATTTGTTTAAACATTTTGTTGATATGATGGAGGGTCGTTAATTATGCCGAAACTTAAAGATATTAAAAAGGTTCTCGTTATCGGCTCCGGCCCTATTATTATCGGTCAGGCAGCAGAGTTTGACTATGCAGGCACCCAGGCTTGCCGTGCTCTGAAGGAAGAAGGCCTGGAGGTTGTACTGATTAACAGTAACCCTGCAACCATTATGACTGATGTGCATGTGGCTGACCGTGTATATGTTGAACCTATCAGCGTTGAATTCATTGAAAAAATTATCAAACGTGAGCATCCTGATTCCCTGTTGGCAACACTTGGCGGTCAGGTTGGCCTGAACATGGCTATGAAACTGGAAGAGCAAGGCATTCTGAGCAAATACAACGTTCGTCTGCTGGGCACTCAGATCAGCGCTATCAAACGTGGTGAAGACCGCGAAATGTTCAAGGAAACTATGGAGAAAATCCATCAGCCGATTCCTGAAAGCACTATCGTAGAAACCATTGAAGCTGCTTGCGACTTCGGCAAGGAAATCGGTTATCCGCTGATTGTCCGTCCTGCGTATACCCTCGGCGGTACCGGCGGCGGCATTGCTGAAAACGAGGAAGAGCTGATTGACATCGTGCAAAAGGGCCTGGGCTACAGCCCTATCGGTCAATGCCTGATTGAACGCAGCATCGCCGGCTGGAAGGAAATCGAATACGAAGTAATCCGCGACGCTGCTGATAACTGCATTACTGTCTGCTCCATGGAAAACCTGGACCCCGTTGGCGTACACACCGGCGACTCCATCGTTGTGGCTCCAGCACAGACTCTGAGCGATAAAGAAGTACAGCTGCTGCGTCAGGCTTCTATCGATATCGTGCGTGAGCTGGGCGTAGTTGGCGGCTGTAACGTACAGCTGGCTCTCGACCCGTACTCCGAAAACTATTATGTAATCGAAGTTAACCCGCGTGTAAGCCGTTCTTCCGCACTGGCTTCCAAAGCTACCGGTTATCCGATTGCTAAGGTTACCAGCAAAATTGCTGTCGGCTACAACCTGGACGAAATCGAAAACGCTGTTACCAAAAAGACTAAGGCTTGCTTCGAGCCTACCATTGACTATATCGTACTGAAATTCCCGCGTTGGCCGTTCGATAAATTCGTAACCGCTGACCGCACCCTGGGCACTCAGATGAAGGCTACCGGTGAGGTTATGGCAATTGAGCGCAGTTTTGAAGCTTCTATGCTGAAAGCAGTTCGCTGCCTGGAAATCGGCCTCAATCATCTGGAAATGCCTGAGCTGAAGGCTTTGAGCGATGAAGAAATTCATGACCGCATCAAACGCATTGATGACGAGCGCTGCTTCGTTGTTGCTGAGGCTATCCGCCGCGGTATTACTCTTAAAGAGATTCACGATATCACTAAGATTGACCTGTGGTTCCTTTCCAAAATCCAAAACATCATTAAAATGGAAAAAGCTCTGGAAACTCACGAGCTGACTCCGAGCCTGCTGCGTAAGGCTAAGAGAATGGGCTTTGCTGATGCTGTTATCGGTAAACGCGTAGGCAAGACTGAGTTTGAAATCCGCGATATGCGTAAGGCTAACGGCATTCTGCCGACCTACAAAATGGTTGATACCTGCGCTGCGGAATTTGAAGCTGCAACCCCGTACTACTATTCCTGCTACGAAACCGAGGATGAGGTTGAAGTAAGCGACAGAAAGAGAGTAGTTGTACTCGGCTCCGGTCCTATCCGTATCGGTCAGGGCGTAGAATTCGACTACTGCTCCGTACACTGCGTATGGGCGTTGAAGGAAATGGGCTATGAAACCATTATCATCAACAACAACCCGGAAACCGTTTCCACTGACTTTGATATTTCCGATAAGCTGTACTTTGAGCCGCTGACTGTTGAGGATGTACTCAACGTTATCGACAAAGAAAAACCGGAAGGCGTTATTGTTCAATTCGGTGGTCAGACCGCTATCAATCTGGCAGGTCCGCTCTCCCGCGCAGGCGTGAAGATTCTGGGTTCCTCCGTTGACAGCATCGACCGCGCTGAGGACCGTGAACGTTTCGACGAGCTGCTGACAAGCTGCGATATCCCGCGTCCGCAGGGCCACACCGTATTCGATACCGAGGGTGCGCTGGTTGCTGCCCACAATGTTGGCTATCCGACTATGGTTCGTCCTTCCTACGTACTGGGCGGCCGTGCTATGGAAATCGTTTATAACGATGACGAGCTGCGCAACTACATGACCTACGCTGTTAAGGCTTCTCACGAGCATCCGGTACTGGTTGACCATTACCTGCAGGGCACTGAGGTAGAGGTTGACGCTATCTGCGACGGCAAGGAAGTATTAATCCCCGGCATCATGGAACACGTTGAACGTG
>OICT01000429.1_pt1 | contig 21035 bp, 17 predicted proteins | sample 1581331 | NCBI WGS metagenome assembly OICT01 (sample SAMEA3882544, study PRJEB24775) | human gut metagenome | biome: human-associated habitat; feature: intestine environment; material: feces | place: Netherlands | collected 2009/2010 | reverse complement strand
TTGCGATGTTGTAAAGTGCTGTTTCAAGCGCAGAAGGAAAACCAATCTTAACAATCTGTGCAAATATCTTTCTTGATGTAATTCGCTCAGGACTCTGCTTTGCTTTTATAAGTACAGCCCCCATTGCCGCTACAATAATAAGATTCACAGCTTTTGAAATAACTGTTGCAGTAGCAACTCCCATGACTCCCCAGTGAAACACAAACAGGAATACTGAATTCAGTATAATATTAATTACATTACCGACAACTGTCCCTATCAAGGAATGTTTTGTATATCCAAATACTCTTAAATAGCTGGAAAAAATAGGAATAAGCGCATTTAAAAGGCTTGCGCCTCCAACAATTTTAAGATATGTTTCAGCTGATTCAAGCAAAGCAGGAGCAATACTCACTGCCCTCAGTATCCCTCCTGAAAAGACAGCAAGAACAACAGATATCAAGATACCTGTCAGTGCATTAAATACAAGTCCAAGCTGTCTGGCCTGATATGCCACCCCCGGTCTGCCTGCCCCGATATTCTGCGTCATGACGGCCACCATTCCGGAGGAAATCACAGAAAACATAATAATAAAAATCCCTATATATGTATTCGCAGTTCCCACCGCCCCTACCGCCTGATCATTTACAGACGAAAGCATCAGGGTATCAACCATTCCCGAAAGCATATACAAAAGTGTTTCCAGACAAATGGGAATAAAAAGCTGCGTTAAATTTTTTCTCCTCTGTTCCATTTATGGTATCTCCTTTCTTTCGTATTCATTTTATGCCCTTTTTTCAAAAAATGCTTGCATTTTATCGCCTTATAATTGCATTATTTCTACTTTTCCATTATAATTTAGGAAACTGACAGAAGGAGGGACTTCATGTATCCGGAACTCAAGGAAAACCGTCCGCACGGCACAGACAATTACCCCTATACACAATATCACATGCACAATATTTTCCATGCTTTTCAGATTCCCGTACACTGGCACGATGAGCTTGAAGTTATTTACACGAAAAAAGGACCTTTAAACCTCCTGATTGACGGGAAAGAATATACTGCTGAGGACGGTTCGGTCTATTTTGTTGCTCCGGGGCAGCTTCATCTGATGGGATCGGCAGCCGGGGATGTCGACTACTACACCCTCCTGTTTCCTCTCGAATTTATTTCGTTTCAGTCGGATGATTCTTTGGAACGGGAACTTTTCTTTCCCCTGCGGAACCACACCCTCTCCTTTCCCTGTAAACTTCCAGAGGATGACGACACAGCAGCAAAGGCATCCGTTCTGCTTGATCAGATCATCACTGCAAACTCTGACCGAATTGCTGCGGACAAAAAAAACGGATACCAAAACCAGCTTGGCACCCGCATCCTGCTTCTGAAACTTGTGCTTCTCATTGCGGAACAGGATCTGTTTTATCCCAGCCATACCAAAAGCACCAGCAGTCTCCAGAAAGAGTTGTTATCTTATATTCAGCAAAATTACTGTTTTCGCATTTCCCTGCACGATCTCGCCGGACATTTCCATATGTCCGAAAAATATATCTCCCGGTATTTCCGGGAACATTTCCAGCTTACGCTCTCGCAGTATATCACGTACCTGCGGTTATCCCACGCAAAGCATCTGCTGGAAACCACAAGCCTCTCCATCACAGAGACAGCACTGCAGAGCGGCTTTCCAAATGTAAGCTATTTTATCCGGACATTTAAGAACACCTTTCATGTCCCGCCTCTGCAATACCGCAATTCGATCCATTAAAGGATACGCTTCTTTCGCAGAAGCAGCAGGATAATCACACAAATCATCACCATAATTCCAATGATAATAGCAAACCCGTGTGCCGTATTGGCAAACGGTACCCAGTGTTCATTGACATTCATACCGTAAATTCCAGAAATAACCGTAGGAATCGCCATGACCAGCGTGATGACCGTCAGCGATTTCATGATGGAATTCATCCGATTATCGATGACCGATGACAACAATTCCCTGGTACCGTTTATGATGTCACGGTAAATACTTGTCATCTCAATTGCCTGCTGGTTCTCTACGATTACATCCCCGAGCAGTTCCTTATCCTCCGGATACTGCTCCAGCCGCTTGTATCTTGTCAGGCGGTCAAGCACTACTCCGTTGGCACGAAGAGATGTTGCAAAGTAGACCAGTGTCGATTCCAGTTCATGCAGCGCAATCAGATCCACTTCCTCCGTATCATCCCCGACACGTTCCTCGATCTCCGTACGCATCTTATCAATGATACGAAGATCACTCTGATAAAGCACTGCAATCCGGTACAGGATCTGATAGACAAAACGAAGCTTTTTTTTCGTGCTGAATTCCCGGACACGGTTATTCAAAAACGCCTGAAGAACCGGTGTATCCTCCGTACAGACTGTAACGATCTCACCCGATGTAATCAGAATCCCAAGCGGTATGGTCGTATACGATTCTTTTTCATGACGGATCTCGATCGACGGGATATCGACCAGAATGAGCGTATAACCATCCTGTAGTTCGATACGGGAACTCTCCTCTTCATCGAGTGCGGCCAGCACATCTTCAACATCCATATCCAGAGCATCCGCGACCATCTGTCCCTCCGCGACACTGGGGTTTACCATCTGCACCCATACGCCATCCTGAATTGTCGGTTCTTCATGAATCTTTCGGTCATCTGTTCTGTAATATTTAACCACCGGATTCCCCTCCTTTCGTATCGTCTGTACGGAATTATTTACTGTAATGTATTATAGCACTCTGTATAACTTTCCTACCAGACTTTTATTGCGAATCATGGAAAGATTATTCAAAAACAGCACATCATTCACTTTCTTGTCCTGTGCAAGTTTACTGATGCTTCCTGTCCAATAACGGACATACACCGTCTGATAATGATCAACCAGAAATGGAATAAATGCATTTCCGAACGATTCTTTTACAACAATGCAGGAACTTCCATCCGACAGATCCTTGTTCTCAATTTCCGTATATGGATTATCACTTGCAATAAACGTACTGTATTTCAGTCCCGCATTGTAATTCGAAACATCATAAATTACCGGCCAGTCATATTTTTTGCCATCCGATGCCGTCACATGGCATATGCTCTCAGCATTTGGGTAATATGCTGTCACAGTATCCGGATTCGCCTTCAGCTTTGCATCCGAAGTATCATTATAAAAAGATCCCAGAAATCCGTCAAAATCCTGTTTTTTACTATATGCATCCAATGATTCCGGTGTAATTCCTTTTGCTTTGCAGAATTCTGTATATGCATAATAGGCACCAAGTGTCGTCCAATGATGATCCGTCCGAAAATATTCATACTCCGTCCGATGCTGCATAAGCACGTCATATACGTCCACGTTTTTTACATGTTTGTCCATTTTTGCCTGAATCTTCTGCATGGCATCATGCTGGTCGGAAGATGTGATTTCATCCTTCAGATTATCCGGAAATGTAATTCCCGAGCTGAGTGGAATGACAAGATCATACACATCCGATTTCCCGGCCAGAGTATCTGCTACCTTATTTACACTCTTTGCATAATTGTCTGCTGTTTTGTCCAGATAAGTGTATAACTCATATGCTGTATCATCCACTGTCACAACACTTTTGTAATCTTTCATTTTTCCATCCGAAGTGATGGACGGATATTTTGTTTCCTCTTCCGCTTCCTGCGTGACATCCTGTGTGGAATCCTGTGTGCTTTTCTGTGTTGTGGTCTCTGTTTCTGTCTTATCTATTCCTTCTTCCTGCCTGTTCCCGCAACCCGAAAACACCGTTACGGCAAGTATGGCAGCAAAGATTATTTTACTTACTCTCTTATAAACCATTTATCTTACCTCTTTTCCATTTTAAATTCTTCCGACCAGTTTATACAGATTCCGGTCTGAAATAAAATTTGTAATATTATAGAGAACGAGTACATCTGTAATCTGATGTTCTTTCATATATTCCTCTACATTTTCATTATAATACCGTAAGTCAATCATGGTAATCTGTCCATAGTTTTCTGTTGCAAACGGCACAAAGGTGTTTGCAAACGAATCCTTGATGACGAGCAGATTGCGATCCTGATGTCTGGCATGGTCTGATACAATCTGTACCGTTCCGTAATTATCTCCGAAAAAGTATTTATATTTATCCTTTTGACTCAGCTGCGCTGTATCGTAACAGCTGTCCGTCTGTTTCTTTTCATCAATTGTCAGACTGCAGTCACTTCCGTATGTCTTCTGCTTCGTATCTCCATACGTCCAGATACTGTCATATGCCGAATCCGCATCCAGTATTTTGGAATACAGGCTTCCACGGAATTTTTTGGTTGCAACCTGTTTTTTCAGATCAGCCAGCGGCGTGCTCTCCATCCCGGTACTGTCACACCATGTTTCATAGGCAAGGTAAGCGCCCTCACTCGTCCAGTGATGATCCGTTTTGTAATAGATATAATCATCCTTATGCGAAAGAAGGTCTTTCCTCACATCTGTCACACGACAGTCCGTCATCTGTTTTTCAATCTGGTCAATATACTTTGCCTGATCAAACAGCCGTGCATGTGCCGGAAGTTTATCCTCCATTACCAGCCCGGATGACGGAACAAGCAGAAAAGATATCCGGTCCTTTTCTACATTTTCAGAAGCTTTTGCGAAAAAATCCTGCACCGCTTTCACATTGCGGGCAATCTGTTTTTCATCCACATCTTCCGGTGTGATTTTTTCAAAATCATAGCCGTCTTTTCCCACATAAGCCCCTCCGATATCCGTGTCTTTGCAGGCTTTCTGGATTCCGGTTTTTACCGTGATCCATCCATCGCGAAAACAGATCTGATCCCTGAGATAATTTTCAAGACCATCCTGAAATTTTCCACTCAATATATTGTCAACCGTCAGTCTGGGCGGTTCCGCCAGATATCTGTTTTCGTTCGGTGAGAACTCACGATCTTTCATCAGCAGGCTTCCACCGGATACCAGCGCAAGAAACGCAACAAAAATGACAATCATTGTCACACTGATTTTTTTCAATGATCTATGCCTCCTAAAAACGGAAATATAAAAACGGATTGTAACTGTCTCCTACCAGAAATGCAAAGGACACCAGCAAAAACACAACCATGAGAACCGGCTTTGCTATGGTCCATCCTTTCGACGTTGCAATCGCATCGTAAACGGTAGCATCCTTTCCCTGCTTTAATCTGCGCATCCAGACACGGTAATCAATAGATGCCGCGATCAATGCCACCAGAAGTACCGCATTACTTCCAAGGAAATATAAGAAATCAGAATCCGCAACTGCCACATGTCCGATTCCAAACATTGTCTTTAAATATTCTCCCAGCTGGTGAATATCCGTCTGTGCAAAAATTGTCCATCCAATAACCACGAGAAACATGCTGTAAATATGCCCGATCCAATTTGGAAGTTTATCCAGCCATTTAAGCAGGAACAACTTTTCAATCATGAGAAGCACACCATAATACACACCCCAGAGTACAAAGTTCCAGTTTGCCCCGTGCCACAGACCGGTCAGCATCCATACAACCATAATATTAAACAGCTGCCGTACCAGACCCTTACGGTTTCCCCCAAGCGGAATGTATACATATTCACGGAACCAGGAACTTAGAGAAATATGCCAGCGTCTCCAGAATTCCGTAATTGTCTTTGACATGTACGGGAAATTAAAGTTTTCCAGGAAATAGAATCCAAACATTCTGCCCAGTCCGATCGCCATATCCGAATATCCCGAAAAATCAAAATAAATCTGAAAACTGTATGCAATTGCACCAAGCCATGCCGTAGCCACCGACATGTGATTCAACTGTGAAATGGAATCCCACAGACTTCCGATCTGATTTGCCAGAAGCACTTTCTTTGCCAGACCCACGGAAAAACGAAATGCTCCTTCGGAAAAATCTTCCAGCGTGACTTTTCTGTGCATGAGTTCTTTTTCCACCGTTTTATACTGCACAATCGGTCCTGCGATCAGCTGCGGAAACAGGGTTACATAGGTTGCAAATGTAAGGATGTTTTTCTGTGCTGCAACCTCCCCGCGATAAACATCAATCGTATAGGACATTGTCTGAAAGGTATAAAAAGAAATTCCAATCGGAAGTGCTATATGCAGCAGCGACAACCCTGCCCCTGTAATGGAATTGATACTCCCGATAACAAAATCCGTGTACTTAAAAAACCCGAGGATGGCAAGGTTTCCGCACAGATCAACGATCAGTGCGGCTTTTGCTTTCCCCGGACAGTTTTTGTTTTTAAAGTGCTCGATCAACCGCCCATTCGCATAATCAAATACAATCGAAAACAGCATGATTAATACATAGACCGGCTCTCCCCACGCATAAAAGACCAGACTGAAAACCAATAAAACAAGGTTTCTAAGCCTTGCCGGGCAGAGATAGTACAGCAATAATACGATCGGTAAAAACGCAAGTAAAAATACAAAACTACTAAAAACCATTTTATTTAAACGCCTTTTCTATAATTTCTTTTGCCTGATCCGAATCCCCGGACACACACAGAACCACATACTGATTTTTCTGCTCCAGCACCGCATTTCCAATCCGTTTTGTCTCTTCCGGCACATAATCCTGGAAAGAATCCGCCTGATCATCAAGATATTTCTGGACATCTTCCATGGTTTCTTTTGCCTGATTTGAATCTTTTGCGGTAAAAACACCTACCTCTTCTGCCGTAGAACCGCTTCCGGCATACATAACAGAATCAACATCTTCCGGTAAATCTACAAGCATTGAAATTTCATCCGCTGTCAGTTCCTTTAATGTATCATCATATTTAATCCCTGTTGCAAGCGATTTTGCAAGAGCCTGCGCATCAATTGTCTTTGCTTCCCCACCGCATCCTGCAAGTAAAAGTACTCCTGCTGTCAGTACTGCCAGCAGTCCTGTCTTTTTCATCATCATATTTTCCGATCCTTTCTTTTTATACACCCTGATATTTCTCACTCTGTACACGAATCAGTTCTTCATCATCAAAATAATTGATTTTCATCGCCTGTTTTACTTCAGAAAGTGTCTGTGCTGCAACTTCACGCGCTGCATCACTTCCTTTTTTCAGAATTTCATATACTGCCGGAATGTCTTTCTCAAATTCTGCCCTTCGCGCACGAATCGGAGCCAGCTCTTCCTGAATGACGTTGTTCAGGAATTTTTTGATTTTTACATCTCCAAGACCACCTCTGGTATAGTGTTCCTTTAATTCATCCAGATTATGATATTCCGGAAGATATTCTTCAAAATGTTCCGGTTTGCTGAAAGCATCCAGATAGGTAAATACACAGTTTCCTTCCAGATGTCCCGGATCAGAGATCTGAATATGTGTCGGATCCGTGTACATACTCATAATCTTTTTTTTGACATCACTTTCCGTATCTGAAAGATAAATACAGTTCCCCAGGGATTTGCTCATCTTCTGTTTTCCATCAATTCCCGGCAGACGCATACATGCCTCATTCTCCGGAAGCAGCACATCCGGCTCCACCAGCACCTCATCATAAATGGAATTGAATTTACGGACAATCTCCCTTGTCTGCTCAATCATTGGAAGCTGATCTTCTCCCGCTGGTACAACCGTTGCCTTAAAAGCAGTAATATCTGCTGCCTGACTGATCGGATATGTAAAAAATCCGACCGGAATACTGGTCTCAAAATTGCGCATTTTAATTTCTGACTTAACAGTCGGATTCCGCTGCAGCCTGGAAACAGTTACCAGATTGGCATAGAAAAACGTAAGCTCTGTCAATTCGGAAATCTGTGACTGGACAAACAATGTGGATTTCGCTGGATCCAGCCCCGCAGACAAATAATCCAGTGCCACCTCTATGATATTCTGACGCACCTTCTCCGGATTATCAAAATTGTCGGTCAGTGCCTGTGCATCCGCTATCATAATGAAGATCTTATCAAATTCTCCCGAATTCTGTAATTCCACCCTTCTTCGCAGAGATCCTACATAATGTCCCACATGCAGTCTTCCTGTCGGGCGATCTCCTGTTAATATAATTTTTGCCATCTCTATGCCTCCTGATTTTTCTCAGTTACTGTATATTTTCGTGTTATTTTCCTAATCTGATGTTACTGTTCGCAGGATAACCGTTGAACAATAACCAATCTAATTCATACACTGTCAACTGTAGCAAATCCACGTTGCAATGTCAACGGATGTTGTGTTAAAATAAGAATGAATTAAGATATTAAACTTCGTCAATTTAAGGAGGTTTGTTTTTATGAACGAGAAAATATATAAAGCAATGGGGGCATCAGCCGTATCAAGCCTCGTGATCGGAATCTGTGTACTTGCCACAGGAATCGCCGCAGGGGTTCTTCTTATTATAAACGGATCCCGCTTACTAAAGCATAAATCAAAAATTTTATTATAATACTTCAAATCCGGAGAATTTTTTCATTCTCCGGGTTTTTTACTCTTTATTGTCAACCCGTTCACTCGTCATCGTTGACATTTCATTTTTTCCATGCTAAAGTGAATGCATATTGTTAATAATTACACACAAGGAAGGTATTTAGCAAATGCATACAACAAAAGAAAACGATCCGGTTCTCTCCCGCGAGGAGGCTCTCGCTATTTTAAACACTCCGGACGATCAGCTGGATGATCTGATCGCCCGTGCTGAAAAACTCCGGAGAAAATATAAAGGAAATCACGTCAGCATCCATATTCTGACCAATGCCCGCAGCGGCAACTGTTCCCAGGACTGCGCATACTGTGCACAATCCTGCCGTTCCACCGCAGATATTGAAAAATACAAATGGGTTTCCGATGAGAAACTGTACAAGGATAACGATTTTGTCAATGAACACCATTTAAGCCGCCACTGTATCGGCTTAAGCGGAATGAAATTTACAGATGAGGAAATTGAAGAACTTGCCGAACGCATCCGTGCCATGAAGAAAACCGGCACACATCTGTGCTGTTCCATTGGATTTTTAACGGAAAAACAGGCACGCATGCTCTACGATGCCGGTCTTGACCGTATCAACCACAACTTAAACAGCAGCCGCGCCTATTACAGCCATATCTGCTCCACCCACACCTTTGACCAGCGTGTTGAAAATATTCATATGCTGCAGAAGATTGGATTTGAAATCTGCAGTGGCGGAATCATCGGTATGGGCGAGAGCAAAGAAGATGTGGTAGATATGCTGATGGAACTGCGTGAGATCCAGCCGGAAGCACTGCCGATCAATTTTCTGCTTCCGATCAAGGGAACTCCGTTAGGCGATAAAGATATTTCCGGTCTGACCACAGAATACTGCATGAAAGTCCTCTGCCTTGCAAGACTGATGGTTCCACAGTCAGATATACGCTGTGCCGCCGGCCGTGAGGTATATTTCAAAGGAGAAGAAAAAAAGCTTTTAAGTGTCGTCGATTCCATCTTCGCCTCCGGTTATCTGACCGCCGGTGGACAGGGCATCCAGGATACCATCAAAACCATCGAGGATGCCGGCTTTACTTATGAGATTGAATCTGCATAAAGCTTTTAATCATGCGGAATATCATGAAAACGCCCCGCAAGTTCTTCTGTCCGCACAACATTGATAAAAGCATGGGGATCAATCTGACGGATAAGCGGAAGCAGCTCCCTTTTTGCCTCGGAATTAATGACGGAATAAATCAGGGTCTTTTGCTTTTCCTCATAACACCCGATTCCCTGGAATAACGTTGCATCATGGTTGGTCCGTTCCCGGATGGCACGATAGATTTCATTGGATTTATCAGAAATAATAAACATCGTTTCCTTCTGGTAACGCTTGTACAGTGCCTGAATGATCTGCGTGCTGCAGAACTGGTAAATAATCGAGTACAACGCAATCGACCAGCCGAACAAAGCACCTGCAACTACAAGCATGAGCACATTTCCTGCCAGAATATAATTCCATGCATCAATGCCCTTCTGCTGTGATAAAAAGATGCTGATAAAGTCGGTGCCACCCGTGGTGGTGCCGACATTTAAACACAGACTGATGGCAAATCCATTGATCAGTCCACCAAACACACTGATCAGCAGCACATCCTTTGTAAACACATACGCCGGAAGCATATCTGTAAAAATACTCGTCAGTACAATAACAATAATAGAATACAGGGTAAATTTTTTCCCGATAAATTTATATGCAATGTAAGTAGGAACCAGATTCAGCCCGATATTAAACACCGAAAACGGTATACTGACATGGATAAAATCTAACCCGATCTGCTGCAGTAAAAGTGACAATCCGGAAAATCCTCCCGGAAACAGGCCTGCCGTTTTGGCAAAACAGCGCAGATTCCACGCATACAAAAGTGAAGCAAAAAACACAATAAACAGGCGGAATACCTGATAAAATTTCGGGTGTTTATATTCAAGTGACTGAAACATCCTTTTCTCCCTCTTTCTCATTTTTTTGCATTGTAACATATTCCGACAAAAAAAGACAGACCTTTACGGTCTGCCTACCATCTGCCCCATTGGGTAATATTTTTCATCTCCAGTTGCCCACTGAATTCCAAGTTCTGCCTTTCCATTCCTATCAAATCCATAGAATATATAACCGGTAATCATTTCCACATGATAGATCCCCTTATATCTTCCGTTTTTCTGTCCGGTTTCGAACATCACATCCCCCGGATTCAATTTCATATTTTGTATATTTGCCTGACTCAGACCTCCGCTGACAAGTTTCTTATGCTGTGCACACCATTTTCCCATATCCGCTGCAACCGGTGCATAATATGCCATTCCAAAATTTACACCATTCTTATGATAAGATTTCCACACCAGAGAACTGCAGTCGTAAAATTTTTCCTGCATACGCTTTGGCTGGCTGGTTTTATCAATTGTTACATTAGACAAATCCAGAACCATATCCGTTGGACTATCATCACTGTCGTACCAATCATCATTATCATAGGAATCAATATTATAACCATCTTCTGCTTTCACTTCTGCCACCGATACTCAGATACAGGCACCTGCCATAAGTACTGCTGCAAGCAGACAATAAAACCTTTTTTTCGTAAAACCATGCTCCTCTTTTGTATGTATTCATCAATAAAATTATCATACCACTACAGAGGTAATAAAATCAACTATCCAATTTTATCCTTCCATCATTTCCAGATACTGCCCCTTATCAATATGCATCATGGAAATCCGGTTTTTAAACCGACGGAATCCATATACACAGTCCACATTCCGGATCAGAGACTGCAAACGCTCATCCGGCACACAGACAATCAGCTGCAGATCCATCTTTCTGGCATATTTCAGACAGACTGCGCTCCGCTCCTGATCCATTTTGGAAAACGCCTCATCCAGCAGTACCAGCTTAATTTTGGAATCCCGCTTACTCTGCTGCATATACAGCATGGCAAATCCAGCAAGCAGTGCTACATACTTTGGATTTTGTCCCTCACCACCGGAATCCCTGCCCGCCATATCATCGACAAAGTTTTCCCGGATCACATTTCCATGTTCATCGGTTACCTGTTCAAACATGCTGAATGACAGATAATTTCTGTAGTCTGCGTACTGTTCCATTTCTTTGCGCTTCTGTGCCCGCAAATGCTCATCCTCGTCTTTTGGTGGCATAAACTTGTCGGTCAGAAGTTTGATCTTCTGCTCATATTTCTGATAAAATGCATCTTCTCCGAAACTGATCTGACCGTCAATTCCTGCATTGTCCAGATTCTTGCTGTCGAGTTCCTCTGCCATGAGCATATCAAAGAACTGTCCGTTTTCATTTTTGGCCGGTTCAATTTTAATCTGGTACGTGCTGTCTGAGAAATTGGTTTCCCGCAGCAGGCGGTTGATCTCATATGCGTGCCGTTTGGCTGCTTTGATATCTCCGTGAATTGTTGCAATGACATTCTCCCGGAGACTCTTATAGATGGATGCACACTTTTTTTCAAATTCTTCTTCGTATGCCGGCTCAAAATCCGTCCTGTACCGTTCAAGCATTTTTTCATATGCTTCATTGGATTTCTCAGCTCCGCTGAATTCACTGGCCGGATATGCAAGAATATATTTATTTCGCGCCATCTGCAGACGTTCTGCCTGTTCCTGCTCCTTATCTGCCAGGTCTGCAATCTCTGCCTTCTTCCTGTTAATCACAGACTGCCCGGATTGCTTTTTTAACAATTCCCACACTTCCTGTTCGAGTTCTTCATTGGCAATATATCCCTGCAGCTTTTCCTCCAGCTGCTGTCTTCTGGACTCATTTTCTCCGGAAAGCTGCCCATACCGGCTGGTTAGCTTTGCCAGCTCTGTCTGCACTTCATCGATCTCAGTCTGGATGTCCCGCACCTGCTTCTTTAAAGCCTGTTCCTTCTCTTCGAGTTCTTTGTATGCCCCCTCCCGCAAAAAGCGGATCACTTCTTCGAGTTCTTTCTTGGTTTTATTTACCTTTGCAAGCTCAGCACCCGCCTTGGAGAGTTTCACGTAATGAGATGGCTCATCTTTCAGACACTCAAATTCTCTTGCAGCTTTTAATCTGCGCAGCAGATGATCCAATTCCGTCTCCTGTCTGCTTAAATCTTCCACATCGTTTTCATATTCTGTAAGCCGCGCCTTGGAAACACGGCGTCCAATACACGCTCTGGTCGTATAGTCTTTTTTCTTAAGATGCCGGAAAATAAAATTGCTGTACGAATAACAATCCGGTGTCACACCATCCCTTACCTGCTCCAGTTCCTCCACAGACCTGCATTTCATAATATGTCCCAGATACCGTTTCAGGCATACATCCACATAAGCATCCTCTGTCTTTACTGCATCATATAAAGATCCTTCCAAACAATCCGGCTCACTGTCCGCAATCGCCTTGGAATTAATTAAATCCACATTTTCATATTGCTTCATGTTGCGAAACAAAACGGCTGCCTCATGTGCATACTGTGGTTCCGTAATCAGGGAACGTTTCAGTCTTCCCATGCGTCCCTCAACGGCATTCTTCCATTCTTCCTCCTGCACATCAAACAGATCCGCAAAAATCTGCACTTTGACTGTCGTTCCATAGCGATCACTCAGCTGTTGGGATAATGCCGTTCTTGCAGACCGCAAATTCTCCTCATACGGTTTGCGGTTATGTTTTATGTCATCCACCAGCCGCTTTTTTTCTTTTAATTCTTTCCCGATCTCGCGTCTCTGCTCACTGTAATCTTCCACTTCATTTTCGATATTCTGCTTGGCAGATTCAATTTTTAAATGCAGGTTCTGGCACAGTTCCTCCGTTACGCTTCCACTGCCAAGTTCTGCGATCAGATTCAAAACCGGATTACTGATATAATCGGTGATCACATCATCTTCTTCCCAGTTTTTCATTCCAAGAAGAATCTTGTTCCACTGTCTCGTATTATCCGCAAGCATCTGGCTACGGGCATCCAGTTCCTCATACTGCTGCTGTTTCCCACCTAAATCACTGGACTTAAGATCTGCACTGACCTGAATCAGTTCCTGTTCGGTCTCCCCACGCACAGCAGAACGTTCTTTTATTTTTCCCTGCAGCTGCTCCTGTTTCTCTGCAATGATCTTTTTATCCTCTTCCGCGGCCTGAATCCTTGCCCGCAGATCTTCAATCCCAATACAGCGGATCATTGCCTCTGCCCGGATCTTATCGGACTGCAGGCGCACAAGTTCCTGCCCGGATATCTGAACATCTGTCAGTATCTCGATTCGTTTTCTCAGATCCTCTATTTTATCTTTGATCTGCCGGTAAGAATCCAATTGTTCACTGATCGCTGCAATGGTATTGGAAGTATTCTTTGGAAACATATAATCACGAATAAACTGTCCCGTTCCATTGGTCATTTTCAGGGCAATTGCACTTTTTTCCATCGTGATAAAACGGTTCTGATCAATATACCCGAGAATCACATCATACAAGGTTCCCAGATATGCCTCTTTGGAACCATAGATGCGGTTGACTTCTCCCTTTCCGCGGTTGTCATCAGATTTCGCTCTGGCACTGACCAGTTTTTTGATCTCCTGATTGGAATAGCAGACACCCTGTTCCGTCAGATATTCGGACTCCGGCATTTTCCCGGAGTGACTGAAATACACAAATTTTTTAATCTCAGAATCTGATTTTCTTACTTCAAACGCAATTCCAATACAGGTTGTAATATGGGTTCCGGTATCTTCAATTTCCAGAGCAATTACGGAGCAGAAATCACAATCTTTACGATTGGCAGATCCGTCTTTTTGTTCTCCGCGCAGATAGCTTAACACACTTCTACGATTTTTTGCATCATCCGCTGCTTTATTCAGAAAATTCGGTGAGAAACTTCCATACAAAATCACCTGGATGGCATCCATCACTGTCGATTTTCCAGATCCGCTTTTTCCACTGAACAAATTCACATATTCATGAAACTCCAGTACCTTATGATCAATGCCGCCCCAGTTGTTAAGGCACATCCTTGTAAAAACTTTTTTTGCCTGACTCAATTTATTCACTCCTCATTTCGTCTTGTGTTTCTCGCTGATCCTGTGTCTTTTCCGAATACTCTGCTTCCTTTTGTTCTTCCGTTTCCCCGGTTTCTCCTTTGTACATTTCAACCAGCTCATTGATGTCTGCCGCTGAACAGAAAATATTAATGGTACTGTAAATATAAATCGGGGAATCATCTTCGAGATTTCCAATCGCACTTGGCAGTTCGATCATCTGGTGTGTTTTCATCAGAATCAATGCCTCCTGCCACTCCTGAGCAGTCAGCCTGCGGGTAATCAGGTTTGTTTCCTTTCCATATCTTCGGATCTCCGCAAGACTGGTTGTCGTGGCATGCAGTCCTTCTCCCATAATTTTATCCCGATAAATCAATTTCATAAGGATCACCAGTTTCGTTGTTAAAAGTGTCATACGTTCCGTCAGCACGCCATCTCCTGTAATCCGGAAAATATGTTCCTGCGGATCATGAACCAGTTCACAGTCAAGCACCTGCAGATAATCTGCAATAAATTCCCGATTTCTCGCACATACCTGATAGCGGGGATTATCTTTCTGGATCAGGGTAACCGGATCACACTTTGTCTGCAAAATACAGGTCTGGCGAAACAGATCCTGTATGGTTTTTCTAATATTTTCCGCCTCATTCTGCGAGACGTTTTCCATGTATTCCAACATTTATTTTTTCTCTCCTTTTTTTGCGTCAATCACCAGTTTTGAAAAAACAAATCCATATTCTCCCTTTAACTCTCCATCAATGCTCACCGTTTCCTCCTGTTTCGTATCATCTGTTTCCTCCTGCCACAAAAACAGCAGTTTTTCCAGATCTTCTACGGACTGAATCGTCTGTTCATCCGTAACAAATCTGCCATCCACGGTATTTTTCTGCCTGAATTCCTGCAACTGTTTTTTCGTATAAAGCGGCTTTGGTACAAAATCGGTCATCTGGGTCTCCTCATTATGCTTTTCCATCGCAATCGGGTGAAATCCTGCATCCTCCGCATTTTTCCGGTTGTAAAAACTTCTGTCGGTTATATTCTTAAACTGTGTTCCCACTCGGATCCTGTCACGCATTTCTTCTAATATCTGCTGGCTGTTTGCATGATGATCCAACAAATTAATTAACTTTACAATATGATCTTCATCCGAAGAGCCTTCCTGCAGAATATAATGGATTCGTGCCAGTGCACGCTTGGCAAAGACGGTTTTCTGTTCGATCAGCTTGTTATATTTTTTTTCGATCAGGTCAAATTCCCTCTCCACCTGATACACAAGCTGACTGGCACTTTCACAATATTCCAGACGATACTGGTTTCTTTTACTGGTAACCGTTCCCTCCACAAGTCCGGTACGCTCTTTTAAAAGCTGTTCCTTTTTTTGGTCATTTTCGCGAAGAATCTGGCTGATCAGTTCCTTAACTGCTTCCTTGTAACGGTAAAAGCTGTCTGTTGTCGTAAGAATTGCATATTTTTTACTGTCACTGTTGTTAATTTCCTCTACCAGAACTTTCTGAATTCCAATAAAATTTTTCTTCTGCGACAATTCCTCAAAATAGGAACGCATTCCATCCTGCATATTGGAAAGAAGCTGCCCCAGCCGTCTGGATGTCTGGAGTGCGTTTTTTAAAATATCATTATTTTTTTCTGTATCCGAATGATACGTAAACAAAGCACTGTAAATCGAAAGGATACTTTCCCTCTCCCGACTGTCATCTTCTGTCTGAAGCTTCTGAAACAATTCCGTAAACAGCTGGCTGTATTCCGGGAAAGAAATAATATACGTATTTAACTTTTCATCGAAATCGCTTTTTAACCACCCCCACCGAATCAGGGTATTCAATATGCCAGATGGCGAATCTTCCGGAAATAAGGTATCCGGCTCGTCCTCTTCTTCTATTTCCTCATCCTCCCAGATAATCCTTGCCTTTGCAATTGTATCTGCAATAATCACACGGCATTCCTCTATCGTCAACCCAAGCGCTGTATACACTTCATTATTTTCCTCATAAATTGCCACAAGAAACTGCATATATGCATCGCGGTTTTTCGTGCGAAATAGTTTATAAAATTCCTTTGGAATTTTCTTTTTTAAAATCATGAAATAAATCAACTAAAATTCCTGAAATTGTAGCAACTAAAATAGAGCAAATAAGAGAATAAAACATATACATTCCTCCAATTTAATAAGACTTGAATATCTTATCATTTGTAAAGTAAGAAGTAAAGGATAGGTGATGATACTATGAAAGCAAATTCTACAATTAGAATTAAAAGTATACAGGCGAATCGCGTGTACCAAGTAAATAACGGATATACGTACAAAGATTCTAAAGGTAAAATCCATGACTGCAAGTTGACATTTGGAGAAGCGGTTATCAATGATGGTATCTTTTTACAGTACATGATGAAACATGGAATGAAAGTGAAACAAGGCAGCAGTCAGGACTTCATTGTACTAAAGTTCAAATTCAATGTTCAGGCAGATGATGAGCATGAAGATGAAGTTTCTACTTCTGAATTGCGAAAAATGTACTATGAGAACGGATGCGAGATCACATACAACACCTATGACAAAAAGACGGGTGAGGTGATTTCTGCTAAAACTATTAAATATAGAATGCTGTACAGGACTCCAGGAAAAGCAAAAGAAGGAAGTTGCATCTTCATTAGAGAAGATCTTTTGAAGCCAGCAAGGAAGTATTTGACGATGAACCTGTACAAGAAGATGCCTGACGAAGGTGCAAAAATTGTTGAGATGTCGGCTTACAGTACGCTGATCACCGCATCTGCTGCCGATTTTGTTCACATTCCTTTAGATAATATTCTGATTGTAGAGGACAAAAAAGTAGCAACGGAGCTTCCTGCATTAGCAGTCAAGGTCGATGATGAAAAGCACTGTTTTGTACAGGAATATGACAAATATCCGATTGAGAATACTTTGTGGGATGGTATGGGACTCATAGACGAATCAATATTTCCAGAGGGCATGGAAGGTTTCATTTACTGTCGTAGTCATTTCTTTAAATCTTGCCTATTTCGGGGCAATATCCAACAATATTTTATGGATTTTTATAAAACAGAATATGAGACAGCAACCGTTAAGGATATGTTTGGCAACATTATGAAGATATCTGATATAAAGGTAATTGTCACAGACAACTCTATCAAATGGTTAAAGTTCAAGGACTTGATGGGTGACACTCCGAAGAAAGCATACGAGTATTATAAGAAGTTTATGTTTAAGGATGGTGAACAATTTGCAATCGTGAAGAGCGCGCACAAAAGTAAGTATGGCAATCTACAGCGTAGCTCATACCAGATTAACAATAGCTTACCTACTACCGATTCAGAAGTATTGCGACGGATCGCACAGACAAGCATTGATTATTACGATAACATGATAAAGGATACAGATGCTTTTATCAACCATTTACGAATGAATACTTCATGTTACAGTATAGATAGAATCTTAGTTGCGCTGTATGAGAGAAATCCAGATATTCAATATACAGAGTTCTTTAAAGAGAAGAAGAGCGACATTCTGTGTAAATTCAAAAGAAAAAGATTAATGATGGGTAAACTGTTGCAAGAAGGCGACAATCTTACTATTTGCGGTAATCCAATAAGTCTGTTGATGTTAGTTACGGGACAGGATTATCTGAATGAGGGATGCTTTACGAGCAGGAGAGATGGAATCGAATGTTACACGATAAGATTTGCAGACGATGAATATTTAGCAGGATTCCGCAGTCCGCACAATTCACCAAACAATATCGTTCATCTCATTAATCATTATAGTGAGCCAATACAGAAATACTTTCCGAAATTAGGGGACAATGTAATCATTATTAATGGCATCAAAACAGATGTTCAGGAACGAATGAACTCACAGGATCTTGATTCTGATAGTTGCTATGTCACTAATCAGGGGGATATTGTTGAACTTGCAAAGAAAGCTTATATGGAATATTCGACAATTGTAAATGAAATTCCACTAACGGGATCAAGTGTGTATCGAAAAGACATGATCTCTTATGCAATGATGGACAACAAGATTGCTGCGGGTCAAGATGATGTGGGCAGTAGCAGTAATGTAGCTCAATTAGCTTTAAGCTATTATTACGATTTGATGTACCACACGGGAGGGCAGAATAGAGAGTTGAGAGATGTATTTGTGATTTGTTCTGTCCTTGCGCAGGTGGCGATTGATTCCGCTAAAAGAAGTTTCGATGTGTCTGTTGGGGATGAACTGAGACGATTAAAGAGAGTAGCTCAAGACATCAATTCAGATAATAATGAATTATGCGGACGGACAGAAAAAGTTAGATACCCCGTATTCTATGCAGAGATTCAGTGTGAGAAGCAGAAGAAAAAAGTCGAAAGACTGAAACGCCAGAATCAATTAAATAAAGAAGCTACGGAGCTATCTGGCGAGAAATACAAGGAAGAATTGTTAAGCGTAATGGATGAAAGTAAGAGGGCAAAATACAAGTGCCCGATGGAATTACTTTCCAGTTATATAGATCATGATGTACTTGATTTGCGAGTCAATAAGGATTATCAGAGAAAAACAATTCAACTCAGAGATGTATTCAAGTTCCCTACCGCAGATATGAAGAAGACACAGAATTACGGTATAGTTCTTAAAAGAGCGAAGACTTTTGATTCGAGGATGAATAAGTTGGATGCAGGGGCAAAGAATTACCCTGAGATTGCATCATGTACATTTGAAGATTTTCTGAAAAAGATTCAGTGTCTACAAATAGATCAATCACTCATGAGATTTCTTATTTCAGCGGCATTTAATGGTGAATCGTATATGCAGAATCGGCTCTTAGAAATGCTCTATGGATATAATAATACGCTATTTTTATCGTGCTTTTTTGGCAAAAATGACGAAAATGCCCCTGCCAAACATACTTAAAACCACGGATTTTTCCGTGTTTTTCAATCTTTCCCTATGAGAGAGAGGCGAAAGGATCGTAGGCTGAGTATGCCTTTCTCCACCCTAGCAGCTACGGTTTGATCCAAAACAGATCGTAGCTGTTTCGCTGAAACTTCAACAGAGGTTCTCTCTGTTTACATTGGATAAAATGTACTTCACGCTTCGGTAAGTTGAAGTCGTTCCAATGGATAGATTATAGAATGGTATGAAAATGCTGTTCTATCTGATATTATCGGTAAATGCCGTTTAATATAACTACATTTCCCATCTGTACGGATCAGTTTAATATATGCCAGAGGTAAATGCTTCTGGTATATATTTAAACAAAATTTTATACTGTAAAAAATTAAATGAAATTTTCATCACAAAGGAGAAATCAAATGACACAGGAAGAACTGAGAAAGTTATATAATGAAAGGCTTGTACGAGAAAAACAGGTCTATATCGCAAAAGTCACGCACATTAATCAGAATTATTTATCACAGTTTCGCAAAGGTAAAATAGAACTATTTCCACGATATTTTGAAAGCTTAAAAGCCTATCTTACAGGTAGAAATTCTTAAATTCACGGCAATTCTGCCAACATTTCACATTTATAAAGGAAAAAACATGAGTAAAACTTTTACAAATTGGGGAGCGTTAAAGGCTGCCTTACAACAGGAATTAACTGCTGCCATGACAGAGACGATAGATAAGTCTTTTCAGGATGCACATACCAATATTGATGAATTCTATGCATCACCTGAAGGACGATATCACAGGATCGGACAACTGGGAGAGAGTCCTGAATCAGAAGTTTTTGGTGGTGACAGTGTGACGGGGATAGTCCGTCTCGATACAGGGTATCGCTATAATCCGTCTGGAAGGGATACACAGACCATTTATGGATATGCTGAGAGTGGCGGGTTGAGAGGTAATGGCGGATTTTGGGCGAAAACAAAAGAAGATATACAAAATAATATTACTGATATTTTCGGTAAACACTTTAATTAGGAGGAACAATGGTTAGTTTACAAAAGGTCATAAATAAAATGGAACCAGGTATGTATGTTGCATTAAGCAATATGGAAAAATTCTCTACTATAGGCGGAAAGATTTTAAATGTAGAAGAGCAGTATATTCAATTGAGCATAGACGGAAAGTCAAAGATTATTACGGATTTTGAACCATACAAAGTATTGTCACTAGTAGATAAAGACAGTCAAGACATTATAAAGACAAGATTAAAAAATATTGAAGAGCTGTGTTTTGGTGGCTTGGACATAAGAACAGTAAAGGTGTTTCGAAATATTTTGGCGATATGGCGGTTGTTTGATGAAGATGATAGAGAAGAATTCTCAACAGTGTTAGCTGACAAAATGGATGCTGATGCAGTCATTGTTGCCACAGGAGGACTTTCATATCCTTCTACAGGCTCTACAGGTGACGGCTACAAAATGGCAGAGGATGCAGGTCATACTGTGACAGAGTGCACACCTTCACTTGTTCCATTTAATGTAAAGGAAGAGTGGGTAAAGAGTCTTCAGGGACTTTCACTTAAAAATACGGCTATTTCCATATATAGCGGCAAAAAGAAGCTTTATGAGGATTTTGGAGAGATGCTTTTTACGCATTTCGGCGTCAGCGGTCCGCTGG
>OICT01000419.1_pt1 | contig 21279 bp, 18 predicted proteins | sample 1581331 | NCBI WGS metagenome assembly OICT01 (sample SAMEA3882544, study PRJEB24775) | human gut metagenome | biome: human-associated habitat; feature: intestine environment; material: feces | place: Netherlands | collected 2009/2010 | reverse complement strand
TCACAAAAGATAACGTAACAATGCAGATTGATACAGTTGTATATTTTCAGATCACGGATCCAAAGCTGTATGCATACGGTGTGGAAAATCCAATCATGGCAATTGAAAATCTGACTGCTACGACGCTTCGTAATATCATTGGTGATCTGGAACTGGATGAGACACTGACATCGCGTGAGACCATTAACACAAAGATGCGTGCAACGCTGGATGTGGCAACAGATCCGTGGGGAATCAAAGTAAATCGTGTGGAGTTAAAGAACATTATTCCGCCAAAGGCAATTCAGGATGCCATGGAGAAACAGATGAAGGCAGAGCGCGAGCGGCGTGAAGCCATTCTGCGTGCAGAAGGTGAGAAAAAATCTACAATTCTGGTTGCAGAAGGAAATAAGGAGTCTGCAATTCTCGATGCAGAGGCTGAAAAACAGGCTGCAATCCTGCGTGCCGAGGCACAGAAGGAAGCAACCATCAAAGAGGCAGAAGGTCAGGCAGAGGCTACATTAAAGATCCAGCAGGCCAATGCAGATGGTCTGCGTATGCTCAAAGAAGCTGCTCCGGATAATGCGGTACTTCAGATTAAGAGTCTGGAGGCATTTGCCAAGGCAGCAGACGGTCAGGCAACCAAGATTATTATCCCATCGGATATTCAGGGGATTGCAGGACTGAGCAAATCCATTGTGGAAATTGCAAAAGAAAACGGATAACACAGATACATCTGTGATGCATTGGACGAAACTGCTCCATGAAAATGGGGCAGTTTTTGTTATCTCAGTAAGGTCTTTATTTTGCACAGGGAAAATGTTATACTATAGATTATTGATGTGGGGGTATATTCCACAGTTGGGCGATGATGTGGAAAGAACAGGAGCGTAAATGAAATCAAAGGTTCGGTTTAAGGGAAAACTGAGATCGTATCTCTGCTGGCCATTGTGGCTGACGATCCCGATGACACTCGCAGATGTGGGGCTTTATTTTTACGATGTGACGGCAGGCTTTTTGCTGACGGTATTTATTGCTATCTATTTTGTACTGGAACTGGGATTATATTATAATACCAGACCGCGGCTTGCAAATGAGATTATCAATTTTGCCACACAGTATGCAACGGTACAGAAAAAACTTTTGAATGAGTTTGAAATTCCATATGCGCTGTTGGACTATACAGGAAAAATTCTTTGGGTGAATGAACGCTTTTCCGAGCTGACGGGAGTGGGGAGAAATTATCATAAATCAATTACAACCCTTTTTTCCAATATTACCCGTGAGTTTCTTCAGAAACACGAAGATGCACAGAATATTACGATTGAAAAAAAGGAGCGCATTTTCCGGATTTCCCTGAATCGTATTTATTTTGACGATATCATGGAGGAGAGCAAGGAAATTGACGTGAAGGATTCCGATGAATTCCTGACGGCACTGTATCTGTTTGATGAGACCGAACTGCAGCATTGCAAGCAGGAAAATCTGGATCAGAAGCAGGTATCGGCACTTGTTTATATTGATAACTATGACGAAGCACTTGACAGTATCGAGGATGTGAAGCGTTCGCTTCTGATTGCGCTTGTCGATCGAAAAGTGAACCAGTATTTCTCAAAGATGGACGCGCTTGTCCGCAAAATCGAAAAAGACAAGTATTTTGTAGTATTTAAGTATAAATATTTACAGAAGCTTATGGATGACCGGTTCAGTGTACTTGAAGATGTCAAGACGGTCAAAGTTGGCAATGAGATGGCGGTTACGCTGAGTATCGGTGTCGGTATCAAGGGGACTTCTTATAACGAGAACTATGAGCAGGCACGTGCGGCAATTGATCTGGCACTCGGACGGGGTGGGGATCAGGTCGTTGTCAAAAATGGTGAGGACATTGCATATTTTGGCGGCAAGGCAAAACAGGTGGAGCGCAACACCCGTGTAAAAGCGAGGGTCAAGGCACATGCGCTGCATGAAATTATTGAAAGCCGTGAGAATGTGATTATCATGGGACACAGCCTGACAGATGTCGATTCCCTTGGTGCAGGAATTGGAATTTTCTGTGCAGCCCGTGTGCTTGGAAAAAAGGCACAGATCGTGATCAATGAGCCAACAACTTCCATCCGGCCGCTTATGGAATGTTTTACTCCGGAAAAAGGCTATCCGGAAGACATGTTTATCAACAGTGAGATTGCAATCGAGGAAGTAAGCCGCAATTCCCTGGTTATGGTGGTAGATACCAACCGGCCAAGTTATACGGAGTGCCCGGAACTGCTCACGCGCACAGATACGATCGTTGTGTTTGATCATCACCGTCAGGGCAGCGAAGTGATTGAAAATCCGCTTCTGTCCTATATTGAGCCGTATGCGTCTTCTGCCTGTGAGATGGTAGCAGAAGTTTTACAGTACTTCCAGGAGGGATTCAAGCTTTCTCCGGCAGAGGCAGACTGCATTTATGCAGGTATTTTGATTGATACCAATAACTTTATGACCAAAACAGGTGTCCGTACATTTGAGGCGGCAGCATATCTCAGACGCTCCGGGGCAGAAGTGACCCGTGTGCGTAAAATGCTGCGAAATGATATGGCATGCTATAAAGCCCGTGCGGAGGCAGTGCGTCATGCGGAAGTATACCGTGGGGCATTTGCAATTTCTGTCTGTCCGAGTGAGGACGTGGAAAGTCCGACGATTGTCGGCGCGCAGGCAGCAAATGAGCTGCTCAATATTATAGGAATCAAGGCATCTTTTGTGCTGACAGAGTACGCAGGAAAAATATACATCAGTTCGCGTTCCATTGATGAGATCAATGTACAGTTAATCATGGAACGAATGGGTGGCGGCGGTCATTTGAATGTGGCTGGTGCACAGTTGACGGGATGTACGATTTCCGAGGCAAAACATGCCATTATGCGGACCATTGATGAAATGCTTGAAGAAGGAGATATACAGGAATGAAAGTAATTTTATTACAGGATGTGAAAGCTCTTGGGAAAAAGGGCGAAATCGTAAATGTGAGTGACGGTTATGCACGCAATGCAATTCTGCCGAAGAAACTTGGAGTAGAGGCAACGACAAAGAATCTGAATGACCTCAAATTGCAGAATCAGCATGCAGACAAAGTGGCAGCTGAAAATTTAGAGCACGCAAAGGAACTGGCGGAAGAGATCGGAACAAAGAAAGTTGTTGTAAAGATCAAATCCGGTGAGGGCGGACGTATTTTCGGGTCTGTTTCCACCAAGGAAATTGCACAGGCTGCAAAAGAGCAGGCAGGGCTGGATCTGGATAAAAAGAAGATGCAGCTGGGCGAATCCATCAAGGCTCTTGGAACTTATGAGATTCCGGTGAAGCTTCATCCAAAGGTAACCGCAACACTGCGTGTTCAGGTTGTTGAGGAATAGGAGGAAGTTCGCTTGGAAGAAACGCTGATCAAGCGGGTGATGCCGAACAGTCTGGAAGCCGAGCAGTCGGTCATTGGTTCCATGATCATGGATCAGGATGCCATTGTCACAGCCATGGAGATCCTTCTGCAGGAAGATTTTTATCACAAGCAGTATGGAATTCTCTTTGATGCGATGATCGAATTGTACAGCAGCGGACAGCCGGTGGATCTGGTTACACTGCAGAATAAACTCAAGGAAAAGGATGTACCACAGGAAGTCTCCAGTCTGGAATTCGTTGGAGAATTGGTGCGTGCGGTTCCGACATCCGCGAATGTCAAATATTATTGTAATATTGTAAAAGAAAATTCCATGAAGCGGAAACTCATCCGGGTCACGGAAGAGATAGAGAATGAGTGCTATGCGGGCAAAGAATCGCTCGAAAGTGTTCTGGATAAGACCGAACATGATATTTTTGCATTGTTGTCAAGCCGTACCGGTGGAGACTATGTGCCGATTCGTCAGGTTGTCATGAACGCACTGGAAAAGATTGAAAAAGCGTCACAGCAGGACGGAAATGTTACGGGAATACCGACAGGGTTTATTGATTTGGATTACCGGACAGCGGGATTACAGCCATCGGATCTGGTATTGATTGCAGCCCGTCCGTCTATGGGAAAGACAGCGTTTGTTTTAAACATTGCACAGTATGTGGCATTTCATGAAAACATGTGCACGGCGATATTTTCATTGGAAATGTCGAAGGAGCAGCTGGTAAACCGACTGTTCTCCCTGGAATCCCGTGTAGATGCACAGGCACTTCGTACTGGTAATCTGTCGGATGCTGACTGGGCGAAACTCGTCGAAGGAGCCGGAATCATAGGGGATTCCGAACTGATCATTGATGATACGCCAGGAATCAGTATTTCCGAGATGCGCAGTAAATGCCGTAAATATAAGCTGGAGCATGATCTGAAACTTATCATCATTGACTATCTGCAGTTGATGTCTGGGTCCGGCAGGAGTACAGACAGCCGGCAGCAGGAGATTTCGGACATCTCCCGTTCCCTGAAAGCACTTGCCCGTGAACTGAATGTACCGGTGCTTGCTTTGTCCCAGCTTTCCCGTGCAGTAGAGCAGAGACCGGATCATCGTCCGATGCTCTCCGATCTGCGAGAATCCGGAGCGATCGAGCAGGATGCCGATGTCGTGATGTTTATTTATCGTGATGATTATTATAACAAGGATACTGAACTGAAAGGAATTTCAGAAATCATTATCGCCAAACAGCGTAATGGTCCGATCGGTACGGTGAACCTCGCATGGCTGCCGGAATACACGAAGTTTGCAAATCTGGAACGATAAAATTTTTCTTATGATCATGCATCAAATTAAATACATTTGCCGAAATGCTTGCGCTTTGGACGGGTTTGTACTAGAATACCATTAAGCCAATAAGGCAATAATGATCATTATTCATAAGGAGGATTTTATTATGGCATACGTTATTTCTGATTCATGCGTTAGCTGTGGTACATGTGCAGGCGAGTGTCCTGTAGGAGCAATCTCTGCAGGTGCTTCTCAGTACGAGATCGATGCAAATAGTTGTGTTGATTGTGGTACATGTGCTGGTGTTTGCCCAACTGGAGCAATCGCTCAGGGCTAATCACATAATAAAACGAAACGAAGAGCTGTCTCTTAAACCACGGAGGCAGCTCTTTTTCGATTATAGAAAGAGAGGAATAACATGGCTACATTAGGAAATCCTAAGAATACGATTGCAGTATTGCAGAAATACCAGTTTAATTTTCAGAAAAAATTTGGACAGAATTTTTTGATTGATACAGGAATTTTAGAGGAAATTATAGAAGCTGCGCAGATCACAAAGGATGATTTTGTGCTGGAAATCGGTCCGGGAATCGGAACCATGACACAATATCTCTGTGAGGCGGCACGCGCGGTAGTGGCAGTGGAAATAGATACCAATCTGATTCCGATTCTAAAAGATACGCTTGCGGAATATAATAATGTGGATGTATTGAATGAAGATATTTTAAAAGTAAATATTTCAAAACTTGCGGAAGAAAAAAATAACGGGAAACCGATCAAGGTCGTTGCAAATCTTCCGTATTACATTACGACTCCGATCATCATGGGATTGTTTGAAAGCCATGTGCCGATCGACAGTATCACGATCATGGTACAGAAAGAAGTAGCGGATCGTATGCAGGAAGGACCGGGAAGCAAGGAATATGGCGCACTTTCCCTAGCGGTGCAATATTACGCAAAACCGGAAATCGTAGTCAATGTTCCACCGAGCTGTTTTATGCCACAGCCGAAAGTCGGCAGTGCCGTTATCCGTCTGACACGACACAGTGAACCGCCGGTTAACGTAAAAAGCGAAAAACTGCTGTTTCAGGTGATCCGGGCATCGTTCAATCAGCGCAGAAAAACACTGGCAAACGGACTTGCCAATTATGGTGCATTCGGTCTTCCGAAAGAAGAACTGCAGGCATGTATTGAGGAACTTGGCGTACCGGTTAATATTCGTGGAGAGGCACTTTCTTTAGAGCAGTTTGCACAGCTCTCCAATATTATTTATGATCACAGGAGTGCTGTATAAAAACAGCGCGGGCAGTCCATACTATCATCAAAGACCATAAAACGAAATGATGATGGAGGTAAGCCAAATGAGAAAACAACAGTATATAGCCACTGTCGCATGTCTGGTAGCGGGAGTGATTGGATTTGTCAGTGTATATGCCACGGATAAAGGAAAAGAACGCAGGGAAGCAGAACAGGAAATTGCGGCACAGACCCAGCAGGAGGCACCGGCTTCCTATGAAGTGAAACCGGAAATAAGTGTGGAAGATGCAACGAAAAAAGCGGAAGAACAGGCGTTAAAGCTGGCAGAGCAGGAAAAAATGAAACAGGAAGAAACCCAGCAGGAGGAAGAGAAGAAACAGGACGAAGAAAAAACAGTAGAGACAGCAGCCACCGTGACACAGCATTTTGACAAGAGTTCTGCGGTCTGGCCAATTGAGGGAGATGTTCTTCTGGATTACAGCATGGATTCCACCATTTATTTTCCCACGTTAGAGCAGTACCGATGCAATCCTGCCATGGTGATCAGTGGCAATGTCAATGATAAAGTGTTTGCAATGGCAACGGGAAAAATAACGGATATTCAGGAAAATGAAGAAACCGGATGTACGGTGATACAGGATCTGGGTGACGGATATGCTGCGGTTTACGGACAGTTGAAGGAACTGAATTTTGCAAAAGGGGATACGCCGGAAGCTGGTCAGGTGCTGGGATATGTCAGTGAGCCGACAAAATATTATACAACCGAAGGCAGTAACGTCTATTTTCAGCTGAAAAAAGATGGAAAAGCTGTGGATCCGAAAGAATATCTTCCGCAGATGGCGATGGATACGCTGGATTGACATTCATAGTTTTTTCTAATACAATAAAATGTAAACGGTTTTGGAGCTTTATGCGAAAAAACCGTACATAATCAAGAGGTATCTCAGCTTAAGAGGGATAAAATATGGAATTTAACCAGTACAATACAACCGTACAACAGTGGATTCATACAGTTCTGGAAAATCGGGAAACCAATGCGGACGTGGTGTTGGAATGCTGTCGGGATATCATAGCGTATGGACGGGAAACAGATGATCCAAAGCTGATGGGATTCGGTTTCTTTTATGGTGGGGAAATCTATTATGAATTAAATGACGGAGCACATTTTTTCCATATGATGACAGAGGCACTGACGTATCTGGACCGTGCAGAGGAATGGGAACTTGTGGTGCGTTGTTACAATTTTCTGGGAATCGCATCCATGAGCAGAGGAAATCCATCGCTTGCGCTTGACTATTATATGAATGGTCTTAAGGACAGTGATACATATGATCTTCCAATGCAAAAGATTATGATTCTGATCAATATGGGGTTATTGTATCTGGAGTGTGGGCATTATGCAGATTCCGAGAATTCTTTTTTAGAAGCTTATCAGATTTTGCAGACAAAACAGAAGGATGAAAAGTATAATTTTTATATGTATGCTTTTTATGGAAATATGGCAGAATGTCTGATCCTGCAGGATCGTCTGGAGGAAGCAAAACCATATCTGGAGTATCTGCATAAAGATGGCTGGGAACAGGTTGCCCTTACAGAGCGGCTGTTTATCGACATCGTGGATGTAATTTATTATCACAAGATGGGAGATGTACAGAAGCGGAATGAGAGTATTCAGATGATCCATCAGAATCTTCCGGATAATCTGACGGTACTGGACTTTTTTTCGGATTATTACCGTTGTTGTCTGGTGTTGCTGGAAACGGACCAGGATGAATCGTTCTGGCGTATCATTGAAGTAATCGAACCACAGGTGGTGAATTTTAAGATCATTAATCTGCAGCTGAAAGTTCTGTCCCTGAAGATGAAATTTTACCGGAAGCATAACCAGAATGCGGAATATCTGCAGGCGGCAGGGCTTTACTATGAATTGTCTGAACGGAATGAAGTAGTGACGCGCAACATGCTTTCGAGTATGATTACGTTGCGCAAAAATCTGGAAAATATGCGCAAAGCCAGAATGAAGGCGGAACGAAAGAATCTTGTATTACAGGAGCGTTCCGAGCAGGATCCGTTGACGCGTATGGCAAACAGGTTCCGTCTGAATGATTATGCAGAAGAGGTGTTTGCCTATTCGCAGGAGAATGATATTCCGGTTGCGATGGAAATACTCGATATTGATTATTTTAAGGAATATAATGATAATTACGGACATCAGGAAGGAGACCGGTGTCTGGTAAGTATCGCAAATACAATCCGTAATCTGGTGGAGGAAGCGGAAGGATTCTGTGCACGGTATGGAGGGGATGAGTTTGTCATTATCTATGCGAATGTGACATGGGAACAGGCAGTTTCCTATGCAGAGGAGCTGCGCAGACGTGTACTTGCACTGGAAATGGAGCACCGGTTTTCCAAGGCACTTCCGGTAGTGACGATTTCGCAGGGAGTCTGTTGGGGAATCCCGCGCAAGGGAAACCGCAGCTGGGATTTTTTGCATGCAGCGGATAATATGCTTTACCGGGTGAAGAAATTCAGCCGGAACAATTATTGTGTAGGGGGGCTTGATGAAACTGAAGACGTGACCATGGGAACCACATTGTAACGGCATGGCAGTCGAAACCTGGCAAAAAGAAAAGGATGAAAATGGAAACAGTTAAATTTGAAGAATTAGGGTTATATCCGCAGCTTCTGCGGGCAATCAAAGAGATGGGATTTGAAGAGGCAACACCTATCCAGTCACAGGCGATTCCGGTTGTGATGAGTGGGGTAGATGTGATTGGTCAGGCACAGACCGGGACCGGAAAGACGGCTTCTTTCGGAATCCCTCTTTTGATGAAAGTGGACCCTAATAATAAAAAAACGCAGGCAATCGTACTTTCTCCGACAAGAGAACTGGCCATCCAGAGTGCGGAAGAAATCCGGAAACTTGCAAAATATATGCATGGGATCAAAGTGCTTCCCATTTATGGAGGGCAGGATATTTCCCGTCAGATCAAGGCATTAAAAGGTGGGGCAACCATCATCATCGGAACACCGGGGCGTGTGATGGATCATCTGCGCCGCAAAACCATTCGCTGTGATTATATTAACACGATTGTGCTGGATGAAGCGGATGAGATGCTTAATATGGGATTCCGCGAGGATATAGAAACAATTTTATCCTATATCCCGGATGAAGACCGGCAGACTGTACTTTTTTCGGCAACTATGCCAAAGCCGATTCTGGAAATCACAAGAAAATTCCAGCATGATGCGACTACGATCAAGGTGACGAAGAAAGAACTGACGGTTCCGAATATTGACCAGTATTATTATGATGTGCGCAGAAATGATAAGATGGAAGTGCTGACACGCCTGCTGGATTACTATAATCCAAAGCTTTCGCTGGTATTTTGTAATACCAAGCGCATGGTGGATGAACTGGCATCGGAATTACAGGGGCGCGGCTATGCAGCAGAGGGAATTCACGGCGATATGAAACAGGTGCAGCGTGACCGAGTGATGAAAAAATTCCGAAATGGGAAAACAGATATCCTGATTGCAACCGATGTCGCAGCGCGTGGAATTGATGTGGATGATGTTGAAGCGGTATTCAACTATGACCTGCCACAGGACAATGAATATTATGTGCACCGGATCGGAAGAACCGGACGCGCCGGCCGTACCGGAAAAGCGTTTAATTTCGTTAAGGGCAAGGAAGTATACAAACTCAAAGAGATCCAGCGCTATTGCAAGACAAAGATCAAGGCGCAGCCAATCCCATCTTCGGATGATGTGGCAGCGATCAAGGCGGATAAGATTCTTGACGGTATCGGACAGATTATCGAGGACGGAGATCTGCGCGATATGATCGAGCTGATAGAGCAGCAGGTGAACAACTCTGATTATACAGCAATGGATATTGCAGCTGCATTTTTAAAACAGGCAATCGGCGGAGTGGAATTATCAAAGGAGGATCACGAATTTGATGATGCATTAGCAGGAGATACCGGAGCCGAGGAAGGGATGGTACGTCTGTTCATTAACATCGGAAAGAGCCAGCGGATCCGCCCGGGAGATATTCTCGGGGCTGTAGCCGGAGAGGCAAAGATTCCGGGCAAACTTGTGGGGGCAATTGACATGTATGATAATTACACATTTGTCGAGGTGCCGCAGGAGTATGGAAAAGATGTATTAAAAGCCATGAAAAATGTAAAGATCAAAGGAAAGTCGGTCAACGTGGAGCCGGCAAATGCACGATAGAGGATAAGACCGTTTTTGGGGGAATGTTTACTATGGGGGAAGCTGCAAATGGTAAAGATGCCATGGATCAGATCGAAAAGCTTCAGCCACAGATTGTTCTCAGTGACGTTGTAATGCCGCTGATGGACGGTGTCGATTTTACGGTGGCGGTACATCACCGCTATCCGCACATCCAGATGATCATTCTCAGTGGATACGATAATTTTGAATATGTAAAGCAGACGCTCATGCAGGGGGTGGTGGATTATATCTTAAAGCCAACCCTCACACCGCATGAGCTTCTTGGCGTGCTTCAAAAAGCGGCAGCGCGGATTCCCGGCTGGCATCCGGATCATGCAATGACCGGGGAAACCGCGGAGGAACTGCTCAAAGAATTGCTGCTCGGGGAAACAAAAACAGGAGAAGAACTGCAAAAGGTATTTGCCGCATCCTATTACTGCATGTATGCGGTTACGATTGCGCATGGGAGTGAACGGGCGGCAGAAACAGCAGAACTTCTATGCGAAAAAATACAGCGTGCCAAAAGTGAATTTTCCGGAGTACTCATCTGTTCTCTTCCGACGGGCATCCTCTTCCTTGTTCTGCAGAAAAGTTTTGCAAACGGAATTGTGGGGGCTGTCAAAGGATAAGACGACATGCCAGATACCGTGGGTTTTCAGGATTTCAGAGAAATCGGAAACCCACGGTTTTTGCATTTAGAAGAAATATCAGATATGTAAGTAGTAAATAAAACTATGTATAAAAGAAATGAAAACAAATACATGTTGACAAAGAAACCACATTACCATATACTGAAAATTGTTTGATAGTCAAACAATTTTGAAATATGGAGGAAACGTGCATGATAAGCACATATACATCAAAGTTGAAACAACTGCAGATTGGGGATCTGATTGCGAAAATTCCGATCATCCAGGGTGGCATGGGGGTAGGAATCAGCAGAAGCCATCTGGCGGGAGCGGTGGCAAAGGAGGGTGGTGTCGGTATCATTTCTACTGCGCAGATCGGCTACGATGAAGAAGGCTTCGAGAATGATCAGGCAGGCTGTAACTTAAAAGCCATCAAAAAACATATCCGGAAAGCAAAGGAGCTTGCCTGTGGAAACGGACTTGTGGGTGTCAATATTATGGTTGCATTAAAGCATTACAAAGAGCATGTCCAGGCAGCAGTTGCGGCAGGGGCAGATGTGATTATCAGTGGAGCCGGGCTTCCCATGAATCTGCCGGAGCTTGTCAGCAGAACCTGCCGGACAAAGATAGCTCCGATTGTATCCTCGAAGCGTGCAACCCAGCTGATATTGAAGATGTGGGCGCACCGCTATGACCGCACGGCGGACTTTATTGTAGTGGAGGGACCGAAAGCCGGCGGGCATCTGGGGTTTTCCAATGAACAGCTGGCACATATGGATGCCATTAATTTTGACGGAGAGATCCGGCAGATTATCGACTGCAAAAAGGAATACGAACAGCGGTATCAGAAAAATATTCCGGTCATTGTGGCCGGCGGGATATTTGATCAGAAAGATATTTCGCATGCGCTGGATCTCGGCGCGGATGGTGTGCAGATTGCCAGCCGCTTTGTCGCAACCGAAGAATGTGATGCATCGGAGGCATACAAGGAGGCGTATATTCACGCCAGTGAGGAAAATATCGAGATTATCCAAAGCCCGGTCGGTATGCCGGGACGTGCATTGCGCAATAAGTTTATCGACCGTGTAAAGCGCGCAAAGCTGCCAGTCAGTAAATGTTACAACTGTCTGGAAAAATGCAGTCCGCAGAAAGTTCCTTACTGTATTACGAAAGCGTTGATCGATGCCGTGCGCGGGGATGTGGAAAACGGTCTGGTATTCTGTGGGGCGAATACGGGGCGGATTCACGAGATCACTACGGTACATCATCTGATGCAGGAGCTGGCTGGAGATCTACAATAAAAATGGTTTGTGTGATTTTCCCTTGGAATCAAAGAATTCCTGTAGTAAAATAGGAAGAAAAGCAGTAATGCAGATACGGGAAAACATGAAAGAAGGAGAACACGCAGCATGACAGTGGCCGCACACGGTGGGGATATTTATCAAAATCAGATCACATATGATTTTTCTGTAAATACCAATCCGCTGCCGCTGCCGGAGATATTGCAGAAACGGATGGCGGAAGCGGCTGTTCACAGCAACTGTTATCCACAGTATGACAATGTGCTGTTGCGGGAACGGCTTGCAGCACTTTATGGTTTTTCAACAGAAGAAGTAGTGTGTGGCAACGGAGCATCCGAATTATTTGTTGCGATTGTGCATGCACTGCGCCCGAAGCGGGTGGGCATTTTGGCTCCTTCTTTTTCGGGATATGCCTGGGCGGCTCAGACAGTGGGAGCCGAGATATGCAGTATTCCGTTGCGGGAAGAAAATAATTTTGCCATGGATATGGCACAGATGGAGTCATTGTGCAGGCAGCCGGATGGAATCGGTTTATTATTTTTGGCGAACCCCGCGAATCCGGTGGGGAACAAAATGGAAGCGTCTCTTTTGGAGACGCTTCTTGACGTGTGTGAAAAGAAACAGATTACTGTGGTGCTGGACGAATGTTTCATTGCATTCACGGGGACGGAAGGATATGTTTCCTGGATCCGGAAATATTCGCATCTGATTGTCGTGCGGGCATATACAAAAATCTATGCGATTCCGGGAATCCGGCTGGGGTATCTGCTGGCGCAAAAAGAAATCTGTGAAAAAATTGCGCATCAGCTGCCGGAGTGGAATGTATCTGTGATTGCCCAGCGGATCGGCATGGATATTCTGGATGATTCGATTCCCGGTTGGAATCGCAGAAAGTATCTGATGGATACAATTGAGCTGATTCAAAAAGAAAAAGAATTTTTAAAACACGAGTTAACAAAAATATTTGGAAATCAGATGACAATTTTTCCTTCTGAAGCTAATTTTTTGTTGCTGAAAACACAAATTCCACTGTACAGATTATTGCTGGAAAGAGAAATTCTGATCCGAAACTGCGCAAACTATACAGGACTGGGACAGGACTTTTACAGAATTGCCGTAAAAGGTCATCCGGAAAATGTACAACTGATTGAGGCATTGCTGGATATAAAGAAGAAAGGGGAAGAAAAACGTTATGGAAAACATTGAATATGTTCTTCCGGGAGAGATTGAAAAACGAAGTTTTGCCATCATAGGGGAAGAACTAAAGGAGCGTGGTATCGTGCTTCCGCCGGAACAGGAGCCGGTGACAAAGCGCGTGATCCATACAAGTGCGGATTTTGATTATGCAAAGACGATGACGTATTCTCCCCATGCCGTGCAGATTGCCAAAGAACTGATTGCAGGTGGCGCTGACATTGTCACGGATACCAATATGGCGCTTGCAGGCATCAACAAAAAACGGTTAGCGGAATTTGGAGGAACGGTGCATTGTTTTATGGCAGATGAGGATGTGGCGCGGGAGGCAAAGACGCGGCAGGTGACACGTGCGACGGTCAGCATGGAACATGCAGCAAATATTGACAAACCTGTAATTTTTGCCGTGGGAAATGCGCCGACGGCATTGATTTCACTCTATGAACTGATGCAGAAAAGTGATTGGCGTCCTGCATTTATTATTGGAGTTCCGGTGGGATTTGTAAATGTAGAGGCGGCAAAAGAACTGATTTTAAAAACAGATGTGCCGCATATTGTCAACCGCGGTAGAAAAGGCGGCAGCAATGTAGCGGCAGCAATCGTAAACGCACTGTTATATCAGATCCGGCCGGTATAAAGGAAAGAAGGAGGCGTATCTGGTGTGAGGTACGGATTTACAACCGGCAGCTGTGCTGCCGCTGCTGCAAAGGCTGCGGCATATATGCTTCTGACGGGAAAAATAAAAAACTGTATAACGATTGAGACTCCAAAAGGAATTCCGTACACCGCGGAAGTGACGGATATCGTGCGCGGGGAATCTCAGGTTTCCTGCGCTGTGGTCAAGGATGGCGGCGATGATCCGGATGTGACCAGTGGAAGTAAAATCTGTGCCACGGTCACCGCGGACAACGGCGGGGATGGAGAAAAAGAACTTCTGCAGATTGACGGAGGAAAGGGTGTGGGCCGTGTGACGAGACCCGGACTGGATCAGCCCGTAGGCAATGCCGCAATCAATCATGTGCCGCGGGAAATGATCACCCGGGAAGTGCAGGAAGTGTGCCGGATTTGTGATTTTCACGGAACACTGCATATTCTGATTTCTGTGCCGGATGGGGAAGCACTTGCAGAGCGTACGTTTAATCCAAGACTGGGGATTGTCGGGGGAATCTCAATACTGGGAACGACAGGAATTGTGGAACCGATGAGCAGTCAGGCACTTAAGGAGACCATCCGTGTGGAACTCCGCCAGCAGCGTGCAGAAGGGCAGACCGTTGCGGCAGTTTCACCGGGAAATTATGGACTGGATTTCATGCAGCAGACCTATGGATATGATCTTGATCGCAGTGTGAAATGCAGTAATTTTATCGGTGAGACGATCGATATGGCGGCGGAACTGGGATTTTGTGCAATGCTTCTGACCGGACATATTGGAAAACTGATTAAGGTGGCGGGAGGCATTATGAACACCCATTCCCATGAGGGAGATTGTCGGATGGAACTTTTAGCGGCAGCCGGCATCCGTGAAAATGTATCTTTAGAATGTTTAAAGAAGATTTTAGATTGCGTCACAACCGAGGAAGCACTTGCGTTTATTGATGCCGAAGGTAAAAAAGAAGATGTTATGGAAGATATCATGGAAAAAATTGATTTCTATCTGAAAAAACGTGCGGCCGGTCGGTTGCAGATCGAGTGTATTGTCTATTCCAATGCCTACGGGCTGCTTGGGATGACCGGAAAAGCAGAAGAATTACTCAGGAGGTTGCTATGATTTATTTTGTCGGAGCAGGAAGCGGAGCACCGGATCTGATTACTGTGCGGGGAATGCGTCTGCTGCAGAAAGCAGATGTCATCATCTATGCCGGTTCGCTGGTCAATCCACAGCTTCTCGATTATGCAAAAGAGGGCTGTGAGATTCATAACAGCGCCAAAATGACACTTGAAGAGGTTATTTTGGTGATGGAACAGGCAGAAAAAAATAATTTAATCACGATTCGACTTCATACGGGAGAACCCAGTATATACGGAGCGGTGCGGGAACAGATGGATATTCTCGATCAGAAGGGGATTGCGTATGAGAGTTGTCCGGGTGTGAGTGCCTGTTTTGGAGCAGCGGCATCGCTGAATCTGGAATATACCCTTCCGGATGTGTCACAGTCACTGATCATCACCCGGATGGCCGGAAGGACGGCGGTGCCGGAAAAGGAGAGTATTGAGAGTTTTGCCGCACACCATGCTTCCATGGCAATTTATCTGAGTACCGGAATGCTGGAGGAATTATCACGGCGCCTTGTAAATGGAGGATATGAGCCGGATACTCCTGCAGCGCTGGTGTACAAGGCAACCTGGCCGGACGAGGAAGCATATATCTGTACTGTGCAGGAGCTGGCGGCGGTGGCAAAGAAACATAATATTACCAAAACCGCTCTGGTGCTGGTCGGAGATGTAATATCAAATCAGCATTATACGCGCTCCAGACTCTACGCGCCGGATTTTACAACTGAATTCCGCAAGGCAAAAACCCAAAACACTGTAGAAAATGAGGGAGTAATGTGTAACATCCATGCGGGAAAGGAGTTACCGGAATGATCCTGTATATGACCTGGTTTTCGGAACGTGGAAGAGAGCTTGCGGCACGAATCACAGAACTTTCACTTTCTGTTTCGTATGGATTTTGGCAGAGCCGTTACGGTGGTCACCCTGCGGTTTCAAAGATACAGATAAGAGAAAGAGGAAACCGGTCACTTCCGGATTTTCTGGAGGAGGCTTTTGCACAACAGTTTCCCGTGATTTTCATTGGAGCTCTCGGGATTGCCGTACGGGCCATCGCACCTTTGATCCGCCACAAAACCGTGGACAGTCCGGTACTGGTGCTGGATGAGGCCGGACAGTTTGTGATTCCGGTGTTGTCCGGACATCTGGGTGGTGCCAATGAACTGGCGCAGCAGATCGCAGAATCATTGCATTCCGCTGCGGTTGTGACGACGGCAACAGACGTGAATGGGCTTTTTGCCGTTGATGTGTTTGCAAGAAAAAATGGCCTGCGGGTGTGTAACCCCGAAGCGATCCGGCATGTGTCTGGAAAACTGTTACAGGGTGAAATCATTGTGATGGCGGTAGATCCGGCATGCATGTCCCCGGAGGAGATGGCAGAATTACAGCCGCCAAAGGAAGTAAAGCTGATTTCGTGGAACGAAGCACAGGCGGAACATGCTGTGGATGTGTGGATTACAAAAAAAGAGCCACAGGAAGACCGTAAAACGCTTGTTTTAGCTCCGAAAACAGCCGTACTTGGCATGGGATGCAGAAAAAATAAAAGTTATAACGAGATAAAACAAATGATAAAAACATTGGTGGATAGCAGAAAAATAGACCTGGATGATATCTATGCCCTGGCATCGGTTGATGTGAAGGAAAAAGAACCCGGTCTGCAGGAACTGGCACAGCATTTGCGGGTACCGTTTGTCGTTTTTTCTGCCGGAGAACTGAAAAAAGTGCCGGGTGATTTCACCGCATCCGCGTTTGTGGCTCAGACAGTGGGAGTGGATAATGTGTGTGAGCGTGCTGCGGTCGCTGCAGCAGACGGAGGTAGTTTGCTGATACATAAGCAGGCTATGGATGGCGTGACAATTGCCGTGGCAAAACGGGAGAAAATCGTATTGCAGTTTGTGTGAAACAGGCGTTTGCGTGAAATGAAAGGAAGGAGAAAGAAATGAAACACCGGATTTATGTGGTCGGTATGGGACCGGGACAGGAAAATATGATGACGCAGGAAGCCATGCAGGTGTTAGAAGCCAGTGATGTGATCATCGGTTATACCGTATATCTGAAATTGCTTGGGGAACGGTTCGGGTGCAAAGAATTATTGTCTACACCGATGCGGCAGGAGCGGGAACGCTGCCAGATGTGTTTCGAGAAGGCAAGAGAAGGCAAAAAAGTGGCATTGATCTGCGGCGGAGATGCCGGAATTTACGGGATGGCATCCCTGATGCTGGAAATCGGAAAATTATATGATGATTGTATCATTGAAGTAATTCCCGGAATAACAGCAGCAAGCAGCGGTGCGGCAGTGCTTGGGGCTCCTCTCAACCATGATTTTTGCGTGATCAGCCTGAGTGATCTTCTCACCCCGTGGGAGAGGATTAAAAAGCGGCTGATTGCAGCGGCAGAGGGAGATTTTGCAATGGCAATTTATAATCCGTCGAGCCATAAACGGGTAGACTATCTGGAGCGTGCCTGCAGAATTCTGATGGAACATGGGGTGGAACCGGAGCGTGCCTGTGGGTATGTGGAAAATATCGGACGCGATGATACGAAAGCCGTAACACTTCCCATGGAGGAACTGGTGCATACACCGGTGAACATGTTTACCACGGTATTTATCGGGAATTCCCAGACAAAAATTATTGATGGAAAGCTTGTGACACCGAGAGGATACCATATATAGCAGCAGAAAACGGGGAAGAGGAATAAGATGGCAGAGAAAGTGTTAATTTATGCGGGAACAACGGAAGGTCGTCTTCTCGCACAGGAACTTTCACGGGCACATATTGCCTGTGATGTGCATGTAGCAACCGAATACGGTCAGATGGTCATGCCGGAACTTGCCGGGGTGAAGGTCTGTGTAGGAAGACTGGACGTAGAGGAAATGCGCGCCCTGCTGAAAAAAAACGGACAGAACAACTATGCGGCAGTCGTGGATGCTACGCATCCGTTTGCCACAGAAGTGTCTGCCAACATCCGGGAGAGTACAAAAGGAAGTGGAATTCCATATCTGCGGCTCCAGCGGCGAATGGACGATGGAATCTGTAGCATACCGGAAAACGAAGGCATGAAAGAGCGCGCTGGAACCGTGCATGTGTTTGCCGATTATGAAAGCTGTGTCCAGGCACTTACGGACACATCCGGAAACATTCTTCTGACAACCGGAAGCAAAGAGCTGGCGGTATTTGCACCCCTGAAGGAGCGTTTGTTTGTGCGTGTGCTTCCCGGATTGGAGAGTATCGGTCTCTGTGAAAAGGCGGGTATCCGCGGAAAGCAGATTCTTGCGATGCAGGGCCCGTTTTCGGAGGAAATGAATCTGGCAATGATCCATCAGTTTTCGATCCGCTATCTGGTTACAAAAGCCAGCGGTGCGCACAGCGGATTTCAGGAAAAACTTGTGGCAGCGCAGAAAGCAGGTATTACGGCATGCGTGATCGGGAAACAGGAACAGGAACAGGGAATGTCTTATGCACAGGTAACCGAAACACTTTCCCGTCTGCTTGGACATACGATTTCCGGTCGTCCGGAGGTGGAAATTTCCCTGATTGGCATCGGTATGAGTGCAGCGACACTGACACAGGAAGCAAAAAGAGCGCTGGAAGAGTCTGATGTGGTTTTTGGGGCAGAACGGATGCTCGAAGTGGTGGAAAACAGTAAGGAAACCTATCCTTTTTATCTCGCAAAAGATATTTTACCGGTTTTAAGACAAAAGGAATCCCAAATGGATGGCCAGAAACTGAAAGTCTCCATATTATTTTCCGGAGATACTGGATTTTACAGTGGAACAGAAAAAATAAAAACAGAATTAAATAAAAATAATTACAAAAAAATTCGTATTTTTCCAGGAATTTCATCCGTTTCCTACCTCTCTGCGGCAACAGGAATTGCCTGGCAGGATGCAAAAATTTTAAGTATTCATGGGAAAAAGGATACCGCGGAGACCAGAGCGCTCGTTCTCGATGCGATCCGACATTTTCCCAAGACGTTTCTGCTGGTTTCCGGAGTGGAGGATGTCCGACGGATCGGATGCTGGATAGAAGAAGAATTGACGCAAACCCGCATGATTGCTGGGTTTCAGCTTTCTTATGATGTAGAAAAAATCCGCGAAATATCGTGCAAAGAGGCAAAAAATACAAAAGAAGAGGGCCTGTATACCCTGTTATTATGCAATGAAAATGTGCAAAAAAGACGTCTTGTTCCGGGAATGTCCGATGAATCATTTTTGCGTGTCGTGGAAGGGGAAAAAACGGTTCCAATGACCAAGGAAGAAGTGCGTGCGCTTTCCTTATGTAAACTTGGCCTGACAGAAGATGCTGTGGTATACGATGTGGGGAGTGGTACCGGATCGATTGCAGTGGAATGTGCAAAATGCAGTCCGGGGATTCGTGTGTACGCCATTGAGCAAAAAGCCACAGCACAGCAGCTTCTGCGCCGGAATCTGGAAAAATTTCATCTGGCAAATGTGATTCCGGTGGATGGGAAAGCACCGGAAATATTGGAACCACTGGAACCTCCGACACATGTATTTATTGGGGGAAGCAGTGGACGCCTTGCGGATATTCTGCATGTCATCTGGGAGAAGAATCCACGGACACGTGTGGTTGTCAATGCCATAAGTCTTGAAACCGTGGCTCAGATTACAGAACTTGCTGCAGGGAAAATGCAGACAGAAATCATACAGGTGCAGGTCAGCAGAGCAAAAACCGTGGGAACCTATCATCTGATGCAGGCTGAGAACCCCGTATATATCTGTGTGCTGACGATGGCATAATGAGGAGAGAACTATGTTACACAGTGGAATGGTACTGGCAGCGCCGCAAAGTGGCAGTGGAAAAACGACAATCACCTGTGCGTTGCTGGCAGCAATGAAAAACAGAAAACTTGCAGTTCGTGCGTTCAAAAGCGGACCAGACTATATTGATCCCATGTTTCACCGTCAGGTGATTGGTGTACCGTCGCGCAATCTGGATACGTTTTTTTCAGGGGCAGATCAGATCCGGGAACTGTATGGATATGACCGGGAGAGCTTCTCTTATTCGGTGATCGAGGGAGCCATGGGATTATACGATGGCCTAGGAGGCACACAAAAAGAGGGCTCCGCCTATCATCTGGCACAGACCCTGGATCTGCCGGTTGTGCTTGTGCTGGATGCCCGTGGGATGGGGCGCACGATGGTTGCACTTCTGGCAGGGATATTACAGTATGACAAGGATCACCGGATCATTGGTGTGATATTAAACCGCACATCGGAAGGGTTCTGCCGGACAATGACGCCGGTGATTGAGAAAGAACTGGGCCTTCCGGTGCTGGGATGTTTTCCGGTACAGAAAAATCTGCATCTGGAGAGCCGGCATCTGGGTTTGAAAATGCCACAGGAAATGGAAGGTCTGCGCAAGCAGGTCAATCAGGCTGCGGAAAAACTTGAAGAGACCGCAGATCTGGATCGGATGCTGCAGCTGTTGCAAAGCTGGGCACTTTTACATGCGTTTCGGGACGGAAAAACGAAACTGCCTAAATTACAGGAACCGGGAAAAGACAAAGGGGTTTTACAGAAAAGGAAAAAACAGCAGGAGGAATGTCCGGTTATCGCAGTTGCAAAAGATGAGGCATTTTGTTTTTATTATGAGGATAATCTTAATTTACTCAGTGAAATGGGTGCGGAGATTGTTAAGTTCAGTCCGCTTGAAAATGAGAGCGTACCGCAGTGCGACGGATTGATTTTGGGAGGCGGTTATCCCGAACTGTATGCGGATATTCTTGAGAAAAATACGGGGACACTGAATTCGGTTAAAGAGTGTGTTGAAAGCGGTGTGCCGTGTATTGCGGAATGCGGAGGGTTTATGTATCTTCACGAGATTATGGAGGATAGCGATAAAAACGAACACGGTATGGTCGGCATAATCAAAGGAACATGCAGAAAAACAGACCGTTTGCAACGCTTCGGATATATGGAAATGACGGCAAACAGAGATAATATTTTATGCAAAAAAGGCGATAAAATCCGTGCGAGAGAGTTTCATTATTTTGACAGTGACTGTAACGGAAACGGTTTTACGGCTGTGAAAAATGACAGACAGTGGGAATGTGTGAATGTTGATAAAAACTTATTTGCAGGTTTTCCGCACTTGCACTTTTTTGCAAATATAAATTTTGCCGAAAACTTTATGAAAAGCTGTGAGGAATACAAATGTACAAAATCAGAAAATTAGATGAACAAGCAGT
>OICT01000411.1_pt1 | contig 21638 bp, 7 predicted proteins | sample 1581331 | NCBI WGS metagenome assembly OICT01 (sample SAMEA3882544, study PRJEB24775) | human gut metagenome | biome: human-associated habitat; feature: intestine environment; material: feces | place: Netherlands | collected 2009/2010 | reverse complement strand
ACCGTGCTTTTCAGATTTTGGGTATTTCCCGACTGCACATTTCTTGACATTTCCAGTACCCCCGTATTTCCCCCTCTACCCATACTACAATCTGAACAGGGTGTTTTGGCCAGTTTTCAGGAAATTATCGCAAAAATAGCGTGCGTTCAAAGAAAAGATACAGCTTATTTTCTTCGTTTAATTCAACTCGTTTCCATGCTATACGATTGTCGAAATATAATTGCTCTGTGCGCGTTGAAGACGAATATCACACAGAACATGGGCAGGCCGCATTGCGCCGCGACTTTAATTTTGATTCTCCTGTGACACAGTAAGAAGTGACAAGACTTTATAAGTAAACACCGAATCGCACAGCGCAGGCATTTTGGCCTGATGCTGTGCGATTTCTTTTTCACCTCACGAAATGCTGGCCTGCACAGCCGTTTGCTATGCAGCGCGTCTCATCCTTTGGGATGATTTACATTTCAGAACAGCCGCGTATAATATAATTTGAGATAGCTGGCAAAAGGCTTATGACAATCTCACTCTGTATCAAAGGGAGGGAAGAAATGACCGAAAATATCATCATAAAGCCCTCTGTTCAGAAACGGTTTGACAGCTTCATTGCGCATGGCAGAGTCCTTTTTTTCAGCGCGCCCTGCGGCTTTGGAAAGACCGTGCTGGCGGACGCGCTGCTGCGCGGGCGGAATGTGCTGCGGCAAAGCGCGGCAGACCCAGACTGCGCGATCCCACCGTCAGCGCAGGATTGGGACATTCTGCTGATTGACGATCTTCAGCTCATGCAGGAGGAAGCCGGGCAGCAGGCTCTTTGCGAATTGATTCGCTCAAGTCCGGAGCGCCATTTCGTGCTGCTCTCGCGCGGTGTGCCGCCCGGCTGCCTGACGGCGTTTCAGTACACGGGGCTGATGACGGTGCTGGAGGCCGACGACCTGCTCTTTGATGCGGACGATGTGCGGCGGCTGCTCCGGCTTTACGGCGTGGAGGCGGCAGACAGTGAGATCGACGGAATTTTGAAAGAATCCGTGGGCTATCCGCTGGGCGTAGCCATCACCGCCCGGTGTATGTCTCCGGGCAAGCCGTGGACACCGGAGCTGGTGGCGCGGGTGTTCCACGAGGTGTTCCTCTACTTTGAGACCGCCATCTACCGGCGCTTTGACCTGCCGGTGCGGCGCTTCCTGTTGGAGCTGGCTCCCTTTGAAAGTTTTGACTTGGAAATGGCACGGATGGTCAGCGGCGATCCCCGTGCCGGCGAACGGCTGGACTGGCTTCTTCGATACACCACTATGCTGCGCTACGACGACTGCCAGCGCTTCCACTTCTGGTCGGGTTTCCGAGCTTTTCTCCGCTGGGAGATGGAACGGGAGTATACCGAGGAAAAGCGCAAAGCGCTCTTCAGCCGGGGCGGGCTGTACTACGAGCTGAAGGAGGACTACGCCCACGCTCTGGAATGCTACACCAGCGGCGGCGACCATTCCAAGGTCTCCGAGCTGCTGATCCGCAATGCGGAGCTGCATCCCGGCATGGGGCACTATGCGGAGATGGAGCAGTACTACCGCGCACTGCCGGAGGCGGAAATACTCGCCTCGCCGTCTCTGATGCAGGGCATGAGTATGCTCTGCGCTCTGAGCGCGGACTATGACGGGTCGGAGCACTGGTACGGATGCCTGAAACGGTTCGTGGAGCGTTGCTGCAAGGAGGACGCCGCAGGTCGGCAGGCACGCGGCCGTCTGGCATGGCTGGACATCTCGCTGCCGCAGCGGGGCGTGAAACGCCTGACGGACACGATCCCTGCGGTGTTCCGGCTGCTGACAAATAAGGAGCTGTCGCTGCCGTCCTTCTCCGTCACCAGCGCGCTGCCCAGCATCATGAACGGCGGCAAGGACTTTTCCCCGTGGAGCAAAAAGGATGACCTGCTCTACCACACCATGCGTATCCCGGTGGAGGCGGTGCTGGGGCGGGACGGCGTGGGTCTTGCGGACTGCGCCATCGCCGAGAGCAAGTTTGAAAAGGGGGAGGACGTGGCCGGGCGGATGCTGGCCCTTCTCCCACAGCTGAGCGAGGTCCGCAACCGCGGCACGCCGGACATGGAGTTCGCCGTCAGTGGACTGCTGGCCCGCAGCCAGCTGGCAAGCGGACAGCCCGCCGACGCGCGGCGCACCATTGAGGTGCTCCGTGAATGCTTTGCCGAGCGCGGTTTGACACGCTTTCTGCCCAATATGGACGCCATGCTCTGCCGTATTGACATGCACACCGGCGACCTTGACGCGGCGGATGCGTGGTATCGGGAAAAAGCCCCGCGGGAGCCGACGCACCTGAACGTCATGCGGCGCTACCAGTATCTCACCCAGGCCATGGTGGAGCTGGAGGACGGCAGGCCGGACACGGTGCAGCTGACGCTTGCCCCGCTGGAGCCGTACATTCAAAACTGCGCCCGCATCATCGACGGCATTCACCTGAATGTCCTGACTGCCATTGCCCTGTACCGCAAGAAGGACGAGCGGTGGCGCGAGCGATTGACGGCGGCGCTGGACGCGGCAGCGGAGTACCGCTTCATCCGCACCGTCAGCGTATACGGCACGGCGGTGCTGCCGCTGCTGGAAGTGCTGGACTGGGACGGCGACAAGGCATGGCGCAAGCGGCTGATGGCGGCGGTGCGGACGCAGGCGGCGTTCTACCCGCATTTCCTCGAACCCCGCCTTGCCCCCGGTGAGGAGCTGACGCCCACGGAGCTGCAAATTCTGCATCTGCTCTGCGCGGACAAGTCCAACGCCGAGATCGCGCAGATCATGGATGTGAAGCTGCCGACCGTGAAGACCCACGTCAGCCACATCCTCGACAAGCTGGACGTGAAGCGCCGGGCGGAGGCCAAGGCCGCCGCGAAAAAGCTGCGGCTCATTCCGGATGATCTATAAAAGCTGTGCCTGTGCTAAAACGGGCTGAATATAAACCCTATACGCATATCCTAAAGGAGGATCTTATGAAAAAACGAGTATTGAGCTTATTTATGGTGCTCGTGCTTTGCCTGACGCTTCTGCCCACAGCGGCTTTTGCCGAGGGAGAGGACGTGAGCATATCGGGCGGTGTCATCGGCGGCGGTGAGACCGGTGGCGAGGGCGGTGGGATCTATGTAGCCCCCGGAAGCCCGACAGAAGGGGGCGGCGGCACATATATCCCCGGAGAGGACACGCGAACGGAAATCTGGTGCGTCAGCAAGCCCGATTCCATTGGCCGCAGCTATGACGGCACGACGGACGGCGGCACGATTCCAATCGACTTGACGTTTACAGACGGCACAAATGAAATCAAACTCAAAGAAGGAACGGGCTTTACCGCCAAGAAGACGTTCGATTCCGCGGACGCGGGATGGCATAAAGTCACTGTGGAAATCACGCTGACTGGCGAAACTGCGAAGAAGTACAAGCTCAAGGCGGGCGAAGAAACGTTTACGATCGGCGGCTACATCAACAAGGCCTATCCCAATCTGACCGTAACTCTTTCCAAGACGGCTTGCACGGCGGGCGAAAAGCTTCTTCCGCTTCTGTCTGTCGAGGGTGCTCCGGAAGACGCCGAGGTGACATATTATTATCTGGCTTCCGCGTTAAAAAGCTGGGCGGGCTCTTCTGACGTAGAGGGCAGCGAAGCCATGCCCAAGATTGACGAAAACACCGCAATCAGCGACCCCGGCACATATTACGTTTACGCCAAGACCGCCGAGACCACGAACTACGAAGAGGATCGGTCAACAACCGTGGAACTCACAGTCAACGAGGCTGTCGTTGAGGCCGCTTCGGTAACAAAAGCGGACGGAACGGACGGCGGCACATACGAATCCCTCCCGGCGGCGCTGAATGCGGCGCAGGACGGTGACACCGTCAAGCTGCTGGCAGACCATGTGACAGATGCAGACGCCCTCAATGCGCTCGGTGAAGATTTTACGTTCGAACAGTATGCTTCCATCGTACCCGTTGTCACCAAAACCCTGACGCTCGATCTGAACCACAAGACGGTCGACTACCTCGAGGTTGGATTCTCAGAGACTAACGAGGAAACGCAGAAAAAAGAAACTCTCGCGACAGGCAACCTGACTGTAACAGGCGAGGGCGCTTACGGCAGAATTTCAAATCTCATGTTCATGGCCGGCGCACTGGACATCCGGAGCGGCGAGATCGGCGGTTCAGAATGCGTGGGACTTCTCTGCGACGTGAACAGCGGCACTGCGACCATCAGCAACGGCACGGTGTATGGCCTCACCGTAATGCAGGGTGCTTCCGTCACCGTCAATGGCGGCTCCAATCACGCGGGTGAATGGGTTGTCGCTTCCAGCGCTACGCTGAAAATTACGGGCGGCACGTTTGGCGATGTGCAGTTCACGCACAACGGAACCATCGCCATCAGCGGCGGCACGTTCCAAAGCATTAAGAGCTACATCGCAGAAGAGTTGCAGCCGCTCATGTCCCTGTTGGATACGCAGAAGGTGCACGCTTTCTACAAGGGCGACGACGTGCAGGACGGCAATGCAACGGAGCTGGCCGACGTAACCGTCAAGGAGCACACCCACGCCATGGTGAACAACAAGTGCGCCTGCGGTCTGTCCTGCACCCACAAGAACGCCGAGGGCGCGAGCACCATCGGTAAAGACGGCAAGTGCACGGTCTGCGGGACACAGTTCGCGGCTGGCATCGGTGAAATCTATTATACCGATGTGCCGTCCGCGCTGAATGCGGCAGCTGACGGTCAGACCGTCAAGCTGCTGGCAAACGAGGCGCTGCCCAGCGATACATATGTCAGCAAGACCCTCACACTGGATTTGGACGGACACAGTCTGGATGGATACAGCTTGAATGTGGGCGGCCTTACGCCCACGAGTCAAGTTCGCACCGGCAACCTGACGGTCATTGACAGCAGCGGCGGCAACGGCGCGGTGGGAGTGGCCGTGCGGAACGGCGGTACACTGGTATTTGATCCGGAGAATGACCATACCACCCTGCTCCAGTTGGAGGTTTGGGGCGGCACGGTCGAGCTGTACGGCGGAAAGATTTTGAGAAGCGGTCTGCGGCTGAATAATAACATCACATTGGGTAATCTGCTTCCCGGGAACGCGGGACTTGCTTACTACCGTGGCGACACGCAGCTCACGCTGGAGGAAGCCGCTGCCCAGACCTGCGACCTGGTGGTAAAGTTGTGCAGCCACGGCGGAAAGAACGGCTTTGACAAAAACGCCGCAACCTGCCCCAACTGCAACGCACCCGCGGTGGCTGAAACAGCCTTGAACCATGGCGAGGAGCGGAGATTTGCTGATTTGCAGACAGCCCTTGACGCAGACAGAGACGGTGGCTCGACCCTCTACCTGCTGACCGACGTGACCGGCGATTACACCATCGACGGCACGCAGGACACGGGACTTAACCTGAACGGCCACTCCATCAAGGGCACGGTGACGGTCAAGGGCATCAAGGGCGACTTTATCACCACCACCTTGAGCAATACGAAAAACACGACCACAGCCAGCATTGATAAGGTCGTTGCTTTCGATGGTGCAGAACTCGCCGGGTCGGGTAAGGCTGCCGTGATCGGCACATTGACGTTGGCAGAGGGCGCGACGTGGAAAACGATTCTAAATGGTAAAACACTTGGATACAAGGTGCTCAACGCGGACGGCACTCACAAGTGGTACGCCCCGGATGATGTCAAAGGCTCGCAGTTAAACAATGTTATCATCAATAGCCTGCCCATCACCACCAAGACCTTGAATCTGAAGGTCGATGGCAAGAACCTGACCGGCAACTCGCCGAAGGTGGAGCGCGGCACGACCGTCCAGCTTTGCGCCAGCTGCAACACGAAGGGCGCGGATGTATACATCTACACCGGGGAGATCGTTGGAAACAACGTGCCCACATACAGCCAGAAGAAAGCTGAATATAAAAAGATTGGCACCAACTGGTACTATGTCGTAGACTTGCCTTGTAACACGATTGGAAAATACAGCGTTTATTTCACCGCCACCAAGGACGGCTACACGGTGCAGAGCACCGAAAGGAAGCTGACCGTCACCAAGCCGAACTTAAGCCATGCCGAGATCACATTCCCCGATGGCAATGAAGCGGCATTCAAGTATGGGACCGTGACCGATGTGCCGACGTTTGTCGTGACATACAAAGGCCAAACGCTGGAAAAGGACAAGGATTTCACCATTACCGGCGGCGGCAGCACCTACGATGTAGGCCCCTGTACGCTGACCATCAAGGCAACAGACAGCGGCGATTATACCGGGAGTAAGTCTGCCCAATGGACGGTTCGACCGCTCAAAGTAGCGGCTTCGGTCGGCAACATCATTAAGACATACGACGGAACGACAGATCTGCCTGAAAACACGAAAATCACATTTAATAGCGCGGACAGCTATTATACTGGTGCTACGCTTCAGCTGGCTAAGGGTACAGATTATGAGGTGTCCAACGCCCGCTATGATTCCGCCGATGCCGGCCAGAAAAAGACTGTCTCCTTCACCATCAAGTTAAAGAATGCGGGCTATGTCTTTGAAGATGGCACGACCCAAAAGGACTTTACGCTGAACGGCGCGGATTTTGATGATAAGACCTTCCAGATCAATAAGGCCACCGCGCCCAAGAATAACCCGACCGGCACACTGAACATAATCAACGGCACATGTCAGACGTACACCTATGACTTCAATAATATACTGCCCGGACTGCCCAAGGGCAAATATGGCACGATAAGCTATGGTCAGGCTGATATTTCCCTTGTTAGCCAAAGCGGATATTATTACGACGAGACGATCGTAGAGTTTAAAAAAGGCGTGCTGACATTGGCACAGTTCTATGCGAAAGATGGAAACATGACCGGCAAAATCGGTACCGTCAAGGTGAATGTCACCACCACCAACTACGAAAACTTTCAACTGAAGCTCGTCCTCTACGCGGTGGACCAAATCAAGCCCGTGCCGGACGGCACAATCACCGCAAGCGAGATCACCTACGGCAACGAGCTGAGCATGAGCACCATCATGGGCAAGATGAAGGACTCCACCACGGGTGATGCAGTCAACGGTACATTCGCATGGACAGATGGCACAATCACTCCTAACGCAGGCGACTATGAAGCCGAATGGACGTTCACTCCGGCTGCGGGCTACGAGAAATACGCGACTGCGACCGGAACTGTGACCGTCAAGGTCAAACCGGCGAAGCTGATCGTTTCCGTGAAAGCATCCAGCATGTATTACACCGGCAAGGAACAGATCGCATCGATCATCGCGTCTGGACAAAGCGTAGACAGCACTCCCGTGACGTTCACCTACAGCGACAAGGTAGACGGCAACTATACTTCGGGCGTACCGACATTCACCGACGCGGGTACATACACCGCTTACTACAAGGCGGAAGCCGCGAACCACGAACCAGCTACCGGTACGTTCACCGTGACCATCGACCCGCTGCCGATCAGCCTTCTCTCTGTTTCGTCAATCTCCAAGACCTACGACAGCAGTGCAGATGTCACGCTCACTGCGGACAAGCTGACGTTTTTCAGCAAAACGGCGAAGGCCACGAATATTAAACTTCCCGATACGGCGCTCACCTTCTCTGACGCCCAATTTACCAGTAAGCAGGAGGACGGGAGCTATCTGCCCTCGCCGGAGGTCGGAAACGGAAAGGCGCTTTCCTTCACCATGACGCTCACAAGCAAAAACTATGTGTTTGAAGGTGAGTCGGAAGGTACCACAGAGGTCAGCGACGTTTTCGCGACCGATGATGCGAACCGGTTCACCATCACCAAGGCGGCCGCACCCACAAATATCCAGTCCGGTACGCTGACCATCACCAATGGCCTGCACAAGACCTATTCCTTTGACCTCTCAACGCTGCTGCCGAAGCTGACTGCTCCCTGTGACTACGGCACGATCACCTATGACAAGAAGGTTGATACCAATCTGGGCGTTGGCTCCTTTATTACCCTTGTAAACGGCAAGACCGGTGAGCTGACACTGGAAGCAAACAGAAGCGGCACGGACGAAGGACAATTCGGCGCGATTACGGTTACAATCTCCACGAGCAACTATCAGGACATCACTCTGACCGTCAACATCTTCGCAAAGAACAAGCTCACGCCCGTTATGGACGGCAAAATCACCGCAAGCAAGATTACCTATGGTCAGGCACTGAGCGACAGCAGCATCACTGGCAAGATGAAAGACCCCAACACCGGCGCAACCGTCAACGGCACGTTCACATGGACAGACGGCACAATCAAGCCTGATGCAAATGACCGCTATGAGGCCGAATGGACGTTTACTCCGGATTCCGAGGAATACGCAACCGTAACCGACACCGCAACTGTCGAGGTCGCTCCCAAGTCCATCGAGGGCGCAGTGATTACGCTGGAATCTGCCGACCTCGAATACAACGCGGCGGAGCAATCGCCGAAGATTACCGGTGTGGCACTGGAAAAATGGACTGAAAATATTACCTACCGTATTGTAAGCGGCAACACGGCCACCAATGTCAATGACAGCCTCACCCTGACTATCGAGGGTACCGGCAACTACACCGGCACGGCCACGGTCGAGTGGAGGATCACGCCAAAAACCGTGACGCCCACGATTGAAGTCGAGCCCTGCACCTACACCGGCGATGCGCTGGAACCGACCGTCACCGTCAAGGATGACATCGGCAACATCATCGACCAGAAGGAGTACGAGATTTTCTACAGCAACAATACCAATACCGGTATTGCGACTGTGACCATCAAGGACGTTGAAGGCGGCAACTATGTTCTCAGCGGGGCCAGCAAGACCTTCGAGATCACCAAGGCTGCCGCACCCGCGGCGGAGACCGGTTCGCTGACCATCACCAACGGCCTGCACAAGACCTATTCTCTTGATCTCTCAGCGCTGCTGCCGAAGCTGACTGCTCCCTGCGACTACGGCACGATCACTTATGACAGGAAGGTTGATACCAATCTGGGCGTTGGCTCCTTTATTACCCTTGTAGACGGCAAGACCGGCGAGCTGACACTGGACGCAAACAGAAGCGGCACGGGCGAAGGACAATTCGGCACGATCACTGTTACAATCTCCACGAGCAACTATCAGGATATCACCCTGACCATCAACGTCATTGCGAAGAACAGGATCACTCCCACCGGCACACCGACGCTGAGCAAGAACGCCATCACCTACGGCGACGCCCTGAATACCATCGCTCTCTCCGGCAAGCTCCATGATAATGTCAACAACGTGGATGTCGATGGAACCTTTGAATGGGTGGACGGCACGCATATACCCGTGGTTGGGAACGGTACCTATGCAGCCGAGTGGATTTTCGAACCGACTGACACCGAGAAGTATTTAACGGTTTCGGGAAGATCGAATATCACTGTCGAAAAGGCTCAACAGTACGGCAAGCTCAGCATGGCGGGCTATACTTACGGTAAAACGCCCAGCACACCGACCTTGACAGACCGGACGGGCGATTTGAATGCTCAAGTGACCTACCGTTATTCCGCTGCGGGCAGCGGCCCCGTTCAGACGTGGGATATTCAGAATCCGCCCGCGCTGAACGCCGGTACCTACCGTATGTACGCCAGCATTGGTGATACGGATAACTACTACGGATTTGAAGCTGTGTATTGCGAATTTGTGGTAGCAAAGGCAACGCCGACCTGCACAGCTCCCACCGGGCTGATGGCAAAATACGGTCAGACGCTGGCGGATGTGACGCTGCCGGACGGCTGGAGTTGGATGGATAGCAGCGAATCTGTGGGCGGCGCTTCGACTGCCGCCAAGACCTTCCAGGCAAAGTTCACTCCGAAGGACACCGAAAACTACAACACAGTGGAGAACATTGAACTTGAAGTCACGGTGAACAAGGCAGATGGCGGCAACCTCAAAACGGTCGAGCTGGAGCAGAAGTACACGGACACCTCGGATCACACCTACACGCCGGACTGGGCCGGACTGCCCGCCGGGCAGGACTGGACGTTCAGCAGCGAGGCGAGCATCGTCCTGTCCAAGCAAGACTTCGCAGCGGACGGCAGCTTGCTGACCTATGCCATCTCCGGCGGCAAGGCGGGTGACAAGATCACCATCACCCTCAAGGCGTCCTGTGACAATTACGAGGATTTCACCATCATGCTGAACGTCACTCTGACAGAAAAGGACGATCAGAAGCCGTTGACCATCACCGGTGCGGGTAGTGTGGTCTACGGTCAGACACTGACATTGACCACCACTGGCGGCTCCGGCACGGGCACAGTGACCTACCGCATCGACACAGACGCGAGCACCGGCGAGGCGACCATCGATCCCGAAACCGGCGTTTTGACTCCCGTCAAGGTCGGCTCTGTCAGCGTCATCGCGACTAAGGCGGGCGACAACGACTACAACGACGTCACTAGTGCTCCCTTCGTGCTCATGATCAAACCGGCCACGCCCACCGGCGCGCCGAACTACACCAGAATCACCACAAGCGGCAAGACACTGAAGGACGCGGCGCTGACCATCGAGGGCAGCACGCCGAACCCCAATGACGGCAAGCTGGAATGGGTGGATGACAAGGAAAATGTCCTATCCGGCAATACCACGGTCGAGGACAACACGGCCTACAAGTGGCGCCTCACGCCTACTGACACCAACTACACGACACTGACCGGCGAGGTTGAGCTGTATCACAAGTCCAGCGGTGGCGGCAGCGGTGTGACGGCTCCCTCCATCACGGTCCCCGTTTCCTCTGAGCAGGAGACCGTGAAGGTGGATGCGATCGTTTTCGGCAGCACCGCAGCCGTGGAGGTCACCGACAAGCAGCTCAATCAGGTCACTTCGGGCGGCGACATCGTCACCGTGGACGTCTCCGGCCTTAAGGACGTGGACAGCGCCAAGGGCACCGGCGAGACGACGTTCAGCCCCAACGCAGATTGCACCAGAGCGCAGATCGTAACCCTCCTCTGGCGTTGCAAGAAGTGACCCGGCTGAACAGCAAAGCCGCTGACATGACCACATAAGCGAACATCGGACAGCGCAGCGGATAGGCTTTTTGCCATGACGCTGCGCTGTCCTGATTTTATATTCCGCATGTTTCCATACTATCGTAAACGGTAAATAACCCGTACCTGCTAAAGCGGGAACAAATATGTCATACTTGTCGCGGGGAGGGTTCTCAATACTCCTCGCGGCATTACATATAGGGAGGTCTGTGCATGGAATACGGCTACGCGAGAATTTCCACAAGAGAACAAAATGAGGAGCGCCAGCTCATCGCCCTGCGGGAGTTTGGGCGGAACGACGGCCAGATCATTCTGGATAAGCAGTCCGGCAAGGATTTTGACCGACGCGGCTACAGGAGGCTGCTGCGAAAATTGAAAGACGGCGACACCCTTGTCATCAAGAGCATCGACCGTCTCGGGCGAAATTATGAAGAGATCCTGGAGCAGTGGCGCATCATCACAAAAGAGAAAGGAGCGGCCATCGTCGTGCTGGATATGCCGCTGCTTGACACGCGCCGGAGCCGCGACCTGACCGGTACGCTGATCGCGGATATCATGCTCCAGCTTCTGAGCTATGTGGCGCAGACGGAGCGTGAATTCATCCATCAGCGGCAGGCGGAGGGCATCGCTGCGGCAAAGGCGCGGGGCGTAAAGTTCGGACGTCCCTATAAGGAACTGCCCGCTGGATTTCAGGAGGTCAAGGCGCGTTGGGAGCGCGGTGAGCTGTCGGCGCGGGCGGCGGGCAAGGAATTGCGCAGTGCACACAGCACGTTTTTACACTGGGCGCACGGCAATATATGTTAAAAAGTCGTTAAACGCGAGAATTATCGGATAAAAAAGTAGACCTTTTTCCTTTCTTTGCTATTGAGCTATTGATATTTTTGGCAAATGGTGATACTATAAAGTCCTAAAAAAGAGCTTGCATGGTTATGGTCGACAAAGTCTACCTTATTGACCATTGCTCGATCAGAAGGGAGCTTACCTGCTTAAACACCGAAAGGTCTGGCTGGGAGCTTTGGAACAGGGGGTGAGCTCTGATTAGCACATCGTTCTATGATTTCTGCGTGATGCGCAATCATAGGGCGCTCCTGGCTCAGTGGGACAGTGAACGCAATGCGCCGCTTACGCCTGAAGATGTGTCTTACGGCAGCCGCCAAAAGGTGTGGTGGAAATGCAATAAAGGGCACAGCTGGCAGGCAAAAGTCTATTCCCGTTCGGAGAACAGCGGCTGTCCGTATTGCGCCGGACGCAGGAAAGGGCCTGAAAACTCGTTGGCGGTGCAAGTCCCCTCGCTTGAAGCCGAGTGGGACGCGGAGAAAAACGCCCCGCTGAAATTTGCTGATCTGACCATCGGCAGCCATCAAAAGGTCTGGTGGCGGTGCCCTGCGGGACATTCCTACGATTCGGTCGTCAAGAGCCGTGTGCTGGGCACCGGCTGTCCCGTCTGCGCGGGACGTGTTGTTCTGCCGGACGAAAACTCCCTCGCGGCAAGGTATCCCGCACTTGTTGCCGAATGGGATACCGAGAAGAACGCTCCTCTATTGCCGACGCTGGTCGCCCCGGGAACGGTGAGAAAGGCCTGGTGGCGCTGTCCCAAGGGGCACAGCTACCGTGCCGCCATCTCATCCCGCGCGGGTGGTGGAACAGGCTCCCCATTCTGCGCAGGGTAAAAGGTCATACAGGGCGAAAATGACTTTGCTTCCCAATATCCGCAGCTTGCCGCGCAATGGGACGCTGCGAAAAACGGCACTCTGACGCCGGAGCTGGTGACTGCCGGCTCCAACCGCCGCGTGTGGTGGCGCTGCGAAAAGGGACATTCCTATCTGGCTGTTATAGCTCACCGCGTGCGGAGTGGAAGCGATTGTCCGTATTGCTCCAACCACAAGATTCTGCCCGGCTTCAACGACCTCGCGACGATAGAGCCGGTCGTTGCCTCGCAATGGCACCCGACGCGCAACGGCAGCCTTACACCGCAGCAGGTGACGCCCGGCAGCCGCCGCAAGGTCTGGTGGCTCTGCGATAAGGGTCATGCGTGGCGGGCGGTCGTCAACAGCCGCACGGGAAAGCAGCGCTGCGGCTGTCCAATCTGCGCGGGCAGACCATTGAGCCAATGCACAGCGATTCTAAGTGAATCTCCGGCAGAGCCGGTGAAATAAGTGCCCACCTGCAGGGAGCTGCAGAATATATAAATCTCTCACAGGAGGATCAAAATGAAACGCAAAGCATTATCTCTCATTCTTGCGTTTGCCATGGCAGTCAGTCTGTTCACGGTAGGCGCAAGCGCGGCGGAGCCTACCTACGGCGACACCGCGGGACACTGGGCCGAGGCCTCCATCGAACGCTGGAGCGGCTACGGCATTATCCAGGGCAGCAACGGCAAGTTTGACCCGGACGGTCAGCTTACCTGTGCACAGCTCGCCACCATTCTGGCAAGACTCCTGAAGCTGCCCGCTGCAAAGGACGCAGGCTTCATTGATAACCCGGCGGACGCCTGGTATTATGACGCCATCAACCGCTGCGCCGCCGCTGGCATTCTGAAAGGAAACGGCGATGGCACCGTGACGCCGAATGCGTCCATTACCCGTGAACGGGCCATGGTCATGCTGGCCAGAGCGCTTGGGATCGAGCCGCTGAGCCGCCCTGACCTCTCCAAGTATGCCGACGTCGCGCAGGTCTCCCCCTATGCGCAGGGCTATCTTGCCGCACTCATTGAGGCCGGTATCGTTGGCGGCGTGACCGCCGACCGTCTTGCGCCGCAGGACAACATCACCCGTGCCGATACCGTTACCATTCTTGACCGTGCCATCCAGACCTATGCGGACAAGGCCGGTGCGGCAGTCAGCGCCAGCGGCGGACTGGTTCTTGTGGTAGCCGATGACGTGACCGTCAGCGGAACCATCGGCCGCCTGCTTATCCCCACCGACAATATCGTCGTGATCGTCAGCGGCAGCAAAAACATCGGCAGCATTGCGATCACCGGCAATCACTCCACCGTCATTCTGGACAACGCCACGGCAGATGACGTGACGATCAGCGGCGTGGGCAGCAAGGTCGAGACGAAAAACGGTTCGCACATTAAAAATATCGCTCTGACGGAGAGCGCTTCCGGCGCAGTTGTGGCCGCAGGCAGCGGAACGACCATCGACAATGTTGCCAACAGTGCACCGGGCGCTGCCGTTACCGGCTCCGGCACGGTGAAAAGTGTTGCGTCTGACACCGACGTGACCGTTGAGACTAAGAACACCGAAGTCAAAAACACGGGCAGAAGCGAGATCACTGTGACTGACGCCAAGGGTAAGGAAACCACTGTCAAGCCCGGAACTTCCACCACCGTGAACAAGGAGTCCGCAAGCTCCGGTGGTTCCTCCGGTGGCAGCTATACGCCTCCGGCGCAGCACACCCACACCTGGAATGCAGGCGTCGTGACGAAGGAAGCGACCTGTACAGAGGCTGGAGTCAAGACCTTCACCTGCTCCTGCGGCGCGACTTACACTGAAGACATCCCCGCCAAGGGCCATAATTATAATAATGGCGTGTGCAGCAATTGTGGCGATAAGCAGCCGGAAGTCAAGGCAACCGAAAAGGCTTGGGATGCTTTGGTTGCAAAGCTAGAAGGAATCAAGGGAAATGACGGCGCAGTGCTGGTTACCGCGAAACGGGAGGGTACTGCATACACGCTGAAACTGAATGTGGATGCAATTCAGTCCGGCGCGGCAGCTTTTGGTGATGATTTCCTCACCGGTCTTGCTACCAACGTGAAGAACGCTTTGGATGAAAACTTTGGCCGCTATGTGCTGACTGCGGATGGTCAGGATGTTTACAACAAGGGTACTTTCCAGAACACCGCACTGAAGAACGCCCTGTTCTCTGTGGCTGACGGTTTCTTTTATACGCTCAATCACATGACAGAAGAAAACGGTGTTTATACCTATAAGACTGTCAACGCCAAAGTGACCGGCGACAATACCTATGCATTCACGATTGCTGTTCAGCTCGAGGGCGAGGATGTTGCTAAGGTGAAGAGTCTTGCCGGAACGCTGGCTGACCACCTGCAGATGGAGATGCTGGATAGCGACGCCATCAACAGCCGTTATGGTATTACCGTTAATGAGAGCAAGGCCATTGTGGTCACGATGGAAATGCCGGGCAAACTGATGCAGGCAGGCGTGGATAAGATTGGAAGCGGTGAAGACGCTCAGAAAGCATTTGATGGCGACGGTGTCACCGTTAGCGCCTTGCTGGGTATCATGAATAGCATCGATTCCTTGGACGGCGTGTTGGGTAGTAATGCCAGTGATGTGAATTCCGTATTGAATACGGTTAACAGCAACGCTAATGTTGTAAACAAGGTTCTGAGCAAGATGACCGCTAAGGTTACTGCCCAGAATGGAACTACGGCTAACTTTGACATGACCTTTACTCCCAGCAATACGGGCAATGCATGGAAAGCCTTCATGGCTGGTGTGATCGCTATGACCGGCAGTGATGAAGGCAGTGTTGGTGCGATGAAACCCAGCCAGTTTAAGGTTGCTCAAGAAGGCACTTATAAAGATTACTACTATGCTGTTCCTGTGACTGTGACAATTGATTTGGATAGTTCTATGGGCTTCCAGGCAACGGAAACGGTTGTTGTGGTTATGCACATTGACTTTACCAAGTATTCCAAGACCGGCACTGCCAGCGTATCTGCTGCTGAGCCCACTGAGACTCCTGCTGCAGCGGAGACTTCTGCCGAATAAGGATTAGTTTGGGAAATTGAAAAACTCTGATTGATTGTCCCACGCATGGGGCAGGGACAAGCGCCCTGCCCCATGCGGTTTTCCCGTTTCTCCCAGCACTGGTGTAGCTGCAGCAATGCTGAGAGAAGTAAAAAAACGACATATAGCCTGAGGACTAAAGAAGATGTGAAGGGGGGTGATGCAAATTGAGGGGTACACGACTGGCTGAATTATCCATGTCATGGACGAAAGATTATTCCCTGAGTGCTCTTCTCTTGCTTGGAACGATCTTTAACATATTTTGGCTGTACAGGATGCGGCGGCAACTCCAAATGAAATGGTACGCCGTGATAGCATTCTCGGTGCTGCATACGGTATGTGGTGTTTTGAGTGTAAAAGCATTTGCATTTCTGGAAACCGGAGATGCTGGCAACATGAGCTTATTCGGCGGAGTGTTCTTTATGCCAGTGCTTTATTTCATCAGCGCAAAGGTTTCAAAACGCAATATCAAAGCCGTTTTTGATATTTTTACGATTTGCATGATCTTCACAGTGATGTGTGCTCGAATCAACTGCATCGTCTCTGGCTGCTGCGCTGGCTTAGTTATACCAGGAACGCATTATCACTTTCCCACAAGGGAACTTGAGATTCTCTATTACATTGTGATGCTGATTCTGCTCATCCCAAGAGTGAAAAAGAGCAAGAATCCCGGCAGCATTTACCCGTTATATATGGCATCCTACGGAGCGTTCCGCTTCATTGATGAATTCTTCCGAACGTCCTCTACGGGGATGCTATTCCACCTTTCTCATGTCTGGGCAGCCATCGCATTTGCGGCGGGACTCAGCATTTACATAGAAATAAACGCCAGAAATCATCAACGAAAGAAGGTAATAAAGAAATGAAAAGCACATGGAAGCGATTTCTTTCGCTTGTGCTCTGCATGTGCATGGTCATGGCACTGCTTCCAAATGTGACCATGACAGCGTTTGCAGCAACCAGTGGAACTGTGACAGGCTTAGCCGACGAGAACATTGGACTGAGTTTTACGGGCGGCGCAGATGATGCCTGGTCGGCCAATGCTACGAGCATTACCGGCGCAGCTACCAGCACGGGCGGATGCGACGGTACAAACTATGACTCTACGCTGACAATTGCCAATAAGAAGTCGACAACAGCAACCCTTTCCTTTGACTACTCTATTGAGCAGAACAGTGGAGCGATTCAGGTGGATGGTAAAGAGGTTTCTTCAGGTGCCAGATTCACCAAGGAACTGGCACCCGACGAGGAAGTTAAAGTATACATCAAGTCTGGCAGCACCAGTGCTGCTACGAAGATCACCCTTACCAACGTGGTTCTGGTAAGCGATGTCAATGCAACTGCGACATTCGTGCCTGCTGAAAACGGTACTTATACAGTAGACGAAAAACTCATTACCGAGGAATATAGCAACACGCAAAGCTCCATGACCGCCTATCAGGTGGCGGCGACTCCGGCGGATGGTTATCAGTTCTTGGGCTGGTATAACCTGACCACAGGCAAATGCATCGCGACTGCGGCAACCACCGCCCTGAATATCGAAAGTGACTGCACCGTTACGGCGAAGTTTGTGAGCAAGTCTCTGGCGCTTTTTGAGACTGGCGGTCAGCGGTTTGCAGACCTGAATGAAGCGGTTGCCTATGCACAGACAAACGGTCAGTCCAAGATTACCTTGGCGACCGATGGTTCTATCGGCGGCAGCTATACCATTCCGATTGGAATTACACTGTTGATTCCGTTTGATGAGGCGGGAACGCTGTATACGGATGCTCCTGCGGCAATTCGCACAGCCCCAGCTTCGAAGCCGTTCCGAACGCTGACGATGAGCGAAGGAAGCTCCATTACAGTCAATGGCGCGATTAGCTTGGGCGGCAGATATTTTGCCGCTGCCGGCAGCCAGCAGGGACGTCCTGTGGGTGATTACGGCTATATCAAAATGGCTGACAACAGCTCCATCACGGTCAAGAACGGCGGTAATCTCTATGCATGGGGCTTTATCTCCGGCAGCGGCTCTGTTTTGGCGGAATCTGGCGCTACGGTGTACGAATTCTATCAGATTGCAGACTTCCGCGGCGGCAGCGCATCTTCCAGCATGGGCCATGGGGTGTTCCCATTTTCGCAGTACTTCGTACAAAACATCGAAGTTCCCTTGACGTTGAATGCCGGCGCCAATGAACAGGTTTATAGCGGCGTTTATGCAATGAAGAGCACATATACTACTGCTATTAATTTCATTGGCGACACCGGTATGTTCAAAGTGGAATCCGGTAGCTTTACTAAGGATTACGATGAAAAGACGGATCGTCTTGTATTCACAGTAAACGGCGAAGCGGCATTGAACACGTTGTCGCTGACGCTTGCAGGCATGGATGTCAACTCTGCAAGCTACGTATTGCCTATCACCAACAACATTACCATCAATATCCAGTCCGGAAATGTGACGATCAATCAGACGGCAGCTCTGCTGGCGGGCGTTGAGGTCAACATTGCCGAGGGCGCTGGCCTGACAGTTGCAAACGAAAAGAATATCTATTTCTATGACAGCGATGAGTGGAACTCCGACAACTTTGTCTGGGGTCCCTGCAAGTTTAAGTCCGTGGCCTATGCGCCGGGTAAGGCATACAACCGCTCCGATAACGACTTGGTTGATGCGAAGATGGATGTGAACGGCAGCGTAACGGCTATTGGCGCCATCTACACCACCAATGGCGGCGCTGACATTTGCAGCAGCAACGGAACCGGCAAATATGTGCAGCAGAGCATACTTGGTAAGGAAACCGCAACCTATCAATATAATGCAAATGGCAATAATGCGGTGACCATCCCCATCACCGCCGCGAAGCTACACAACGCAGACGGCACCTACACCGAGACGGCAAATGCCAGCGCGGGTACGACCATTCCCTATCTGGATGGCGTATGGGGCGGTGCTGCGAACATCACTGTTGACTTTGACGCCAACGGCGGCGAAGGAACGATGCCTACCTGGACAGGTAAGCCCAATACGAGTTTTGATCTGCCAAAGAACACCTTTACCCGCGAAGGCTACACCTTCACCGGCTGGAACACTGCGGCAGACGGTACTGGCGCGGCCTATGCCGACAAGGCGCCCGTGAAATTCAGCGAGAATACCGCCCTTTATGCCCAGTGGACTCAGGACCCGGTCATCACCTTTGACGCCAACGGCGGCATCGGCACGATGGATTCGGTAAAAATCGTCAACGGCGGGTCCGGCGAGTATTACACGCTTCCCGAATGTGGCTTTACTCGCGAAGGCTATGACTTCGCCGGTTGGCTCATCACCGGAACTGTTGGCTACGATACTTTCAAGACGTATGAGCTTCATGACGAGAAATGGGACAATGAAATGCTCCTCGCCTTCTCCGACCTGACCCTCAAAGCCAGCTGGAAGGATAACCACTCGCTGACCGAGGTTCGTGGTAGCCGTGAGCCTACCTGCACTGAGGAAGGCTACACCGGCGATACCTATTGCAAGGTTTGTGATAAAGTACAAAAGCCGGGTAAATCCATTCCTGCAAAGGGCCACAGCTGGAATGAGGGCGTGATTACCACCGCCGCTACCTGTGAGAACGCCGGTGCCAAGACCTACACCTGCACAGTTTGCAATGCAACCAAGGCCGAAGCAATCGACGCGACTGGACATACTCCGGTTGAAGTTGCGGAACAGCCCGCTACCTGCACCGAGGCTGGCCATAAAGCCGGCACGAAGTGCTCTGTCTGCGGCGCTACGATATCCGGTATGGAAGAGATCCCTGCGACGGGCCATACCGAAGTCGTTGACACGGCTGTTGAGGCAACCTGCACCAAGACTGGCCTGACCGAAGGCAAGCACTGCTCTGTCTGCAACGCGGTCATTAAGGCACAGGAAGTGATTCCCGCCAAGGGACATACCGAGGTCATTGATACGGCAGTTGCACCTACCTGCACCGAGCCCGGCAAGACCGAGGGTAAGCATTGCTCCGTCTGCAATACTGTACTTGTTGCCCAAGAAGTGATCCCCGCCAAGGGACACACCGAGGTCATTGACGAGGCAATTGAGGCGACCTGTACGACGCCCGGCAAGACCGAGGGCAAGCATTGCTCTGTCTGCAACGAAGTGATCGTTGCACAGACCGAGGTTCCCGCCAAGGGCCACACCGAGGTCGTCGACTTGGCAGTCGAGGCTACCTGCACTGCACCCGGCAAGACCGAAGGCAAGCACTGCTCCGTCTGCGGTGAGGTGATTACCGCGCAGGAAACTGTTCCCGCGAAGGGTCACACGGAAGTGGTTGATCCGGTGGTCGAGGCGACTTGCACGAAGCCAGGCAAGACGGAAGGCAAGCACTGCTCCGTCTGCAACGAAGTTCTCGTTGCACAGAAAGTGGTTTCTGCCAAGGGTCATGATTGGGATAGTGGCAAAATTTTAAAGCAACCTACCTATGGAGAAAACGGTGAAATGCTCTACACCTGCGCTATATGTGATGAGTATAAAACTGAAATTATTCCTAAGCTGGTGAATGGCGGAGGCGGTACTGGTGGCGCTGGCGGTGGCAGTTCTTCTGCTGGTAGCACAACCAAGACTGAAACGACCATCAACCCTGATGAATCTACCACCAAAACCGAAACAAAACCCGACGGCACAGTGGTCGAGACTACCACCGGTAAGGACGGTTCGACCAGCAAGACCACGACCAAGAAGGACGGCAGCTCCGTGACCGAGAGCAAGACCGCCGACGGCACGACCGGCACGGTCAAGACCGACAAGGACGGCAAGACCGAGGCGGAGGCCAAGATCAGCAACAAGGCGGTCGAGGACGCGAAGAAGTCTAGCGAGGCGGTCAAGGTGCCCACCGAGGTCAAGGCGGGCAAGGACAGCAATTCCGCCCCGACCGTCAAGGTCGAGCTGCCGAAGAACGCAGGTGAGACGAAGATCGAGATCCCGGTTTCCAACGTGAACTCCGGCACGGTTGCGGTCATCGTCCACGAGGACGGCACCGAGGAGATCGTCAAGAATTCCAAGCCCACCGAAGACGGCGTTCAATTGACTGTAGACGGCAATACGGTGGTGAAGATTATTGATAACTCCAAGGATTTCATTGACACCCGTAATCATTGGAGTCGAGATGAGGTCAACTTCGTCGCTTCCCGTGATATATTCAATGGCGTCGGGAATAATCTCTTTGGTGTCAGTCAGCCCATGACCCGTGGCATGGTGAATACTGTGCTGGCAAGACTTGCGGGCATTGATACCACACCCAAGAATGGCCAGAAGTGGTACGAGGTTGGTACCGAGTGGGCCAAGAGCAAGGGCATCACAGATGGCACGAACCCCGAGGCGAGCGTGACGCGCGAGCAGCTTGCGACGCTGCTTTATCGCTTCTATGGTTCACCTGCGATTAGCGGTACGCTGCGCTTTGCGGACGCGGGAGCAGTCAGCGCTTACGCGCAGGATGCGCTTCTTTGGGCGACGCAGAACGGCATTATGAACGGCGTCGGCAATAACTGTGTCGCGCCGAGCGCAGATGCCCAACGCGCGCAGGTCGCCGCGATGATGGCGCGGTACCTCAAGAACGCGGACTAAAGCCGAATACGGCACAGCAAGGAGGGGCGGTCCGATGGACCGCCCCTCAGTAAGCGTAAAACGTAACCGCATATAAAAGGCCGCCATCTCAAGTAACCGTCAAAGCTGAGGGCGGCTGGACAGACATGGGACAATAGTAGCGGAACATTGCGAAACTTCCCACCACTATAATGTTCAGGGTGTGAAGTAAATGACGAGCAATGAACTGAAACACGAAGCCAAGAAGCAGGAATGGAACATAGCTATACAGGAATGCCGGGGCAGCGGTCTCTCCGTAAGCGAATGGTGCCGGCAGCAAGGTG
>OICT01000409.1_pt1 | contig 21696 bp, 19 predicted proteins | sample 1581331 | NCBI WGS metagenome assembly OICT01 (sample SAMEA3882544, study PRJEB24775) | human gut metagenome | biome: human-associated habitat; feature: intestine environment; material: feces | place: Netherlands | collected 2009/2010 | reverse complement strand
TGCAGCTCCACGCCACGCAATCACAGCCCTGTTTTCCTGCCGTTTCAAATGCCCTTGCCCTCCCCGGCGGCAACGGCATTTTCACGGCAACGCCGACAGAGCGTATAACACACTACACTTTGCTTCGCAAAGTCGTGTGCCAAATGGGGGCGTTGCCCCCTTTGGAAACCCCCACAAGAAAAGGCGGTACGCTACCCCTCCACGGGGCGCATACCGCCTTTTCTTGTTATCCAGCCCTCCGGCTGTATCGGTTGAGCAAAAGTCAGCGTGGGAATGGTGTGGTATCTTTATCTAAGTGAACCCCCGTTTTCCCACTTGCTCACGGCCTGTGCGCTCACGTGGAGGGCTTTTGCAAGCTGCTCCTGCGTCATGCTTTTGGAGAGGCGCAGCGTTTTGATCTTGCTGCCGATGTCGATGTTCATAAAGGCAAAACTCCGTTTCTATAAAGTGCGGACGTCCTTGATGAGTTCAGTATAGCCGATTGCAGGAAAACGCGCAATGGAGGGGGAGTTTTGCGCGCTCAAACGGCGGTTGAGCGCAAAAAGGACGGAAGATGCTTTTCTTCCGTCCTTTTTATGCAGTTCCAGTCGAATCAGTCGCCGACGCCGGGGTTCAGAACCTTGCCGACGTTCCACAGGTGCGCGACCTGCTGCGCGGCGGTCAGACGTTCCTCGGGGGACTCGTAGCTTGCGTGCGCGGTCTGCGCGCCGCAGTCGACACAGGTGACATAAACGCACCAGCCCTGCTCATCCTCCACCGTACCGGTGCCGCGGCAGTAGGGGCAGTCCTGCAATTCGATCTCATAAATCGGGTCCATGGTATCATCCTTTCCTACCGCGCAAAATTGACAGTTTGCGCGGAAATCATCTAACGACCGTAGTATAGCAGGGAAGCGGGCGCTTTACAAGCAAGAAAATAGCAAAAATGGGGCGCTCGCAAGCGCCCCGCTTTTTACACGTTTGACGACGGAACAGGAAGCTGGTACTTTTCCACGTAGGATTCGTACGTCTGCTGGAAGCTGCCGTCGGCAGTCTTGACCTGGCGCAGCGTTTCGTGCAGGTTGAGGTTATGCGCACGGGCGTCGATGACGCAGCCGGCGATGTTGGAGCAGTGGTCGGATGTGCGCTCAAGGTCGGTCAGAAGATCGGAGAGGACAAAGCCAGCCTCAATGCTGCAATGGCCCTGCTGCATGCGCAGGATGTGGCGCGTGCGCATCTGCTCTTTGAGCGTGTCGATGACCTGCTCGAGCGGCTCGACCTGTTGGGCGAGCGCGACGTCCTGCGAGGAGAAGGACTTGAGCGAGAGCGAAAGGATCTCGCGGATGGCGGAGGTGAGAATGGCGAGCTCGTTGAGGGCGCTGCCGGAGAACGTGAGGCCCTTTTGCTCCATCTCCTCAGCGGAGGAGAGAATGTTGACCGCGTGGTCAGAAATGCGCTCAAAGTCGCCGATGGTCTTGAGTAACTCGGTTGCCTCCTCGCTCTCGTCGCGGCCCATTTTCTGCGTGCTGAGCTTGACGAGGTAGGTGCCGAGGATATCTTCATAGTGGTCGCAAAGCTCCTCATCGTCGCGGATGCTCTGGGCGAGCTCGGGCGTGTTGTGGTCAAGGGCGGTGAGAGCGTTGTTCAGCGCGCGCACGGCGCAGTCCACCATTTCGCGGGCGACGGCGCGGCTCTGGCGAAGGGCGAGGGACGGGGTGGGGAGAAGACGCTCGTCGAGCTCGGTCGTCTTTTCACCCTGCGTCTGGGGATCGTCGGGGACGATGCGGCAGGCGAGCTTTTCAAGAAGGCCGCCCGCGGGCAGGAGCATGGCGGTGCAGAGGACGTTGAATACCGAGTGTGTGACGGCGATGCCCGCCATGGTGGCGGATTCATCCAGCAGCGCGGGCGCAAAAGCCGCGCGCACAATGCAGAAGACCGTCAGCAGCACGACAACGCCGATGACATTGAAGAGAAGGTGAACGACCGCGGCGCGGCGGGCGTTTTTGTTCGTGCCGATGGACGACAGCATGGCCGTGACGGTCGTGCCGATGTTCTGGCCCATGATGATGGGAATGGCCGCAGCATAGCTCACAGAACCCGTGACGGCGAGCGCCTGCAAAATACCGACGGACGCGGAGCTCGACTGGATGATGGCCGTGAGCAGCGCGCCGGCGAGCACGCCGAGGAGGGGATTCTGAAAGGCAACAAAGAGATTCGTGAACGCGGGGACGTCCTTGAGGCCCGCGACCGCGCCGCTCATCGTCTCCATGCCGAACATGAGCGTGGCAAAGCCGAGCAGGATCATGCCGGTGTCCTTTTTCTTGTTGTCCTTGCAGAACATGTAGTAGATGATGCCGATGAGCGCAAGGACGGGAGTGAAGGATGAGGGCTTTAAGAGCTTGATCCAGAAGTTGCCGGAGTCGATGCCGCCAAGGCTCAAAAGCCAGGCCGTGACGGTCGTGCCGACGTTGGCGCCCATGATGACGTTGATGGCCTGACGCAGCGTCATCAGGCCCGAGTTGACAAAGCCGACCACCATGACCGTGGTGGCGGACGAGCTCTGGATGATGGCCGTGATGCCAAGGCCCGTTAAAAATCCGGCGAACACGCTGCCGGTCATCTTGTCGAGAAGGGAGCGGAGCTTGCCGCCCGCGCGGCGCTCGAGCGCCTGGCCCATCAGGTTCATGCCGAAGAGGAACAGGCACAGCCCGCCGATCATCGTGAGCACATTGAAAATATCCATATTTTCTATCTTTCCTTTTTTCTTTTTTGAGACTCTATTTATAACCAAGTAATAGTTTACGCGCCAAATGTCAAAACTGCCAGAGGAGAATTGTAAAATCTATGTAAAATACACAGCGGCGACGGAATGCGGCGTGATTTGTGTCATGTTGCACAGTTTTTTTCGCATGAACTGGAAAAAAGTGCAGACACTAAGCGCAGCATTCGCCGCGGCGTCTGCCTCCGCGGCAAAAAGCAACTTGAAATGTCGGAGGAATCGTATGAAAAAAGACTTTATCGACACCAATGAATTCACAAAGCAGGAACTGCTCGACATCATCGACTTGTCGCTCGCCATCAAAAAGGCCATTAAGGCGGGCTACTATCCGCCCCTGATGCGCAACATGACGCTCGGCATGATCTTCCAGCAGTCCTCTACGCGCACGCGCGTCTCGTTTGAGACCGCGATGAGTCAGATGGGCGGGCACGCGCAGTATTTAGGCCCCGGTATGATCCAGCTCGGCGGGCATGAGACCATCGGCGACACGGGCAAGGTACTCTCAAAGCTTGTCGATGTCGTGATGGCGCGCGTCATCGAGCACAAGACGATCGAAGAGCTCGCAAAAAGCTGCACCATCCCCGTCATCAACGGCATGTCGGACTACAACCACCCCACGCAGGAGATCGGCGACCTCTGCACGATCGTGGAGAACCTTCCGCAGGGGAAGAAGTTAGAGGACTGCAAGGTCGTGTTCGTGGGCGACGCGACGCAGGTGTGCGCGTCGCTCGGCTTTATCACGACGAAGCTCGGTATGCACTTTGTCCAGTACGGCCCCCAGGGCCACCAGCTGAATGAGCAGCACAAGGAGATCATGAAGAAGAACTGCGCGCTCTCCGGCGGCAGCTACCTTGTCACCGATGACCGCGAGAGCGTACGCGGCGCGGACTTCATCTATACCGATGTGTGGTACGGTCTCTACGAAAACGAGATGCCGAAGGAAGAGCGCGTGCGCGTCTTCCACGACTATCAGGTCAACCGCGAGCTGATGCAGCTGGGGAACCTCGGCTGCAAATTCATGCACTGCCTGCCCGCGACGCGCGGCGAGGACGTGACCGACGAGGTCGCCGACAGCGACGCCTCCCTCTGCTGGGAGGAGGCAGGCAACCGCCTGACGGCCATGCGCGGCCTTCTTGTCTACTTTACACGCTGCCGCAAGGAGCCGAGCGGTCTTCAGATCGCGGCGGCGAAAGAGGAGCTTGACAAAGTGCTCTGCGACAAGCTCGGCTGCGTCGAGGCTTACTGCGGCGTTTCGAAAGCGGAAAAGAGCTGAGATAAGCCATGGAGAAGAATCAATTCCGGCTCGCAGACGTCATTTTGTCGGTCATCTGCGTGGTGTTTGTCGCCGAGGCGGCGGCGCCGGTCGCGTCGATCGGCAACAGCCAGTATTTCTGGTGGATCTTTATGATATTGGCGTTTCTGCTGCCCTACGGCCTCATCGCCGCCGAGCTCGGCACAGCCTACGCGGGCGACGGCGGGCTCTATGACTGGATCCACGCGGCGTATCCGAACGGCAAGTGGGCGGCGCGCGCCTCGTGGTACTACTGGATCAATTTTCCACTGTGGATGGCATCGCTTGCGGTGATGTGTCCCGAGCTCATCACGTTCATCACGGGGCGGAGCCTCGGGACGTTCGGCTCGCTCGTGGTCGAGCTGCTGTTCATCTGGATCGTCACGCTCATCGCGTGCTATCCCGTGTGCGACAGCATCATTATCCTGAACGTGAGCGCTGTCATCAAGATCGTGCTGGCGCTGCTGGTCGGCGGGCTCGGCGTGTGGTATATCAGCCGTTACGGCTTTGTCAACGACATGTCGGCGCGGACATTTCTGCCGTCGTTCGACTTAAACAGCCTCTCGTATATCTCTGTTATCATCTTCAACTTCCTCGGCTTTGAGGTCGTGTGCACGTACGCAAACAATATGAGCGACCCGAAAAAGCAGATCCCGCAGTCCATCGTGACCGGCGGCATCGTCATCGCGGCCATCTACCTCTTCTCGGCGTTCGGCATCGGCGCGGCAGTGGATGTGCGTGAGATCAGCGTGGATTCGGGGCTTATCGACGCGGTGTCGCTCATTCTGGGCGGCAGCGGCGGCGTACTTGTGGGCGTGGCGGCGCTTTTGTTCCTCGTGACGCTGTTCGGCAACATGATCTCGTGGTCGATGGGCGTCAATTCGACGGCGGCGCTGGCGGCGGACCACAACGACATGCCGCGGGTGTTCGCCAAGCGCTGGGCAAAGAACGACATGCCCGTCGGCGCGGCGGTCACGTCGGGCGTCGTCGCCTCGTGCGTGTGTGTTTTGGGCGTGCTCATCGAGATGGCGTCGCCGGACTCGTCACTCTTCTGGAGCTTTTTCGCGCTGAATCTCGTGATGCTGCTTTTGAGCTATCTTCCCGTGTTTCCGGCGTTTTTGAAGCTGCGGCGCGAGGATGCGAAGACGCCGCGCCCGTTCCGCGTGCCGGGGTCTGACACGGCGCTCAAATGGATCGCCTACGTGCCGATGGTGCTCATCGTCATTTCGATCATTTTCACTGCGGTCCCGCTCTCGTTTGACGCAGAGACGCTTGCGAGCTTTCTGCCCATTACGATCGGGTCGATCCTCAGCGTGGCGATCGGCGAGGTGCTGATCGCGCTGCGCGGGAAAAACGCGCGCAGCTAAGTATGGTTTCATCATAAGGAGACAAAGCTATGGCAAAACGAATCATCGGCACAACGCCGAAGCAGGACGGGTATCGCATGCCCGCCGAATTTGAGCCCCAGCAGGGCGTGTGGATGCTCTGGCCCGAGCGCAACGACAACTGGCGCGACGGCGGCAAGCCCGCGCAGAAGGCCTTTGCGGATGTCGCCAAGGCCATCGCAAGATTTGAAAAGGTCACGGTCGGCGCATCCGTGCGCCAGTATCAGAACGCGCGCGCCAAGCTCCCCGAAAATATCTGCGTCGTGGAGCTCGAGAGCGACGACGCGTGGGTGCGCGACTGCGGGCCGACGTTCCTTGTGAACGACAAGGGCGGTCTTCGCGCGGTGGACTGGGAGTTCAACGCCTGGGGCGGGCTCGTCGACGGGCTGTATTTCCCCTGGGACAAGGACGATCAGATCGCGCGCAAGATCTGCGAGATCGCGGATGTGGACAGCTACCGCACAGAGGGCTTTGTGCTCGAGGGCGGTTCCATTCACGTCGACGGAGAGGGCACGGTGCTGACGACCGAAATGTGCCTGCTCTCCGAGGGCCGCAACCCCGACAAGTCGAAAGAAGAGATCGAGCAGATGATCTGCGACTACCTCGGCTGCGAGAAGGTGCTGTGGATCAAGGACGGCATCGACCCCGACGAGACGAACGGGCACATCGACGACGTGGCGTGCTTCGTCGCGCCCGGCGAGGTCGCGTGCATCTGGACGGAGGACAAGGATCATCCGTTCTACGAGCAGGCGCAGGCGGCGTACAGATTCCTGAGCGAGGCGACGGACGCCAAGGGCCGCAAATTAAAGGTCCACAAGCTCTGCCTGACAAAAAAGCCGTGCTTACTCGAGGGCGCGGATACCATCGACGCCGTCGAGGGCACCATCCCCCGCGAGGACGGCGAGGTCAGCATCGCGTCGTATATGAACTTTTTGATCGTCAACGGCGCGGTCATCTTGCCGCAGTACGGCGACGAAAACGACGCAGTCGCCATCGAACAGGTGCAGAAAATGTTCCCCGACCGCGAGGTCGTGGGCGTGCAGACGAAGGAGGTCGCCTTCGGCGGCGGCAATATCCACTGCATCACCCAGCAGCAGCCTGCGGTGAAGAAGTAGAAAGAGCGCCGTCCGTGCAATAAATGTACGGGCGGCGTTTTTATGGTGCTTATGCAGTCTGCTCACGGGCGATGCGGATGAATTCCGAGAGCACGCTCCACGGATACGAGCGGCTCAAGTACCCAAAGCAGATGGGATAGGAAGCCTCTGAGCAGAGCGGGAGAATGTGCAGGTGCGCGAGCTGCTCGGGCGAGAGCGCTGTGTGCAGCAGATTTTCCGGGCAGAAGCATGCGCCGACGCCCTGCTCGCAGAGCGCGAGCAGCGTTTCGACGTTTTCCGACGTCGCTTTGCTGACGGGCGAGACGCCCGAGGAGCGCAAAAGTCCGCGCCCGATGCGCCCGCCGATGTCCTCCGCGGAGCCGAGGACAAAGGGGCAGCCGCGCAGGGAGCTCAAATTTCCCGCGGCGATCTCGCCGCGGTGCGTGTCGAGGTCGATGCCGCACTGCGCGAGCAGCCCATCGGACAGGCACAGCACGATGTGCTCCAGATAGTAATCCTCAAGCACCGCGCTGGGGAGCGGGCGGGGAAAGCCGGCGATGGCGAGGTCAATGCCGCCGCTGAGCAGCGCCTTTTGGATCGCGTCGTTCGAGCCCTCAAGCAGCGTGATCTCGACATTCGGGTATCTGCGCTGAAAGACGGGGATCAGGTGCGGCATGATGGCGCGGCCGCGCGTATAGGCGATGCCGACGCGCAGCTCGCCTTTCTGATTTTCGGAGATGTCGCAGAATTCGCGTTCCATGGCCTGTCGCGTCTGCCCGATGGATTCGGCATAGCGCAGAAACGTGCGGCCCGCATAGGTGAGCTCAAGCGGCGTGCGGCGCACAAGGAGCGTGCAGCCAAGCTCCTTTTCAAGTCCCGCAATGTGGGACGAGAGCGACTGCTGCGTGATGTGCAGCGCTTCGGCGGCGCGGGTGAAGTTTTTCTCCCGCGCGAGCACGAGAAAATAGTCAAGAGAATGGAAATTCATGGGAACGCTCCTTTCACAGCTTTTTCTTGTAGAATATATCAATTTTAACAGTTTTACAAGCGCGAAGGCGGCAATTATACTGTGGGCAGTGGGTGCGGACGGCAGGAAAAAGATTCCCTTTTTCCGCCGTGCGTGCTAAGATAGCGATACTGTGTTAAAAAGGATAGGGAGGATTGGGATGGCTGCGATCGTTTTATTCTGCCTTGCGCTGCTCGTGTGCATCGTATTGAGGACGAATATCCTCTACGCGCTCCTGGCGGGGCTTGTGATCTTCACGCTGTACGGCAAAAAGCAGGGCTTTTCGTGGAAAGAGCTCGGGAAGATGATCTGCTCGGGCGTGAAGACATCGGCGAGCGTGCTGCTCGTCTTTCCGCTGATCGGCATTCTGACGGCATTCTGGCGTGCGTGCGGCACGCTGCCGTTCATCATCTGCTGCGCCGTCGACCTCATCCGGCCGGAGATCTTGCTGCTGATGACGTTTTTGCTGAATTGCGGCGTCTCGATGCTGACAGGCACGGCGTTCGGCACGGCGGCGCGATGCTTTCGGGCGTATACTTCGGCGACCGCTGCTCGCCGGTCTCGACGAGCGCGCTGCTCGTGAGCGAGCTGACGGAGACGAACGTTTACGACAACATCAAGCGCATGCTCAAGACGGCGCTCGTGCCGTTTCTTCTGAGCTGCGGCGTCTATGCGGCGCTCGGCATGGTGGAAAGCGGCAGCGGCGCGGCGGGCGAGCTGTGGTCGCTCTACGGGCGCGAGATGACGCTTCACTGGGTCATGTGCCTGCCGGCGGTGCTCATTTTGATCCTGTCGGTCCTACGCGTGAACGTGAAAAAGGCGATGTCGGTCAGCATTCTGGCGGCGGTCGTGCTGTGCATTTTCCTGCGGCATCTGGACGCGGTGACGATCCTCAAGACCGCAATCTTAGGCTACACGGCGTCGGACGCCGAGGTCGGCGCGATGCTCAACGGCGGCGGCATCATTTCAATGGTGCGCGTGGCGCTGATCGTGATGATCTCGTCGGCGTATTCCGGCATTTTTCGCAGGACGGGGCTGCTCGACGGGCTGTGCGGGCGTGTGACGGCGCTGCGCGACAAAACGTCGCCCTATGCCTCGATGCTGCTGACGGCGGTTTTGGCGAGCCTTCTCGCCTGCAACCAGACGCTGACGATCATTCTGACACACCAGCTCTGCGCGCCGTCGCAGAAGGATAAAGAAGAATTTGCCATCGACCTTGAAAACAGCGCCGTCGTCGTCGCGCCGCTGATCCCGTGGTCGATCGCGGGGGCGACGCCGCTCTCGACCGTCGGCGCGCCGATGACAGGCATGGCGTTTGCGTGCTTTTTATACATCCTGCCGCTGTGCGAGCTCGTGCGGCGGACAGCGCAGCAGCGCGCGGCGAAAAAAACCGCCGCGCAGAAATGAGAAAGGACTTTGTATGAACGGAAAGACGTTACTGGCGGAAGCCATCGAAATGAAAGACGAGATCGTCGAGAACCGGAGAGCAATCCACCGCGCGCCGGAGGTCGGCGCGCACCTGCCGCAGACGGTTCAATTTGTCGAAGAAAAGCTGCGATTGCTCGGCTATGAGCCGCGCGAGCTGGGCGGCGGCGTGGTCGCGGAGCTCACGGGCGAAGACATGGGGCGCTGTATCCTGCTGCGCGCCGACATGGACGCGCTCAAGGTGAAGGAGAAGACCGACCTGCCGTTCCGTTCGGAAAACGGCAGCATGCACGCCTGCGGACACGATATGCATGCCGCGATGCTGCTGGGCGCTGCAAGGCTGCTCAAGGCGCATCAAAGCGAACTCAAGGGCACGGTGAAGCTCGTCTTCCAGCCCGACGAGGAAGGCTTCACGGGCGCGAAAGCGATGCTTAAGGCCGGTGTGCTGGAGGCGCCGGAGCCGCAGGCGGCGATGGCGCTGCATGTGAACTCCGGGACGCCGTCGGGCCTCGTGCTGTGCGGCAAGGGAACGTTTATGGCGGGCTGCACGCTGTTTCGCATCACGGTCAAGGGTGTCGGCTGTCACGGGGCAATGCCGGAGACGGGCGTCGACCCAATCAACATTGCCGCGCACATCTACCTTGCGCTTCAGGAGATCACGGCGCGCGAGCTGCCCGCAAAGACGCCCGCCATCGTGACAATGGGCAAATTCAGCGCGGGGCACGCGCCGAATATCATCCCGCAGGAGGCCGTGATCGAGGGCACGATCCGCACGTTCGACCGCGACGTGACCGCGCTGATCCTGCGCCGCATCGGCGAGATCACGGACGCGACGGCCAGGGCCTTCCGCGGCAGTGCGAGCGTCGAAGAGCTCGCGAGCGCGCCGCCGCTCAAAAACGACGAGGCGCTGACCGAGCAGATGGCACGCTGCGCCGAAATGCTGTTCGGCGAGAAGAGCGTCTACCGCCTGCGTGAGGGCGGGATGGGCTCGGAGGACTTTGCGTCCTATACCTACGAGCTGCCGTGCGCGTATCTGTTGCTCGGCGCGGGCACGGCGCAGGAGGACGCGCGCTACGGAAAGCCCATGCACAACGAGAGCGTCGTCTTCAACGAGAACATTTTACCGCGCGGGAGCGCACTGCTCGCCTATGGCGCGATGCAGTGGCTCGAAGACCGGCAATAAAAAAATCCGCTTACGAATTTCGTAAGCGGATTTTTATAATCGGTTGTCGATGACTTAGCCGACGAGCGCCTCGGTATCCATGGCGATCATGAGCTCCTCGTTCGTGGGGATGAGGAGGACGGTGACCTTGGAGTCGGGCGCGGAGATGACGCGTTCTTCGCCGCGGACCTTGTTGGCGTCCTCGTCCATCTTGACGCCCATGAACTCGAGGCCGGAGGCGATGGCCATGCGCTGGGAAGCGCTGTTCTCGCCGACACCTGCGGTGAAGATGATGGCGTCCACGCCGCCCATCGCGGCGGCATACGCACCGATGAGCTTCTTCACGCCGTAGTTGAACATATCGACGGCAAGGCCGGCGCGCTCATTGCCCTGCTCGAAGGCCTCTTCGAGATCGCGGAAGTCGGAGCTGACGCCGCTGACGCCCATGACGCCGGACTTCTTGTTGAGGACATTGACCATCTCCTTGATGTCCATGCCGTACTTGTTCATCAGGTACTCGAGGATACCGGCGTCAATGTCGCCGGAGCGGGTACCCATGGGAAGACCGGCGAGCGGGGTGAAGCCCATGGAGGTGTCGACGCTCTTGCCGCCCTCGATCGCGGTGACGGAGGAGCCGTTGCCGAGGTGGCAGGAGATCAGCTTGAGCTGCTCGATGGGCTTGCCGAGCATATCGGCCGCGCGCTGGGAAACATACTTGTGAGAGGTGCCGTGGAAGCCGTAGCGGCGGACCTTGTCCTTCTCATAGTACTCATAGGGAAGAGCATAGGTGTAAGCCACGGGAGGCATGGTCTGGTGGAAGGCAGTGTCGAACACGGCGACCATGGGCACGCCGGGCATGAGCTCCTGGCAGGCCTTGATGCCGATGATGTTGGCGGGGTTGTGGAGCGGGGCGAGGGGATTGCACTCCTCGATTGCCTGCATGACCTCGTCGGTGATGACGACGGACTTGGCAAACTTTTCGCCGCCGTGGACGACGCGGTGGCCGACAGCGTCGATCTCCTTCATGGAGCCGATGACGCCGTTCTTCTCGTCGACGAGCGCGTTCAGCACGGCCTGGATGGCTTCGCTGTGGGTGGGCATGGAGACGGAAGCGGCCTTGATGGCTTCCTTGCCGGGAAGCTGGGGCTTATAGGTGAACAGACCGTCGATGCCGATGCGCTCGCACAGACCCTTCGCCAGCAGCTCGCCTGTGGTGGGGTTGAGCAGCTGATACTTCAGGGAAGAAGAACCTGCGTTGATGACCAGAACATTCATAAGTATACTCCTTTTTCCGAGGGCGCTTGCATTGCGCCCGAATTTCCGATAAAATAAGAATCAAATTGATCGGATGTACAATTCAATACAGAATATATTATAACAACTTTTTTCGCAAAGACAAGTAAATTTAACAAAACGTAACTCTTTTGTAACCGCTTTGAGAGGACTTCCATGAGGGTATTTGGTATAATATGCGAATATAATCCCTTCCACCGCGGCCACAAGTGGCAAATTGATGAATTGCGCCGTCTGGCAGGCGAGGAAGAGTGCGCGGTCGTGTGCGCGATGAGCGGCGATTTTGTCCAGCGGGGCGATTTTGCCATTGAACGCGCGCATGCGCGCGCCGAGGCTGCCGTGCGCGGCGGGGCAGATTTAGTCCTTGAGCTGCCGCTGCCGTGGGCCATTTCGTCGGCGGAGGGCTTTGCCCGCGGCGGCGTGAGCATTTTGGCGGCGACGGGCGTGGTCGACACGCTGGTCTTTGGCAGCGAATGCGGTAACGCGGCGAAATTGCAGCGCGCGGCAAAGGCACTGCTGCGGGCGGATTTTCCCGACGCGCTGCGAGAGGAGCTTGCCAAGGGCCTGTCCTTTGCCGCGGCGAGGGAGAGCGCTGCAAGAGCGCTCATCGGCGAGGATGCCGCGGTGCTCCGGGAGCCGAACGATATCCTCGGCGTAGAATACTGCAAGGCGCTGCTGCAAAGCGGCAGTACCATCGCGCCGCTGGCAATATTGCGAAAGGTCGTCGGGCACAACGGGGGTGCGGCGAAGGGCTTCGCCTCGGCGAGCCACATCCGCGAGCTGCTCACGAACGGAGAGGACGCCTCCGCGTATCTGACGGCGGAGAGCGCCGCCATCTATGCGCGCGAATGCGCAGCGGGCCGCGCGCCGGTGACGATGCAGAATGCGGAGCGAGCGGTGCTTTCCCGGCTGCGCGCGATGTGCGAGGAGGACTTCGCCCGCTATGACAGCGGGAATGAAGGCCTTTATCGCCGGTTTTATGACGCAGCGCGGACGGCAGCGTCCGTCGACGAGCTGCTCTCCGCGGTGAAGACGAAGCGCTATGCCTATGCGCGGCTGCGGCGGATGCTGCTTGCGGCGTATCTGGACGTGACGGCGGCGGATGTGCCGCCGGAGATCCCCTATCTGCGCGTGCTGGCGTGCAATGAGCGGGGACGAAAGCTGCTCAAAACGATCAAAAAAACGGGAAGCGCACCGGTGCTGACCAAGAGCGCCGATGTGCGCGCGTTGAGCGAGGAGGCGCAGAAGCTCTTCGCTCTGACGGCGCGCGCGGCGGATCAATACGTGCTCGCCTATCCCGAGCTGCGCGCGGCCAGAGGCAGCAGCGCGTGGACGGAGGGGCCTGTGATCGTTTGAGCAAGGAACCGAGACCTCGAAAGGAGAACAGAATGAAAAAATGGATGACGCTGCTGCTTTGCTGCGTGCTGGCGCTGAATTTGACCGCCTGCGGCGCAGGAGCGCCCGGCGGGCCGGAGGACAACGCGCCGCCGCAGGCGAGCGCGCTGCACTTTGAAGTCGCGACGCAAGTTTACGAAAACGAGTACAAGGCCGACGACGGCACGGTGCTTCTGGCGGAGCGCTACGAACTGCCGGTGCTCGAGCTGCGCACGGAGGACGGCGAGCTCTACACGCTGGCGGAGAACGTGACGGCGAACGGCGGCACGGGCAACCCCGCGCAGTTCACGGCGCAGAACGCCTTCAACACGGAGATGAACAACGTGCTCGCGGGTCTTGAGTCCGAGGCGGCGCAGATGGCCGCGGAGGCCAAGGAGCTCTATGCGGAAAACGGCACATCGGTCTTTTTGAACGGAAGCTACTGGACGAACGAGCTGAGCCTGACGCAGACCTACATGACCGAGGGGAAGCTCCTGAGCATCGCGGCGGAGAACTACACCTACTACGGCGGCGTGCATCCGAATTCCGCCACCCGCGCGTGGAGCTTTGATCTGACGACGGGCGAATTCCTGACGCTGGACGCGCTGGCCTCGGAGGAGGGCGATTTGCAGGGAAACTCGCTGCAGGAGAGCATTTATTGGAATATCTACGAGCAGATCGCACAAAAGGGCCTCAGCGAAGGATATTTTGACGATTATGACTCTTATTTGCAGGATTTCCCCACGCTCGCGACGCTGAACTTTACGGAAAACGGCCTGACGGTCACGTTTGACCAGTACGTCATCGCGCCGTATGCGGCGGGGCCGCAGGCGTTCTCGGTGCCGTACAGCGAATTCTACAACGCGCTCAGTGAGCACGCGAAGACGATTTTAGACGTCTCGCAGGAGCAGACCGTGACAGCGGATTTCAAGGCGGCGGCGACGCTGTGGTCGTGGTTTTATATGGACGATCCGCCGATGGATTACAATGTGACAGCCGAGGTCGACGGCAATCTTTATGATCTGGCGGACATCAAGGGCGTGGAAACGCTGGAGGGCCTCCGTGCGCTGCTGCTGCGGTATGTCACACCGGAGCTTGCCGACGAATGGCTGGGCAGCACTGAGCAGCGTTACCGTGATATTGACGGCAGACTCTATGTCATGTCCGCAGGCCGCGGCGGCAACGAGAGCCTGGGCGGATACACGTGCACGGCTGCGCTCGACGGCGACAGCGGCGTGCTGACGCAGACGGTCACGCTGCTTGCGTGGGACGACATCGCGCAGGCGTGGGCGGATACCGGCAAAACGGAAGCCTATGAATATCCCTTTACCCTCGTCGACGGCCACGCAGTGTTCTCCGCATTCCCGTGCCCGTACTGATAGAATAGGAGAGAGGGAGGAGAGTCCCATGGCGTAAAAAGTGCGGCTGCGCCGCAGAAGCGATCATAATAGGACCACTTTTACGGAGGATGAGAGAAATGAAGAGAGTAAAAATCTTTCTGCTGCTTTTTACCCTGTGCTGCGCACTGACCGCTTGCGGCACAAAGCCCGCGGACGACGTACCGCCGCCGGATGATGAGACGTCTGCGGTGGACATCGAATGGTTCAACACGGAATTTTTCAATGTGGGCAGTGGCGTGTGCATGACGAATATGCTGCTCAGCAGCTATTACGACACCGCCGCGGACATCGACCTCTATGAGCTCTTCTATAATGGCCCGACAGGAATACAGGAAGAGGTCACTGAGGCAGAACAGACAGCAATCGGCCCGGTGGCGTTTGAGCATTATCCCATCAAAACGCAGAGAACGGAAATGGACGCCTTTTTGCAGGAGTATTTGGGCGTGGCACTGGACGAGACGAACAAAAAGAATCTTGACCAGTTCATCTATCTCGAGGAGTACGACGCCTATTATCTGCTCCACGGCGATACGAATTTCCAGCGCTGCACGGTCACCTCGCTCGAGCAGAACGAGGACGGGACTATCACGCTCACCTATGAGCAGGAGAGCGGTGAAAAGGGGATCGTCACGCTGAAGGGCAGCAAAGGCAGCTACCAGTTTGTGTCGAACAAGGAAGCGTGAAGATAAAAGAAAAATGCTGGCTCATAAGAGCCAGCATTTTTTATATGTAGCTTACCGGTAGCGCTCGCGGTGTGCGTGCATGATCTCAGCCAGCAGCACACCGTTGTCGGGCGGGGTGTAGGTGATGGCGTTCGCGCCTGCCGCGATGGTCTTGCGAATAGTCTCATCCTTCGGGCCGCCGGTGGCGATGATGGGGATCTCGGGATGACGGGCGCGGAGCGCGGCGACGAGCTGCGGCGTTTCCGACGCGGCAGAGACGTTCAAAATGTCAACGCCTGCGGCAATACGAGCCTCAGTGTCCTGCGTGGCGGAGACGATGGTCGCCACGACCGGAATGTCGATGTGCGACTTGATGTCGCGCAGAATATCCGCCGAAACGGGCGCGTTGAGCACAACGCCGTAAGCGCCGCAGTGCTCAGCCTCCATCGCCTGGGCGACAGAGCGCGCGCCAGACGTGAAGCCGCCGCCGACGCCGCAGAACACGGGCATATCCGCCACGCTGATGACGGCGCGCACGATGCGCGGCTGCGGGGTAAAGGGATAAACGGCAATCACCGCATCGGCATTGACGCTTGCGATGGTGGCAACGTCAGTGGAAAAGACAAAGGACTTGATCGTTCTGCCGAAGATGCGGATGCCGCTGCACTCGTTGATGCACTCGGGTACCATCAGCATATGGTTGCGGAGCTTTCCGCTGTAACTCGGCGTGGGCGTAGGGGTAAAATCGCTCATAAAAACACCTTCCTTTCCGCAGGTAATAGATGACCGGTAAAATGTTATGCAGGGAAATTATTCGACATGAATGCTTGCACGCATGGCGAGGATTGTCTGCTCAATGAGCGTGTCAAGATCCCAGCCGAGCATTTCCGCGCCGCGCTCGATGACCTCGCGCGAGCAGCCGGCGGCAAACTTCTTGTCCTTGTACTTTTTCTTGACGGACTTGACCTCAAGATCGCTGACGCTCTTGCTCGGGCGCATGAGCGCGACCGCGCCGATCAGGCCTGTGAGCTCGTCGGTGGCAAAGAGGACCTTTTCCATCTCGTGCTGAGGCTCGGGAAGGCCGTCAAAGTGCAGGCCATAGCCGTGACTGGCGGTGGCGCGGATCAGACGCTCGTCGAGACCGTTTTCACGCATGATCTCCTGCGACTTGATGCAGTGCTCGTCGGGATACATCTCAAAATCAAGGTCGTGGAGAAGGCCGACGATCTCCCAGAAGTCCGCCTCATCGCCGTAGCCGAGCTTTTCCGCGTACCAGCGCATCACGTCGGCGACGGTATTGGCGTGCTTTAAGTGGAATTCACCCTTGTTGTACTGCGTGAGCAGCTCCCACGCCTGTTCTTTCGTATATGCCATAATGATTGCCTCTCTTTGCTTATGGCTGCTCGTCCGTAAAGTGGACGTGATTGAAAATGTGGTCAGAGCAGAAGCAGTGGTACCCTGCGCACTTGCTGCAATAGCGGAACTGCAGCTCGGGATTTGTCACGTCCGTGCGGCCGCACACGGCGCATTTGTGGCGAAAGCCCTGCGTCTGCTGCTGATACTGCTCCTGACGCTGCTGGGCGCGCACGGTGTTATGGAAGTGCGTGGCCTGCTTGCTCTGGTGGCGTTCGAGTCCCCAAAACCGTGTAAGCTCGGGCCAGAAGAAAATGACGAAATTCAAAAGCGCCACAATGGGCATGATGGAATAGTACCATCTGCCGGCGGCAATGTAGCGCACAATGTCGAAGAAGAAGTAGAATACGTCAATATACGCGAGCCACTTCATGCGGATGGGGAAGACGAAAAACAGCAGCACCTGCGCATCGGGATAGAGGAGCGCGAAGGCCATGAACATGGCAAAGTTGACATAATTTGCACCGTAGACGGGGATGCTGTAGCCCGTGATCAGGCTGACGATGCTCGCGCCGACGACGGTGAGCAGCATGCCGCTCAGGTAATACGTCGTAAACTTGGCTGTGCCCCACTGCCGCTCGAGCGTCGAGCCGATCCAGTAGTAGAAATAGCAGGTGATGAGAAGATAGAACGGACTCGTGCTCTCAGGGATGAGGACAAAGGTGACGAGCCGCCAGACCTGCCCATGGAGAAGACCCGAGAGCGTGTAGGAGAAGAAGCTCAGAAAGTTGCCGTTCGAGAAGTTGGACAAAAGCCCCAGCACCACGTTGCCGATGACAACATAGAGCATCAGGTTGGGGATGCCAAAATTCGGGTGCAGGATACAAAAGCGGTCGATCGCCTGGTTGAGTTTTTTCAATGCGGGATACCTCGTTTCGATCAAATAACATTTACAAACATTATTACACAGCGGCGGGGAAAAGTCATCAATAAAGTTTGAACAAATGACTATTCCTGAATGGAATGAAGAGCAAGAATGCGGAAAGAAACGAATTCTTTCCACATTCTTAACACTTGTTCACTTGAGATCGAGCTCGGGTGGAACGTCGATCTCTTCGCCGACGTATTTGCCGTTCTTTTTCCGCTGGCGCACGCACTCGGTCAAAAGATATTCGATTTGGCCGTTGACGGAGCGGAAATCGTCCTCTGCCCAGGCGGCGATGGCGGCGTAGAGCTTGGGGGACAGGCGCAGGGGCACCTGCTTTTTGGCGTTGTCGTTCATGGCAGCCTCCCAAAAAGTAGCGCGGCGCGCTTAATACAGGCTTCCGGAGTTGACGACGGGCTGGGCGTCGTGGTTGCCGCACAGCACCACGAGCAGGTTCGAGACCATGGCCGCCTTGCGCTCCTCGTCGAGCTCGACCGTGCCCTTTTCCGCCAGACGCTCAAGCGCCATTTCGACCATGCCGACCGCGCCGTCAACGATCATCTTGCGCGCGTCGATGATGGCGCTGGCCTGCTGGCGCTGGAGCATGACGGCCGCAATCTCGGGCGCATAGGCGAGGTAGGTGATGCGCGCTTCGATAATCTCAAGGCCCGCGTCGGCGACCTTGGCCTGAATTTCATCGCGGATGCGCGCGGCGACGACCTCGCTCGAGCCGCGCAGGCTCCCCTCGTCGGCCTGACCGTCGCCCGTGGTGTCGACATTCGGAGCGACGTCGTAAGGATAGACGCGCACGATATTGCGCAGCGCCGCGTCGCACTGGAGCGACAGGTACTCCTTGTAGTTATCCACGTTGAATACGGCCTTTGCTGTGTCGGTCACGCGCCACATCACGGCGATTCCGATCTCCACGGGGTTACCGAGACAGTCGTTGATCTTCTGGCGGGCGTTGTTGAGCGTCATGATCTTGAGCGAGATCTTCTTGCTGCCGCCCACCTCGACCGCGGCGGACGCGCCCTGCATGGCAGCGAGAAGGTCCGTGCCCTTGTGGCCGCCGTCCACATCGCCGGACTGGTTGAGCTTCGTCTTGGCGGCGGGGTTGAACGACGAGCAGAAGGGATTGACCCAGTAGAAGCCCTCGCCCTTGAGCGTGCCAATGTACTTGCCGAACAGCGTCAGCACCAGCGCCTCCTGCGGCTTCAGAACGCGCAGGCCGCACAGTGGGATCCAGCCGAGCAACAGCAGGATGACGCAAAGGACGACAAGGGGCAGAAAGCCTGCATTGATGCCGACGATCAGAAAAACGACCGCGGCGATGTAGAGAACAAGCTCGAGCAGCAGCACGAGCATGCCGTTTTTGTGACCGGTGATGATCTTTTCCTCCATAAAAAGCACCTCCAAACTTGATATCAAAATAATATCACAACAATATGAGCTGTCAAGAGGAAAATGCAAAAAAACGACCGGTGATTGCACCGGTCGGTGAAAAATCAATTATGTGGCAATGACAAACTGGAATCTATCTGGGTATTCCATCATCATTAAAATGTTTTTTCAAAGCTTTTTCTGTCGGGTAAATTGATAGAATCATAATAAAACATTGGATTGTTACAAGAATTATCCCTGCAAATCCAATCGTATTCTTATCACTATGGTATAACGGAATATGTATCAAGGCAGATGGTATAACCATTACCCATCCTATTTTCCACCAAAGTTTTCCACAATAGTTATGAGCAAATTTCCATGTATCCATATTTTTCATTGAACGAGTTGTTCTGTATCCTAACATGCTGTTTATATGTTTTGGGCAATGCTTCCACATCATTCTTCCTGCAATGACCATAACAATAGGAATGATCAAATCGCATAGTAACATAAACCACCAAAAGCACATAACATTCACCTCAAAAAGTAGAATTTGATAGAATTATTACGCCACAGCCCGTCAGAAAGCGCAAGCACAGCCGCGGTGGTTCGAGCTACCGTGGCTGTTTGGATGATCTGCTTTATGCGTAGTGGTATTTTTTCCGTCCGAGGAGGAAAAGCGTTTCTGTGACGATCAGTGTGAGCGCTTCGGCCACGGTGATGGCGAGCCAGATGCCGTTGATGCCAAGAAGTTTTGGCAAAAGAAGCACCGCGGCGACCTGAATGACGAGCGTGCGCAGGAACGAAATGAGCGCGCTGGCTGTGCCATTGTTGAGCCCCGTGAAAAACGCCGAACCGAAGATATTGAAACCGCAGACGAGGAATGAGAGCGCGTAGATGCGCAGCGCGTTGACCGTCATGTCGCACAGCTCCGCGTCGTAGCCGACGAAAAGATGTGCGATGGGGTTTGCCAGCAGGATGGACGAGGCCGTCATCGCAAGGCTCGTGATGAGCGTGATGGTCAGGCTCTTTTTGAGGAGGCTCTTGAGCTCGGCGTGATTCTTCGCGCCGTAGTGATAGCCGACGACGGGTGTGACGGCGATGGAATAGCCGAAGAAAAACGCCATGAAGATGAAGCTCACGTACATCAGAACACCGTAGGCATTCACGCCGTTTTCCTTGGCAATCGCCATGAGCTGCACGTTATAGAGTACGCCGACGAGAGAGGTCGAAAGGTTGCTGACCATCTCGCTCGAGCCGTTGTAGCAGGCCTTGCCGAGGGCGCGGAAGTCAAAGCGCGGACGCGTGAGGCGCAGCGGTGAATCGTTCGGGCGGAGAAAGTAGACAAGCGGGATGAGCGCGCCGACAATCTGCGAAAACGCCGTGGCGAGCGCCGCGCCGAGAAGCCCGAACGGGAACACGTAGACGAGCAGAAAATCGAGTACCATGTTCGTTAGCCCTGCGAACACCGTCACGCGCAGGCCGAAGTGCGGCTTTTCCGCCGTCGCCAAAAAGCTCTGGAAGCTGTTTTGCAGCATGAAAAAGGGGAGAGCAGCCAGCAGCACGCGCCCGTAGAGCACGCAGTCATCGATCGTCAGGTCCGTCGCGCCGACGGCGAACGAGATGGGGCGCAGGAAAACGATGCACACGCCGCTTAAAATCGCGCCGCCGGCGGCAAGCACGATGACGAGCATGGAGAAGATCTCGTTCGCTTTCCTGGGCTTGCCCTCGCCGAGCGTTTTGGCGATGAGCGCGCTGCCGCCCGTGCCGATCATAAAGCCGACGGCGGCGAGCGCCATGATGACGGGAAAGATGAGGTTCAGCGCGGCAAACGAATTTTTGCCGACGAAGTTCGAGACGAAAAAGCCGTCGACAATGCTGTAAATAGAGGTGATGATCATCATCAAAATGCTGGGCGCGACAAAACGCAGCAGCTTTTGATACGTAAAATGATCGGAAAGGGAAATCTGCATGGAAGAGCCTCCGATTGTTTCAAAAAATATAAAAAAAGTCCGGTCACTGCTTGACCGGACGCATCCGACATCTCTCGACCGCTGCGGCTGCGGCCGCAAGTCCCCGATGACATTCAATTTGTGAACAATATTGTAGCATAAATCCGGACAAAGTCAAGTATTTGCACAAAATCTTCAAAAACTGATTGACAAAACATACAAACATGGTAGAATACAATTCGGCGAAAGCCACAAGTGAATACTTCATCGAGAGTGGTTGAGGGATCGGCCCTATGACACCACGACAACCTGCCCGAAGAGGCAAGGTGCCAAATCCGACGAACGAATCGAAAGATGAGGAAGAGCAGAAAGCGCGATACTCTGTCGGTTCGACAGAGTATTTTTTGTTTTTCCCAACAACGAGAAAGGAAGAAAAAGAACCATGGCAAAACGTTTATTCACCTCCGAATCCGTCACCGAGGGGCATCCCGACAAGATCTGCGACCAGATCTCCGATGCGGTGCTCGACGCGATCCTTGAAAAAGACCCCAACGGCCGCGTGGCCTGCGAGACGACCGTCTCCACCGGCCTTGTCCACATCATGGGCGAGATCACCACGAGCTGCTATGTCGACATCCCGAAGATCGCGCGCGACGTCATCCGCGACATCGGCTACGACCGCGCGAAGTACGGCTTTGACTGTGACACCTGCGGCGTTATCACGAACATCGACGAGCAGAGCGGCGATATCGCGATGGGCGTCGACAACTCCTTTGAAAATAGGGAAAGCGGCGCGAGCGAGCTCGACAACGGCGCGGGCGACCAGGGCATGATGTTCGGCTACGCCTGCACCGAGACCCCTGAGCTCATGCCGCTCGCGATCTCCCTTTCCCATAAGATGGCAAAGAAGCTGACCGACGTGCGCAAGCAGGGCCTTGTCGACTATCTCCGTCCCGACGGCAAGACGCAGGTGACGGTCGAGTACGACGAGAGCGGTAAGCCCGTCCGCGTCGACACGGTCGTCCTCTCCACCCAGCACGCGCCGGAGGCGACGCTTGAGCAGATCCGCAAGGACATGATCGAGCTTGTCATCAAGCCGACTGTTCCCGCGGAGCTGATGGACGAGAACACCAAGATTTATGTCAACCCGACCGGCCGCTTCGTCATCGGCGGCCCGCAGGGTGACAGCGGCCTGACCGGCCGCAAGATCATCGTCGACACCTACGGCGGCAGC
>OICT01000408.1_pt1 | contig 21742 bp, 14 predicted proteins | sample 1581331 | NCBI WGS metagenome assembly OICT01 (sample SAMEA3882544, study PRJEB24775) | human gut metagenome | biome: human-associated habitat; feature: intestine environment; material: feces | place: Netherlands | collected 2009/2010 | reverse complement strand
CGAGGGGCCCTCCCCTCGCGTTCTCTTGGGGGTCTAAGGGGGCCATTCTCTCACGCGAGAGAATGGCCCCCTTATCCGCGTCCCCTGCACGGTGCAGGGAAAAACGCCCCCCTGCGAGTACGCAGGGAACAATACAATACAGTGTGTCAAAACAATGTTAACTGGCTCGTTTCAGGCAATCCCGCAAACGCGCCCAGCGCGCGCAGCTGGTCGATATGCGTCTGCGACAGCTTGTTGCAGCAGAGGGAAAACTCCTCCACCGATGTAAAGTCCTTCCCCTTGCGCTTCTCGACGGTGTCGAGCGCTGCGGTCTCGCCGAGTCCGCGGACGGACGTGAACGGCGGCAGCAGGCCGTTTTCCGTGACGACGAACTTCGTCGCATCGCTGCGGTAGATATCGATAGGCTCAAAGTGGAAGCCGCGCAGACAGAATTCGTAGCAGACTTCAAGCGTCGTCATCAAGTCCTGTTCCACGGCGGTCGCGTCCTTGTTGTTTTCGATCTCGCGGATGCGGCGGCGTAGCGCGTCGGCGTCCTTGCAGCACTCGGCGGCGTCGAATGCCTTGGCGCGGATGGAGAAGAACGTCGCGTAGAACGCGAGCGGCTCGTGCACCTTGAACCACGCGATACGGAACGCCATCATAACGTATGCGACCGCGTGCGCTTTCGGGAAGAGGTAACCGATCTTCGCAAGCGACTCGATGTACCACTCCGGCACGTCGTGCTTGCGCATCTCTTCGACCCACATCGGCCAGTCCCCCGCCTTGCCGCCCTTGACCTTGCCCTTTCGGACGGCCTCCATGATCTTAAAGCTCATCTTCGGGTCAAGCCCCATAGAAATGAGGTAGAGCATGATATCGTCACGGCAGCCGACGGTCTCCAGAACGCTCGCCGTGCCGCTGATGATCAGATCCTTCGCGTTGCCGAGCCACACGTCCGTGCCGTGGGAGAAGCCTGAAAGGCGCAGCAGCGTGTTGAAGTCCTTGGGCTGCGTGTCGACGAGCATCTGGCGTGTGAAGCGCGTGTTAAACTCGGGGATCGCGACGGCGCCCGTGGGGCCGAGCACCTCGTCGTTCTCATAGCCGAGCACCTTGGACGAGATGAAGATCGACATCGTGTCGGGGTCGTCGAGCGGGATAGCGCGGGCGTTCACGCCCGTCAGATTTTCGAGCATGCGGATCATCGTCGGGTCATCGTGGCCGAGCATATCGAGCTTTAAAAGGTTGTCCTCCATGCAATGATATTCGAAATGCGTGGTGATCGTGTCGCTGTCGGGGTCGTCCGCAGGGTGCTGTACGGGGCAGAAATCCTCGATATCCATGTCGTCCGGCACGACGACGAGTCCGCCGGGATGCTGGCCCGTCGTGCGTCGCACGCCGACGCAGCCCGCCGTCAGGCGGTCGATCTCGGCGTTGCCCGCGGCGATGCCGTTTTCCTCGAGGTATTTTTTGACGAAGCCGTAGGCCGTCTTCTCCGCGAGCGTACCGATCGTACCCGCGCGGAACACCTGCGTCTTGCCGAACATCTCGACCGCGTGCGCGTGGGCGCGCGCCTGATATTCGCCCGAGAAGTTGAGGTCGATATCCGGCACCTTGCCGCCGCCGTAGCCGAGGAAAGTTTCAAACGGGATGTCGAAGCCGTCTTTGACATACTTCGTGCCGCAGACGGGACACATTTTATCGGGCATGTCCGCGCCGCAGCCATACTCGCCCGCGTGGAACTCGACGTTGCGGCACTTCGGGCAGCGGTAGTGCGGCGGCAGGGCGTTGACCTCGGTGATGCCGGCCATGTACGCGACGAGTGACGAGCCGACCGACCCTCGCGAGCCGACGAGGTAGCCGCACTCGAGCGAGCGCTGCACGAGCTTCTGCGCCGACATGTAGACGACGTCGTACTTGCCCAGAATGCTGCCGAGCTCGACGTTCAGCCGGTCGACGATCAGCTGCGGCAGATCGTCGCCGTAAAGCTCATGCGCTTTCCCCCACACCATGCGGTTAAGGTCTTCTTCCGAATTTTCAAGCCGCGGCGGGAACAGCTTGCCCTTGGGCAAAAGCTCGATATCCTCCACCTGCTCGGCGATGGCGCGGGTGTTCGTCACGACGACCTCGTAGGCTTTCTCCTTGCCGAGGTAGTCAAATTCCTTGAGCATTTCGTCCGTCGTGCGGAAGTAGAGCGGGACGGGCTCGTTCGCGTCGGCGAATTTCTTTGACGCGAGCAGGATATGGCGATAAACCTCGTCTTCGGGGTCGAGGAAGTGGACGTCGCCCGTTGCGCAGACGGGCTTGCCGAGCTCTTCGCCAAGCTTGACAACAGTGCGGTTGAAGTCCTTGAGGTCTTCGTCGTCGCGCACCGTGCCGTCGCGCACCATGAAGCGGTTATTGCCGAGCGGCTGAATTTCAAGATAGTCGTAGAACGAGGCGATGCGCTTGAGCTCATTCCAGTCCTTGTGGTCGACGATGGCGCGGAACAGCTCGCCCGCCTCGCAGGCAGAGCCGATGATCAAGCCCTCGCGATGCGCGACAAGCTCGCTTTTCGGGATGATCGGCACGCGCTTAAAGTATTTGAGGTTCGACGCCGAGATGAGCTGGTAGAGGTTCTTGAGGCCCACCTTGTTCTTGGCGATCAGAATGATGTGCTTTGGGAAACGGTTGCGCTTGACGCCGAGCGGGCGGAGCTTCGTCATCTCGTCGTTGATCTGCTGGAGACGCGTGACGCCGCGCTCTTCGAGCATGACGAAGAACTTGGCCAGCATCTGCGCGACCGGGACCGCATCGTCGGACGCGCGGTGGTGGTTGAACTGCGGGAGCTGCAAGTGGTCGGCCACGATGTCGAGCTTGTACTTGCCGAGCTCGGGCAGGAGATTCTGCGCGAAAATCAGCGAGTCGAGATACGTCGGCTCGAACGGGATGCCGCACTTTTTGCAGCCTGCGCGGATGAAGCTGATATCAAACTCCGCATTGTGCGCAGCGAGCGGGCGGCCGCCCGCAAAGGCCAAAAACGCGTGCAGCGCGTCCTCCAGCTTCGGCGCGCCGCGCAGCATGTCGTCTGTGATGCCGGTCAGGCCGATGATCTCAGGCGAAAGCCGGCGCTCGGGGTCGACAAAGGTTTGGAACGTGTCGACGATCTCGCCGTCTTTCAGAATGACCGCACCGATCTCGGTGATGGCATCGTGCGCGACCTTCAGACCCGTTGTTTCAATGTCGAAACAGCAGATCTCAGTCGAAAAATCGCCGTCCTGCGGGCCGTGCACACAGATACGGTCGTCGATGTTGTTGAGAAAATAGCCCTCACAGCCGTAAAGGAGTTTTATTTTACCCTCGCCGGTGTGCCAGGCGTCCGGGAAGCTCTGCGCTACGCCATGATCCGTGATGGCGATGGCGGGCATCCCCCACTTGATCGCGCGCTTGACGACCGCGGCGGTGTCGGTCAGCGCGTCCATGTTGGACATACGGGTATGTAAGTGCAGCTCGACGCGCTTTTCCTCCGCCGTGTCCGTGCGCTCGGCGTGGTCGATCTGCATGATGTCCTGCGGGTTGAGCTGCATATCCTTACCATCGTAGGAGAGCTCCATGCGGCCGCTGACGCGCAGCCACATGCCGACGCTGATCTTGCCAAGAAGCTCCGTCGCCTCGCGCTCGGGCATGCTGCGGCGGATGAAGAGCGAGCCTTCGTAGTCCGTCATTTCGAGCAACATCGTCCAGACGCCGGCACGGCGCGTCTCGTGGCAGTCGAACTTGAAGACCTTGCCCTCAACGACGACGTGACCGGCCTTTGGCGTCAGCTCGATGATGGGGAGCACTCTCCCCTTTGCAATCTCGCGGCCCATGATGACACTGCCGCTGCCGCTCACCTTGCGGCCAGCGTTCTTCAACATGTCGGGAAAGGCCTCCGCCGTTGATTTGACGTGGATGTCCACGCGCTTTAAGTCGTAATTGCGCGCAAGAAGCTGCTCGACCGTTTCGCGCGTCGAGTCGTTCATCTCTGCGCGCACGGTCATGTCGAGCGTCATCGTGCGCTTTTCCGGCTCGAGCACCATGTTCGTGACCATCGCGGCGTTGAGCGGAACGCGCAGGTCAAAATCCGGCGAAAAGTCGGTGAATAATTCAAAAAAAGGAATCTTTTGTGCCATAGCCACAACCTTATCTCAGTATCGTTTCCGCTCGGTCAGAGTTTTTGGATTTCCTCCATCAAAGCGTCGACAAGCTTTTCCTGCGGCACTTTGTAAAGGATTTTTCCTTTTCGAAAAATCATGCCCTCACCTTTACCGCCGGCCACGCCGATATCGGCGGCCGAGGCCTCACCGGGCCCGTTGACGACGCAGCCCATCACGGCGACCGTGATATTCTTCTTGCAGTCGGCAAGACGGCGCTCTAGCTCCTCGGCGATCGGGATCATGTCGTACGCCGTGCGGCCGCACGTCGGGCAGGAGACGAGGTTCACACCGCTGCGGCGGATGCCGCAGGCCTGCAAGATGCGCTTGGCGGCGTAGACCTCTTCCACGGGGTCCGCCGTGAGCGAGACGCGCATCGTGTCGCCGATGCCCTCGCACAGAAGGCCGCCGATGCCGATGGCGGACTTCAAAAGCCCCATCGTGGGCGTGCCCGCCTCGGTCACGCCGAGGTGGAGCGGATAGTCGACCTTTTCGTGCAGAAGGCGATAGGCCGCCATGTTGAGCGGTACATCAGAGCTCTTGACCGAGATGCAAATCTCGGTAAAATCGAACTTTTCAAGCAGCCGCACATGTCTGAGCGCGCTCTCGACGAGCGCCTCGGGCGTCACGCGGCCATATTTTGCGAGCAGCTCCTTTTCAAGCGAGCCGCCGTTCACGCCGATGCGGATGGGAACCTTGTGTTCACGGCAGGCGTCCACGACCGCCTTGACGCGGTCATCTCCCCCGATGTTGCCGGGATTGATGCGAATTTTGTCCGCGCCGCGCGCCGCCGCTTCGACGGCGAGACGGTAGTCGAAATGAATGTCCGCGACGAGCGGGATGGAGATATTCTCCTTAATTTCACTCAGCGCGTGCGCGGCCTCCATATTCGGCACCGTGACGCGCACGATCTCGCAGCCCGCCTCTTCGAGCGCGTGGATCTGCGCGATGGTGGCCTTGGCATCCTCAGTGTGCGTGTTGCACATCGACTGGATCGTGACCGGCGCGCCGCCGCCGATAGCGACGCCGCCTGCGATAATTTGCTTGCTCATAAGATCATCCTCCTCACAGGAGCTTGACAATGTCGTGGAACGTGACGAACAGCATCAGCGCCATTAAAAGCGCAAAGCCGATGCCGTTGATGACGTTCAGATATTTGGACGGAATTTCCTTTTTGAAAAGCGCCACGGCGATGCCGTTGACGAGCAGGAACAGCACGTGTCCGCCGTCGAGTGCGGGCAGCGGCAGCAGGTTCATCACGGCGAGGTTCACCGCGAACATCGCGGCGAAAAAGAGAATATTTTCAAGCGCCGCGCCGAAGCCCTCGGTAGCCTCGGTCTCCTTGCCGACCTCCGTGATGGTCGAGACGATGCCGACCGGGCCGCTCAGATCGTTCACGCCCGCCGCGCCCGAAAGCAGCATTTGCAGGCTCAGTCTCACGATGCGGACATAGTCCATCGTCTGGTACCAGCTGTATTGCAGGCGCAGAAGCGGCGTCGCCTCGACGATGCCGCCGTAGGTGAAGCCGTAGGCCTCGTACTCCTTACCGTTTTCGTCGGTGTAGACTTGCTTCGTGAGCGTGCGGTCGAGCTTTTTGCCGTCGCGCAGGACGGTCATGTCGATCGTGCCCGTGTCGCCAAGGCCCATGATGAGCGACACGTCGCTCTTTAAATAAATGCGCTCACCGTTGATGGCGTAGATCGTGTCGCCGGGCATCAGGCCGTCCTCTCCCTGCTGCGGGAAATCGGGGTTCAGCTCGACGATCTCCGTCGTGTAGAATGCCTGCGCACCCGCATACAGACAGATGACGATGATGAGGCCCGTCAGGAAGTTCATGAACGCGCCCGCGACGAAGATGATGAACTTCTTCCACCAGACCTGGCGGCCCAGCGCGCGGTCGTCGTCCGAATCCTCGTCCTCGCCCTCCATGGCGCAGTAGCCTCCGATGGGCAGGAGCCGCAGGGAGTATTCGGTGTCCCCCTTCGTCTTATGGAAAAGCTGCGGGCCCATGCCGATGGAAAATTCATTGACGCGCACGCCGCAGGCCTTGGCCGCCAAAAAGTGGCCAAACTCATGCACGGCAATGAGCACGCCGAAAATCAGGATCGCAATGAGAATATAAACCATGGTCTCTCCTAAATTTGGTCAGTTGAGCTTTTCGCGCACGACCTCGCGCGCGAGCCGGTCTGCTTCCAGAATATCCGAAAGCTGCGGTTGATATACCGTCTCGGTTTTATCGAGCGCCGCTTCGATGAGGTCAGGGATGGCACAGATGCCGATCTCGTCGCACAGAAATGCCGCGACAGCCTCTTCGTTCGCGCCGTTCATCGCCGCGCAGTAAACATTGCCGATGGCGGCGCACTGCTTGGCGATCTTCAGGCAGCGGAAGACCTCTTCATCGGGCTCGGCGAACGTCAGCGGCGGGCACTTGAGAAGGTCAAGCGGCTCCGCGGGCGAAACGGCCCTGTTGGGGTACGTCATCGCGTAGCGGATGGGCAGCTTCATGTCCGGTGTGCCGAGCTGGGCGAGCATCGCCCCGTCGTGAAACTCGACGAGCGAGTGCACGATGCTCTGGCGATGGATGACCGCGTCGACCTGACGCAGCGGCAGACGGTAGAGCCGCATGGCCTCGATGATCTCAAGGCCCTTGTTCATCAGCGTCGCGGAGTCGATGGTGATCTTCGCACCCATTGTCCAGTTCGGGTGCTTGAGCGCGTCGGCCTTTGTCTTAGTCGCAAGCTCCTGCAGACTCAGGCCGTAGAACGGCCCGCCCGAGCAGGTCAGAATGAGGCGCTTGATCTCACCGCGGTCACGGCAGCCCTGCAAGCACTGGAAGATCGCGCTGTGCTCGCTGTCGACGGGGACGATCTCCGCGCCGTATTTTTCCGCCGCGTCCACCACGAGCTCGCCCGCGCAGACGAGCGTTTCCTTGTTGGCAAGCGCGATGCGCTTTTTCTTCTCGATTGCCGCGAGCGTCGGCTGGAGACCGATCATGCCCATCACGGCGGTGACGACCGTGTCAGCGTCGTCTGCCGTGGCGGCGGCCAGAAGGCCCTCCATACCGGAGAGCACTTGGGTGTTTGTGTCGGAGAGCCGCGCGCGCAGCTCGCGCGCCGCATCCTCGTCATAAAGCACGGCAAGACGCGGGCAAAATTCCCGCGCCTGCTGTTCGATGAGGTCAACGCTTTTATTCGCCGTCAGCGCAGCGACGGAAAGCCCCAGCTCGCGCGCCACCTCAAGCGTCTGGCGGCCGATGGAGCCGGTGGAACCGAGTAAAGCAATACTCCTTGTCATAATAGGCCTCCACAGACCGCAGCCCACACGACCGGCGCGATGAAGAGCGTGGAGTCAAAGCGGTCGAGCATGCCGCCGTGCGTCAGGAAGAGGTGGCTGTAATCCTTGATGCCCGCCTCGCGCTTGACAAGCGACATCGAGAGGTCGCCGAGCTGGCCGAAGATATTGGCCACCACGCCGACGAGGATCAGCATGAGGTAATTGGGCGCATAGCCGAGCCATGCCTTGCCGACAACGCCGAGCAGCACCAGCGCAAGCGCGCTGCCGATGGGCCCACCAATCGCGCCTGCCCAGGTCTTGTGCGGGCTGACGTGCGGCGCCATCTTGCGCTTGCCGAACCACATGCCAAAGTACATCGACAGCGCATCGCCCACAAAGGCGACGCAGAACGGCGCAAGCACATAGAGCTTGCCGAAGTTTTCGTCCATGCGCAGCAGGAAAATGCAGCTGTACATCGCCGGGAACACGATGCCGCCGACGATGGTCACCGCCACATCGTGGAATGTGAAGGGCTTTTCCTTGCCGTAATAGACAACCGCGGAGAGAAACGCCCCCATCACAAGGATCCAGCGGAAGAGCGTAACAGTCGAAATCGGGAAAGCGTGTACACCGCTCGCCCTTTCCCAAAAGAGCCATATCTCCTGCATGACGACCGATGTGACAAGTCCCCAGTAGAAATCCGCCGGGACGTTCTCCCCTGCCGTGTGCAGCAGCTCATAGGCCGCAATGCCCGCGATGCCGCAGACGACGAGCATCGTCGCCCATGCGGGGCAGGCAAGCAGCACGGCGAGCAGCGCCGGCAATCCAACGATCACCACCAACCATCTTTGTTTCATTTCTGTTTCTCCTGTTTCAAACCGCCGAAGCGGCGCTCGCGATGCTGATACGCGATGAGCGCCTTGTCGAATTCTTTCTCGGTAAAGTCGGGCCAGAGCGTGTCGCAGAAGTAGAACTCGCTGTACGCGCACTGCCACAAAAGGTAGTTGCTGATGCGCTTCTCCCCGCCCGGGCGGATGAGAAGGTCGGGATCGGGAAGTCCGCATGAATAGAGGTAGCGCGAAAAGCCCTCCTCGGTCAAAGCGTCCGCGTCCTGCTCCCCCGCCGCGCAGTCACGCGCAAACGCGCGGGCGGCGTGCAGGATCTCGTCGCGCCCGCCGTAGTTGAGGCAGACATTCGCCTGAAAGCCCTCGATGCGGGATGAAATCTCATTCGTCTCATCGATGAGTTCCCGAAGTTCCGGCGTCAGGACGCTTAAATCGCCCAGAAAGCGCAGACGGTTGCCGTCCTTTTCCATCGTGTCGATGCACTCGTGCAGATATTGCTCGAGTAAGTGCATGATGCCGTCGACCTCGTCCTTCGGGCGCTTCCAGTTTTCGGTCGAAAAGGCGTAGACCGTCAGATAGTCGATGCCCAGGTTCTTGCAGTAGGTGCCGAGCTTTCGAAATGTCTCCGCCCCCGCCTTGTGACCGGCCGAGCGCGGGAGGCCGCGCTTTTGCGCCCAGCGGCCGTTGCCGTCCATAATGACGGCAACATGACAAGGCAGGTTGTTTAAATCAACCTGCCCTGCCTTGTTCTCTTTGGAAAAGAGCCCCATATCAGACCGCCATGAGCTCCTTCTCTTTCTTCTCGAGAAGGGCGTCGACCTCTTTGCACATGTCGTCGGTCAGCTTCTGCAGGTCCTTTTCGGCAACCTTCAGGTCGTCCTCGGTGATCTCGCTGGCCTTCTGCTTCTTCTTGAAGGCCTCCATCGCGTCGCGGCGGATGTTGCGGATGGCGACCTTGCCGGTCTCGGAATACTTATGGATCTGCTTGACGAGCTCCTTACGGCGCTCCTCCGTGAGCTGCGGGAAGTTCAGGCGGATGGACTTGCCGTCGTTCTGCGGGTTGATGCCAAGGTCAGACTCCTGAATGGCGCGCTCGATGGGCTTGAGGGCCGTGCCGTCCCACGGGGTGATGACGAGCTGGCGCGGATCGGGAGAAGCGATGGCCGCGATCTGCTGGATGGGCGTGGGAGAGCCGTAGTAGTCGACGCTGATGCGGTCGAGCACAGAGGCGTTGGCGCGGCCTGCGCGCACAGAGGCAAAGTCCGCGTTCACCGCGTCGATGCTCTTTCTCATTTTGTCGGAATAAACCTTGTAATCTTCTTTATTCATGGGGATACCTCCTCAAAAATTTTTATCGTAAAACCGCAGATGCGGGATCGCTCAGTTTTCGCCAACAATGGTGCCGATCTTCTCGCCCTCGACCGCACGGATGATGTTCTCGGGATCCTTGAGGGCAAAGACGAGCACAGGGATGTGGTTGTCCATCGAAAGCGACGTGGCCGTGGAGTCCATGACCGCAAGGTGCTGGGCCAGCACATCCTCATAGGAGATGGCATCGTACTTGACGGCACTCGCGTCCTTGGCGGGGTCGGCGTTGTAAACGCCGTCGATGTTCTTGGCGAGCAGGATCACGTCGGCATTGATCTCCGCCGCGCGCAGCACCGCTGCCGTGTCGGTCGAGAAGAACGGAGAGCCGATGCCGCAGCCAAAGAGCACTACGCGGCCCTTTTCCAAATGCCGGATGGCGCGGGCGCGGATGTAGGGTTCGGCGACTTCTTTGATCTCCAGCGCCGTCTGCACGCGCACGTCGACGCCCTTCTGCTCGAGCACATCGGCGACCGCCATGCAGTTCATCGCCGTGGCCAGCATGCCCATGTGGTCGGCACGGGTGCGCTCGATGTAGCCCTCGCCGTTTTTCACGCCGCGCCAGAAGTTGCCGCCGCCGATGACGACGCCCATCTGCACACCCATGTCCGTGCACTTTTTGATGACGTCGCACACCTTGGAAACGACGTCGAAGTCGAAGCCGAAGTGCTTGTCGCCCGCCAGCGCCTCGCCGCTGATCTTGAGCAGCACGCGCTTATACTTGAGTTGAGCCATGCTCATAATCTCCCCTTTCAGGAACAAGTTCAAATTTTCACAGCTACTATTTTAGCGTATTTTTGCTCTTTTGCATAGGGGGAAAGCGTAAACTTTTTTCACAAATTCGCTCTTCCCTTTTTCGTCAAGTTGAACCGCCGTGAATAGCGGAAAAAAGCAGCCGTATGAAACGGCTGCTTTTTTAGATTTTTCGTTTACTTGATGCCCTTGATGCGGATAAGGTCCTTCAAAAGCTCGACCGTGCCATCGATGCCGAGCAGGCTCGAATCGATGCAGAGGTCATAGCTCTTGGCATCGCCCCAGTCCTTGGCGGAATAGTAGTTATAGTAGGAAGCGCGGGACTTATCCGTCTTCTTGATGCGGTCTTTCGCCTCGTTCTCGCTGATGCCGTTGCGGGCGGCAACGCGCTTGATGCGGTTTTCGAGCGGAGCCGTGATGAAGAGATTGATGACGTCGTCGCGATCCTTGAGCGCGTAGTCCGCGCAGCGGCCGATCAGGACGCAGGGGCCCTTGTCGGCGAGCTTTTTGATCGTGTCGTAGGTCGCCAGGTACACCTGCTGTTCGATGGAGCCCTTGGGCGTCACATGGTTCATCGAGAAGGAATAGGGGTCCATCGCGATGGAATAGAGAAAGCTCTTCGGGCGTTCGTCAAAGGAACGGAACAGCTCTTCGCAAAGTCCGCTCTCCTCTGCCGCCTCCTTGAGCAGCATGTCGTCGTAATAGGCGATGCCGAGCTGCTTGGCAAGCATCGTGCCGATCTCGCGTCCGCCGCTGCCGTATTGTCTGCCAACCGTAATGACCATAAAGATTCCTCCTTTTTCGCGCCTTGAAACAAAATCGGTGCTATTTGGATTATAGCACCGATTTCGTAAGAAGACAATATTTTTTCCTGTTTCGATTTTGTAAAGGCGCGGCCTTATTCCGGAAGCGGCAGGCCGAGGCGGCGATACATCGTCTTTTTCACCGCGCGCAGAATATTTTCATAGCCCGTGCAGCGGCACAGATGGCCGGAGAGGAGCTTTCTGAGCTCGTCATCGGTGTAGAGGCGGTTCGTCTCCAAGATCTCGACCGCAGTCATGATGAAGCCCGGCGTGCAGAAGCCGCACTGGACAGCGGTCTCTTCAATGAACGCCTGCTGGATGTCGCTCAGCTCGCCGTCGGGCCCCATCAGGCTTTCGAGCGTGCGGATGTGCTTGCCGTCCGCCCAGACGGCGAGGTAGATGCACGAGTTGAATGCCTCGCCGTCGATGATGACGTTGCAGGCGCCGCACTCGCCGACCTCGCAGCCCTTCTTCACGGACGTCATATGGTAATCGTTTCGCAGCATATCGGTCAGCGACGCACGCACGTCGACCATTTTCTCAACGTCCTTGCCGTTTAAGTTGAATCGCACCAGCTTGTACTGACTCATTTGATGACACCTCCCGCCCGTTTGATAGACTCGATCAGGCAGCGCTTGGCCATTTCGACCGCGATGTGTTCGCGGAACGCCTTGGAGGCGCGCCAGCTGTCACGCGCGTGGATATCGTTGAGCACGGCGAGAGAAAACTCTTCCGCTGTCGTAAGTGTCAAGGGTTTATCCTTGGCAGCTGCCTCCGCGCTCGGGCAGCGCATCGGCACAGGACCGGCAACGCCGTAGGCGATGCGGGCGCGCTCAATAGTCTGCTTGTCGGGCGACAGGCGCACGTTCACGCTGCACCCGAGCGTCGCGATGTCCATCGCGTTTCTCATGGCGTACTTGATGTAGTAGCCATAGCAGTTTTCGTAGCTCGCCTTTGGGATGAGGATGGCGGTCTGGATCTCGCCATCCTCCACGCGGATGTCGACCTGACCGGCCTTGATGTAAAAGTCTTTGATGGGCAGGCGGCGGATGCCGTCCTTCCCCGTCAGCTCCACGATGGCCTCCCACGCATGCAGTGTGGAGGCGGAGTCCGCGCTCGTCACGCCGTTGCAGGTGTTGCCGCCGATGGTGCCGATGTTTCGAATCTGCGGGCCGCCGACCATGTCGACCGCCTCGCCGAGGACATTGATGTACTTCTGGATGATGGGGTCGCGCGTGATGTGGGAAAAGCTCGAGAGCGAGCCGATGCGGATGTTCTCCTCCTCGTCGATGCTCACGCCGCGCAGCTCGTCGAGGCCGTAGATCGAGATGAGCTCCTTCCCGGCGCGCTTGCCCTCGCGCATCTGCACGAGCACGTCGCTGCCGCCGGCGATGATCTGCGCCTCGGGATGCTCCAAGCGGAGGGCGACGGCGTTTTCGACGCTTTCCGCCTCATAGAGTGCTTTCATGTCATACATGGCTCACTTCTCCTCCTTCCAGCTGTCGTGGATGAGCCCCGCCTTGCTGAACTCGGCATACAGAACGTGCGGGGTGATGGGAACGGTGTCGATGGCGACGCCGGTGGCGTTGTAGATGGCGTTGCGGATGGCGGGCGCGCCCGAGCACGCAGGCGGTTCGCCGAGCGCCTTTGTGCCGAACGGCGACGTCGGCTCGGGATTTTCGATAAACTGCGCCTCGAGATGCGGGTGGTCCATGAACGTCGAGAGCTTGTAGTCGAGAAGATTATTGTTGAGGGGGCGGCCCGTCTTCTCGTCGAATAAAAGCTGCTCGCTCATGCCAAATCCGATGGCCATGGACATGCCGCCGTGGACCTGCGCCTCGGCAAGCGCGGGGTTGATGAGCTTGCCGCAGTCGTGGACGTTGATGATCTTCTTGAGCGTCACCTTGCACATCGGGATATCCACCTCGACGTCGGCAAAGGTGCAGCCAAACGAATAGGCGTTGTTGCGGATGGTGTAGGTCGACTCGGCGGTGATGTGCTCGGAGTCCGCGGCGTTGTACTGCGCGGTCATCGCAAGGTCTTTCAGCGACATGAGCACCATGCCGTCGCCCTTGCGGATGATGTTGCCGTCGACGATGTCCATATTGTCGACCGCCTGACGGGTGAGCTTTGTCGCGTACTGAAGAATTTTCTGCCGCAGGAGCGCCGCCGTCTGGCGGATGGAGAAGCCCGCGACGTAGGTCTGGCGGCTCGCGTAAGCGCCGAGGCCTGTGGGCGTAATGTCCGTATCCTGACATGAGACGACACGCACGTCGTGATAGCTCTTGAGGCCGACGGCCTCGGCCGTCATCTGCGCATAGGCCGTGTCCGCGCCCTGCCCGATCTCCGTCTCACCGCACTGCATCGTCACCGTGCCGTCGAGATTCAGGAGCATGCGGTTCGAGGACGTTTCAAGCGAGATGGGATACACCGCCGTGTTGTACCAGAAGGCCGCCACGCCGATGCCGCGGCGGACGGGGCCCACGTCCTTGGCATACTCCTCGCACTTTTTGTCGTATTCGATGTACTCCTTCCCCTTTTCCAGACATTCGCGGAAGGAATCGTAGTAGTTCGTGTTACCTGAGAAGCCGTCGTGGAAGCCCTTGGGCATGATGTACTTCATGCGGTATTCGAGCGGCTCCATGCCAACAGCCTTCGCGCACTCGTCGATGTTCGCGTCGTCCGCGAACGACGCCTGCGGCATGCCGTAGCCGCGCATCGCGCCCGCGGCGGGGCGGTTTGTGTACACGGTGTAAGCGTCGCCCTCGAAATTGTCGCAGGGATAGATCTGCGGGAACGAGCCCATGGCCTTGGCGACGATCGAATGGCCGTGCGAGGCATACGCGCCCTGATTGGAGAAGCACTCGACCTTGCGCGCGGCAATCGAGCCGTCCTTATGAAGCCACGTGATGATATGGAAGCGGATCGAGTGGCGCACACGGTTACTGACGAATGTCTCTTCACGCGAGCAGTCGATGCGCACGCATTTTCCGTGCACCTGCGTAGAGCACCACGCGCACAGCGGCTCATAGAGCGCATCCTGCTTGTTGCCAAAGCCTCCGCCGATGTAGGGCTTGATGACGCGGATATCCGCCCACGGACGCCCGAGCGCCTGACCGACGATGCGGCGGATGATGTGCGGGATCTGCGTGGAGGACACGACGACGATGCGGCCATTTTCCTCGTAAGCGTAGCAGCCGTGGTTTTCAATGTGGCTGTGCTGCACGGTGGGGGTGTTGTACCAGCCCTCGACCTTGATGAGGCCGGGCTCTTTGATCACCTGCTGATAATTGCCCTTGCGGATATCGGTGTGCTTCAGGATATTCCCCGGGAAATTTTCGTGGATGCAGGGCGCGTCGGGCTCCATGGCCTTCTGCACGTCGAGCACAAACGGGAGTTCCTCATATTCGACCTTCAGCGCGCGCACGCCCTGCATGGCCGAGACCTCATCCTCCGCAATGACGACCGCAACGTCGTCGCCATAGTAGCGCACATGGCGGTTTAAGAGGTTGCGGTCGGCCACATCCTGATGCCCCGGATCCATCGACCATGGGTGTCCCGCCGTCGGGAAGCAGTGCCCGGGCACGTCGAAGCAGGTCAGCACCTTCACAACGCCGGGGATGGCCTCCGCCGCGGACTTGTCGACTGATTTGACAAATCCGTGCGCGATGGTGGAATGCTTGATGCGCGCATAGAGCGCACCGGCCGGCATCCGATCCTCATAGTATTTCGTGCGTCCGGTGACCTTGTCGAACGCATCGACGCGGATCTCGCTTTTTCCTACCTTGCTCATCTGTCTACCTCCTGTTCCGAGCAGCCGCTTTGTCGGTTTTGCTCGAAATCTGCAACTCCTTTGCTATTATTTTAGCACATTTCGCACAGCTTGTACAGTGCTGCATGCGTGATATAATACAAATGATCGCGGATGTACCATTTTGTCCGCTTTTTTCTGCCGATTGGTGAAAAAGAAACGAATGACTGGTGATTTTAGATGGATAACACGTTGAAAATAGGATGCGTGGTCATGGCGGCGGGCAATGCCGCGCGCTTTGGCGAGAACAAGCTCGCCGCGATGGTAAACGGAAAGCCGCTTATCGAGCATGCGCTTGAGGCGATCCCGCGGGAGAGCTTTTCCCGCGTGCTGGTCGTGACGCAGCACGAAAACGTGGAAGCGGCCGCCAAAAAGTTTGGCTTTGAAACGCTGCGGAACGAACATCCCGAGCGCGGCCAAAGCGAGACGATCCGCCTCGGCACGGCGGCGCTGTCAGACTGTGACGCGCTCTGCTTCATGGTGGCCGACCAGCCGATGCTCAAGCGCAAGACCGTCGCGCAGGAGCTTGAGTTCTTCCGCGCGCACAGCAAAAACATCGTCGGATTGGGACACAACGGCGTGCGGGGCAACCCCTGCCTCTTCCCTGCCCGCTTCTTTCCTGAGCTTTTATCGCTTGAGGGCGATGTCGGCGGCAGCGCGGTCATCAAGAGGCATTTAGATGATCTGCTGCTCTTTGAAGCGCCGGAGATGGAGCTTTGCGACGTTGACACGAAGGAAGCGCTCGAAGCGCTTAAGAAACGCTGATCTCGCCGCGGAGATTCTCCTCCATTGTCTGCTTGATCTTCTCCTTGTCGTAGCCGCAGGAGAAGAGATAGTAGAGCTTGGCGACGGCGGCCTCGGTCGTCATGTCGAGTCCGCTGACCGCGCCCGCTTTTTTGAGCGCGCTGGACGTTTCGTAGGTGCCGAGCGACACCGCGCCCTGCGGACACTGCGAGCAAACCGTGAGCACCGTGCCGTTCTGAAACGCCTTGCGGATGATGGGCAGCAGCGCGTTCCCGTCGCCGGGGATGTTGCCCGCGCCGAACGTCTCGATGACGATACCGCGGAGCTTTTCGGTCATAATGGCCTCGAACAGCGAAAACTGAATGCCCGGAAATACCTTGATGACGCCGATGGGGATGTTGTCAAGCGTCTGGAGCTTGAGCCCGCCTTCCTGCCGCGGCAGGAGGGCGGCTTCGTTATATTTGATGGAAATGCCCGCCTCGGCAAGGCTCGGGTAGTTGGGCGAAACGAAAGCGATGAGTCCGTCGGCGGAGTATTTTGTCGCGCGGTTGCCGCGCAGCAGCTTTCCGCCGAAGTACAGGCACACCTCGCGCACGATGCCTTCCCCCGCAATCAGCAGCGCGGTGATGAGGTTGTCGCGCCCATCGCTGCGAATTTCGCACAGCGGGATCTGCGAGCCCGTGAGCACCACAGGCTTGTCGAGCCCATCGAGCATGAACGACAGTGCCGAAGCCGTGTAGGCCATCGTGTCCGTGCCGTGCAGGACGACGAAGCCGTCGTAATCGTCATATTTCTGCGCGATCAGCTCTGCGATGCAGTTCCATTCGCGCACGGTCATGTTGGATGAATCCAGCAGCGGCGAGAGTTCATAGAATTCCCACTCCGGCATCTCCGGTGCGCGGAGGTCAGGGATGGCGTCGAGCGCGGCGCGGAAGTAGCCCGCGCGCGGCGCGTAGCCGTTTTCCGTGCGCGTCATACCGATGGTGCCGCCGGTATAGATGATGAGAACTCGTTTCATAGCTCTCTCCTGATTGTATTACTTTTTGTACGGCGTATGGTCGAGCGGCAGGCTGCGGCGGCGCTCGCCGTCGTAGCGGTAATACGCCTGCGCGATGGCCGGCGCCGTGGGGATGGACGTGATCTCACCGATGCCGATGGCGCCGTTGGCGAGGTTTAATCCCGGCTTGTCGATGACGATCGCCTTGATCTCGGGGATCTGATGCGAGCGGAACAGGCCGAGCGTGCCGTATTTTGCCGTGGGCTTGCCGTGGTCGAGCGGGTACTGCTCTGTCAAGGCGTAGCCCATGCTCATCACGACGCCGCCCTCGATCTGCCCTTCGCAGGACAGCGGGTTGATGGCCTTGCCGACATCGTGCGCGGCGACCATCTTTTTAATTTTGCCCGTCTCCTTGTCGAGAATGCACATCTGCGTCGCGTAGCCATAGGCGACATGGCTGACGGGGTTCGGCACATTTGCGCCGAGCGGGTTCGTCTTGGCGTAGTATTCGCCGTAAAACTCCTGCCCCTTCAAATCGCTCAGCGAGCGGTACTCCATCGCGTCGCGCAGCAGCAGGCATGCGCGGCGGCAGGCCTCGCCGGTGACGAGCGTCTGGCGCGAGCCGGAGGTATCGCCGCTGTCAGGCGTTATGAACGTGCTGTTGCCGTCGTAGACGACCTGATCGCGCGTGAGCTTTGCGTTTGTCACGACGAGCTGCACCAGCACCGTGCCGAGACCCTGACCGATGCAGGACGCGCCCGCGCGGATGTGGACCTTGCCATCATCGCCGATGACGAGCTTGCAGCGCCCATAGTCGGGAAGACCGACGCCGACGCCCGCGTTTTTCATCGCACAGGCAAGGCCGACCGGCTCGCCGTTTTTGACCGCTTCGTCATAGTAGGGCTTGATGGCCTCGAGCGTTTCGACAAGGCCCGTTTCGGGGCCGACGATCTGGCCGTTCGGCAGCACCTCGCCCGGGCGGATGGCGTTGCGGTAGCGAATTTCCCACGGGGAGATGCCGACAAGGTCGGCCATCTCGTTGAGTAGCGTTTCAGTCGCAAAGCAGGTCTGCGTCACGCCGAAGCCGCGGAACGCGCCCGCGGGCGGATTGTTCGTATAGTAGGCGTGGCCCTCGATTTCAAAATTTTCATAGTGATACGGGCCCGCGGCGTGCGTGCACGCGCGCTCGAGCACGGGGCCGCCGAGTGAGGCGAAGCCGCCCGTGTCGGACACGACGCTCGCCTTTACGCCCTGAATGATGCCGTTTTCGTCGCAGCCCATCGTGAAGTCCATCCACATCGGATGGCGCTTGGGATGGACGAGCAGCGATTCCTGCCGTGTGAGCTTCACCTTGACCGGCACGCGCGCGATGTATGCGATGAGCGCCGCGTGGTGCTGCACGGACATGTCCTCTTTCCCGCCGAAGCCGCCGCCGACAAGCATATTTTCGACCTGGCAGTGGGCAAAGTCGACGCCGAGCATCGCCGAGCACTCGTGCTGGGTGGTGTGCGCGCTCTGGTCGGTCGTCAGCAGCTTCACGCCGCCGTTTTCAAGCGGGAGCGCCACGCAGCACTCGGGTTCCAAAAAGGCGTGCTCCGTCCACGGAGTCTCAAACTTCTCGTGTAAGACGTATTTGGAATGTTTGATGGCCTCGTCTGCATTGCCGCGCACAACGTGGCGGTGCGCCTGCAAATTGCCGCGGTTGCCCATGATGACCTCGGGCGCACCGGGGGCGGACGCCTCCTCAGGCCCGTAGACCGCGGGAAGCTCTTCGTAAACGACACGTACAAGCTTTTTTGCCTGCTCGAGTGTTTCTAAGTCGCGCGCACAGACAAGCGCCACCGCGTCGCCGAGATACTGCGTGATTTCCCCCTCGCCGATGAGCGTCGGCTGGTCCTTCTGGATGTGGCCGACGTTCTGCTGGCCCGGAATGTCCTTTGCCGTCAGCACGCATACGACGCCAGGAAGCGCTTCCGCCTCTTTCGTGCGGATATAGAGCACGCGGGCGCGCGGGTACTGGCTGCGCACCGCGCCGCCATAGCACATGCCGTCAACATAGATGTCATCGGGGTACTTGCCGTAGCCCTGCACCTTTTCGGCGACATCGATGCGGTGCACGCGCGAGCCAACCTGAAAGTCTTCCTTCTTTTCGGGAATTTTCCCCTCGCGTAAAATCTTCGCCGCAAGCAGGATGCCGTCGATGATCTTGACATAGCCCGTGCAGCGGCAGATATTGTTGCGGATGGCAAAGGCCGCCTCTTCGCGCGTGGGGTCAGGATTCTGGTCGATGAGCCCCTTGGCCGAGATGACCATGCCCGGGATGCAGAAGCCGCACTGCACGGCTCCGGCCTCGCCGAAAGCGTAGGTAAAGGCCTCCTTTTCAAAGTCGGAAAGGCCCTCGACCGTGACGATATGTTTCCCCTCCAGCTTGTCTGTCTGAGGGATGCAGGCTTTCGTCGGCTTGCCGTCGATGAGGACATGGCACGTGCCGCACGCACCCTCACTGCACCCGTCCTTAACGCTGGTCAGATGCAGCTCGTCGCGAAGATAGCGGATGAGTTTTTGATTTTTCTCCACCGTGACCGGTGTACCGTTGACAACGAATGCAGCCATTTCAGATCTCCTGTTCACGAGAAAATCACAAATATCACAATTATTTTGGTTGCCTAACTAATTTTATTGTAGCACAGGCACAACAAAGACGCAACACAAATTCTAAATTTCGATATTCTATTTTCGGAATCACGCTTTTGCCTCAAATCCTTGACAAATTTTGAACATTGGACTAAGATATCGCCATACCTGCAAGGGGCGCTGGCGCAAGCCGGCTGTGATGCGGCGTATCGCCGTCGCTGTCCCTCAGACCTGATCCGGGTAATGCCGGCGTAGGAATGCAAAGATGATCTTGCCTGAGCTTTGCACCGTGACGTCGACGCCGCGGTGCTTTTTTGTGCCGCGGCGCGGACAGGGACCATATCTTTAGGAGGAATCCCTTATGAGCAACACGTCCACCCATTCCAGCACCCGCCGCCTGACCGAGGGCGGCATCTGCATCGCGCTCGCCCTTGTGCTGAGCTATCTCAAAATTCCCATCGGTCTGTCGTTTGGCGGCTTCGGCGGCTCGATCACCCTTGTGATGGTTCCGCTCATCCTCTTCGCCGTGCGCTATGGCGCGCCCTGGGGCATCCTCGCGGGCGTCGCGTTCGGCACACTCAAGTATTTCTTCGCCGAGGGCTTCGCCGTGAGCTGGGTGTCCATCATCTTCGACTATTCCGTCGCCTACGGCGCGGTCGGCCTTGCGGGCCTTTTCCGCGTGAAGGACAATGACTATTCCAAGCTCCCGCTTGCCGCGTTCGTCGGCTGCCTCGGCCGCTTTGTCATCCACTTTATCTCCGGTGTGACGGTCTACGCGCAGTATATGCCCGAGGAATTCATGGGCATGACCATGACATCTCCCGTGTTCTATTCCGTGCTGTACAACGGCACGTATATGCTGCCGAACACGATCCTCGCGATCGTCATCTGCGCGTTGCTGATGAAGCCCGCAGCGAAGCTGCCGAGCGCAGAGTAAAAAAATAATATGGCAGCGCGACAGCGCTGCATTTGTTCCCTGCGCCGCGCAGGGGTGCGATAATAAGGGAGGGGGATCTCTTTTTGAAAAAGAGATCCCCCTCCCTTACACCCTCCCAGAGAAAATTTTCATTGCAAGCGAGCAGCTCGGAGAGGTGCGATGCTTGCCGATTGCACTTCCCTGCGCGCGGCGAAGCCGCGTTAGCATTGCTATACGATTTGGCCTACTTCTATCATCCGCTGCCGCTCTGCTCATCTTGTTTTGGTGCAGCCTAATCATCTGACAATGCATATCGTCTTGGTAGTGCGTACTGCGGCGAGCGCCAGCAAAGCCGCCTCGGCAGGCAATAGCAAATCTGTACAAGTCCAAAGTAGGCGGAAATTGCGTAAGGCTACCGAATCGCAGGCAAAGCGACAGCGAAGATAGAAGCAAACCAAGTCGTTTAGATACAACACCCGGCAGGCACCTGATTCCGCAGGCCGCGCAGCTCTTCAAGTGCCAATCTGCCAATGCAAAGCCTTTCTCTTGGGGTTCCAAAGGGGCCATTCTCTTTTGCGAAAGAGAATGACCCCTTTGTCCCGTTGCCCTGCGGAGTGCAGGGGAAACACGCTCCCCGCGCAGCGGGAATGTTGTATTTACTTCTTGCGCTCCACCAATTTCTGGTATTGTTCCGAGATCTTTTTTCGAATATTTTCGATCTCGCGGCTTCCTTCCTCCTGCGTGTCGAGGACGAAGTTCTTCGTGCCGAGTTTGAAAAACAGCATGAACGCCTCGGTGACCATGCGGCGGGTCTCGCGGTCGAGGTTTTTATAGGTCTTGAGCATCGCTGCGGCGCTTTTGAGCTTTTCCTCGGTGAGCTCGCTGAGCGTTTTTGCGCCCGAGGCGGTGAAGACGCTGTACAGCGCGTCGGCCAGCGCTTCGCGCTGCTGGGTGTTGAGCGAATCGGCCCAGGACGAGAGCGTTTCATCGACGAGCTTTCCCTCGCGGGAGAAGTCGTCGAGGTGGACAAACTGCGTACCCAGCACCTGCCAGGAAAACCCGTCATGCTGGTAAAGGCCGTCATAGGTCGAATGCACGACCTGATAGCGCTTTTCATGCTCCATCAGCATGCCGACGACAGACGTCTGCGGCAGGATGGTATGGATGCGGCTTGCGATGCGCTTGTGGCCCGGCGTCTCGCTGATGTCCCAGGCGAAGCCGGGGCCGTCGTTATTATGGACGGCGACGATACGCTCTTGGATCTCGCCGCTGCTCTTGGCCGCGCTGTAAACGGCGAGGTTGCCGCCCTTGGAGTGGCCGGTGAGCACGATCGGCGCGTCCTTCCACAGCGCGGCGACTCTGGCCAGATAGTCGGCGGCGGTCGCTTGCGCCGGTACCGGATACTGGAAGGCCATGTTGAAATCTTCCTTCCAGCCGACCAGCGAATCGTCGG
>OICT01000395.1_pt1 | contig 22112 bp, 19 predicted proteins | sample 1581331 | NCBI WGS metagenome assembly OICT01 (sample SAMEA3882544, study PRJEB24775) | human gut metagenome | biome: human-associated habitat; feature: intestine environment; material: feces | place: Netherlands | collected 2009/2010 | reverse complement strand
CGCCTCCACCCCCGGTTCCGGACAAAAAAAAGCCCTCCTCCCCGCACGGGGAGGAGGGCTCGTCGTTATCGGACGGCGGTCCGGATTACTTGAGGTTCGGGTTCAGCACGCCCCACTGGTCGATAGCGGGAAGCACACCCATGGCGATCACCTCGTCACGCAGCTTGCAGAGGTGCTCGTAGCTCTCGCGGAGCTTTGCGTGCTCCTCGGGCGTACCCTTCACGTCCTTGTAGTGAACGCCCTCCTTCGTGATCTCGGTCTCCATGGCCATGAGGATGTGGTTGAACTCCCCGTTGTGCACATAGGTGCCGGCAGGATACTCGAAGGGTTTGCCACCCATGGCGGCGGCGATCATGCAGATCGAAACGTAGGCCGGGCTCTGGAACGACGAACGGCCGCGCAGGTCGATGATGTGCTTGCCGCCCTGGATCACACGCTGCTGCAGCGCGTGCCAGTCCTCCTCGGGCATCTGCGTGCCGATGAGCTCCGAGAGGGGCTTGCCGGCCACCATCGTCGTCGAGGCGAAGACGGCCATCTGCTCGCCGTGACCGCCGTAGGTGCGGCAGTTGCGTACCTCGTCGGGCGAAATCTTGAAGTACTTGGCCAGCTCCGAGCGCAGACGCGTCGAGTCGAGAGCGGCGAGGGTCGTCAGCTGCGACGGCTTCAGACCGCTGTAGATCAACGTGATGAGGCCCGTAATGTCGGCCGGGTTGAAGATCACGACCACGTGCTTCACGTCGGGGCAGTAGGCCTTGAGGTTCTTGCCGAAGTCCTCGGCAATCTGGGCGTTGCCCTTGAGCAGGTCCTCGCGCGTCATGCCGGCCTTGCGGGCGGCACCGCCCGACGATACGACGTAGGCGGCACCCGTGAGCGCCTCCTTGACATCGGTCGTCCAGGTGAGGTTCACCCCTTCAAATGCGCAGTGGTAGAGCTCCTCGGCCACACCCTCGAGCGCCGGAGCGAACGGGTCGTAGAGACAGATGTTGGGCGTCAGATGCATCATCATCGCCGTCTGGGCCATGTTCGAGCCGATCATGCCGGCCGCACCCACGATCGTGAGTTTCTCGTTTGTCAGAAAGTTCATAATTCTTTTGTTTTGAAAGGTTATCTTTTGTTCATGTTCATGCAGCTATTCGATCTCCCGGCGGTTCAGCAGCGCGTGCGTGATCGTCAGCTCGTCGACATACTCCAGCTCGTCGCCGAAGCCGATGCCGCGGGCAATCGCCGTGATCTTCAGCCCGGGGTACTGCCTCAGGCGGTTCATCAGGTAAAAGAGCGTCGTTTCACCCTCGACCGAGGTCGAGATGGCAAGGATCACCTCCCGCACGCCGCCCGCGGCGATGCGTTCGCACAGCAGGTCGATCTTCAGGTCCGAGGGCGAGATGCCCTGCATGGGCGAGATCACGCCGCCCAGCACGCCGTTCTCGTAGCCGATACACTCCTTGGTCAGGCCCTGCACGCCGTTGCGCTTTGCCTGCCATCGGATGATGGAATCGAAGTATTCATCGGTGGGGTTGAAGTAGCCAAACGCAGGGTGGTTGGTGCGCTCAATGATGGCTTCCTGGATGGTGGGCACGGTGGGGAAGTTCATATCGGCCACCCACATGGGGATGGCGTCAAAGCCCTCCTTGGGGGCGGCGGGGGCAAAGCCGGTGCCAAGGCCATCCACTGCAATGGCATCCTTGCCGTGGCGGTCCATGATGGAAGTGAAATCGTATTTCATAGCGGTGCTCCTTCTCTCAAAATTTTTATCTGGCCCCACTTTAACACACTTTGCCGCCGGGTGCAAGCAGCCAGCACGTTTCCCCGGATATCGTGCGGAAAAATCACGAATTTTTACGGTAATTGCACGCAAAAAGCCGGTCGGCATACGCCGACCGGCTTTTTTATTGGTATTGACTTTCTGGATCAGCCCAGCATCTCGTGAGCGGTCTTGCAGATGGTCGCTGCATCCAGACCGTACAGCTTGAGCAGGTCCCATGCGGGGCCGGAGCAGCCGAACTTGTCCTGCACGCCCACGCGGCGGACAGGGGTAGGCAGCTTCTCGCTCAGGACGGCGCAGACGGCCTCGCCCAGGCCGCCGATAACGCTGTGCTCCTCGGCGGTGATGACCTTGCCGCACTCCTTGGCGGCCTTGAGGACGATTTCCTCATCCAGAGGCTTGATGGTGTGGATGTTGATGACCCGGGCGTGGATGCCCTCGGCAGCCAGCTGCTCGGCAGCCAGGCGGGCCTCGTTGACCATCAGACCGGTGGCGATGATGGCAATGTCGTTGCCCTCGGTGATCTGCTCGCCCTTGCCCAGCTCAAAGTGGTAGGTAGCCTCATCGTGGAACACAGGCACAGCCAGACGGCCAAAGCGCAGGTAAACAGGGCCCTGCATGGCGTAAGCGGCACGCACAGCGGCACGGGCCTCCACATCGTCTGCGGGGCAGATCACGGTCATGCCGGGCAGGCTGCGCATCAGGGCAAAGTCCTCGCAGCACTGGTGGGAAGCACCGTCCTCGCCCACGGAGATGCCGCCGTGGGTGGCACCGATCTTGACGTTCAGGCGGGGGTAGGCGATCGAGTTGCGGATCTGCTCAAAGGCACGGCCTGCGGCAAACATGGCAAAGCTGGAAACAAAGGGAACATAACCCATGGTGGCCAGACCTGCGGCTACGCCCATCATGTTGCCCTCGGCAATACCGCAGTCGAAGTGACGGTCCGGGTACGCCTTACGGAACATGCCGGTCTTGGTGGCGGCAGCCAGGTCAGCGTCCAGCACCACCAGGTCGTCGTGGCCCTCGGCGGCCAGCTCTTTCAGGGTGTTGCCGTAGCTGTCACGGGTAGCGATCTTCTTCACTTCTGCCATCTTACTTGTCCTCCTCTTCCAGCGCGGCGTAAGCTGCATTCAGCTCCTGCATGGCCTGTGCGTATTCCTCATCGTTGGGGCCCTTGCCGTGCCAGTCAACGGAGTTCTCCATAAAGGAAACGCCCTTGCCCTTGAGAGTATCCAGAATGATGCAGGTGGGCTTTTCGTTCTCAGCGTGGAAAGCGGCGATGGCGCTCTCAATGGCATCAAGATCGTGGCCGTTGATGGTCAGCACGTTGAAGTTGAAGGCCTTCAGCTTCTCCTCCAGCGGGGCGCTGTTCATCACGGTCTCGGTGGTGCCGTCGATCTGCAGATGGTTGCGGTCCAGCATAACGCAGAGGTTGGACAGGCCGTAGTGAGAAGCAAACATAAAGGCTTCCCAGCACTCGCCTTCTTCCACCTCGCCGTCACCCAGGATGGTGTAAACATTGATGGGCTTACCGGCGTGCTTGGCACCCAGTGCCATGCCGCAGGCGGCGCTCACGCCCTGACCCAGACTGCCGGTGGACATATCCACGCCCGGCACACTGTTCATGTTGGGGTGGCCCTGCAGGTAGCTGCCGATCTTGCGCAGGGTCTTGAGGTCCTCCACCGGGAAGAACCCACGCTCAGCCAGCGCGGCGTACAGCGCCGGAGCCGCATGGCCCTTGGAGAGCACCAGACGGTCGCGGTCAGGGTTCTTGGGATCCTTCGGATCCACCTTCATCTCTACGAAATAGAGGTACGCCAGCACCTCAGCGATATCCAGGCTGCCGCCCGGATGGCCGCACTTGGCGCTGTGAGTGCCCTCGATCACGCCCATGCGAATGTGGCAGGCGTGTTTTGCCAGGGTAAGCTTTTCTGCATTTGTCATCTTTGGTCCTCCCGTATGAACCTCAGCGTTTGCATCGGATATGGTACGCACCCGGGCCGTACGCCCCGATGCGCTATTTCTCAAGTCTATATTATCTATTCTATGCAAAAACGTCAAGGTTCTTTCGTCAAAATGTACATCCCTTGGCAAAATCGCTTGTAAATGTTCCCGTTTTTGTTGAAAATGCAGGGCCATTTTGCCCCCGCAAAACATTTTTGCAGCTTTTGGCCGCTTTGCAATATCATCTTTTGCCGCTGTATGATATAATAAGATGAATTTGTTTGCTTTTTTTATCATTTTGGGAGGTTCCTATGTCTTTTTCCTCACCCACATCCCAGGCACAGCGCAGCCGCAGGATTTTGCCCTGGCTGCTGTACCTGTATGCCCTTGTGCTGTTCGCCATGCACTTTGTCCGCATTTTTGACAACTCCTTCTGGGGAGATGAGGGGTTCAGCATCGGCCTTGCCCAAATGAATGTTTTTGAAATGCTCCAAGTCACAGCGGCAGATAACCATCCGCCGCTGTACTATCTTTTCACACAGCTCCTATATCATCTTCTGGGCAATCACGGATATGTCTATCATCTGTCGGCTCTGATTCCCTATGGACTCATTCTGATTCTTGCCTGTACAGTGATTTTCAGACAGTTCGGATTGATTCCCGCAGTTGTTGTTTCCACTTTTGCCTCTTTGACTGATACCGCTATCATGTTCAATGTCGAGGCCCGAATGTATTCACTCGGCGCTTTCTTTGTGTTAGCGGCCTATCTGGCACTCCATAACATTCTTCATTCCGGTAAAACCTCCGATTGGGTCATTTTCAGCGTCGCCTCTCTTTGTGCCGCTTATACGCACTACTATGCCCTGATTTCCGTTGCATTTTTCTATCTGGCTCTGCTTTCTTTGCTTCCGCAGGATAAGAGCAGCTTTAAAAGAATCCTTATCACTTATTGTGCCGCAGTGGTCGTCTACCTTCCCTGGCTTCTGGTATTGCTTCCCACTTTCAAACGTGCTGCGGCAGACTGGTGGTCCACCTTCATTCCTTCTCCGATCAATTGTATCGGATTCTTCTTCAATCCTTCTTGGACAGTCCTCATTTTCGGTCTTGCATTCCTTCTTTATTTCACAGCACAGGCCAAGTCGTCCTCTAAATGGCTCTTCGCCCCTGATACGATCTGGCTTTTGACCGGCTTGCTTTCTGCCGCCGGCACCTCCGCAGTCGGACTGATCGTTTCACATGCCATTCGCCCGCTTTTTCTCGTTCGATACCTTTATCCGCTCACCGCAGTCGTTTACCTGGTTTTTGGCTTTCTTCTGTCTAAAGTCCGTTGGAGAACCATTCTGTCCAGTATTCTGATTTTGGGAACGCTGGTGTGCAGTCTACCGGATTTCTACCAAACCTATCAGCGGGAAAAGCGCATCGACCTTGCGACCACCCAGTGTCTGGAAGTTATTACCCCCTCTCAGGATGCAGTTCTTTATACAACGAACTACTTCCTAGACTGGACACTCTTTGATTATTACTTTCCGGGACGTGTCCATGCTCAAATCGAATCCTCCAATACTTCTCAGTGCTTCACTTCTTCCGATTCTGAGATCTGGCTCTTTATGGAACATGCGCTTTCTGATGCCGAATTGAATGCAGCCTCCGACAATGGTTATTCTCACACCAATGTCTGTAACAGTACATTTGCAGAAGGCCCCGGTGAAGATTCCTTTTATTACATCTACAAATTTCAAAAATCGGCAGACACCACCCCGTAACTGCCCTCATCCGCTGAGCTTGACAAGGCGGCTTTGCATCTGCTATACTTTTTGCACAATTCCCGGCTGAAGCCGGGGCTTTGCGGGCCGAAGCCCGTGTTTCTCCCCGCAAACATTATTTTGAAACAGACACCATGAAGGGGTCTGCCGCTGGCGCGCGTGCTGGCGGCAGGCCCTTTTTGTCTGTGCATTTTCAGGAGGAATCATTGATGAATACCAAGACCCGTTCCACGACCCGTGATCTGGTGCTGGCCGCACTGTTTCTGGCACTGGCCTTTGTGCTGCCCATGATCACCGGCCATGTGCCTCAGATCGGCAACACGCTCTGCCCCATGCACTTCCCGGTGCTGCTGGCAGGCTTTGTGCTGGGCGGCCCCTGGGGCCTGGCACTGGGCTTTGCCGCCCCGCTGCTCCGCTCGGTGCTGTTCGGGATGCCCCCGATGTACCCCATTGCCATCGCCATGGCCTTTGAGCTGGCCACATACGGCGCTGTGGCCGGTTTCATGTACCGCAAGGTGCAGCACACCCTGCCCATGATCTACGCCACCCTTGTCACCTCGATGGTGGCAGGCCGCCTTGTCTGGGGTGCGGTGCGCTTTGTGCTGGCCGGTCTGTCCGGCTCCAGCTTTCCGTTCAGCGCGTTCCTGTCCGGTGCGGTGCTCACTGCCGTGCCCGGCATCGTGGCGCAGCTCATCCTCATTCCGCTGATCGTGGCTGCACTGCAGAAAGCAAAGCTGACGGCTTAACCCCCCTGCGCTGACCGAACCCACACAGCAAAAAAGCCCGGAACCGTACCTGCTATGGCGGCAGGTGGTTCCGTGCTTTTCAGTTCATATTACAGTGTGGCAGCAGCTGTAACAAAAAAGAAGGAGAATCTTCAACCGGCAAATTGGAGAAGATCAGCCGGCAAAGCTTGCATTGACAGCGCGGCGGTTGCTCTGGTTGACAAAGTTCTTCTTTGCGCTCTCGAGCAGGCTTGCAAAAGCCAGGCCAATGCCGCAGTTATCGGACACGCCCTCGGTGACAGTCAGGTAAGCGTCCATCATAGTGTTGTCCAGAATAGCAGTGTTCTTGTTCATCATAATAAATATCCTCCGTATATCGGTAAATGTCATTGTGTTTTTTGGCAGGGCCTCTATCTCCCTGCATCCTCAGAGCGGAACCGTTCAGAACCCTTCGTTCTTTTGTTCCCCTCTCTGAGGATGGCCATATTATGCCACTCAATTATGAAATCGTTTTATAAATTCTATGAACAAACTATGAATTTAGTGATACATTTTTAACGTTCTTTCGTTCTTTGCGCAACTAGCACAAAACGTTTTTTATGAAAAATAAAGTTCTTGTATACATGGACGATTGAAGCCTTGTTTGGAAAGTTTTTTCAGATTTTCTCTCCGTTTTGCCCAGAATTTCTTCTGCAGAAGGGGATACTCTCATGCAAAATCCGTCAGAATCCGTCAATTTCAAACAAGACAAGGGCTTTCCTGTGCAAAATGCCCAGAAAAAAGTTCCAAACAAAAAGGCCGCCGTGCCAGCAGCACAGCAGCCTTTGAAAAGCCATTTCAGTTTTGCATCACTTGCACAGGAACGCCGGCAGGGGCTTGCCCTCCTTGCGCCACTGGTGATATTCCGCAGTGGCGGCAAATTCCACGTCACCGGCAGAGTTCAGGGCAGTTTCCACGGAATCCTGCACCACGCCGATGATAAAGCCGACACCGACCACCTGCATGGCGATATCATTGGAGATGCCAAACAGGGAGCAGGCCATGGGGATCAGCAGCAGGGAGCCGCCAGCCACGCCGGAAGCGCCGCAGGCACCCAGAGCACTCATCACCGAAAGAAGGATGGCGGCGGGCAGGGACACCTGAATGCCCAGCGTATTGGCCGCAGCCAGCGTCATAATGGTAATGGTGATGGCGGCACCATCCATATTGATGGTAGCGCCCAGCGGGATGGAGACGGAATACATATCCTTATCCAGCCCCAGCTTTTCGCACAGATCCATATTGACCGGAATGTTGGCGGCAGAGCTGCGGGTGAAGAAGGCGGTCAGGCCGGATTCACGCAGGCAGCGGAACACCAGCGGATACGGGTTGCAGTGCAGATACACAAAGATGATAAAGGGCGAGACGACCAATGCCATAAAGAGCATGGTGCCCACCAGTAGGAGCAGCAGTCTGCCGTACTGGGTAAAGATGGACAGGCCGTTGCTGGACACGTTGGTATACACAAGGCCCATGATGCCGAAGGGTGCCAGATTGATGATCCAGCGGACGATCTGGGAGACTGCATCCGCTGTGTTCGCCAGGAACAGCTTGGTGCTGTCCGCGCCGTACTTCTTCATGGCCAGACCGAACAGGCAGGCCCAGAACAGGATGCCGATGTAATTGCCGTTCAGCAGGGCACTGACGGGGTTTGCCACAAAGTTGGTGAGCAGGGTGCTCAGCACTTCGCCCAGACCCTGGGGCACCACCTCGGATTCTGCCGCCTCGGCCAGAACGATGGTCTGAGGGAACAGGAAGCTGGTCGCCACCGCAATGGCGGCGGCCAGGAAGGTGGTGAGCATGTACAGCCAGATGACCGTGCCAAAGCGCCGGTCCAGCCTGGACGTGCCCTGCGCCAGCGCACTGGCCACGATAACGAACACCAGCACCGGGGCAATGCCCTTCAGGGCACCCACGAACAGGCTGCCGAACTCTTCCACCCAGCCCGCACCGGGCACCGCCAGTGCCAGCACCGCACCGACCACAAGGCCGATGACGATGCGCAGGATCAGGCTGGTGGCGTTGTACCTTGCCGCAACCGCTTTCAACGTTTTCATAACTTTTCTACTCCCCTATCCAGATTGTGCGTCCATTGCGCACAGTTTTCCCATTCCTCTACACGGAACAAGTACGATTATACGCCTTGTAGGCCAAAAAGTCAAAGATTTTGCCCGCTTTTTTTGTTTTTCATTTCAACATATACAGACACGAGCTTTTTTCACTGTCCGTATGCGAAATACAGATTCACAAAAAGAGACCGCACCCCGTGTGTTTCGGGATGCGGTCTGTTCCTGTTTTAGTCGAGATAGGACACCTTGCCGGGTACAAAGCCCTGAATGCCCATACCGGGCGCGTCGGAGACGGTGATGTTCTTTTCGTTGAACACGGCACCGCCGAGGATGTGGTCCTCGCTGCAGAGCACCGGGCCGTCGAGGTCGATCTTGGTGATGATCTTCTTGGCGCAGGCCAGCTCCACAGCGGCGTTGACCGAGATCTTTGCTTCCAGCATACAGCCGATCATGCACTCCACGCCGTACACCTCAGCGGCGGCGGCAATGCGCAGGGCGTTGGTGATGCCGCCGCACTTCATCAGCTTGATGTTCACCAGGTCGGCCGCGCCGGTCTGCATGATCCGCAGGGCATCTGCCGGGCTGAACACGCTCTCGTCGGCCAGCACGGGCACATCGGCATGGCGGGTGACATACTGCATTCCCTCAAGGTCTGCGGCGGGCACGGGCTGCTCCACGAACTCAATGTCCAGCCCCTTCTCCTGCATCTGGTTCAGGATACGGACCGCCTGCTTGGCGTTCCAGGCCTGATTGGCATCGATGCGGAGCTTGATGTCCCGGCCCACGGCCTGCCGCACCGCGGCAAGGCGGGCCACATCCAGTTCAGGGTCGATACCCACCTTGACCTTCAGGCAGTCGTAGCCGCGCTGGACGGCGGTGCGGGCATCCCGGGCCATCTCCTCCGGCGGGTTGACACTGATGGTGATATCGGTCACGATGTTTTTGCGGGCACCGCCCAGCATCCGGTAAACAGGGGCGCTGTACTTCTGGCCCAGCAGATCCCACAGGGCCATGTCCACAGCGGCCTTGGCGCTGGTGTTGTGGACAAGCGCCTTCTGCACAGCGGCGGTCAGATCCTCAAATTCATCGAGGTCGCGGCCCAGCAGGGCAGGGGCGATATGATCCTGAATGGCACCGAGGATGGCCCCGGTGGTGTCGCCGGTGATAACACCGGTCGGAGGTGCTTCGCCGTAGCCCACCGCACCGGTATCGGTGTGGAGCTCCACGATAACATCCTCAACGCTGTTCACAGTGCGCAGTGCCGTTTTGAACGGCACCCGCAGCGGGGTGGAAATGCGGCCCAGCCGCACCTGTGTGATCTTCATAGTCCCGTCCTCCTTCTTATTCCAGCGGCAGGTTTGCCAGCTTGACAATGGCGTTTGCAATGATCTGGGCGTTCTGCACCAGACGTTCCAGATCGATGCATTCATCGGGCTGATGCTCTGTGACTGGGTCCCCCGCGAACAGGGGGCCAAAGGCCACCACGTTGGGCAGCATCTTGGCGTAGGTGCCGCCGCCGATGCACTTGGGCGGGGCATTGTCGCCGGTGGCATCCCGGTAAACCTCCAGCAGGGCGCTGACCAGCGGGGTCTCGGCAGGGTAGTAGAGCTTTTCCTTGTGCACCTGCCCATCCAGCGCCCAGCCTGCGGCCTCAAAGGCGGCCTGCACAGCGGGCTGGCAGTCTGCCCGTTCCATGGTCACAGGATAGCGGTAGTTCAGCTTGACCCACAGATGCTGCGCGTCGCCCTCGATCAGCCCCCAGTTGCAGCTCATGGGGCCGGAGAGCGCATCCTCCAGCCGGTGGCCCAGCAGGCGCTCGCCGTAGGGGTCGGTGCCCAGCTTCTCGGCCAGAAAGTGCACGGCCTGCTTGGCATCCCCCTCCAGCGGCAGCCGGTCAAGGTAGCACACCAGCCGCCCGATGGCGTTTTCACCCTGCTCCGGGTGGCTGCCGTGGGCCGAAACGCCCACCGCTTCCACCTGATAGCCGCCGGGGATGGCTGTCACGGTGATGTGCTCCGCATCCGGCAGGGAGGCCCCCGCCGGGGCGGTCAGCGCAGCGCAGGCGTAGTCCGGCACCACATTGCCGGCCACGCCGCCCTGCACCCTGCTCAGCTGCCAGGCCCCGGTCTGGTGCAGCTGAACAGCATAGCTTTCGTTCAGGATGCCCTTTTCGCCGTTGATGAGCGGATACTCGCCGTCCGGGGTGAAGCCCAGCACCGGGATCTCCCCGCCGTGGGCCTTGTAGTACAGCACGTCCCGGTCGTTGGTCTCCTCGTTCAGGCCGAACAGCAGCCGGACACGGCGGTTGAGCGGAATGCCCAGATCCCGGATGGCTTTCAGCGCGAACAGGCTGGCCACCACCGGGCCTTTGTCGTCAATGGAACCCCGGCCATACAGCCTGCCGCCCTCGATCTCGGCGGCGTAGGGCGGGTGATGCCAGCCCTCGCCCTCGGGCACCACGTCCAGATGCCCCAGCACCGCCACCATCTCGTCCCCGGTGCCGATCTCGCACCAGCCGATGTACCGATCCATGTCGGTGGTCTCAAAGCCCAGCTCATGGCAGAGGGCCAGCGCCTCGGCAAAGCAGGCATCCACCTCCTCGCCAAAGGGCTTGCCCGGCAGCGGGTCGGCCTCCACACTGCGCCTGCGCACCAGCCGCTGGAGCGCCGCCACCATCTGGGGCCGCAGCGCCGCCACGGCCTCGTTCAGTTTTTTGTCCATACGTTCCACCCCTTTTGTGATTCATTTCACAGCTTGTATTATAGAACGATTGCCCCCGCTCCACAAGCCCCAAGTTCGGCAAAAAAGGTCTTGACACCGCGCAGCGTGTACGCTATTATGTACATAAGAGGTGATGCACGATGACGACCACTAATATCACGAACTTTCGCAAGAATGCTTTCCAGTATGTAGAGCAGACCGTAAAGTACAATGAACCGCTGAACATCTGCACCAAAGACGGCAACGCTGTTCTGCTTTCGGAAGAAGATTACAGCGGCATTATGGAAACGCTTTATCTCGTCTCCGTGCCGGGAATGCGGGAAAAGCTCATGGCGGCCAAGGCCGAACCGCTGGAAGATTGTGTTGACGAATCGGCTGTGGAGTGGTAAATGTACAAAATTGTTTATGCGAAAACCGCGCTCAAGGACATTCCAAAGCTGAAATCCGCCCATCTTGACGAAAAGGCGAAGGCGCTGATCTCCGTTATAAAAGAAAATCCGTTCCAGAACCCGCCGCCCTATGAAAAGCTGGTGGGCGATTTGAACGGCTCGTACAGCAGGCGCATCAACGTACAGCACCGCCTTGTGTATGATGTTTTTGAAGAAGAGCAAACCATCAAGATTTTAAGCCTTTGGACACATTACGAAAGATGACCCGAAAACGGACTGTTTTGCAGTTCGTTTTTTTTTTTTCAATTTTTTTGAAAAAGGGTGAAAGGATTCCGCACGGCGTGTATTTAAGGAAGTAAGAGCATCCATTCTTGCCGGAGCTCCACTTCCGGCCCAAAGAAAGTGAGGGACCCCCTATGAAGAAACGACTACTCAGCCTTCTGGTGGCGCTGTGCATGGCGGTAACGCTCCTGCCTGTGTCGGCAATCACAGCATGGGCAGAGGAAAGCAGCTCCAGCTCAACTACATTAAGAATCGAAAATGGCTATCCTGTCGGTTCCGGTGACAACCATGATCGAGATTGTTCTGGTGATGGCTGGAGCTATGACGGTTCTACACAAACGCTTGACCTGCATCCTGCCAGCTCGACAGAATATGATTTTTTTTCAATTATTTCCGGCTATGGAAATGTCACCAAATGTAAACTCACGATTGGAGGAAATGCAACCATTGTTAAGGGAAATTTCGACAACGCTGTGATAAATAACGGAAAAATCAGTGGCGGTTATTTTTTTTCTTCTTCCTCTTCCCTCATAAATCATGGTTCTATCACTGGTGGAAAATTTCTCCATGCCATATCCAATGAATCCAGTGGCACGATTGAAAATGGCACGTTTATATCCGTTACCAACAATGGCACCATAAAGGGCGGCATTTTTCGTGAAAAGCCAGAGGGTGTCCATGTCGCTGACGGCTATACCTTGAATGTGAACCTCCAGAACACTGGTATCTATAAGATTAGCCGCGCAACAATCAATGGTCTCATCGGTGGCTGTTATATTATTCCCAATTCCGACCATGATACCAGTGTCACCATCGAATATACTTTTTCCCCTATCAGTCAACCAATATTATTTCCTATTGATGTTACATTCGGAGACACAAACGGCACACCTTGTTTGTTAAAAGATTGGGCACCAAGTGCAAGCTATTCTACTGACCATGCACCCTCTGATAGTTTTTTTGTCACTTTCACCGCACCATCCACTGGTACAGACACCGTTACCCTGAGCATACTGACCCGGCTGGTGATCGATAAAGCCGGCTACCCCGTTGGCACCGAAGGCGGCACCCAGGATTACAGCGGCAACGGCTGGAAGTTTGAGAAGGGCAATAGCACGCTGACGCTGGAAAGCGGCAGTTATGATTTCTCCGGTGAGAAAAACGCACTGCACCCCCTGAACCCGGCTGTCCAGTTGAAGGTCAAATCCGGTGCAACGCTGACCGGCGGCGCAGCTGGAGATGGGTCTGGTGTCACTTGGCAGCTGACCGAAAACACGGATGATTCAAGCACCTATACATTGAAGATTAGCGGCAGTGGTGCAATGGAAGATTTTCCATTTGGTAGCTATCAGCCATGGTACAGCTTCCACGATCAAATCACCTCTGTTGTCGTTTCTCCCGGCGTAACTTCGATTGGACAATGCGCTTTTAGCCGGTTTGCTAAGCTAACTCATGTTGACATTGCAGATAGTGTAATATCCATTGGCTGGGATGCTTTTTATTATTGCTCCAGCCTTACTAACATTACAATTCCGCAAAGTGTCACATATATCGGACCCTTGGCTTTTTTCCATTGCACAAACTTAAGCAGCATCACACTTTCAAATAATATAACTTCCATTGGTAGCAGCGCTTTTGAAGATTGCACCAACCTCACCAGTATCACGATTCCCGGCAGTGTAACTTCAATTGGCTTGGCTGCTTTTTGTAACTGCACTAAGCTCACCAGTATCACGATTCCTGATAGTGTGACAACTATTGACCTCGAGGCTTTCAAGAATTGTTCTAGCCTGACTAGTATCACGATTCCCGGCAGCGTAACTTCAATTGGCCCGTATGTTTTCGATGGTTGTACTAGCCTGAATGACATCCGCTACTCTGGCACAAGTGAAAGCGTTATTTCTGCTCTTTCTGGCTATGTCCCCACTCTCGTCACCTTCGACTATGGCGACAAAGTGCCTGAAGCAGAGCGAATGATAAAAGTGTTCGTCAAAACGGGCGGGACATTGACAGCTCCCACCACAATTCCCACCGTTTCCGGCTACGAGTTCAAGGGCTGGCTCACCAAAGATGGCAAGCCTTATGATTTCACTGGCGCTCCCACCGGCCGGTTCACCCTTTACGCCAACTGGGAAAAGATTCCCGACCCGAAGCCCGACCCCAAACCGGAACCGAAGCCCGACCCGAAGCCCGAACCCACACCTGACCCCACTCCCGAAACCTACACCCTGACGGTGAAAGGCGGCACGTTCACCTACAACGGCGGCGAAGCCATGACCAGCGCCAGCGTGCCGGTGGATGCCGAGGTCAAGGTGACGCTGAACCAGAGCGCCGTGCCCGAGGGCATGGTGTTCGACCTGTGGGCCATGGATGAAGCCAGCCTGCTGGGCAACCCGGCGGTCGCCTACAACGAGGAGAGCTTTACCATCCCGGCGGGCAGCGTGGCCAAGGGCAGCACCGTGACCGTGGAAGCCCAGTACCGGGATGCCACCATCGAGAGCGAGCCCAGCATTCTGGGCACTGCCGCCATCATCGGCGTGGCCGGTGCAGGCACGGCGGTCATCGTGTGGCAGGGCTACCGCATCGGCATGGAGCTGTACGAGAAGTATTTCCAGCCCACGCCGGAAGAAACTGCGGTTGTCGAACCCACGCTTGAAGGTCAGATGACAGATCCGATTTCCTGAAAGCGGGCTCACCCTCTCAGTCTCGCTTTGCTCGACAGCTCCCCCGAAGGGGGAGCCCTTGGCAAAGAGGGCAGGTTCCGCCTCTTGCAGGAACGTTGTTTTTGTAGTATACTGTGGGCAAGTCAAAAAGAGAGGATGTTTTCCATGAGCAAATCTTTCAGCTTCCCCAATGTGGGCACCTGTTCCAAGCAGACCAACATCGTGCTGAACGATGACCACACCATCGAGTCCGTCGAGGTCATCGGCGGCTGCAACGGCAACCTCAAAGGCATCAGCCGCCTGCTCAAGGGCATGAAGGCTGAGGATGCCATCGCCCGCATGGAGGGTACCACCTGCGGCCCCCGCCCCACCAGCTGCCCCGACCAGATCGCCAAGAACCTGAAAAAGGCTCTGGCAGAGATGTAACCAGAACAGGCGAAATACCGCTCTGTCGTGCATTGCATGGCAGGGCGGTTTTTTGTTGTGTAGCGCCCTCTCAGTCTCGCTTTGCTCGACAGCTCTCCCAAAGGGAGAGCCAACGCATCGTCTCAATTCAGCAGCCGCTAAAGGCCAGGCCGCAATTGGCTCCCCCCTCGGGGGAGCTGGCAAAGCCGATAGGCTTTGACTGAGAGGGTTGACACAAATTGCTGTTTTTTTCGTGGAGGTTGAGCCTATACTTTGCTGTGTATGAAACAATACAGCAAGGAGCAGAGCATGAGCATTTGGGAAGCATTCGGCATGGGCAGACACAAGGGGTTTTCGCGGGAGGCAGGGCTGCTGCTGGACGAAGCCGTGGAGCTTGCGGGCAGCATGGGCTGTGCCCGGGCGGATACCGGGCACCTGCTGCTTGCCATGCTGCAGACCGACCGCGGCCCGGCGGGGCGGTTTCTGGCGGGCAAGAACATCACCGAGCCAGCCGTGCGCCGTCAGCTGGCCGAGGGCCGCACCAGCCCGGCCCGCCAGCTGGACAGAAAGGCGCTGGCCCCAGACCTGCGCCGGGCTATGGATTATGCCCTCATCGGGGCACAGAACGCCCACCTGCCCAAGGCGGAGCCGGAGCACCTGCTCTGCGCCATGCTGGAGGATACCGACTGCGCGGCGGGGGTGCTGCTGGCCTCCATGGGGGTGCAGCTGGCCGAGGCCGTGCGGGAGTGCCGCCAGCTCTCGGGGCAGTTCATCCTGCCCGGCACGCCCCGGGCCAGCGCCATGCCCCGGGGCAGCCGCGCCAGCGATAAGTATTGCCGCGACCTGACCCGCCGCGCGGTGGACGGCGAGCTGGACCCGGTGTTCTGCCGGGATGCGGAGCTGGACCGAATGGTGGAGATCCTGTGCCGCCGCCAGAAGAACAACCCCTGTCTGGTGGGGGAGCCGGGCGTGGGCAAAACGGCCCTTGCCGAGGGCCTTGCCCAGCGCATCGCCAGCCGGAACGTGCCCCGGATGCTGCAGGGGCGGCGGCTGCTGGCGCTGGATATGGCCAGCCTTGTGGCGGGCACCAAGTACCGGGGCGACTTTGAGGAGCGGTTCAAGACCCTTCTGGAGGAGCTTGTGAGGGACGGCAGTGCCATCCTGTTTGTGGACGAGTTCCACACCATCGTGGGAGCCGGCGCGGCAGAGGGGGCCATTGATGCCGCCAGCATCCTGAAGCCCGTGCTGGCCCGGGGGGAGCTGCAGCTCATCGGGGCCACCACCGATCAGGAGTTCCGCACCCATATCCAGAAAGATGCCGCACTGGAGCGCCGCTTTGGCCGGGTGCAGATCGAGGAGCCTACCCCGGCGCAGGCTGCGGCAATCCTGGAGGGCCTTGCCCCCCGCTACGAGCGCTATCACAGCGTGCATCTGCCGCCCGAGACGCTGCGGGAGGCCGTGGAGCTCTCGGTGCGGTACCTGCCGGGGCGCTTCCTGCCCGATAAGGCCATCGACCTTGTGGACGAGGCCTGTGCCGCTGCCCGCATCCGCGCCGAGCGGGAGGGGAAAGCAGATCCCACCCTCACCCGGGAGGACATTGCCCGGGTGGTGGCGCAGGCCAGCGGCGTGCCCGTGGAGCGGGTGGGGGAGAAGGAGCGGGAACGGCTGGACAAGCTGGAATCCCGCCTCAATGCCGAGATCGTGGGCCAGCAGAAGGCCGTGGCGGCGGTGGCCGGGGCCATCCGGCGCAGCCGCACCGGGCTGGGGGAGCCGGGCCGCCCCATGGGGGCCATGCTCTTTCTGGGGCCCACCGGCGTGGGCAAGACTGCCCTTGCCAAGGCCCTTGCAGCCAGCTGGTTCGGCAGCGAAAAAGCCCTGCTCAAGTTCGATATGTCGGAGTATCAGGAGCAGCACACCACAGCCCGCCTGCTGGGCGCGCCCCCGGGCTACCTTGGCCACGATGAGGGCGGTCAGCTCACCGAAGCCGTCCGCCGCCGCCCGTACAGCGTGGTGCTCTTTGACGAGATCGAAAAGGCCCACCCGGATATCCAGAATATCCTGCTGCAGATCCTGGAGGACGGCCAGCTCACCGATGCCATGGGCCGCAAGGCCGATTTCCGCAATACCATCGTCCTGCTCACCTCCAACCTGGGAGCACGCTTTCTGGCCGGGCAGAGCGCCCCGCTGGGCTTTGCAGCGGGCAGCGAGGCCGTGTTCGAGAAGCAGTCGGCCCAGGCCATTGAGGAAGCCAAGAAGTGGTTCCGGCCCGAGCTGGTGGGGCGGCTGGATGAGCTCATCGTGTTCCGTCCCCTTGCGGAGGACAGCCTGTGTGCCATTGCCGAGAAGCTGCTGGGCCAGCTGGAAGCCCGTGCCGCCCGCAATGGGTATCAGCTGACCCATACGCCCCGGGTGGGGGCAGTGCTGGCCGCAAGGGCGCGCTCACCCTATGGGGCCCGGGAGCTGCGGCGGCAGGTGGACCGCGCTGTGGAACAGGCCCTCGCCAACCAGATCGCCTCCGGCACGGCCCACACCGGCCAGCACTGGACCGCCGACTGCACGGTGGATGGGGCAATCGTGTTGGAAGAGGGGGAAGTAGTAGAGCAAACCATCGGCTAAACCCCTCAGTCACGCTGCCCTTACAGATGCATTGGCTCCCCCTTCGGGGGAGCTGGCGAGCGAAGCGAGACTGAGAGGGTGAGCACGCTTCCCCCTTGCATCCTCCGGCGTTTTCGTTTATCATAGAGAAAGCGAAACGCCCCAAGGAGGAAACCATGCGCTATTTGTTTTTACTGAATCCCGCTGCGGGTAAGCAGGACTGCACCGTCCAGCTCATCCCGCAGATCAGAGCCGCTGCTGCCCGGGCCGGGTGGAGCGCGGCGGATTATACCATCCACACCACCGAATATGCGGGCCACGCCCGGGAGCTGGCCCGTGCCGCAGCCCAGGAGGCAGCGCAGGCCGGGGACAGCCTGCGCATCTGGACAGCGGGCGGCGACGGCACCTTCATGGAAGCCATGACCGGCGTGCAGGGCTTTGCCAACGCCGCCGTGGGCTGCCTGCCCTACGGCAGCGGCAACGACTTCCTGCGCACCTACGGCACTCGGGCAGAGTTCACCGACCTCGATGCCCAGCTGGCGGGTGGGGAAGTGACCATCGACCTGCTGGAGACCAGTCTGGGCCTGTCCGCCACCATCTGCGCGGCGGGTCTGGACGCGCAGGTGGCCTACGGCATCCCCAAGTTCCGGCGGATCCCCCTGTGCGGCGGCGAGATGTCCTATCTGCTCTCCATCGTGGAGCAGCTCTGCGGGCACATCGGCCGCAGGGTCACCTTTACCATCGACGACGAGGAGCTGACCGTGGACTGCCTGATGTGCGCCATCTGCAATGGCCGGGCCTATGGCGGCGGCTTCCTTGCCGCCCCCGAGGCCGACCCCGCCGACGGCTGGCTGGACGTGATGATCGTCCGCAGGGTGGGGCGGTTGACCATTGCCAAGCTGCTGGGGATGTACAAGAGTGGCCGGCATTTTGTGAACGGCCAGCTCACCGAGGAGGCAAAGCCCTACTTCCTCTACCGCCGTGCCCGGCGGGTGGCGCTGCGCCCTGCCGATGGCCGCGGCCCTATCGTTGCCACTGCCGACGGCGAGTGCACCCCCTGTGATGCGGTGGAGGCTGTTCTGCGCCCCCTGAGCGGCCGCATCCTCCTGCCTGCCCCGGCGTATGAGCGGTTTGTGACGAAACACGCCGTGTTATAAAATTTACAGAAATACGCTTGATTTATGAAGAATTCTATGATAAGATGAAGCCGTAAGAAGGTGTTTGGAAAAAAGCAGGAGGGATGGGGCTATGAACTGGTCAGATGCAGAGAAAAAAGAAAAGCGGCATCAGGAAGACCTTGACCGTCTGCGCAGCTTTCGCCCTATGGATGATACCTTTATGCGAGGGCTCTTTAAGGAAAATCTTCCGCTGGCAGAGTTGGTGCTTCGGATCATTACCGGAAAGCCTGATCTGATCCTGACAAAATGCGAGACACAGGCTGATATGAAGCGAGTGACCGGTGCGCGTTCAATCTGTCTGGATGCCTATGCAACCGACAGTGCGGGCAAGAAGTATGACATTGAGGTCCAGCGCGCGGACAATGGCGCAGACCCGCACCGGGCAAGATATCATTCCAGTGTGATGGACGTGGAAAATCTGGACGAAAAGCAGGATTATAAAGAACTGCCGGATACCTATGTTATTTTTATCACGGAAAATGATTACTACAAGGCTGGCGAGCCGGTCTATACGATCCAGAACATGAATCTGACGCTGAACCGCCCGTTCAATGATGGTGCCCATATCCTGTATGTGAATGGGGAATACCGGGATGATTCAGAGATCGGCAGGCTGATGCACGATTTCAATTGCACCAGCGCGGATGAAATGAATTTTGAACTGCTGGCAGAGAGAACACGCTATCTGAAAGAAAACCCGAAAGGAGTGAGCGAAATGTGTAAAGTGATGGAAGACCTGAGAGTGGAAAGCTATACGGAAGGCCGGGAAGAACAGGCCAGAATGATGGCACAGAAATTGTACCGAAAGGGATACTCCATTGAGGAGATCGCTGATATGGTGGAGTACAGCACCGAGAAGGTGGAGGAATGGCTCACGCCGAAAGCAGGTTGAAACAAGAGAAAAAGCGCCCGGGTATCGCAACGAAAAAATACGATATCCGGGCGCTTTTTCGTTGTCATAAATTCTTAACAAACAAATTTTGAGAAAACCCTTGATTTTTACCCCTGAGATGAGTACAATACACTTAGCACTCAGAGAAAAGGAGTGCTAAACAACCAAAGGCCCGGCAGAAACGGGCCGAAGGTGCCAAAAAAGTTTTCATTATATTTTATTATAGGAGGGCAAGAACTATGAAGATCATTCCTCTTGCAGACCGTGTTGTTATCAAGGCCGTTGAAGTCGAGGAGACCACCAAGGGCGGTCTCATCCTGACCGGCAGCGCCAAGGAGAAGCCCCAGGTGGCTGAGGTCGTGGCTGTTGGCCCCGGCGGCATCGTGGACGGCAACGAAGTCAAGATGACCGTGAAGGTTGGCGATAAGGTCCTGACCAGCAAGTACTCCGGTACTGAGGTCAAGGTGGACGGCGAGGAGTGCACCATTGTGCGTCAGGGCGATATCCTGGCCATCGTGGAGTAAGTTTCCCCTCTGAAATTGAAATTTGAGCTTTGAAGGAGCGATTTGATTATGGCAAAACAGATCAAGCAGGGCGAGGATGCCCGCAAGGCACTGTGTGCCGGTATTGATACCCTGGCAAATACCGTGAAGATCACCCTGGGCCCCAAGGGCCGCAATGTGGTGCTGGGCAAAAAGTTTGGTGCCCCTGTCATCACCAACGATGGCGTGACCATTGCCAAGGAGATCGAGCTGAAGGACGAGTTCGAGAACATGGGCGCACAGCTGGTGCGTGAGGTCGCAACCAAGACCAACGATGCTGCAGGCGACGGCACCACCACCGCAACCGTTCTGGCACAGGCCATGGTCACCGAGGGCATGAAGAACGTTACCGCCGGTGCCAACCCCATGGATATCCGCCGCGGCATGAGCAAGGCTGTTGCCAAGGCCGTTGAGACCATCAAGGCCCACAGCCAGAAGGTCAAGGACAGCAACGATATCGCCCGCGTCGGCACCATTTCTGCCGGTGACCCCGAGATCGGCCGCCTGATCGCCGAGGCTATGGAGAAGGTCACCTCCGACGGTGTCATCACCATCGAGGAGAACAAGACCACCGCCGAGACCTACAACGAGATCGTGGAAGGCATGCAGTTTGACCGCGGCTACCTGACCCCCTATATGGTCACCGATACCGACAAGATGGAGGCTGTTCTGGACAACGCCGCCATCCTGATCACCGATAAGAAGATCAGCGTCATCCAGGATCTGGTCCCCCTGCTGGAGCAGGTGATGCAGAACGGCATGAAGCTGCTGATCGTGGCTGAGGACATCGAGGGCGAGGCTCTGTCCACCCTGATCGTCAACCGCCTGCGCGGCACCCTGAACGTCTGCGCTGTCAAGGCTCCCGGCTTTGGCGACCGCCGCAAGGAGATGCTGCAGGATATCGCTATCCTGACCGGCGGCACCGTTGTGTCCGCTGATCTGGGCTATGAGCTGAAGGACGCTACCGTCCAGATGCTGGGCCATGCCCGCCAGGTCAAGGTCACCAAGGAGAACACCACCATCGTGGGCGGCGCAGGCGATAAGGATGCCATTGCAGCCCGCATTGCACAGATCCGCAACCAGATCGAGGCTTCCACCAGCGATTTCGACCGCGAGAAGCTGCAGGAGCGCCTGGCAAAGCTGGCCGGCGGTGTTGCAGTCATCAAGGTCGGTGCTGCTACCGAGGTCGAGATGAAAGATAAGAAGCTGCGCATCGAGGACGCTCTGAACGCAACCAAGGCTGCTGTTCAGGAAGGCGTTGTCGCTGGCGGCGGCACCGCTCCCATCAACGCCATCCCCGCTGTGCGCGCCCTGTGCGACACGCTGGAAGGCGACGAGCGCACCGGTGCCAAGATCGTCCTGAAGGCTCTGGAGGCACCTCTGCGCCAGATCGCCAAGAACGCCGGTCTGGAGGGCAGCGTCATCATCGACAAGATCGTCTCTGCCAACAAGCCCAACTACGGCTTCGACGCTCAGAACGAGGTCTTTGTTGAGGATATGATCGCCGCAGGTATCGTTGACCCCACCAAGGTCACCCGTTCCGCTCTGGAGAACGCAGCATCCGTCGCTGAGATGGTGCTGACCACCGAGAGCCTGGTCGCTGACCTGCCCGAACCCCCCGCTGCTCCCGCAGCCGGTGGTGACATGGGCGGCATGGGCGGCATGTACTAAGCCGCACCGGCTCCCCGTACCAATTCAATACGCCGCAGAAGGCAGAACTTCCCACCTGGGAGGCTCTGCCTTCTTTTTTGTTGACACCCTTTCCAAACAAGAGTACACTTAGAAAAATTGTTTTTGGGAAAGGAAACACCAATGAACACTGCCGCTTTTACCGCCTACCGCGAAAAAGTTGTGTCCAACTGTGCCCGCGTCATTGTGGGCAAAGAGGATGCTACCGAGAAAATTCTGGTCAGCTTCCTCTGCGGAGGTCATGTATTGCTGGAAGATAAGCCCGGCACCGGCAAAACCATGCTCCTGCGTGCATTTGCGCGCACGGTGGGCGGGGACTTCAAACGGGTGCAGTTCACGCCCGACCTGCTGCCCTCCGATCTGACCGGCATCAATTTCTACAACCAGAAGTCCGGTGAGTTCGAGTTCCGGCCCGGCCCGCTCTTCACCAACTTTGTGCTGGCGGACGAGATCA
>OICT01000393.1_pt1 | contig 22136 bp, 19 predicted proteins | sample 1581331 | NCBI WGS metagenome assembly OICT01 (sample SAMEA3882544, study PRJEB24775) | human gut metagenome | biome: human-associated habitat; feature: intestine environment; material: feces | place: Netherlands | collected 2009/2010 | reverse complement strand
GCCATATTTGGAGAGTGAACCCGGAAGGCCCGGGGACCGCCCGCTAAGCGGATCGCACCGCATGGTGTCAGATTCGAGTTCTGCGCTCTCCGCCATATGGAACTGTAGCTCAGCTGGTAGAGCACCTGGTTGAAGCCCAGGGTATCGTTGGTCCGATTCCAACCGGTTCCGCCATACGGGTCAGTACGCATAGCTGGCGATTGCAGCGGTCTGTAAAACCGTGACATTAGAAACACCGTTGGTTTGACTCCAATCTGGCCCACCACGAACGAAAAGGTTGCCTCACATTATTGCGTGAGGCAACCTTTTCGTTATTCAATATGGTCGTTGATCCAATACCGAAGCTCCGTTTCGTCCTTTGTGCCATCCGCGATACCAATGAACATATCGGCCAGCTCATTCTGCTCCAATTGGAACTGATATCCATTCCATTTGAGTAGCAGTTGCGTGACCATGGCGCCAATTCGCTTATTGCCATCGATAAATGCGTGATTGGACGCTAACCCAAACCCAATACGAGCGATTTTCTCTATGTCAGTTGGAAAAAGATCTTCTCCTCCAAATGATTGAAGGGGTGCGGCAATAGCCGCTTCTAATCCAGCACGATCACGCAGACCATCAATGCCACCAGAAACTTGAATGATACGGCTATGAATCGCTACGACATCTTCTGCTGTAACCCAAATCATTCTGCCATCCTCTTATAGTCAGAAGCGAACTCGCTCAATAGTTGGTCGGTGTCCGCCAGCATTTTTTCGCGGCTCACAGCTGTTACAGGCTCCTGAATCGTGACAGCAAAAGGCATGCCTTTTGCTCGAACAAAGGCATTGGCAAAAATATTAAAGGCAGTAGAAGTTGACATGCCCAGTGCATCACAGATGGCTGCCATTTGCGCTTTCACTTCAGAATCAATGCGAAAAGTCATGTTGGAATCCATGTTCAAGCCTCCTTTGCACTACAATAATACTACATAATATGTGCATTGTCAATCCAGTCGTTTCTTGATGATGGTCGGATGCGGCTGATCCAAAGGGAATTGATTATTCGACATAGTTCGATTATATCACAGAACGGCGACAACAGTGTGGCGCGGTTTTCCTTTTTTGCTCATTATGATCGATTTGTTGCATCTTCGACCGTTAATCCGTAAGACTTACCAGAATGGAGGTATGTCTATGTATCCGCGCACGATTATTGACTCACTATCGGCAGTTCCTAACAGAGATCAACTCACGCATAAAGATCTACACGCACATTTCAGCACTGGTCAATCGATTCTTCTTTCTGGTTCTGGGAGAGATAAGAAGTACGGGTACCGCAATGGTATCCAGACGGATCTTGGAGACATCAGGAACGATGTCTGGCGCGATTTGGTGCGTGAGCTCATTGTCCGGAGCCACGAAGAAGACTTGTTCGATAAACTTCTGGAGTGGGAGAAGGAGCACACCTATTGGTTAAAGACGAAAGCAGAACTGGAGCATTACACGCTTGAGCTCTACGCTGCAAGGATCTTTGACAACCCGAAATGGGTTGACTATGAAGCTTTTGCCAAGCACTATGGCTACCAGCCGCAGTCCTATGAGGGGTAAACAACTCAATGCATCGGATATACATGAAAACGGCAATGCCACATTGTGGCACTGCCGTTTTCTTATTGCCTTTTTTCAGTTCACGGTCTATTGACTACGCCAACAAAGAGTGGAAGTCCATCTGCACCAGTAATGGCGAATAAGAACGGTCGATCCAATACGAAGTCCATTTCCTCTTCAGGTGGCGCCGCAGCACCAGCCATCATCATGACGGTATATGCCGCTGCGGTAACCCCCTCTTCATCGATGGCAACGCGGGCTGCATGGTCGGCTTTGGAAAGGAATATCTCTGCAACTTTCGAAGTCATGGGACTGAAATCGGCCACCGTGGCATCGAATACACCGGTAATACCCAGCGCATTCAGGCCATCACGCAGGTCAAGATCAGAGACAACATCAAATTTGGGAACGGACATATTCACGATCAGGTGCTTGCTGTTCTCCCAGTTTCCATTGCTGTTTAGGAACTCCATCGTTTGCTCATCGGCAAGCAGATCATCCATAGCCACGCCATCATCAGGCAGGAGGAACCACATTTTGCCGCTGCCCTCCAGGCTCAGAGCAACAGCGCCGAACTGATCTGCCCAGTAATAGGTGTTGCTGCCGCCCTTGTGCATGAAGTCGCACTCCACGGTCTCTCCATCAGCACTGAACAGATGGAACAGGCCCTTTTCCGTTCCGGCCTCATTGAACTCACTGTGCCACTTGGCTCGGTAGTAGATGGTAGAGGCCAAAGCCATAACGGTCTCGGGGGCCATCGACAGGCCATCGGCCTGCGCTTCCAGCAGTCCTCCGGTCTGCTCATTGATCCAGTCCCGCAAGGCCTGATTAAATTCCTCGCTGCCCATCTCACCACGGAAGGAGGACGCATAGTAATTCTTTGCCAGACTGTCCATTGTGGACTGGTTGAAATTTACGGACTCATTCAGCCACAGGGAGTTTGCCAGAATGCTTGTCACGGCGCCGTCATTGCTGTAATTGGCGTTCCAAACACTGGCTGCCTGGGAGCGCAGAGCCTCAATGCTTTCACTTCCTAGAAGGTCAAGGATCTGCTGGCGGCTTTCACTGTCCGTCACCTCTGCCAGCATGGCGAGGGCCATGTAAACACTCAGAGGAGAGTATACCTTGTTCTCCCCGTTGGAATTGCTGAGAAACTCTCGGATTGAACTGGCGAAGAACGGTTCCAGACCGTCTGCATAGCCTTCCGGCTGACTGCGTTGGGCCTTTCTGTCCGACTGCCAGGCGTCATAGACCACATCAAAGCCATCGCTGTCAAACTCACCGGTCTTTTCATCAAAATACTCCATCTCGTTTGGGTAGGGAGCCATCTCCGGATAGCTAGCCAGTGCCAGAGCATAGGCCGATGCGGAGTTGTTTGGTTTCTTTTTGTCCATATTGGTATCTCCTGCGCAGCCTACCATAGAAATCAGGCAAGCCGCTGCGAGGCATAGCGCTACAATTCGTTTCATACTGCGTACCCTCCTTAGTCTACGATGGTGTCTGTGCAGATTACCTGCGTTATGATTTCCATAGCAGTCTCGCCGTAGCGTGACCACCAGCTATTTACACCCTGGGTCGTTGCCACAAAGTTGCCTTTGCTGGCAGGGTAACTGATAAAGTTCCAGATAGCACCGCCATCGTAGGTGCCCATGGAACCATTTCCAAATTCCTTCATTGACAATCCGGTGCCACAGACGCCGAATGTAGGCCAATATTGGAAATCGATCCATCCATCTTCACCAGCGGGTCGGAAACTGACGCCATAGCTCATGCCATCGGCACTGTATTCCTCAACCTTGTATTCCCAACCAGAAAGAAGCGGCACACTGACGCCAAATCCGCCGTGTTCGTAGGAAACATTACTTGTGTCAGCGGCGTCCACGAGATCAAAGCCTGCATAATAGGTTTTGGTGTCATAATCACCGGTACCCCGGAAATCCATAACCGATTTGCTGATCCGGTAGGAACCTGCGGGAAGCTCTCCGTACAGGCGGCTCCAATTCACTTCCCATTCTGTTTCCGCATTGTTAGGGATCATCCATGCTTCTGACGTCCAGGCAAGCTCATACTCCATAGGAAGCAGCTCGACCGCAACCCACTCGCCATCCTGCAGCATTTCGAGTCCGTAGTAACTGCCGGTCTGCAGCTCACCGGTTGGTTCTCCATCTTGCTGCGTACAAACAATGGTCAATCCAGACGGGGTAATATTCTTTGCAGTAAGCTTCACTCCCCAGGGATCCTGATAGGCGCTTATCGACGGAGTACGACTGATACCAACAAGACCGGATATTGCCGGAGTGCGTTCGCTCTGTTTTCCATTGATCCAAACCTTGTCGGTGGCCTTGATCACATCGCCCATCTGCACTTCAAGGAATAGATGCCACTGAGCCATATCCTCTGTTCCTGCCTCAGGGACCTTACGGTCAATCGTAATGTCCCACCCATCCAATGCACCGTTCTCAATACGGTGACGACGCACATCTGTAATCTCATGCCGAATTGATCCGCTGCCTTCCTGCAGTACGATCAGAACAAGATTCTGCCGTTCAAAATAGGCGTTATCATATTTGTCGCAGGCATCCAAAAAGCCGATTGTGCTGTCGGAGTAGACTGTCTCTCTTCGTTCCAGACTATAAATGTCCTTGTATGCCTCGTAATAGGCTTCCAATTCCGCTCTGGAACTAATCACGGTGTGGTAAGGATAGCCATCTTCAGGTCCGCCATTGGTCCGGATGTACTGCGCCTCAAAAGCGTATGCTCCCGGTTCAGGCGTCACGGAATCTGGATCAGCTTCATTTCCTACAATGGTCCATCCGAGTTCCGTAAGCTCTTCTATGACCTGTTCCGGAATATCGGCCTGCGTACCGTCTTCCAATTTCACACACCAATACGCACCGGTCCTGCCTGGATAGGTTTCCGCAATCCCATCGTGGAAGATCAAAATCTTATCGCCGGTCCCCAAGCCAGAGAACAGACCTTCCTTATCCTTTCGGTTGCTCATGATAATGGGTGAGTTTCCATCGATGAACATATACGATCCGTTGTCCGCTACTAAGCAGCGTCCGACAGAGAAACTCATGGAGTGATTTATCATATACCAAAGGCCACCCGCACAAAGTAGCAGTATGACTCCTATCACACAGAGGGGAATAACCCATTTCTTTTTCTGTTTCATATCAGCAGCCTCCTTTTCATATCAGACATGAATCCCTTATTGATATAGACGCAAAAATAGGGAAAATGTTCCCTTGTGCTGCGATTTAGAGAGTTGCCGGAACAAGTGAGTAGCATAATCGAAGTCAAAGGCAACCTCACGATCGTCACTTTGCTTCATCACTCATTATACGACCATCGACAAAACCCTACAACCCACCTAAGTTCCTGTGCATACCAAAACGGCAATACCTGCTTGGTATTGCCGTTTTGGTATTAACTCTTCAGCTGTCTATCCTTTGCAAAGGCCATCAGCGCCTCATGCTCGTTGGGGATCTGCTCATCCAAGACTGCATCCAGGCATTCCTGCAGCACACGGCCAATGGTCGGTCCCTGAAAGCCCAATGTCATCATATCATGTCCATTAACTGCCAAGTCCTTGAGTGTGAAGCAGCTCTCTTCCTGCAGGATCTCATTGATCATTTGCGATACTTCCTCAAAGATTGCGATCCGGTGTCTGCAGATGGCCGATTGACCAAGCGTATCTGCCTTGTGTAGCTCGATCAGTTGCCGGGTAGCATCCTCACCCTGCTTGCTCAAAAGCCGTTTGATTGGCTTCCTGTCGGCCGTGATGGGCATGTCATGATAGCGAACGAGTCTTACAATTTGTTCTTTGCTGGCGTTATCGAAGCGAAGTCTACTGAGGATACTCTCCGCCATTGAAGTACTCTGATCCGAGTGCCCGAAGAAGTGGCCAATGCCATCCTCGGCGAGCGAGAAACAGGAAGGCTTCCCAATGTCATGCAGCAGGGCTGCCCAACGAAGCACCGGTTCAGGGGTGATACTTTCAATGACCGCGATGGTATGGTCCCAGACATCCTTGTCATGATGTGGATTATGCTGCGGAAAGCCAAACATGGGTGTGAGCTCCGGGATCGGGACGGCCAGCACATCGGCGAAGTCCCGCAGAACACCTGCCGCGCCCTGAGCGCAGAGCATTTTGGTAAGCTCAACCAGAATGCGCTCCGCAGCGATACCTTTGAGCAAGTGCTTGTTCCTGTGGATGGCCGCTGCCGTGGCAGCTTCGATCGTCATGCCATACACGGAGGCGAAGCGAAGGGCTCTGAGCATTCTCAGGCCATCTTCCTGGAATCTCCGATCTGGATCTCCCACGCAGCGGACAAGGTCGCCGGCAATGTCCGCCTTGCCTCCTACGAAGTCAACAACACCTGTCCTGGGGTTGTAGGCCAGAGCGTTCATGGTGAAGTCCCGGCGCTCAAGATCGTCCTTCAGGCTGCGGGTAAAGCTGACTGAGTCCGGATGCCGATGGTCGGAGTAGTCCCCGTCAACGCGATAGGTCGTGATTTCTAGAGGCTCTTGGTCGATCACAACAGTTACAGTCCCATGCTTCAAGCCAGTCTCAATCAGGTGGTAGCCTGTAAAGATCTCCTCCACCTGCTCTGGGAGCGCGTTGGTGGTGATGTCCCAATCCTTCGCAGGACTGTTGTCACGCACATAATCACGCACTGCGCCACCAACAAGGTACGCCTCATAGCCGGCCGCTTCAAGCATCTCAAATGCTGTTTTCACTTGTGGTGGCAATTTCATCATAAGATCACATCTCCAGTGCGGCGAGGAACAGCGCATTGAGTTCCTCCCAGTCCTTCGTGATTTCTCTCGGATACTGCTCCACCAGAGCACGCACCTCTGCAATGCTCCGATCCATGTAAGCGTTGAGGATATCGATTCTCGGGATCATCTTCACCTCAGGGGAGTTCATCTTCAGATCAAGCAGCTTCGCAACGGTTTTCTCCAGGTAGTCCGGAAGCTGGCTCGCCGCCAGTTCAGAAAAGAGCATTGGGGGCGGAGTACCTTTTTCAAGGATCCACCGGCAAGCGAGGATTGGCCGCAGTACATAGAAGTACTTCTTGGCCTTCACCATGTCGCCGCGCAGGTATTCTCGATAGTTTCCTTCCGCCATCTGCAGATAGTGCCAAAGGCCACTCTTGGACGAGAAGTAGCGCCGCATGACGGGCTTAAACGCCTCAGTGAAGTCAGTGGTCTGATACACGATGGGAGAGGAAAACCACTCAAATACGGTGGGGTTGGATTTGTGGAGCAGCTTCAGCGCCTTCTCTACATCCCAGCCGTTGATGTCCAGCACATCGTTGATTGGCAATTCAATCACATCACGCGGACGATTCAGCTTGAGATAGCTTTCTTTATCACGGACATAGATAAACCGCACATCGTAGTCGCTATCCGGTGAGGCAAAGCCCCATGCCCTGCTGCCGGATTCCACCGCCAGCAGGATGCGGCAGTTCTCCCGCTTCTCGATCTCATGTAGTTTTTCTTGAATCAATGCCTCCACGGTGCAACACCGCCTTTCTATTTTAGTCGGACGCCTTGAAGTTGTAAACAGGGCGAATCCGCTGAACGATTTCAACGGTAGGTTCAATCTGGTCTATGATCTCATCCATACTCTTATAGGCCATGGGGGATTCATCCAGGGTATCGGGAACAACACAGGTCGTATAGATTCCTTCCATCTCCTTCTGGAACTCTTCCATAGAGAGAGCCTGAAACGCTGCGTGACGGCTCATGAGACGACCGGCACCATGCGGAGCGGAGCAGTTCCATTCCTCATTTCCCTTACCGATACAGATGAGGCTCCCATCCCGCATGTTGATGGGAATGAGCAACTTTTCTCCCTTCCGTGCAGAGACGGAACCCTTGCGCAGAATCATGGCGTCCGTGTCGATATAGTTGTGGATCGTGGTAAACTCATCGACAGGAGTAAGCCCCATACCAGACAGAATCACATCCACCATTGCTTTGCGGTTGAGTACGGCGAACTTCTGCGTCAGCTTCATGTCGTGAATGTAGTCGTCAAAAAGTGCGCCTTCCACATAGGCAAGATCCTTGGGAATGCTCAAATCGTGCTCACGCTTGAGAGCCGTGATCGTCTTTTGAATCTCCTTGAACCGGCCCTCCGCCTTCATCTGATCGATCGTAGCCTTGATCTGATAGTGTGCGCCACCCCAAAGAGCACGGCGGCCCTCGTCCTGATAGAAGTTTGCAACCTCAGTCCCAAGATGCCGGCTGCCGGAGTGGACTACCAGAAACAGCCGCCCATCTTCCGCACGATCCACCTCGATGAAGTGGTTTCCGCCGCCAAGGGAGCCGATGCTTCTCATCGCGCGATTGAGGTTGACTTGATCTGCGCAACACAGCTGAGACAGATCGAGTTCCGCATTCAACGCATGGATCTCGTCTCTCACCTCTCGACCGTAGGGAATCTCCTTCCGAATCAGCGCGTCCATACGCTCGAAATCAATCTCACGCTCGGACAATTCCACCGTTTCCATGCCGCAGCCGATATCAACGCCGACCATGCCTGGAACGATTTTGTCCCGAATGGTCATGGTGGTACCAATCGTACAGCCCTTGCCAGCGTGGACATCAGGCATAACGCGGATCTTGTAGCCCGCGAATTCCTTTTGATCACAGACCGACTGGATCTGGGCGCGGGCTGCATCTTCCAGTACAGGGGTATAGCAGAAAGCGGTATTATATAATCCTTCTATCTTTACCATAGCGATTTCCTTTCTTCTTACTTCCTATTTTACGGATAGGCTCCGTTAATTGCAACAGCTCTCTTGGTTGCAAAAAGAGGAGGCAATAGCCGATCTGCTATCACCTCCTGCAGTACACACTTATGCCACAATTGCCGCATACCGCTCCGAGCCTAGGACATCCATCATCAAAGCGAAGGGAGACAGGATGCCTGACTTCAACATGTAAAAGATACGGGCATTGCAGCCGGATACCAACGCGACACCTTGATCGTTGACACTGACAGGCTGCTGCCGATTACGGCTATTCACATTCCAGAACACCAGATCGGGCAACCGATATCCATGCTCCGAGAAGAGCTTCTGCGCATACTCAAAGTTCGTCAGAGAGCAATCTTCGGTGCAGTAATCAAACTCCATGTCCGAAATGATGAAGATCTTTGAGGGCATCTCTTCCTGCGGGACATGGTTTTTCACCGCAGCTTTCAAAACAAGCTCGAACACGCGCTGGATATTCGTGTTGGCCACTTCATTGAACTGATGGCAGTACCGCACCTTTTCAAGGATATCCTTTCCCTCGATCTCCACCAAGCGGGGATTCTCTGAGAAAGTGATGAAGTGGTTATGAAACGCTCCCGTATTTCGCTCGGCATAATAAATGCCCAGGGAGAGCGCGACCGTGGCAGGGATGGGATCTGAGCCGCCATACATGGAGCCAGAGCCGTCAATGACAACCAACGCATTCTCTCCTGTGAAATCTTCCTGAGCGTTCCAGGTGACATCAATCGCTTTCCGCTCTTCTGTTCTAATGTCCCTTTTGAAGAACGGAGCGATTATCTCATAAGGGGTTAGAGTGCCCGTATGGATCTGCTCGACTCCTTCTGTCACTCGGTTCATAAAAGCTGTGTAGCGTTCGCCGTCATTACGCAGGAATGCCTTCCGGTACTTGAGCATTGCTTTGGAAGGCTGTTTGGCATAGTCGAAGGCATAGTCCTTCTCGCGGAGGTTATTTTCAATGATGCTGATCTTCGCCCGCAGTGCGCTAAGGGTTTTGCGGTACTGTGCATCGTTCATACCCAGCGAACGGGCGATATGCTTTGCCTGCCGAATCACGTCATCGTTGGAGGCATTGGCAGATGGGAGCCACTTGGCCAAAAGGGATGCCGATTCGCCCGCCTCCAGCGCTTTGCAATCGGCTTCGAGTTGCTTTTTGATATACGCAAGAGCCTCCCTCTCACATTTGGTACCCATCAGGGCAAGGAGATCGTCATAGCGTCCATACTCTGTAATGTAGGGGATGTTCTTTTCCACAGACTGAGGCTCATTGTGCGCAAGCCACTTGAGGATGGTGCGGAAGACGCGGCGCTCCCCGATACCGCCACGGATATCTCTTGCGAAAAACAGCGTTTTCATGGCGAGATCAGCATTCTCTGCGTATGCGCGGAGGAATCGATTTGTGATCTCCTCGTCACTCTCCCGTCGGAGTGCGCCGATGGTCGCAAACAGATCCAAACACTCAGATTGGGTGGATTGATATGTAACCGCTCCGTTTTCCGTATGGGTCAGATTCGCTTCGTTCTTTAGATACTGCAGCATGATGATCCCTCCTAACGCAATCACAGTATAATAAGACAAGGCCCGGTTCCAAAAGGAACTGTAAATTTCAGCGTAGTAACGCCGTGGTCAAAACTTCCCTGACAAGAGGCTTTTTGCTGTACGGGCCTTTCACAAGATGCCATCATGGTCACAAGATAGTTACGATTACTGTCGGATGCATGTTGTGTTGCTGTTGGCATCTTTCTCTGTAAAACAAGGCACCATATGAAGTGGGAATCGAACCCACGAACGACGGGTATGAACCGCCTGCTTTCACCATCTTAGCTATTCTGATTGTTTGCTGTTGGTGCCTTTCCTTGGAAATGCAGCGGTCTGGCATTGTAAAACTCAAACGGTTTTGGCTACGAGGCCTGGCGTCAGAAGTCTTACAGTACTGCCAGCCGCTACATCTTACAAGACGCCGCTGGTTATCATCACAAAGGGACTTTCACCCTTTATCGTCCGGCCTGAAGCCGCATGCTCCATAAGTGAGCTAATGTTGATAGTGTGGATTGCTGTTGGCGTCTTTCACAAAGCGCATTCATGTTCCAACTTCGCCGGAAAGCTCATCGGAAGTAGCCTCTATGATTAAAAGTCATATGCTTCGTAGTGTTGCTGTCTGCGCTTTTCTTGACCTAAGGATACCCTCTGGATCAGGAAAAATCACGGAAAAAAAGTTGCGAACTCATCAGGTGGGCATAGAAGGGATTCTCCATTTTGGAAGAATATCAATGTAGTCTGATGCTCTTCCGAAAAGTGTTGATTTTTTTCGCAGTCTGAACATAATCATAGTAAGACACTTTGTGTCGAGTATTCGGTATTGATAGGATTGCTTTGATGCTGTCCGTTCTTTTGGACATCTAACAATCTAAAGTGATACTATCTGGCGAAGAGGAGGTGGAGTGCATGGCATACAGCGAGTTGGTCAAAAGCTTTGAACGGATCCGGAACTATATGCGCGAGTTCTATGTCTATGGATTTAAGAGCCGTGATGAGTATGGAATGAAGAGCGCCAGGAGCTATGACAACGAACGGCGCAGAATTGAAAGCTGGCTGGGCGACTACATGTCTTTTCATCAAGAGTCATCCGGAAAGAAAGTATTTCTCTCTATGGATAGCCGGAGAGTTCCCTGCAATCCGCTTTATAAGGCATTCAAAGCGAAGAGCTTCACGGATAAGGACATTACCCTCCACTTCTATATTATGGATCTTCTTGCGGATGGCAGTGCGCTATCTTCCAAGGAGATTGTTGACCGGATCAACGATGACTACCTCTCACATTTCAACGGAGACTTCTCCCTGGATGAGTCCACCGTGCGGAAGAAACTCAAGGAATATGAAGATATCGGTTTATTGCAGTCGGAGAAAATCGGGCGTGAAGTCATCTACCGGAGGACTGACAATGCTGAAATCGACTTGGATTCCTGGGCGGATGCGCTTGCCTATTATTCAGAAGCAGATCCTCTTGGTGTCGTAGGTTCCTTCCTTTTGGATAAGCTGAAACACACAAAGGACATCTTTCGCTTCAAGCACCATTACATTCTGCACGCGCTTGATAGCGATATTCTGTGTGATCTGCTGCTGGCGATCAACGAGCGCCGAGCAGTGGAGCTCTCTATCTGCAGCTTGCGCAATGGGCGCGACTACCAACGAACTGTCTGCCCGCTAAAGATCTACAGCAGCACGCAATCCGGCAGGCAATATCTCCTCGGCTACCACTACCGTGGCAGGCACCTGATATTCTTCCGCTTGGACGCGATCAAGAAAGTCACAGCCGGAAGCGTTGAAAAGCAGTATGAAAAGTACTTAGGTTTCCAGCAGAAATTCAATGAGCATCTCTGGGGCGTTTCGACTGGCCCGGACTATAACCTGGATCATATTGAGATGACGATCCACTTCGGTCCCGGTGAGGAATTCATTCTTCATCGACTGGATCGCGAAAAGCGCCACGGCCGCATAGAGCTCTTGGACAATCAGACCTGCCGTTTTATCGCCGATGTTTATGACGCTTCGGAGATGCTGCCGTGGATTCGAACCTTCATCGGTCGCATAGTAGACCTTCAATGCAGCAACAAATTTGTTGTTAAAACCTTCAATGATGATCTCAGGCACATGGAAGCCATTTATGGGGGTGAGACAGATGCTGTTTAGTGAGATCTACGGCAGCTATTTCAATGTCGTTGCCGCTGTATTGTCCGAGGCTGCGGAAAATACACTGACAACTGGCAAACTGACTGCTATCGTGCAGGAAAAAGCGTTTGCAGAAAGCGTACTGTCCATTCCTGCCGCCTTGCAGTCCGGAGCATGGCCGTTGCTGGACAGCGGCTACCATACGGTGCTGCGAGGAAAGCCGACAATGCCTTTAACCACTTTGCAAAAGCGATGGCTGAAGGCCCTTCTCTCAGATCCGAGGATCGCTTTATTCGATCCAGACATGAGAGGCCTCGAAGACGTGGAACCGTTATATACTCAGGATACCTTTGTCCGGTTTGACCAGTACGCAGACGGAGATCCCTATTCCGATCCCAATTATGTTCATTGCTTTCGCATGGTATTGCGAGCGATCCATGAGAATCGGAAGATGCGAATTCGATTCCACGGACATACTGGAGTCCGCCATTCTTTTGTCTGCAATCCGTACCGCTTGGAGTATTCGGAGAAGGACGATAAATTCCGGATCTTAGTGACGGGGATGCGGAGGATGAACACGATCAACATGGCCCGTATTCGTTCCTGCGAGCTGCTGGAAGAATATGACCCAGGCGCTGTGACCGTGCCGAAAGGACGCCTCAAAGCACTTACGCTACTTCTCCATGATGAGCGCAATGGCTTGGAGCGTGTCCTATTGCATTTCTCCCATTTTGAAAAGGAGACGCAGAAGCTGGACGAGCGGCTATATCGAATCACACTCCGATATGACCAAGATGATGAAACAGAGTTGCTGATCCGCGTATTGTCCTTCGGGCCAGTCCTTGAGGTCGTGGCACCCATTACGTTTCGGCAACTCATGAGAAATCGAATTCAAAAGCAGGCATTGTATGCAGCCAGAGGATTCAGTCAATAACAGAAAAATGAGGGCTTTCACTACATGTGTGAAATCCCTCAACAATTTAATGATACAGTAATCGCGCAGAGATGTCAATCTGGTCTTGCACATTCACGCCACATTTCATTGTAATGACCAGTTTTTTGAAAGATAAGTTGTGTCTTTCCTGCATTGATTTTTTGCCTATCCTATGCTATCTTATAGATACAGAAAGGGTGAGTCCAATGTACAGCTAACTCCCTCTCAACTCAAGAAAGCGAGGTTAAATTGATGTTAGATACTAAGAACGAAAGATGAGCCTTGACTGCTTTTGCTGGTGGTCAAGGCTCATCTTTTTCGTGTAAATCACAAGTCCCGAAAGGGGCTTTTTTTGTTTGCAGGTAATTTGATAATCATCTGTATTCAAGGTGCCAATAGGGATAATTCGCATTGTCCGTTCTTTTGGACACCGACAGCTCTATGATGATTACAATCGAACGAAAGAAGGAGCAATTGCCGTGGAGTACACTCCAGCGCAATTACAAAAGGTCGAAACAGCCCTGACTCTAACATAGCAGATTTAATCTGTGCAAGACGCACTCAATGGCGTTTAGAGCGCAGGATTCCATAAAATGCAAAAATGCAAAAAGCTATATAGAGGACTGGACATGCGCATTTTGACCTGTTATAATAATACAATGCATCCGGGTATAGCGAAGTTGGTATCGCGCCTGGTTTGGGACCAGGAGACCGTGCGTTCGAGCCGCACTACTCGGACCAAAACCCCTCTGAAATCGTTGATTTCAGAGGGGTTTTTCTTATTCTTTGTCTATTGCGGCGCAAATACTGAGATTGTCATTCTCAACATATCTTTTCGACAAGCACAGACTTAATATTGTAATTTTTGCCAAATCGCAGTATAATTAATTATTAATAGGCTCTTACGCAGCTAAGGTAGCCGTATGGAATCATTTCATGTGGCTATTTCACTTTGAAAGCAGAATGGAGAGATGAGGGGATGCTCACCAATAAGCAGATTTCCTATTTGCCATATGATGATTATGCTCAGAGCGCCAATACACTTTTTCATTTCATGACAAAACCAGAATATTTAGAATCTATTCTTCGCCGCAAGGCCATAATTCCACGGTATTGTGTTGAAACCATCGATTATTTGAACATCTACAATGGTACTCACTCATTTAATGAAGCTGCTATTCTGCAAAAATGCTTCTGTGACATTCCTTTCCATAAACTTGCAGATTCATTTGCTGTGAATGGAGTCGGCGATGTTTATGAATCCCTAAGTATGGATGAGCGGGTAGCTCTCGAGAAAAATAACACTCATTTTGCTTATTACGGAGAATACGCAGTAGCTTTTTCAAAGAGTTGGGGCGAAGGAAAGCATCTCCAGCCAGTTCACTATCTTAACAAAGATTCCCAATATGCAAAAGATTTTTCCGCTCTATTTGAGCGAATTCTCCAAGAAAATGATATTCCGGAAGAGTATTCCCAAGATGTGATCAATCGTTTGGCGTACATCAAGCCGCTGCGTGGAATTATGAAGAGGAGGATTATTCGTAGCGATTCGAGTTCTGCTACAGTCGAAATCTGCAAAAATTTCCATGATGAACGTGAGTGGAGATATGTTCCAAATCCCGATGTTCTTACTGCCTTGAATACAGCAAGTATCATAGCTAATCCTCACATAATTCCGCTTGCCAATGAAATTAGCAAAGGGTTAGAGCAGGAAACTTACAGAAAGCTTTGGCTGGATTTTTCATACGATGATATACGATATATCATCGTTCCGAATATCCACGCTCGGATTGATATTATCAAAACGATAAACGATTTGCCAGATAACTGTTTTGACAAAGAAGACGATATTCCAATACAAAAGTATATTTTGATTAGTAAAATCCTGGTGCTTGCAGAAATCAGAAAGGATTGGTAGCATGTCAAATAAAATCAAAGATATTTTTTCTGATGATACGTTTAATATTAATGGTACTTTACATTTCAGAGACGACGAAGCTTATAAGAATTTCTTGTCCGCTTTGGAAATTGCATCCATCGAAGGACGTGCTGTCCCTGTATCAGGTGTCACTTCAGTTACTACAACCGTCGGACATCAGGGCGTAAAATTTCCATTAGAAGAGTATACCAATGTAACTCAATTATTTGTTGGTCCCGCAGTTGAATCTGTGCCTATTACACTTAATGTGGGCGGAGTCGAAAAGACTATAACACTTTTGCGTAGTCGGACTAAAGATAAAGTAATTCTGCGTTCTAAACCAGATTCCATTGTCTTTTTTAATTTTACATTTCCACTTGGAAAAACCCAGCACAATGTCAACTATAAGGTACAATTTGAAAATGCAAAAAATATAAGAGAAATTGCCGACAGCTTTAGTGTTGCTGAGGCTCTCTTGACCTATCTTTATAGTCATGATGATAACACTCCTGTTGAAAATGGTAAGGTTTCCTTGTCGGATGTAAAACGGTATTTCCATTGTTATGAGTCTTTCTTGAGACGTTTAAATGCAATAGAAAGTAAACTTTCAATCTCGATCCCCCCCATTTTGTTGAATGACTTACCACGTGAAGAGCAGCAAGATATTGATGAACTTTATTTGCTCCTATGCGAGAAGAAAGTTGTTCGCTTGAATGCCAAACTAACTTCTACCGACTCTATGTCAGTAGATATGAAATACACGGAAACACCTCTTACTATCGGCAGCAAGATTGTGTTAACGTTCTTGAGCGACATAAAGTTTAACTTCTTAAAGCAAGCAATTACTCTTCATACTGCTAACCTATTGATAAATGCGCTTGTGAAAGATATTCAGAAGAGCGATGACGGCACAGTTCAGATTTTATATGGTGACACAGATAGTAAACCTATGTATATTTCTTTTTCTGCATTTGAAACAGTCGAAGAGGCAAAACATGAAGAGAATACCATACTGCAGCATGATGAAATCTATGTTAACGCTCTAACAAGCAATGCATATATCAACCAGTACTACGAAGAATAGTATTAAAGCTGAACATTCAAGGTTAAAGAGGCAAGGGATACAACTCATCCCTTGCCCCTCGTATTCTCTGCCCAGTAATCTTCTCGGGTATCCAAAATAATACAAATCCTCAATACAGGTTAGCGATTCACATTCTCTTTCTTTCCCTCCGCTTGCCCTTCTCCTCCAACGGCCGCCCATCGCCTTCGCCCAAATCCTTCAGCCGCTGCGCTTCCACAATCTCAGCCTTCATCTCTGCAATCAACACCTTTAGCTTCTCCTCGCACTCCTCGCGGGTACGGGCGTAGACATTGCGGGCGTGCTTTTTGCCGTCGGGCCATTTGGGGGAGTAGCGGCCTTCAAACAGATGGTCGTTGATCTCGGTGACGCAGCCGGTACCGGATCTGCGCTTGCGGCCCACGTAGGGCTTGAAATCGGTCATACTCGGCTTTTCCGCCTGGGCCGGGGCAGTTTCCTGCCCCGGCTCTGAAGCGTCCTCCTGCGGCGCTGCCTTGCCGATGCCGCGGTCAATGTCGGCGGCGGCCGTGAGCCGCATGTCATCGGTGATGTGGGTGTAGATGTCCAGCGTGGTGGCCGCCGACACATGACCCAGTATGGCAGAGAGTGTTTTTACATCCATGCCGTTTTCCAGAGCCAGCGTTGCGAATGTATGGCGCAGATCATGAAATCTAACATGCTTGCACCCAGCGTGTTCCAAGATGAGGTGCAATCTGCGGCGCACCACGCCGGGCGTGATGGGGCAGTCCTCCTTCACAGGGGACGGGAACATCCAACGGGAGTCCACCGTCTTTTTGTACTCCCGCAGCACTGCCACCACAGCAGGCGGCAGGACGAACTTGCGGACGGAGTTCTTCGTCTTGGGTGTGCTGATTTGAAGCTGCCCCCGCACATCGTAGACCTGCTTGTTCACATTCAGCACGCCGGTTTTGAAGTTCAGGTCATCCCACTGCAGCGCCATGAGTTCGCCCCGGCGCAGGCCGGTGGCTAAGTCCAGAAGGAATACTTCGTAGTAACCCTCGAACTTCGCCTGAATGAGAAACCGCTGCAATTCCTCTCTGGTCAGCACCTGCATCTCCCGTGCCTTTTTCGGCGGCAGCTTGCAGCCGATGGCCGGGTTCACACGGATCAGCCCATCCTGCACCGCCTTCTCCAGTGCGGAGCGGCAGGTGGCGTGACACATACGTACCATCCGGTCGGACAGCCCTTCGCCGTACTTGTCGGTGAAGCGCTTCCGACCACTTTTCTTGAGTCGGCCATAAAACTGCTGCAGGTCGTTCTGCGTCAGCTTGTTCAGCGGGATGTCCCCGATCTCCGGGATGATGTGCAGTCGGATGCGGCTCTCGTAGGTCTCCTGCGTAGTGGGGCGGATCTTGGGCTTGGAGTGATTCTCGTACCAGTATGTCAGCCAGTCCCCGAAGGGCATCTCAGACCGCACTTTTTCGGGCTTCAGCCCGCCGCAATCCTTCTTGAGCTTTTGGAGTTTTTCAAGGCACTCCTTCTTGGTTTTAGCGAGAACATTTTTCGTCTTGGGGTAGCCGTTATCATCGTAGCCGATGACGATGCGCCCCTCCCACCGACCGTCCTTGCGTTGCCTTACTGTTCCGTCTCCGGCTTTTCGTTTTCTTGCCACGGTTTCAACTCCTTTCCGAAGATATCTTCCATGAAGCCGCCTACGATGCCGCAAGCCTGCTTTTGCATATCTGAGGTGACATGGGTGTAGGTATCCAGCGTGAAGGAGGCGTTGGTGTGGCCCAGGATACCGGACAGGGTTTTGGCATCTACGCCGCTGGTGAGGGCGTGGGTGGCGAAGGTGTGACGCAGATCATGGAAGCGGATGCTGGGCAGCCCCGCCCGCTGGAGCAGCGTCTTCATATGGCGATAAGCCGCGTTGGGATCGACGGGATCTTCCGGCTTCACCGGGTCAGGGAATATCCATTGGCTGATGGCATCCGCCTTGCGCCGCCGCAGGATTTCGGTCACGCTGTGCGGCAGAATGATGGTACGCATGCCCTGATTGGTCTTCGTCTCGCCGACGGTGTATTCGCCCTTCCGCTGGCTGTGGAGGGTTCGGCACACCTTCAGCGTCCCGGCATTCCCATCGAAGTCGCTCCACTGCAGACCACAGATCTCGCCGCGGCGCAGGCCGGTCATCAGCTCCGTCTGGAAGAAGTCACGCCACACCTCATCCTGCTCCACCACTGCGAGAAAGGCGTCCAGCTCCGCACGGGTGAGGATACGCTTGGGCTTGTAGTTGGGCTTGGGCGCCGTTGTCCCCTCGGTGGGGTTCCTGGGAATGACATGCGCCTGCACCGCGTCTTTCAGTGCGGCGTGGAGTGTGGAATGGATGTGGCGCACCATGGAGTCGGAGAGCTGATGCCCCATCTCGGGATGCTCGTGGATGCGCCCCTCCGTTTTCAGGCGGCGGTACATCCGCTGGATGTCCTGCTGGGAGAGGAGGGAGATCTGCTTGTCGCCCAGTTGCGGCTTGATGTAGTATTCGATGTAGCGGCGGTAGCCCTCGAGGGTACCGGGCCGCACCGTACCCGCCTTGTACTCCGTGAGCCAGCGGTCCAGCCACTGGCCCAGCGTCATCCGGCTGTCCTCGGTCAGCTCCACATCCCGGTAGCACTCGATGTTCTGGTGCAGCTTGTCCAGCAGGGCCTTTTGCGTCTTGGCGTAGACATGGCGGAACAGCGGTTCGCCGTTTTCCCGGTGGCCGATGACGATGCGACCCTCCCAGCGGCCGTCGTCACGCCTTCGCACCATGCCGTCGCCGGCCGGTCTTCGTTTTGCCATTGAGGTCACCTCCTTGCAGCAACACAACATACCACAAGCTGCGGGGGAAAGCTACTGAAAGTTTTCCCTTTTCTTTGCTTACGGCGTGGCAGATCTTGCACCGCTTACTCCTCCCGATGGAACAGCAGCACATCCCGAAAGGAGATGCTGCCATGGGTGGAGGCCACCTCCCGGACGCTGCTGCCGCGCATTTTGTTGTACTCGTCCCGGGTCATATCTATGTCGCCGCCCAGCAGATGGTTGGTCATGTTGTGCTCCACCACCAGCTTGAACAGCATCTTGCCCAGCCTGTCGCCGAACACGCCCAGTGTGCCCTCCAGCATCTCTTGCAGCGCACGGGGCAGGTATGCGACCGACCGTTCGGCGTGCAGGCGGCCACAATACTGCCGCAGGGCCTTCTCCACAAACTCATTACGGGTGGGGCAATTATCCAGCTTGTAAAATGCATCTACCTCCTGCCACACTTCGTCTGACAGCCACACGGAGTGACGGCTTTTTCCGTTGTTGTCCATTAAAAATTCCTCCTTTTTCGTATGTCTGCGCCGCCCAAAACCTTTGAAAACACGGGGCAAACGGGCATTTTCCCAAAGAATAGCGCCAAAGCATATTGGGAGCCCCTAAATCAGCGTCAATCTCAAAATCCCGCAAACCCCCGTGGCAGCCCGCACTGCGGGCTGCCGTGAACGGCATGGGTGCGGAAAAGCGCCAATGCCTTTCTCCTGCCCCGATTTCGGCGCACCGAAAATCGGTCCGAAACCGCTCAAAAGCCCTGGGGGTGCTATCTTCACCCGCTTTCGCTCCGGCGAGGTCACACAGCGGTTCACAGGGGCAAATGCAGGGTAATTCACGCACTTATCCGCACACCGCATCAGCATTCCGCACCGTCTTTCTGCGCCAGTTGCTCCATGCGTCTTGCCACCTGCTGACGTTCCCGTGCCCGCTCCGCAGCATCCAACTGCCGCTGATAAAACTGGTCGATGAAAAACTGGATCGGCAGGATCGTGTAGAGCAGACTTCCGTTTTGCTTGCGCCCGTCCCGCGTGATGATGCTGGTGCGCTCCGTGACGATGAGCCCGCGTTCCTCCAACTCCTGCACGTACTTCCGCACGGTGTTGCGGCTCATGCCCACCGCCTTGCCGATGGTGGCGTAGCTGGGATGGCACTGAAAGGTTCTGCGGTCTTCGATGCGGAGCAGGTAACCGTAGACAGCGATCGCACCGTGAGACAGACCCAGCTGATAGATCTCATTGGGCAGAGGAAAATAGTTTTTGACTGGGTTGCGCTTTGTCCAAGTTCTCATCTGGCACCTCCAGTCTGCCGCTCTACCCACTGTTGGAATTTATCCTTGGGCACCACGAACCGACTGCCGATGCGCACAGACGGAAATACTTCTTCGTGCATCAGCTCGTAGGCACTGGAGATGGACACGCCCAACACCTTTGCCACCAGCTCCGCGTTGAGGAACAGCGGCAATTCATCGTAGCTGTGATAGGTTGATATTTTCAAAATCGTTACCTCCAATAGAATTCAGAGAAAAATTACTTGCGTTTCGGAGGTCCCTCTGTTAGACTGTTTGCAGATGGAGTCTGCGTTTTCCGAAACGCGGCGCGCCGCTGGACTGCTGCAACAGTTCAGCGGTTTTCCTTTTTGTGGGAACGATGTATGTTTCTTCCCCCTTTCTTTGTTCTCTGCCACGCACCGTACCCGTTCCTGCCCTGCGGCCTTGTTTGACCTGCACGGCGTTTTCGCTGCCTTGGTACGCTCGACCGCTTTGCTGCAGCATCCTGGCGTTACTTCTCCGGCGTGTATCATCTCCGGTGATGGGTATTCAGTTGTCGAGGTGCTTTTTCGGATTTGTGACCGTCTTTTTCATTGACAATCCGCAGTCTCCGTGTTAGACTAACTGTAAATTACTTTTGACAGTCTTTCCGCGATCGTATGGTAACATACTTTTCACCCCCTTGTCAAGACTGTTTGTATTTCTATATTACGATTGTCTATTTTGAGGTAATCTGCCATGTGGTATGCCAAAATGTATTTCTCTGAGGGAAGAGAGATTTTCCAGTATGATTCCCTTGGTACGCAAGGCGTTCCGGACGTCCAGAAGGAGTTTCCCTTTCTGGAAAGCCTGCTTTCCTTTCAGGAATTGGACTGCGCGGAAGTGACGCCGATACTGCAAAGCATCACTGATAACTGGAGCCGGTTTATCGCAGAGGATGACAGGGACGCACTTGAGAATGTCAGGAGAAAACTGGGGAGGTTAGCCTCCATACACATTTATTTTCGACTTCTCTATGTTCACTGCCGCTACCGCCAGTCAGCGATGTACAATCAAAATGACCGAGGCAGTGCAGAGGATGCGCAGATACTGGACGAGCTGCGCCAGCTCCCTGAACAGCTTCCGCTGTATCAGCAACAGGTTCAACGCTTTTTTGAGTTGGTGCTGGATGTAGACAGCGCAGGCAGGGAACCGCAGGCACAGGCGGCAAAAAATTACTTTCACGACTCTCCGAAAGATCCCGACCTGTTTTCGTTCCGCCCCATCCCGCTCAGCTTTGAGCCGGTGGAGCCGGGGCGGTGTTCGCCGGTGCTGTATTCCTCCAGCATCCGGGACATGATCGACTACTCTCTACGAAGCTGCGTGGAGCGGAACATCACCGTGCGGCGCTGCAAGAACTGCGGACGATGGTTTCCGCAGACCGGGCGGGTCAGCGCGGAGTATTGCGAGCGGCCTGTTCCAAGAGGAGAGCAGGTCTGTCGGGAGATCGGGGCTTTCAAGCAGTGGACAAAGAAGCAGTCGGATGACCCAATCTTCAAGGCATACCGCAAAGAGTATAAGCGGCGCTTTGCGTGGATCAAGGCGGGGCGCATCACGGACGAGGCGTTCTATGCATGGAGCGAAAAAGCTAGAGAAGAGAAAAAGAAATGTGACCGAGATATTATCTCGTTAGCGGAATTTCAGCAGTGGCTGAAGGAATCCAAATGAAAAACCGTGTGCTGACCTTGCGGTCAGCACACGGTGTTCTTTGTCTATTGCGAGGCAGATTTTAAACCGCCTGCATTTTGATATGCTATCAAAGCGCGGCTTTCTCCCATTCAATCAGGATCTCCGCCAGCTCCGGTGTCAGCCGCTTGCGGCACTCCTGCCGCAGTTCCTCCGGCACGCCGTAGAACGCCTCAGCGATACTGCCGGTGATGGCGGCGAGGGTGTCGCTGTCGCCGCCGAGGGACACCGCCGTGCGGAGAGCGTCTTCAAAACTTGTGCTTTCCAGAAATGCAATAATAGCCTGCGGTACGGTTTCCTGACAGCTCTCCACATGGTGATAGGTGGGACGAATCTCATCGCAGGTGCGGCTGAGGT